>Ga0315298_1003676_pt1 | contig 24035 bp, 28 predicted proteins | sample WHS_1_MG_FD_203077 | JGI IMG/M metagenome (GOLD analysis project Ga0315298, IMG submission 203077) | Extremophilic microbial mat communities from Washburn Hot Springs, YNP, Wyoming, USA - WHS_1_MG | ecosystem: Environmental > Aquatic > Thermal springs > Hot (42-90C) | place: USA: Wyoming...
GCCGGCAGGTCGACATCGCAAACGTAACCGCCTCCCGGGTCCTCAACGCTGCGTAAATTGCCATCCCAATCCATGAAAAAGCCACTCATGATAAATCCTCGCTGGTGTTGTTCCAACAGTCGGTAGGGGTGAAACGATGCCTGCCGAGTCAGCGTGATTTGCGCTCGGCGGGCGAAAAATTGCTCAAGTGCCCCTCTTTCGCCGCTTGCGCACGACCACGCGCAATCAGTCCAGCACTGCGACCAGGTACGGCCACCCGCGAAAGCTGCTTTTCCAGGTGTTGACTGCCACATTGCGGGCAGTTTGGGATGGTTGATCTCATGACCAGTAATTCAAAGTCGGCGTCGCAATCGCAACAATGGTAATCGAAGATAGGCATTTTTGTTCCCTTGTCAGGTTATGGCCAAAACGGCATCTATTACTCGGTAAGGCAATAATAATGCCTGTTCAGGTGGCGACCTTTACCCGCCTCGGCGTTTCGCGCAGCAAATTCAGACATTCCAGATTGGCGACCATGTCCAGCGCGGTGAAATCATCGAGCGAAAGGAGACTCCGGTCCGCACCGAATGCCAGCAAACGTTCCACTACCGCCGTCTTGCCAGCGGATGCGGCGTACATCAGGCAAGTGGCGCCATTGTCATTCTGGTGGTTGAGGTGGGCGCCAACCGCGATCAGCAGGTCCAGGGTGTCCAGATTCTCACTGACACAAGTGAACCAGAGGGCCTGATTGCCATCGTTGTTGCGCTGGTGCGGGTCGGCACCAGCGGCGAGCAGTTCAGCCACCAGTTCAGGATCGCCTTCACCGGCAGCGCGCATCAAGGGCGTCACGCCGTCACTGGTCCGCGCGTGGATGTCTGCGGCGGGAAACCCCTGCGCCGTCAGCCAGCATTGCAGAGCCTCGGAGATCTGCCGATTTGCGGGCGTATGCACCTGACGCCAGGCTTCGTAACCACCATCCAGACTGTATACCTCCGCAAAACCAAAATCGGCAAAGAGTTGGGCACGCATCCGGCTGGCATTGCCATGATAGCAATAGATCAGCACCGGACGATGTTTGGCTATGTTCAGCACATAATCATCGGCGTTGTAATCGCCCAGGAGAGAAGCTCCGGCAATATGTCCGGCCCGGAAGTCGCTGGGATGGCGGCAATCCAGTAACACGGTGTCCTGCCTGTACAGGAGTTCGCGGGCCTTATGCACATCTATACGCTGAAAGGAGCGGGTATTCATGAATTTTCTCCGATGTGAGTGTTCAGTTCCCGGTGGGCATAGGGCGGGAGGGTGCTGATTCGCGTATCCGTCAGGGCATGACCCACGGTGAAGTGGTAGAGGGATTGCAGGCTGTCATCCTGGATCCCCAATATGTCATGCACGGCATCATCAAAAAAACAGCCGATGCCGGTGCCGTTCAGACCCAGGGATTCGGCTTCCAGATACAATATCTGGCCCAGCAGCCCGGCTTCCTGGTAGAGCAAACGATAACGCCAGGCGCCGCTTTTCAGGGGGTCGGCATACTCCGCCAGAAAGGCCACGGCAAAGCAGCTATCGGCGGCAATGGCCTGATGACAGGACAGGGTCCGAGCGATACTGCGCACGTCCCCGCTATAGAGTCGCCGCAGGGGCAGATGGATGGGCGCGGTAGCCACTGATTCCCATGAGAAATCCGGATTAAGGGCCGTGCGTAGCACTGTTTCACCCTTTGTTGTGCGGGGCAGGGCATAGAGGCCACTGCTCAGACCACTAACGCGATGCACGAAAAGTATCGGATGGATGCGCGGGGTAAAGGGCCAGACATCCCAGGGCAGGGCGGAACGGGACAGCAACGCATCCAGGAGCGCAAAGAAATCGTCAGCCGCCATGACCATCTTCGGGTCGAAGCGCTGGGCGCTGCGCCGACGGCGGATCAGGACGCTGGCGGCGGTCTGCCCCGATTTTTTGCGTGCTGGCCAGGGATCGGGCGGAAGCGGGTCGGGAGCGAGTACCGGCATCCTGCTGGCGATTGTCGTTTCGGCGATGACCGGCCATTGATACAGGGGGTTTGGGTCCAGGCGGTTGGCCTGACCCCGCCATTGCCCCGGCAACGCAGCGGGGCTACCGACGGCGGAGGACATTGTATCGGCGGGGAGGATTTCCAGCAGCAGCTCCGCATCCTCGCCTTCGGCATGCGCGAAATCGCTGGAACGATCCAGGCCGAGGAGACGGCGCAGTCGGGCATCGTCCACATCCCCGCGCCGCTGAAGGCGCCAGCCCAGGGTACCCGCAGCGTAGCGCAGGGCACCCAGCGCATGACCAATATCCAGTTGGCAATAACGCAGTGCCCGTTCGCCATATTTCCACGCTTCGCGCCACGCTATGGAACTCAGCCCGATATACACCCCTGAACCGCGCTGTCCGGTATCGGGATACCAGCGCTGTTCCAACAAATGATCACGACTCAAATAGTGGTAGAGTCCATCACTGATGTCCTGCACCCCGAAAGCGAGAAGATAGGCCTCGGTGGGATGCAGGTTGCCGCTGGATGGATTGCAACGTAGTGCCCAACGATCAGGGCCGTATTCCTTCCAGGCCGCCAGCCCGAGGGAAAGCTCCAGAAGCTGAGCGATCGCCTGGAGGGTAAAGGGTTGGGGGGGGGGCGGCGGACAGCCCGGCGAAGGTGACGGCAGTTTCGTCCGTCAACAACGGTAAGATGTGTTGCGGGCTTCCGGTGAACTCGCGGAAGGGGTTGGGCTGTGCATCCCAGTCCAGCGCTTCCGGCCCGGCGGCGTAGCGATTCAGGTGATGTTTGGAGCGTTCATGGTAGGCCATCACCGTATGCGCCGCTTCGCCCTTATCGCTTGTCGCCATGATGTGCGCCGTTCCTTTAGTCAGCCTTGCTCGTGGCATTTTATTTCGGCGCGGCAACCACTGCCTGTCAACGCTCTTTCGGCGCGCTGACCGCCACCTTCTCCAGAGAGACATGACTGACACCCATGGCTTGATGAAAGACTTTGAACACCTTTTCGGAGACCGCGTCAGATACCACAAAATCCTGATACGACTGGCTGAGTAATTTCACATAAAGCGTTTGCAGCGCCTGATCATCCAGGGCATCCGTATTCCCCTCTCTTTTCAGGTAGTCATGAAAACGCTTGAGGATATGGAGACGATTAATATGGACCACCGTCTCATCATAGTCGATGTTCAGAAACTTCAGGAAATCCTCAGCGGAGGACAAACGCGCCAGTGTTTTACGTAGATCACTCATGGTGTCATCCTTGGAATTCGTCAAAGGGGAGGGGAGCTAAAGCTGCTGGGCTGCTGTTCGGTCCGCACAGGTTGGGATCGGAATCCGAACAGTTATTGCAGTCTTTTTCCGTCAGTTGCACGGTACGCCCGCTGGATTGGCCTTGCAGTTCCAGTTGGGAAATCCGTTCCATCAGGCACTGAATGGCTTTACCCACCGGGTCCGGCATGAGATGGTGATCAAGCTCAATACCGTGGGCGTTGATGCGGCGACGTTCCGCAGGCAGTACGACGCGGCCGGGGATACCCACGACCGTCATACCCGGCGCCACATCGTTAATGACCACCGCATTGGCACCCACCTGACTGTCATGACCGATAGTGACGGGCCCGAGGATCTTCGCACCCGCACCCACCATGACCCGATCCTGCAATGTCGGGTGACGCTTGCCCGGATTCCAGCTCGTGCCCCCCAGAGTCACCCCATGGTACAGGGTGCAATCATCACCAATCTCGGCCGTTTCGCCAATCACCACGCCCATGCCGTGATCAATGAAGAATCGGCGCCCGATCTGTGCCCCCGGATGGATATCGATGCCGGTCGAGAAGCGCGCCATCGCACTGAGCACACGCGCCGGATATCGCCAACCGCCCCGCCACCAGCGATGTGCGAGGCGATGTGCCAGCAACGCGTGTACCCCAGGGTAGGTGGTGAGGATCTCCAACGTACCGCGGGCAGCCGGATCGCGTTCGAAAACACAGTGAATATCGTCGCGCAGGTTGCGCCACAGACCAGACTTGCGGGGTTGTTCTTTGTCGAGCAGGGTAGCAAGCACGGGCGTGTCCTCCATTCAGGAATGAGTGTGCAGGGACTCCACGCTCTCCAGTAGAAAGCGATGCAGGTCCTCTACGGGCGGTGGTGCCTTGTGCTGAAGCACATAGACGCGAATCTGTTTGAGGATGCTTTGTGCTTGTAATTCGGTGATGGCACTGCCCAGTTCGGCATAAGCCCGCATGATGGCCTTGGTGCCGGAATGCTTGCCCAGCACCATGTTGTGCTGGCGCCCCAGTTCCTCGGGGTCGAAGCTCTGGTAATTGCGGGGGTTTTTAATCAGTCCATCGACGTGAATACCCGACTCGTGGCTGAAAATGGCATCACCGACGATGCTTTTTCCGGCGGGTACCGGTCGCGCGGAAGCCAGCGCCACCAGTTGCGAAATCGCCTTGAACTGGCGCACTTCAATGCCGGTCTCGAAGCCGTGCAAATGATGCAGACACATCACCACTTCCTCCAGTGCGGCGTTACCGGCGCGCTCCCCCAGACCATTCACCGTCGTGTTCACATGAGTGGCGCCAAAACGCAGGGCGGCGATGGAGTTGGCAGTGGCCAGACCCAGATCATTGTGGGCATGGATTTCAATTTCCATGCCCGTGGCCGCCCTTAAACGCCGCATGATATGCGCGGTGTTAAAGGGTTCCAGAATGCCCAGGGTGTCGGCATAACGAAAACGGCGTGCCCCCGCGCGTTCTGCGACCTCCATGACCCGCAATACAAAGTCCAGGTGGGTCCGGGAGGCATCCTCGCCGCCCACCGCGACGTCCATGCCGCCGTCCAGCACCTGTTTCACTCGGCGATCCACCTGCTGTAAGACCCACCGACGGTCTTTGCCCAGTTTGCTGCGTATCTGGATGTCCGAAACTGGAACCGAGGCATTGACCATATCCACAGCACAACGCTTTGCCGCGGCGAGGTCCGTATCGTGCATCCGGCACCAGACCACCAAGCGGGCGGGGAGGCCCATCCGGGTAATATTGCGGATGGTTTCCTCCTCTTCACTCCCCATGGCGGGGATGCCGATCTCCAACTCCGGAATCCCGGCATTGGCCAGACTCTTGGCGATAGCCAGTTTTTCCTCAGGGCGGAAGGCCACCCCTGCGGTCTGTTCGCCATCGCGCAGGGTGGTGTCGTGGATTACAGCGGTGCTGCGGGAGAGTGGATTAAGTTCATGCATACACGGGCGCAAAGGCATTATCGGTGAGAATAGGGCCGTTGGCCCCCCAGTAGGGGGACAGACGCCGCAATTGCTCGATGATGGGTGGTGTCTGCGCAATCACCCAGTCCACTTCTGCTTCCGTGGTCTCCCGAGACAAGGAGAAACGGATGGTACCGTGCGCCGCCGTATAGGGAATGTCCATGGCGCGCAGCACATGGGACGGCTCCAGCGACCCGGAGGTACAGGCGGAACCTGAGGAGGCGGCGATGCCGACCCGGCTCAGAAGCATCAGGATGGCCTCGCCCTCAATATATTCAAACGAGATGCTGGCGGTATTGGGCAGGCGGTGTTCCAGATCGCCATTGGCGAAGGCATAGGGCACCTGCGCCAGTATCCCGGCCTCCAGACGATCCCTTAAAGCGCGCACCACGGTGTTTTCATACTCCATATGCTCCAGGGCCATGTCCGCCGCCAAGCCCAGGGCGATAATGCCCGTGGTGTTTTCTGTTCCGGCCCGGCGTCCGCGTTCCTGGTGGCCACCGCGCAGCATGGGTCGGTAGCGGGTGCCCCGGCGCACATAGAGCGCACCGACGCCTTTCGGGGCATGCAGCTTATGGCCGGAGAGGGAGAGCATGTCGATGGCCGACTCCTGCATGTTCAGGGCAATTTTGCCCACCGCCTGCACGGCGTCCGTATGAAAGAGCGCGCCTTTCTCCTTGGCCATCCGTGCCATGGTTTCGACGGGGAAGATCGTTCCCGTCTCATTGTTGGCATACATCATGGAGACGACGGCCACCTGCTCGCTGAGCGCTGCGGCATACGCCTCCATGGAGATACGCCCAAGCCGGTCCACGGGAATGTAGTGGACTTTGTAGCCTTCATGACGTTCGAGGTGATCACAGAGAGACAGAATGGCTGGGTGCTCCACCACGCTGGTGATGATTTCACGACGACTGGGTTGTATGGCGAGGGCCGAGAGGATGGCGGTGTTATCGGACTCCGTACCGCAGGAGGTAAAAATGATTTCCGAGTCGTGTTCTACCCCCAGCAGAGCCTGTACGGAGGCGCGCGCTTCTTCCAGACGTTTCCCCACATCGCCGCCGAAACTGTGCATGGAGGAGGGGTTGCCGTAATACTCGCTGAAGTAGGGAAGAATGGTCTCCAGCACCCGGGGATCTACCCGGGTCGTGGCATTGTTGTCCATATAGGCGCTGCTCATGGCTATACCCCCACGGCTTGCGGCATGCTGGCCGGAACCACCCGTACCGGACGGCCCAGAGTCAGCATCAGGCGTTCCTGGATACCGGAAATGGTAATCCCGGAGGACTGGCAGTTCATGCACGAGCCACTCATGGCCACCATGACCGTATCACCATCCACATCGACCAGTTCGATATTGCCGCCGTCCATCTGGAATTGCGGGCGCATTTCATCGATCACGGCGGATATTTTCTGGATTTTCTGGACCATGGTCATGGGGGTCGAGGGAACTTTGGCGGCGGGCTTCGCCGCCATGACCGGTAGCGGCGTGCTGCCGTTTACTGTCGCGAGGATATCCTCGATCTGTTCATGGCAACTCTGACAACCGCCGCCCGCCTTGGTATAGAAAGTGATTTCTTCGACCGTCGACAAATGGTTTTCTCTGGCCACCTTTTCAATGAGCGCCGAGTCGATAGCGAAGCATTTACATACCAGCGCGCCTTCTTCGTGATCATCCGCCCATTCTTCGCCACGGTAATTGGCGATGGCGGCGTGCAGGGCCTCGGCACCCATAACGGAACAATGCATTTTCTCCGGAGGCAGCCCGCCCAAAAATTCAGCGATGTCCTGATTGGTGATTTTGAGCGCTTCATCCAGCGTCTTGCCCTTGATCAGTTCAGTCAACGCCGATGACGAGGCGATGGCGGAGCCGCAGCCAAAAGTTTGGAAGCGAGCATCCAGAATGACATCCGTATCCGGGTCTACCTTGAGCATCAGGCGCAGAGCATCTCCGCAACTGATGGAGCCGACCTCGCCGACCGCGTTGGCTTCTTCGAGGACCCCGGTATTTTTGGGGTTGAAGAATAAATCTTTGACTTTATCGGTATAATCCCACATGGCGTCAGCTCCGATGTCCGCAGGCGGAGGCCGAGGCAGCGGAAGCCTCGTCTCCCGTGGTGAATGACGACCCGCAACCACAGGTTCCCGTAGCATTGGGATTTTCGAAACGGAAGCCGCTGCCGCTGAGTTCGTCCACATAGTCGATGACGACCCCGCTCAGCAGCGTGGCGCTGGCGTTGTCCACGTAAACCGGCACGCCCTCTATCGCCACCACGGTATCATCGGCGCCGGCTTCGGCCTCCAGCCCCATTCCATATTGATAGCCGGAACAACCGCCCCCGGTCACCGCAACCCGCAATCCGCTCGCTTCAGGATTCTCGGCAAGCAGATTCTTTACGACATCCATGGCTTTTTCCGTCAATATCAGCATGACACACTCCTTACGCGACAGGGGTTCCTGTATGCTTTATAGCAAGACTCGGGCCAGCTTTTGAATTTGTTGTCAACTTATTGTTATTATGACGACTAATATCGGATGTTTAGGTGTTATCAGTGTATTTTGTTGCTTTCTCTACATCTTCCAGGATGGTTTTGCAAGGAAACGAACATCACGGGCAGGGCCGAACGGATAGTTGTCCCACGCCGCCTCTCATCGCGGTGTTCACAATCGGCCACGTACCAAAGAACAGTCGAATGCCATCTTGCGGATCATCCCGTAGAGGGTGAGCGCCCAAACGAGCAGCGCCAGATAGAAGAAGACATGCCCGAGAGGGAGCAAAAAGGGCAGTTCCATGCTCTGCGCCATATGAATGGTGCACAAGCTGTACATGCCCAGGGGAAAGACCACGCCCCAGTAAAGCGGATCATAGCGGATAGGAAGCCGCTTGATGCCATGGCGCCAGAGTTCCAGGGTAACCAGCAGCGGGATCCACCAGCTTCCCGTGGCCCAATAAAAGACCGTAAAGCCTTTCAGAAAGGGGAGAAGGGAGTGAAGATAGGGGGCCTTGGCGGCGTTGACGATGAGTAGGGAGCCCGCCAGGGTGGAAATAGCCATAGCCCCCATGTTGATCCAGTATGGCGGCACCAGATCCTTCGCCGTAAGGGGGAAGAAACTGTAACGGTAAAAAATGAGGACTATGATCCAGATGTAGAGCATGCCGCCCCAGAGCCACAGAGAGAGCGCGATGAAATTGAATTCCAGGCGATGCATGGGGTTCAAGTGGGCATCCAGCAGCGTGGCGAGCACGGTGACGGATTGGGCAGCGACCACCGCCAAAAGCCAGGTGCCAGTGATGCCCCCTTCGAGGGAAGGTTTGTTTTTTTGGATGGTAAAGATGGTGAATATGCCGTAATTCAACGTTAGCCAAAGGGCCATGGCAAGACCCCAGAGCAGCATTCCCATCGTCTCATCCTTCGCGAGGAGTATGAACTGGCTGCCGAGGATGGCGGATCCGGCCACCACAGAAAAGAAGCCGGGGCCGCGTTGGTAATCCTTGAGATCCGCGCCCAGCCGCCGCCCAAAGCGCAGAATGCGCCAGACCGTCAGGAACCATAAAACGCCGTAGAACGCCGCATTGAGCCAGAAGAGCGACCGGGCGAGGAGGGGAATACCCATGGCCTGGGCCGTCAGGGAAACGATGCCCGTGGCCATCACCAAAGCGAAATAAGCGGGGGCCAGATCCTGTACGGCGGAGTCCAGCTGCGCTGTGTATTCTCGGCCACGACGGATCAACTCCCCTCCACCCGCCGCTTGGCCATGGCCGCCCCCAGTCGCCGAGCCACACCTTCTTCCAGGAGCTTTTCAGCCACTGGGAATATCTCGCCATTCTCCAGCGCCACATGAGCCCGGTTCATGGAGATGAAGGGTTCCAGATGCAGCGCTTCGGGTTGCTCCCCGTTCTCCACGGCGAGCAGATCCGCATCCAACACCCGCCAAGCCACTTCCAACTGCCGATGCTGATCTGTCAGATTGCGCACCACCGCCCGCAGCATGGACGGAAAGTCCGGTCGCGCCAGCAGCCAGGGAAAAAGCTGGTTCTCCTCGTCGGCATGATGGGCGGGACCGGCCATATGAAAGTAGCGGCGGATGCGTGTAGCGGCCAGCCGCGCTTCGCTGTCGACACCGACTCGCGCCAAATGCTCGGCTAGGCGCTCCAAGGTCTCGCAGTGCTCCAGGATGCGTTCATGGCAGGCTCTGAGCAGCCCCACGGGATCGTCGAAGGAAGCGGCGGCGTCGTCCAAAAGTCTCATGCCGAAGCGCCTGCATGCGCCGTGAAGCGGATGCGGAGGAGCATGATTTCTCCCGGCGACAAGGCATCCAGAACACCGAAAATGGCATCGCGGCGAAAACGTTTGGCAATGCCGCGGGCATCGAAGGGATAAAGGACATGGATATGTTGGTGTAATGGTGGTGTGGACATGAGGGTTCTCCATATCTCATCAGAATACCGGGGCATTCTTAACCGTTTTTATCGGACATTCATTGATCTGGATCAAGCCCGGAGTAGACTAGATCGGTCCCCGTTCTATCTCGTGGGTCTCGCCATGTACTCCTTGCTAGACTATACCTTACTCAGGAATATCTAAAGCGCGGACGTGAGACTGACATGACAACATATGACTATTTTGACTATCTGTTGGTGGGTGCAGGTCCGGCTGCGGCCGCTGCGGCTGTGGCCATTCGGAGCAAAGACATGGTGGGGCGCATTCTGATGCTGGGAGCGGAGACTGAAACTCCCTACCAACGCCCCCCTTTATCCAAAGGACTGTGGCTGGGAAAGGACAAAGAGGCGAATTTGCCGCTAATGTCCAACGCCGACTGGACCGCACTAAAGGTGGACATAGTTCTGGGTGATCCCGTCACCAACCTGGATCCGCAACAACGGACACTCAGCACTTCCGCAGGCAAAACCTATCATTACCATAAATCGCTGCTCGCCATGGGTGGTCGGCCACGACAGCTTACTGTTCCGGTGACTATACAGGATCGGGTATTCACTCTGCGCACACTGGCCGACTATCGCCGTTTGCGAACTCAGGCTGCGGAAGGGGGGAAGGTGGTAGTCATCGGTGGCGGCTTTCTAGGGGCGGAGCTGGCGGTGGCATTATCCCAGCAGCAAGGTCTTGATGTGCATTATGCCGTGTCTGGTGACGGCCCTCTGGCGCAGATTCTACCGCCTGTCCTGCTAGAAAAAGTCAGTGCCCGTTATCGCGCAGCGGGTGTGCAACTGGAAACCCAGAAAACACTCCAAGAAATCCGAGCCGAAGGCGGTCGACTCGTTGTGCGATTTGAAGATGGTCATGCGCTGAATTGCGACTGGGTTGTTTACGGCATCGGGATGGAGCCAAACCGTGCGCTTGCTGATATCGCTGACCTGAAGATGGCTCTCGGCGGGATCGCCGTAGATGCACAGATGCGCAGCAGTGATCCGCATATCTGGGCTGCAGGGGATCTGGCCACCTACCCCGATCCCGTATGGGGTACGCCAGTACGCCTGGAACACTGGGATAACGCTGAGGCGACTGGTCACGCTGCTGGTCTGGCCATGGCCGGGGAGACCACATCATTCGCGCATCAATCACTATTTTATAGTGATATCTACGAATTCGGGTTTGAGGCGGTGGGTATCTGTCGCAGCAGTATGGAGTGCCGGACAGCCCTGTCTCCTGATGGCGCACAAGCCGTCATTTATTATTTGCAGGACAGGCGGGTTCGGGGCGTACTGCTCTGGAATGTCTGGAAAAAGGCGGATGCCGCCCGTGCCCTCATAGCGGCCCGGACAGAGGTAAGGCAGGCGTCCTGGAAAGGGCCCCTACAGAATTGGTAACACTGTTTCCACATCCCCATTTCGACGACAGTACCGCAATCCGGGCGGTTCACAACCGCCCGGATTCAAGTCTTTTGCTATTATAGAAATCATTCCTCCTTAGCTTTTTTAAGAACGATGACAACTACTCCGCCAACAATAATCTTCACAAATAGAATCAATATCAGCAAATATATAATATATTCAAGTCTGATATCAACCCCTAATAATTTAAATGAAAAATATATGATTGCTCCGACTGCTGGCGTGATACTAAAAAACAAAAAATACTTTATCGCCTTGGTCATGGTTTTTGACATTTTCATGTCTCCCCCAATTATCTGCGATCGCCATATGCTCTGCGCGCTCAGATGATGAAAGCACAGAAGCGGCATAGCACCGATAAAGGATAAATCCCGAAAACGGTGGGTCTTTATCCTTTTACGATGAAGATAAGGGCGAATTAGACAGATGGCGGGACATCATCCAGCGTGACCGCCGCATAACGAGTTGGTGCCATAGCCTCATAGGCAGCTTCAATGCAGACAGATGCGGCCAGATTGTAGGCTTCGATCCAGGACTGAGCCATTTCCCGTGTCCAGGCTTCCCCCAAAAAGTGTTTCAGCGTATTGAGCAGACTTTTACCAACAATAAGGTAATGCTCGGGACGTGTATCGTACTTGATGTGGCCGACACCCAGTTCCTTCAGATAGGGGACCAATACTTCCATGGTGTCAATATTGGTGGCGATCAGAATGACAGAATTAAAGAGGCGTATGCGTTGTTCCGTCATGTCACCGGGAAACATTTTCCGTACTTCTGGAAAGTGGGTAAACATGTAGTTGTAAAAATACTCGGCGACCGGAACGCCCAAATCCTGAACTGCGGCGCCACTGGACTTGATGAGCTGGATATTGATGGACATCGGGTGAATGCTCCTTGAAGTGAACTACGGGTGATAAAAAACTATATTCATTCCGTTCTACTACAATGAGGGGCATGTTAACTGGCCCCAAGTATTATAGTCTATCCTGTCTGGCAGCTTATTTCCTTGATCTCGGTCAATCTTTTCGAAGTAAACGGGGGCCTGCCGAGCTGGCCGCTGCCTGATATCATCATGAATTCCTCCGGATGATGTCGAGGACGAGATTTTTCGCATGCGCGAGTTCACCGTCGTAGATAGTCGTTTGATAGCCCTTGATTGGTGTGTGGGTGAGCGTTTGCAGGACCGAATGTCGCTGCGTAGACAAATGGATGTTTGCGATCATCGATAATCCCGGACGCAGTGGATATGCTCTAAGATCCTTCCGGGATAGGGCGATCCGCACGGGAACCCGTTCCACAATGTGTATGTAATTCCCGGTAGCGTTCTCGGGAGGGAGGATGCTGAAGGCACTACCAGCCCCCGGCAGCAGACCTTCGACAGTGCCGCGATAACGCACCGCGTGTCCATAGTAATAGCTGGTGAGTTCTACCGGCTGTCCGGGACGGATATGGTGCATGTCGGTTTCCTTGATGTTGGCCACAACCCATAAGTAATCCAGCGGGACTATCGAAAAAAGGCGCTGACCAATATGGATCCGAATGCCTGGATAACTGGCGCGTTCGGCGACAAAACCAGAGACGGGGGCACGGATGATTCGGCGTTGCCATTGAATATCGGCCCTTTTCACCTGCGCGACAGCCTGCCGCACCAGCGGGTTGGTACTTAACGTCGTTCCGACCACAATGGCTTCCGCGCCGGTCAACGCGGCCTTTTCAGCCGTTACCTGCGCTTGCATCACCTGAATTTCTTTTTGCGTATCCTGTACGCGAATGGCGGAGGTAGCGCCGCTGGGAAGGGATGCACTAAAGCGGGCGAGATTATCTTCCAGCTTTTCCAGAGCGGCTTTTTTGCTGGCAACCAACTGTTGCAGTTGGGTCACTGTGGCAAAGGCCTTACGTACGTGCCGAACTTCCGCCCCAAGGTAAGCTTCCGCCCGCATCAGTCGCAGACGCGACTGGTCGGCCTGCATGATGGCCATAACCTGTCCGGTATGCACAAATTGCGTATTTTCCACAAGTACCTTTTTGAGTGTTCCCGGTGTCTGATCTTCCACGGGAACAATGTTACCCGTGACATAGGCATCATTAGTACTTACATAGAAGCGCTCGTGAAAAAACCACCACGCCGCCCAGGCCAGCGCAATGATAAGAAGCAAAACCGTAATCATCACGACATGCCGGATGCGCCGTTCCGGTACGGGCGGCGAATGATGAATGATGCCCGCTTTGTGCATCATGAGCGACTTCCGGAAAAGACATACCCGTTACCAAGAGCCGCATTGAGACGCGCCCAGGAAGTGGCATCGGCAATCTGCAAGGAATAGTCTTGATCATTGATTTGCGCCTCGTGGATGTGCGCTGTCAGCATTCCGATTTTGTTGCTTGTTCCGGTCCGAAAAGCCGCATTTTCCAGTCGGGTGGTGTGCCGTGCCGCGATGATCATTTCCTGTTCTTCGGAGAGTTTTCGCCGAATCCGCTGCCAGTCGCTGAGGCGATCTGCAATCTGACGTACGGCGTTGAGAATGGTCGCGTGGTAGTGATCTTCCGCGGTCATATAGCGGGCATTTCTTACTCGCAGTTGCGCACGCAATGCACCCCCTTCAAAAATAGGCAGGGATATCACCGGACCAACGGCATGAGCCAGATTCCCAGGACTGAACAGATCTCCCAAATGAATACTGTTCCAGCCAGCGAAGAGAGCGATATTGACGTTCGGATAGAAGGCTGCGCGTGCCGCTCCCACCTCTTGTGCGGCCACCTCTATTTCCCAGCGCGCGGCGACAATATCCGGGCGATGCGCGATGATTCGCAAGGGCAGATCTTTAGGGACGGCGATAGTCGTCAGAGACGGTAGCGGCGCCGTTTGAATATTCCGTCCCCAGTCAGGACCATGTCCTGCCAGTGCCGCGAGGCTGTATTGCTGCACGACAATGTCGTTCGTGATGTCCGTCACCGCCTGTCGCGCGGCAGTACAGGCCTCTTTCTGCAAATAGACCGCTTTTGCCCCGGTCAAACCCGAACGCAGGCGCTCCTGGTCCAGGCGCAAGAGTGCCGCGTGGAGCCGCTGTTCCTTCAGGATCTGAGCGCGGCGTAGGATGTCGCCAATCAGTGAAAAGTAATGTATGGCCACCTCTGTGGATAAGCGTAAACGCGCTTCTGCCAAATCTGTTCGGGCAACGCGAACCTTGCCCAAGGCGGCGCGTATTTTGTCGCTATCCTGACCCCACAGATCCACATGATATTGTACTTCCAATGGATTTAACTCGGTATACAACACACTGCTGCCATTGGCGGTGGTATGCAGTCCCTGTTTGGAGAAATATTCCTGCGTGGTAGAGGCACCCGCCGAGATATGTGGCAACAGGCTGGCGTGCTGAGCAGCCACTGTTGCACGCGCCGCCAGGATGCGGGTGCTGACTATCTGCAAGTCAGGATTGTTTCGTAGAGCGTCTTTCTCCAATGCATTCAGGGCAGGGATGCCCGCCGCTTTCCACCAATCGTTTTGCGGCCAGGCACCCGCTGTTATGCCGAACTGGCCATTATATTGAGCCAAGGTTTTGCTGATCTGCGTTTTCTGCCCCATTTTACCGCCTGGCAGATGTCGCGGAAGTCGTGCGCAGGCACCGATCAGCAAGATACCGGACAGAAGGATAATCTGCTTTTTCACGGTTCCACCATTTCCTCCATGGCTAGGCGGGTGCCCGCATCGGGTTCAGCAAAGGTCACACGCTTCGCGAGTAACAGCACCACGCCGAGCAGGAGAAAAGCCCAGCCGGCAAAATGAAAAATTTCGTTAAAAGCCAGGAGCGCCGCCTGATGATCGATTCTGTTGATGATCAAATGGTGCGTTGCCTCGGGCGCGATGCCCTGGCGCTGCAATATGTGTTGCGCGGACCCGAGTTGCTCTCGGGTCATGGCGTTGCCTTCTCTCAGAAAGTGGCGATGCAATATCCGACGGCGATCCCACAGCGCCCCCACTATGGGTATTCCCATGGCCTGCCCGGAAACGCGCAGGAGATTCAAAAAAGCACCACCCCGCATTTCGGCCGTGCCCCGAAGGCCTGACAAGGCAATAGCAGCAAATGGGGGAAAGAGGGCACCAAGAAAGAGACTTGCCATTGCCTGAGGCCATAAGAGTTCGTCCAGCGAAGCGGGCCGGCTGTAAGAAGAAACCCAAAAACTCCCAATGGAGAATCCAGTGAGCGCAATGAAGCCGACGAAGCGCGCATCCAGTCGGTGGATATAGCGATGCGTCAACATGGACGTCAATTTGGAAAATAGCGCCAAGGGCAGCAGCAGCAGCCCCGCCAGCCATGCGCTATAACCCAACATCAACTGAAACTGTACGATGTAGAGTGCCATGGCACCTTGAAAACAAAGCGCTGTAAGAAATAGCCCCAGTCCACCGACCAGAAAATTGCGGCGTCTCAGAAAGCGTAATTCCAGTAACGGATGCGCACTGTTCCATTCCCAAACCGCGAAGTAAATCAGGGCGGCTGCGCCGGTGAGCAACAGGCCGATGATGGTGGTTGACCGTAACCAATCATCTATTTCACCAAGATTGAGGGCAGACTGAAACGCGCCAACACCAATCAAAAGCAGGAGCAAACCCACCCAGTCCAAACCGGGATGGCGATGCTCTATTTCACGCCCCGCCAGAATAATCGCGATAATCAAGGCGACGGCTATCGCTACGGGGGTATTGAGATAAAACAACCAGCGCCACCCCCAGGTGTCGGTGATCCAACCACCCAGCACCGGGCCGAGGGTAAAGGGGGTGATAGCGGCCATTCCCCACAGCGTGAGGCCAATGTTACGCCGGGGCGGCGCATAGTGCCTCAGAAGCACACCGAGCGAAAGAGGTATGGTGATACCACCGGCATACCCCTGCACCATGCGTGATGCCAGAAACCAGCCATAGTCATGAGACACTGCGCATACTGCGGATGCAAGAGCGAAGGCGAGAAATGCGCCTAATATACTCCGCATTTCCCCCCAGCGATTCAGAAACCACGCTGCCGTGGGGAAAGCCAGCGCCATCGCCAGGAAAAAATTCGCCTGCGTCCAGTCCACATAGACCGGATCGACTCCAAGACTGCCCGCCACGCGCGGGATCATCGGCAGATATGCGCCTGTATTAAACAATACCAGGAAGTGGCCCAGTCCAATGGTGAGGTTAAGCGCGAGCAACATACCTGCATCGAGAGGTGCTGGGTTTATAGGGGCTCTTGTTGATACGGTGTTCACGGTTCGGTTGGATTGATCTTTCGGAAGATGTGCAGCGATAATGCCCCAAATAATTCCATAGGGCAAATTGGAATTATTTATCATTTACATAGGAGATACCGATAAATATGGATACCGAACGTTTGCGGCGACTTTCTCAAAGCAAAAAAGCCACCCCGAAAGATCGAGGGTGGCTTTTTTAGGCCCTAAACCATAAATAGTAATGGCTGCCTACATCATATAACCGTTGAGCGTCAGAGTTTTCGCTAAAACAGTGGAAAAACGCTTATACGGGCCGGTTTTCACCGGGATCACGTACCGGACCCATACCCGCCAGGCAGTCTGCATAACTGATCTCGGGGAATACGCTACTGTATTGCAAGGCACTCTCGGCGATGCGGTTGATTTTGCCCGCCGTGTCGAGCCTTTTGAGATCGTTGCGTTCCAGTCCGAACAAGTCCAGCAGTTCGTTGTAGACCGTCGCCTCATCCAACGGCAGGATATAAAATGGGATACCCTTGTATTCCAGATGATAACGTTTGCTGAAGTCGATATTATTGCAGTAAATAAAATACTTACCGGAGGGTTCCAGATATTCGGCCAGTGCCGTTACCAGTGCATCCAGATAACCAAAAGACAGAAGATAGCACGATAAAAAAGAAATCTTTTTGGCGCCCGGCTCTGCCGAACTGATGACTTGCTGCGCGAGGAGTTCCGGTGGACGTGCTTCATCGGCCACGGCGGTGGCAAATTTGATAGCCAGTTCGCCGCGGAAACCAAAGCGTCCCTGCGCATTCAGTTCTCCCTTGAATACCTGGTTCAGCAGTCTTTTCTGAGTGTCGAGCCCTGCAAATGCGCTTTGTTCGATGCTGATGGACATAAATGACTCCGTATAGGTAGAGATAAAATATTGCAACCTGATCAGGTTGCGGATGCTTATGGGTTTTTAGCCCTGGGCAGCCAGCAGGTTCCAAGCACTGGCATCTTCCGGGCCGAAGCACTGGGCATAATCATTGCAAACATTGCAGCTGGGTGCCTGACAGAGGCGGACCTCAGCCTGGTCACACAACTGCTTATAAAAGAATTTCTTCCATTTCATATTGCCGGAATTTTTGAAATACAGTCGCGGAAAATGATGTTTAATAATGTCACTGAGGTCCTCACGACTTGTCAGTCCCAGGTCCTGCCACAAGTGATCATCGCCCAGGCAGCCCGCCGCGAGAATGGCAGCTACCCATTCTGTGCTCTGATTAACGCCGGCACAGTGATCCAGCAGGAGTTTAACCAGATCGCCGGTTTCCTCATTGCGCATGGATGCCTGGTTTTCTTTCCCCAGACATTGACACAGAAAAGTACCGCCTGCAGCGTTATGGAGATAGGCCTTCGTGCATTGTGCGGTCGAGCGCGATGCCTCTATCCGCGGGAAATAACGAGAAAACAGATGGCTCAATTGCCTGATCTCCAGGCCAAGCGCCATGCTGATGTTGCCCTTGCGTGCCATGGCGCGATGGCTGATACACAGCGCAAAAAAACGTGCATCGGAGAATGCCTCATCCGGGTTGCGACCGGACATCAGAATGTCATATATGGCAGTCTTCATTGATGCATTCCCCCCTGAAGCGCTACGCCGAGACGCTGACCGCCAAGGACATGGACATGGAAGCGTGGGTATAGCAGTCCTTGGGGCAAACTCGGGAGCAGGCCTCGCAGCCAATGCATTTTTCCGGATGGGCAATGGTCATGAATTTGCGTTCCGCCTCGTCATCGTCCGCCGCCACCAGCTCCCCGTCTTCAGTGATACCAATAAGGTTCAGCACATCCCGACCGCAGGCGCGGAAACAGCGCCCACAACCGATGCACTTTTCTTCATTGATATGTTCGACAAACTGGGGTGTCCAGCCGAGCCCACCCTTGGTGATGCCGGTTATGTCGGACATGGCATTATCCTCCGGGAAATGATGCGAGCCGCGCCCTGGCCGCGGTCAAATCGCGGTAGGCGGCATAGGTGCGATTCGCCAGTTCCAGAATATTCTCCCAGCCGATGGGCAAATCTTCGGCGAGATCGTGAAGATCCATTTTGGCCTGGGTGGCCTGGGCATTGAGCCGTTTGATTTCTGTTTTCAACGCGTCTTTTTCGTCCACAATCAACTCCCAGTGATTGGTCTGTTCCTCTACTACCGGTAACATCTCCATTAATACGGACATGGCGTCATACTCCTCTGCGCTGATGAACCATAAGCGTGAGCTCTATGCTGGTTCAAGGGTCAAAAGCGAGCCACCTCCGGAAATTTTTCGATCATTTCCAGGGCGCCTGCCACCAGTTTGTCACCTTCCTCGGCCAGTTTTTCCATGCTGGGAAAGCCAAAACGATGCACGTCGCGCAACTGTTTATTGACGACGACCAACCGTCCGGCAATCAGCACCATGCGGCCAAAGCCTTCATGACTCATTTTCATCATGGGAGATACCATGACTCCGGAAGCACGCTCCGTAGCCAACCCAACGGCGTTATAAAAAAGTTCCACCCGCCAAAGTATTTCGGGATCGGGATCGCCAATAATGGGTATCGCCCGACGTTGTTCCTTATCCAGCACATAAGGCGCCAGCAGTCCGGTATCGGACTTTTTTTCCCAGGCACCATAGCTATCCTGTGCCCGCCACTGCTTGACCAGTTCGCGGAAAAACAGGGACTCTTCCGGCAAAACCGCCGCCACCGCAGTATTCTCAGGCATGACTTAACTCCTCTTCATCATCAAAATTAAACGCTTTTTCCGCACCCTTGTTCATGACTTTGCGCAGCCAGGGGGGTGGAGTGCCCTGTAATACGACCTGCAGCTTGTCGAGTATTTCATTGATGGGTTCCGGTTCATTCACCTTGATGGGATGAATTTTCATGGCCACCACCCGCGCCGCACCGGAGCCGCCAATAGCGGCCACATATAAAATGGCGCAATCCTTGATGGCTTCCAGCTTGGGGGCCAACTTATCTTCGTTGCCATCCTCGGCAAGTTCACCATCAAATTGCACAGCCTCCAGAAAATGATGTCCTTCTGCACTGAGTTCATAAATGGCGATGTTTTTCGCCCAGCCGAAATGGGCATCGACTCTCTGCATATCCTGAGTTGAAAATGCGACTTTCATGGCGCCTCCCGGGCTTTGGCCAGATAAAAAATGACTACTGTGTTCCGCGTCCTTAACCAAACGCAAACGGCGCATGTGCATCGTGATCCTCCATGGGTAATGGCCAACTATCCGGACGATTTTCCTCTTCCTGCGCCATTAACAGGTTGCCGATCTCGAAGGTCAGATCGCGGGCGCCGCGATAGCCGAGGGACAACCGATGGGCGGCGCCGAGTTGGTCAAAAATAGGCAGCCCCATGCGCAGGAAAGCGATATCCAGGCGCGCCGCCGCCTGCCGTCCATGGGAGTGGGTGATGAGCAAGTCACATCCGGCACTCCGCGCCTCCAGGTCTTCCAGATCACCAATAAGCACTTCTTCACAAGGCATCTGTTCGAGCAGCGGCGAGTGGGTGGTGGTCACTGCGGCGGTGATGATCGCCCCCATTTCGTTGAACCATGATCCGATATTCCAGAGCAGATCCGGCTCGGCGCCGATGGCGATTTTTTTGCCCCCGAAGAAAAAATGGCTGTCGAGCATGGCGTCGATCAACTGACTACGTTGCCGACGATATTTGCCGGGCACCGGTTGTCCGCTCAACTGACTCAGGCAATCCAACAGCTGATCCGTCGCTTCGATGCCGGTAATGCGATCGAAGAGCACATAAGGTTGACCGGTCTTGGTCATCAAGGCTTCTGCCCCAGGACGCATTTGTTCGCCCAGGGCAATGGTCAGTTCCGCTTCGCCCATGCGCCGGATGGCATCCACTGGAGTGCCGCCCAGGGTATTGGGTGTGAAGTCGTCCGGAATGTGGCCATCCATAGACCCGGAAATATCAGGCAGAATGGTCGCCTCCAGCCCGAAGGATTCACTGATCTCCCGGAGTTCTTCGATGTCCGCAGCGGTGAGATGGGACCCCACGAGGAAATTGACGGAACCCTCCCGGCGCGCACTGCTGGGTTCGACCAACCCCTTCACCATGCCCTCCACAGCCTTGGCCCAGCCGTCCTGAAAAGCATCCTTGAAATCCGGGGTAGAGACATAAACCAGGGCTAGCTGATCCAGTTCGGGATGGCTGGCGCGAAAGTTTTTGAGATAACCATCCACATCATCGCCCTTGGTCTCGGTGACGCCGGTGGAACAGATGCCGATAATGGCTGGTTTGGTGCGCTGCTGAATACTGAGAATAGCGATACCGATATTATCCAGCCCGCCCATGACCGTCGCCACTTCACTCATGGCGGTGGTCTGCATGGGTATACCCTCGTTAAAATGCCGCTGAAAAAGCACCAGGCCAAAGGCGGTACAGCCCTGAGAACCATGCAGCATGGGCATGCAATCGGCGATGCCCATGAAGGCCAGGGCACCGCCGATGGGCTGGCTCATTTTGAGGGGGTTGACCGTACACGCTTTGCGGCTCTGAATGACGGTGCTCATGCCCGTACCTCCCGCATATCCCAGGGCGCGGGTTTGCGCAGTAAGGTCCACATGGGGTTGTAGAGGGCCAAATCGATCTGCTTCACCAGATTGACCATCCCTTCGTAACCGTTGTAGGCGTGATGGCGTTCCTGATTGATGTCCACCCAGGGCATTTTGTTTTTGAGGGCGGCGAATTGGGAGCGTCCACCCGACAGCAACACATCCGCACGCGCCTCCTGGAACATTTTGTACATTTCCCGCGGCGTCATGTCATCAATCATGTGCGCGTCCTGACCCATGAGTTCCTTGATTTTTTCTTTGTCTTCCCTGGTGGATTTCTTGACGCTGGTCCCCACCACTTCCATCCCGCCTTCCTGCAATGCTGACACCACCGACCAGGATTTAACGCCCCCCGTAAAGAGCAACACCCGTTTGCCGCGCAGGCGATGGGTATATTCGGCAATACGCTGCCAGGCTCTTGCCTCTTCCCGGACAATCAGCGCTTCGGTGCGGTCGTGGAGTTCTGCCGGGGCACCCTGCTGGATCAACAGGCGGGTGATCTCCCGGAGAGATTCCGTGGTGTCGGAGATGCCATAAAAGGATCCTTCAAAGAAGGGGATCTGATAACGCTCTTCCATTTTGCGCGCGATATTGATCATGGATTTAGAGCAGACCATCATATTGGCCCTGGCGCGATGGGATTGCGCCACGTCGTGATATTTGGCGTCGCCGCTGATGCAACAGGTTACCCTGATCCCCAAATGATCGAGGAGCGGCTTGACCTGCCAGAGTTCACCGGAAAGGTTGTATTCGCCAATGATGTTAATGTCATAGGGTGTGCTGTATTCCGGTTCCTCCGTGCCGATGACATAATCGAGCAGGGCCTCTCCGGCCAGCTTATTGCCGAGATTCTTCGCGCCGACAAAACCTGGGGAATCGACGGGAATGATGGGCTTTGCAAATTTCTGACTGGCCGCTTTGCAAACGGCTTCGATATCGTCCCCGATCATCGCCGGTACGCAGGTCTGATAGACAAACACCGCCGGCGGATCGTATTTATCGATTATCTCCTTGATGGATTTGAAGAGATGTTTTTCACCGCCGTAGACGACATCCAGCTCGTTGATGTCGGTGGTAAAGCCGGTGCGATAGAGTTGCGAAGCAGAAGATTTTGAACCGCGGTTATCCCAGGAATTGCCCTCACAGGCGATGGGACCGTGAACCAGGTGGGCGACGTCGGTAATGGGTTGCAGGGCGATTTTTGCCCCATCGAAAGCGCAACCACCGGCCGCGCCGCCCGGCTGCAGTGTCTTGGTGCAGCCCTTTTTGCGTTCTTTGTCAGACTTGCTCTGGTTCTTGCTGCATCCCGGCTCATTAAAAACCTCCTGGATTTTGTTCTGCAACATAAAGCACCTCCTGGTAAGTCAGCATGCGACTCAGCGTCTTCAATTGCCAATAAGGCAGGCAATCCCCGGTCGTGGCATAAACCGTCAGGTCCTTGAGAGGCGGCGCTAACGCGCCGCCGGATAGCCGATAAGGCCTGCGATTAACGAATAATGTCGAAGCTGTAGTCGCTCTGGCTCGGCACATTACTGTTGTTGTCGATCTCATCGAAAATCTTGTCCAATATGCGAACCAGCATATTCAGGCCGCCCTGATAGCCCCAAATGGGATAACGGTGATGATGATGGCGATCGAAGATCGGGAAGCCGTAACGGATAAGGGGCGTGCCCGTATCGCGCTCCAGATATTTCCCGTAGGTATTGCCAAAGAGGAAATCCACCGGTTCAGTGAACAGCAGGCTGCGCATATGCCAGAGATCCTTGCCGGCATAGACATGACAATCCTTGCCGAAGGGCGAACTGTCGAACAACGCCTGCACTTTCTCCGCCCAATGCTTGGACCCATTGGTAGCCAGTACATGGGTGGGTTCGCCGCCTAGCTCCATCAGGAAGGCCGCCAGACCGAGGCACTGATCCGGATCACCGTAGATGGCGAACTTTTTGCCATGAATGTGCGCCGTGGAATCCGCAATGGCATCCACCAGACGCCCCCGTTCTTTTTTCAGTTCATCGGGAATCGCTTTGCCGCTGACACGCGATAATTCCATAATGAATTTGTCCGTGCCCGATACGCCGATGGGGCAATTCAGGGCGACGACTTCCTGACCATGTTCCGCAATGAAAGGCAAAGTCTTTTCCGTGCAATATTCCTGCATGGAGAAAGTGGCTTTGGCATTCAGGGCTGCGGCCGTATCTTCCAGAGTGGTGCCGCCATCATACATGCGGAATTTCCCGTCGCTCGGCGTATCAAAGACATCGCTGGTATCGGCCAGAATCGTGTATTCCAGATTCATGAGGTCCAGGATGCGCTTCACTTCCCGGGTGTTACCGACGGTATAACCATCAAAGCCGCCGATGAAGTTGATCTTCTCGTTGGGTTCGCGCACGAGTGCCGGTACGGTACCCGCCTTGCCGTCCCAAAAATGCGCCAGTACCCCCTTCAGGGCATTGTCATAGCCGGTGATATGGCTGCCGACGAAGGCCGGAGTATGGGCGAAAGGCACATCATATTCTTCTGGTACGCTGCCCTTTTCCTTGGAGGTTTTGATGAAGGCGTTCAGGTCGTCACCGATCACCTCCGCCATACAGGTGGTGGAAACGGCAATCATCTTGGGTTTGTACATGGCGTAGGTATTGGCGAGGCCGTCAATCATGTTGTTGAGGCCGCCGAATACCGCGGCATCTTCGGTCATGGAAGAGGACACACAGGAAGTGGGCTCCTTAAAATGCCGACTCAGATGGCTGCGGTAATAAGCGACGCAACCCTGTGATCCATGCACAAAAGGCATGGTGCTCTCAAAGCCCACCGCCGCAAACACGGCGCCCAGGGGCTGGCAGGCCTTGGCCGGATTCACCGTCAAGGCTTCACGGGCAAAATTCTTTTCCCGATATTCCCACGTCTTTGTCCACTCACGAACCTGCACGAGCTTGTCGACAGGCTCTGGATTCTCAAATTGTTCCTTCTTGTTCTTGAGCATCTCCTGGTATTCCGGTTCACGGAACAGGTTGAAGTGATCAAGCACCTTTTCAGCGTTCTGACTCATGGCGTTATTCCTCATTCGATCGTTGGGGCGGTCCGTTATCCGCCGATAAGCGGGCGGCA
>Ga0315298_1003677_pt1 | contig 24032 bp, 32 predicted proteins | sample WHS_1_MG_FD_203077 | JGI IMG/M metagenome (GOLD analysis project Ga0315298, IMG submission 203077) | Extremophilic microbial mat communities from Washburn Hot Springs, YNP, Wyoming, USA - WHS_1_MG | ecosystem: Environmental > Aquatic > Thermal springs > Hot (42-90C) | place: USA: Wyoming...
GATCAATTGTTCCCGTATCTGACGATGGTCGAGGGGCTGAAGCTCGCGGCACAGACATTCAATAAAGATGTGAAGCAATTGTCCTGCTGTGCCGGTTAGATGCACGAAACCAAGGTGTTGTAATGCTGAGGTAGCCTGACAATTGTGGACAGTCCCGTTTCAAGCGACCAGCCGTGTGAAAGACTGTGCGAACACAGCGGGAGCCAGATAACCAATCCGTGAATGCCGGCGTTGGCGGTTGTAAAAAATCTCGATGTATTCCCGAATAGCCGATTCAGCCTGTGCCCGAGTCTCGAAGCGTTGGTGGTGGACCATTTCATTTTTAAGGCTGCCCCAGAAGCTCTCGATGGGGGCGTTATCATAGCAATTGCCCTTTCTCGACATGGAAGCCACCAGGCCGTTTTCTTGGAGAATAGCGCGATACACCTTAGCGCAATACTGGCTGCCGCGGTCAGAGTGATGGACCAGTCCCGGTGGGGGGCGTCGATGCTGTATCGCAGTGCAAAAATATATTGCACAATTGGGGCGAATGGCAACAGGAAATTGCAATCATGCGCATTGGTTATGCCCGTGTTTCTACCATGGACCAAGACGCCGAGTCTCAACGCTTGGCACTGAAGATCGCCGGATGTGAAAAGATCTTCCAGGAAAAGGCCTCTGGCGGCCGCTGGGATCGCCCGGAGCTGCATCATCTCTTGGGTCAGTTGCGCAAGGGCGATGTGGTTGTGGTCTGGAAGCTGGATTGCTTGTCGCGTTCGTTGAAAGATCTGTTACTGACGCTGGAGAAGATCGAACAAGCCGAAGCAAATTTTCAAAGTCTCACGGAAGCGATTGATACCACCAGCTCCGCCGGACGGATGATGATGCAGATTGTAGGGTCGTTCGCCGAATTTGAGCGGGCGATGTTGCGGGAACGGACGAAAAGCGGACTTGATGCGGCCAGAAAAGAAGGGCGTGTCGGTGGTCGCCGGCCCAAGCTGAGTTTGCCACAGCAAAAAGAGATCATTATGTTGGTCACGTCAGGCCAGAAAACTGCAGCTGATGCTGCCCGGCTATTCCGGATACATCCCTCTACCGTGGCTCGCCTACTCGCCAGACATCACCAGAAAGGCGCCGGTTCAGCTTAACGTACGATTTTTTCCGTTTTCTCAAGGGACCCCAGTAATGGTGCCGCTTCCAGACCACGCGCCTGCAAGTCGCGCAGAATCTCCAGCCAGGAGGCCGTGGATTCGCGCAGGCCGTCGCTGACACTGACCAATTCCTTCTTCCCGTCCGCCGTCACGCCAATAATCACCAGCAGGCAGATGCGCGGGTCCTCCTCCGCACGCAGGTTGGTATAGACGCCGTCCACCCACCAGTAGGCATACCGTTTACCTTCCAGCGAACGGCGTTGCCAGGCGGCATGCTCTTCCGTCCACTGCGCCTTGAGGCGTCCCAATGCCGCAGGGGATAGTCCCTTGGCCTCTTCGCCCAAGAGGATAGAAAGCGCCTCCTGCATGTGGCCAGAAGATACCCCATGCAGATACAGCCAGGGGACCGTGGCCGCCACCGTCCGCGATTTACGCACATACGGTGGCACCAGTGCCGAATTGAATTTAATCCCCGAACCCGAGCGATCCCGAACCTTGGGGACCTTCACTGGCACAGGGCCCAGGGCAGTCATGATCTCTCGCTCTGGCAGGTGGCCGTTACGAACGACTGCCTGACGACCATTGACCATCCGTACAGCAGAAAACTCTTCCAGCAATACGGCCACCTCTGTCTCTATGGCCTGTTCAATCAGGGAACGTGCCGCACGCCGCAGCACGCCCTCTATCCCCAAGCCCAGCTCTCCCATACCACCCTCAAATACGGTATTCTTTTCCACGGCGTACTCCTTACGTTGCTTACTTGGTCTGCAAACCCTTTGTAGCAACAGTACGCCACCTTACTCAAGTCAGTTGTAATCTGCCCGTACACCACTTTCGATCATAGCTCCCGCTACTATGGGGGAGTCTGACTTCTCTGGCCCGTGCATCATCGGCTTCGGCTCCTCGCCTTCCCGAGGCGGGCCGCCGCCTGATACTGCCAGCGGTGGTCAGACCAGAGATCTCCCGGTTCCCAAACAAGGAGCGTACGAACATGCCAGGGTCTCAGACCACGCAGGGCCGAGTTAGGGCTTGCGATAGTGCTCCACCCCGTGTTGCCTTCCGCCACGCTAACGGCGTCAGCACCCTGAATATTAAAGCTTTCGCGGCTCGATGGCTGGCCTATCCGCACCCCTGTCAACACTTCGCGCCGCATCTCACGGTACGCCACGCATGACTCGGGGACAGTATGACTCGCTAAATCCTTACTGTGAGGGACTTTCACCCTTTACTCCTTGCCGGTCTCCCGGCGCACTAGCGTACTTTAAACTCCGAATTCTGAGGGGACCCCTTATACACCTCAACCGAACAAGAAAAACAACGACACAAGACAGAAGGATGCAATTCTGTCTGTATTACACCCGTGCTTTTCACAGCGGTTTACTCCACATCAAAAAAGCCCCCACCCGCTTCGGGTAGAGGCTGAAACATCGGTGGCCCGCATCACCACCGGTGCCGCATCAACGGAAGACCTACCAGACGTAGTTGGCCACCAGATCAAACGTGTTGTAGTGGGTGGCTCCGGCAAACTGGCCCTGATAAGCAACCTTCGCCGTCCAGGGACCTGTACCCTTGAGAGTTAGACCCGCACCCGTATCCAGACTGCCCCCGGGAGCTACCTGTGTACTTGCCAGATTATCCCCCAGTACGGTGCTCTGCAGGATGCTCAAGTGCCGGTTTCCGACATTACCCGTACCACCCACTTCTACCCACGGTATCCAGGTAAGCCCGCCCTCATGCAGGTCCACACCGGTCCGCAAGCCGCCGGTAAATATCCCGAGATTGGTACCTTCTGCGGCCGTACTGATATCCAGTATCCCTGCGCCATGATCTGTGAAAGCGTTCATGCGGGTATGCAGATAGCTGATGTTACCGTAGGGCATTAAGAAATATTGTCCCATCTGGATCAGGTACTGGATCTGTGTGCCTAGCCCCAGGAACCAGCCGTTACTGCTACCACTGGCTGTTAGGGTCGTCGGTAATAGGGCGCGCTCGGTATTCAATCCCAGATAGCCTACACCAAGTGCTCCAGAAACCCGCAGGTCTCCTTGTGTGTAAACACCATATCCATACCCACCAAAAGACTGGCCATCAGCCTGCTGGTAGGTGTCACCCGTCTGGGTGCCCATGCCGGAAAAGGCAGCACCCAGAACCAGATGCCGATTGATCGCCTGACCGTATCCGACTACGCCGCCGTAGCTGCTGATACTTTCGCCATTGCTGCGGCCAAAGCCACCGACTCCCGTGACCCAATAGCCCACATGTGTGGCCGTAAATTGCATGCGGCTAGTAGAATCCTCTGTAAGGCCCTGTGATCTACCCAGTACGGTACCCAGGGCAGCACCCAGACTCTGATTCACAATCATCGCATTATTTACTGCGCTATCGCCCGTCGTATAGGCTAAGCCAGGAGTGGAACCAGGAGTGGAACCAGGAGTGGAACCAGGAGTGGAACCAGGAGTGGAACCAGGAGTGGAACCAGGAGTGGAACCAGGAGTGGAACCAGGAGTGGAACCAGGAGTGGCCGTCAGGGTCAGAAGTTCGTTATTACCCGAGGTGCTGACTACCGGGGTGATATAGCCCGCAAAGGCAGGGTCATAATTTATCTTACTGAACGAGTTCGTGATACCTCCGGTGGTGGTGAGTATCTGATAAACGGAGCCGTTGCTATAGGCGCCACCGGGTGTGCCCGTGACCAGTTTGGTCATATTCAGAATGTTCAGGGCGCCATTCAGTGTCGCCGAGCCCTTCACCTGTAACTGTCCGTAGTCCACCCCCGGCGTAGTATTGCTCGGAGTGATGGCGATACCGAGGCTGTCGCTGGAGGTCGGGGCATAATTCCCGTTCCACACCAGAACGCCCTGCAGCACGTTTACGTTAGGGATAACGTAATTGGGGCTAGTGACCGACCAAGTGCTCAAACCCGTCTTTTCCAGAGTGTTGAAGCCGTAATACGCTACACCGGTCGTGGCGTTGTAACTGGTAGGCAGTGTGCTGACTACGTTCCCCAGCAAGGTACCATTGGTAGCTCCACCCAAGACCAGCGTATCTCCACCATTGGTGGTACCGCTAGTACTGATGACGTTACCCTTGAAGGCGTACCCACTGTCAAGGATCAGGGTATTACCACCCCCCGAGAAGTTGATGGCGTCCGCATAAGCGGTAGCGCTGCCATAAGCGAGACCGCCGCTAATGCTGTAGGCATTGGTTACCGAGGAGTTGCCCGTGGAGATTACACCACTGCCACCGGAACCGCCGACTCCAGCAGTTCCAGCGGTCCCGTTAACGCCAGTAGGGGTACCGGCACCACCGACACCACCGGCACCACCGGTGCCACCAGAGCCACCATTACCGCCAGTGATCGTCCCGCTATTCGTGAGCGTGAAACCCGTACCACTCACCCCTGCTCCACCACTGCCACCACTGCCACCGGCACCGCCGTTCCCACCGGAACCGCCATAGCCACCGGTGCTGGCACCACCGACACCACCGGCGCCGCCGTAGCCGCCGTTGCCAGCGTTACCGCCAGTGATCGTCCCGGTGCTGCTATTCGTGAGCGTGAAATCCGTACCACTCACACCCGACCCACCAGCGCCACCACTGCCACCTGCGGCTCCGGTACTACCGTTGCCTCCTACGGCACCGGTGCCGGTGCTGGCACCACCGACACCACCGGCGCCGCCGTAGCCGCTGATGCCGCCGTTACCGCCGGTGATTGTCCCACTATTCGTGAGCGTGAAATCCGTACCACTCACACCCGACCCACCAGTGCCACCACTGCCACCTGCGGCACCTATATTGCCATTACCGCCCGCGGCACTGGTACTGGAACCACCGTAACTCCCGGCGCCGCCGATGCCACCGCTGCTGCCGTTACCGCCAGTGATCGTCCCGCTATTCGTGAGCGCGAAATCCGTACCACTCACACCCGACCCACCAGCGCCACCACTGCCACCGGCAGCACCGGCACCGCCGGTGCCACCTGCGGCACCGGCAGCGGTGCTGGCACCACCGTAGCCGCCGGCGCCGCCGATGCCACCATTGCCACCTGCACCGCCGGTAATCGCCCCGCTATTCGTGAGTGTGAAATTCGTACCGTCAACACCCGATCCACCAGTGCCACCACTGCCACCGGCAGCACCGGCACCGCCGAAACCGCCGGTTGCGCCACCGGCACCGTAACCGCCGGCACCGCCGATGTTGCCGTTGCCACCGATGCCACCGGTGATCGTCCCGCTGCTATTCGAGAGCGTGAAACCCGTACCACTCACGCCCGATCCACCACTACCACCACTACCACCACTACCACCATTGCCACCATTGCCACCATTAGCATCAGTGCCCGCGTCACCGCCGGCGCTTCCGATGCCACCGCTGCCACCTGCACCGCCGATGATAGTGGACGTAGCCGCCACATTATCATTGCTGCTTGAGGTCAGGCCACCATACGCCGGAGCCCCACCAGATCCACCCCCGCCCCCGGCTCCAGCCGTCGCCCCCGCAATATAGTTTCCCCCATACCCGCCATTCCCTCCGGCTCCATAGCCTCCCCCGCCAGAACCCCCGATGTTGCCGGCACCGCCAGTAGGCACGCTAGATGTGCCTGGCAGTCCACCAGTACCACCGTTATTGATGTAACTTCCCGTCCCGGTACTGGTGCCTCCCGTGCCTGGCGTTGTAGTGCTGGCGTTGCCTCCAGGGACTCCAGCAGTTCCGGTAGATCCCGTCAACACTGTTGCCAAAGCCAGCGGTGACGTGCCTATTCCCAGAGCCACCGATACCGCCAACACCAGCAGACGCCGGCTACTGCGTGCTACCGGGTCTAGCCCGGTACGGGTTACGCCCGATCCGCTCTTGCACCGGGAATGGCCTATCTCAGAGGTTACTTGCGGTGAAGGACGGCCAGTCTTCCAGATGAGGTGGTAAATATGGTTCATATTTTTATTCCTGTTTGTTTGTCTGTAGGCGAAGTATAGATCACAAAAAACTTATCCGCTAAAAATTCTGAATTTAAGGCAAGAAAAGAATAAAAAATCAAATTATTTAGAATTCATGATAATCTGCGAGTTTTGTGATAAAGATAAAATAATACAGTAAATTATGTCCCAATAATAATTTTTAATTTAAAACGCTTTACAATTTTATAGATATGTTAAGATACTGTTTTTATTTGTTTATTAAAATTACAGTGCGGCATAATTCTTCTGTCAATACTAGATATTTTTTTGTTTTTTTAGAAAAAAGCAAAGAAAACATCGTCAAGTATTTTTTAATAAAATATAAGCCAATAATACATGTATGAATATTTTTGTACGTTGAATACATTGATCTTTATATGTTTTAATGGTGCTGAAAAACTATTTTCTCTTCACCAAGACAATTTGGTTTCATTTGGCCACCGCATTGCGGAAAAACATTTTTTCTGCTCGACGCGGGACACGCTGAGACGCAGCCGTGCGCTGATCTATTCAGTCATCATGGGGCTGGCAAACAGAATTCGTGATTTGGGCGTTATGTCCAGTTTTTGGGGGATTTTTGGCGGCTGTGGGTGATTGTATGGCGGATTCTGGGTTACACTTTGGCTTAAAGTGTTCACACGGAAGCCAGATCAGTTATGCCCGTCGTCTTTCGCGCACAGGGGCGGCGGTTGCCAAGTTCTGGCTGTTCCCGGAGGTGTGTCTGGCGGAAAGCTATGGGTTGAACAGTCAGGAGCAGGGCACGCTGGCCGGGATCGTGGCCGAACGGCGGCAGGAGATCGAGGAGGCATGGCATGGGTTCTTTAGCTAAGGCGGTGCGTTTCGAGGGGGAGATGTTATGGGTGGATTTGCTGGATGGCCGCACGTTAGGTGTGCCGCTGGCCTATTTCCCGCGTCTGTTGCGGGCCACGCCTGAGCAGCGGGCGGTGTATGAGATCAGTGGCGGCGGCAGCGGGCTGCACTGGCCGGAGCTGGACGAGGATATTCTGGTGGCCGGATTGCTCGCCGGGGTAGGGGATCAGACCCGGCATCACGAGAGCGCCGCCTGAGCGTGCAGCGCATCAGCGAAGACACCTTCCGGATTCTGGTCCATGCCGGGTCCGTCCGCAAAGTGACGATTCAGCCTGCACCCTGGAACGGCAAAGACCGCTGGGCCGTCATTCTGAAGCTGGGCATGGACGAGGCCGTCATCAAATCGGCCCGCGAGGAGGTGCGCACCTGGGCGAGTCTCGACAGTCTGGCGCGGTGGTTAAAAACACAGGGGGTGGGTGTAGTGGAACTGAGGATGGCATGACGAAATCAGCATTGGTGGCGTATTTGTATGCACAGTGGAAAGAAAACCATTTTTCGGATCTGCATCCTGCCGATCTGCAGGAAGCGGTGAACCGCATTCTCGACCTGCTGGCAGAGGCGTTGGCTGCGGGGGAACGGATCGAGCTGCGGGGTTTTGGCACCTTCTGTTTGCGTGAACGCTCCGCCAAGAATGGCCGCAATCCCAAGACGGGAGAGTCCGTGGCCATACCGGCCAAAAAGACGGTGCATTTCAAGCCGGGCCGAGAAATGCGGGTGCAGGTGGATCATGGCTGAACGTCCGCATGATCGGGGGGCCAAGCTGCCCCCACCGGGAACCTTGGGACGTCGGGACGTGGAACTGCGTCTCCTGGCGTTGGCCCGTGAGGCAGACAAGGACCAGGGGCTCACCTATGCCCAGTATCTGGAGCGTATCAGCACGCTCCGTCTGGTGGCCCGTGAATTGGGTCTGGACTGTGCCGAAGACATCCGGGTGCCGGTGGCGCGGGGTGCCTCCCCCGCCCGTGTGCGCGCTCCGGATCCCGAATGACCCGACCCCGGAGTGTTCTGCGCCGGTGCGAGCCGTCCACGGGAAAGCCTTGGCAGGGCAAGGGCGCCGTGGCTCTGTAGCGCGGCACAGAGGAAGGGTGTGTTGCGGCATGAGGGGCGCGGCGCCGTGTCGGATGTAATAAATAATAGCATGTAGTATTATACTATCTATTACATTCAAGAGGGTTCTGACATGGCGACACAGGAAGAGATATGGGCGGCGGCGGATGCGCTGGTGAAGGCGGGTGGGCGGCCCACGTTGGCGGCGGTACGCAAGGCGGTAGGAGGCGGGTCGTTTACCACGATCAGCGAAGCGATGGCGGAATGGCGGGCGCGGCAGGGCATCGCGGAGCCCGTCCGTGAGCCCGCGCCGGTAGCGGTCGCTCAGCAAGCAGTGGAGCTGGCCGCTGCACTCTGGGCGCAGGCCCTGGCGATAGCGCGCGAACGCTTACAAGCGGACCGGGAAGCGCTGGAAGGCGCGCGGGTGGAGATGGCACGGGAACGGGACGAAGCCGTAGAGCTGGCCGACCTCTTGGCGGCTGAGTTGGATATGGTGCGTGCCGAGCTGGAAGCGGGGCAGATACTGCTGGCCGAGAAAGACGAAGCGATTCTGGAGCAGACCCAGGAGATCCACCACTGGCGCGAAGAAGCCGCCCTGATGCGAGAAAAGGCCGCGCTGCTGGAAGGTAAGGTGGCCGGTCTGGAACAGGCCCTCGGTCAGATCAATGTGCGCATGATCCCGGTGACGGGCACGGCAGGCGACTGATGGCCGTTGGTTGCTAATCGCGCATGGCGTTGTCGCTCAGTATGCTGGTGATGGCTTCGGAAGTGGTTTCCATGTCGCGTTCTGGATTTGTTTTTTTACGGAGGGTCTCCCGTTCGGCGAGCAGGGCATCGCCGGTACTTTTCCACTCCTGAAAGCGGGTGGATTCTGGTCCGTATCCCAGCGTTTTAGAAACCGCCATCAATCCCCCAAGCAGAGCGCCCCGGTCAAAAGCGGGTAGACCGGATTCGGTATCGACGAGATCTGCGAGGATCATCAATCCGGCGGATTCAAAGAGGGCATGATTGCGTTTCTTGCGGGCTTCTTTTTTGGCTTTCTGATTCTGAATGCGGCGTAACTCAGCTAGTGCTTCCTTAGCGGCATTGGCGCGCGCGGTACTGATTTCGAGCTGTTTCTGCAGACGTTCTGCCTTGGACACCATGATCCCCTCCTGAGCCATGTGGCTATTGTGGAACTTTGGACCATGCACAGACTCTATAGTTGCACGGTAAGCCGGCTTCCCGCCGCACCGACAGGTAAGGCAGGCGCGCTTTAATGTTTCTCTTCGAGAAACGCGCGGTCTTACAGACGGTATGTCTTACAGACGATATGTCTTACAGACGACAAGAAGAAAGAAGGAGACGCCCACATGGCGGAATACCACCTGCACGCAAAGACCCACAGTCGCGGCGCCGGAAAAGGCGCAGGCGGACACGTGCGGTATATTCTGCGTGAAGGCGCCTATGCACAAAAGACGGTCGAGCAGGTAAACGGCGCGGTGGTCGAGCGTGTGCGGATCGATCGCGTCAGCGAAATCGCTTATGCCGAATCTGGCCATTTGCCCGCCTGGGCGCAGACGCCAGCCGACTACTGGGATGTCGCAGACCAGTACGAGCGGGCGAACGGCACGGTCTATCGGGAGATCGAATTCGCCCTGCCGAAGGAGTTATCTGAGGCCGATAATATCGCCCTGGCGCGCGCTTTTGCGGAGCACCTGGTGGACGTGCCGGGGGGCAAGACGCCGTACACGCTGGCGATACACCGGAGCGAGAAAGATCCCTCGTTGCTGCACTGTCACCTGATGCTTTCGGACAAGGTGAATGACGGCATCGAGCGGGATGCGGCCCTGTGGTTTCGGCGGGCAGCGAATCCCGGAAAAGACCCTGCACGGGGAGGCGCACCCAAGACGCAGTCGCGGATCGGTAAGGAATGGTTAGGGGGCGTGGTGCGGCCCTTATGGGAGCGATTGGCGAACGACGCGCTGGCCCATGCGGAAGTAGATGCGCGGATCGATCACCGGAGTCTGGAAGCGCGGCGGATCGAACAGGAAGCATTAGCGGAGCGAGCGCTGGCGGCAGGGGATATGGAGGGGCACTTGGCGGCCTTGGGGCGGGGCATCGCCCTGGACCGCCCCCCGGAGCCGAAGAAAGGGCGGGTGCTGACCCATGCGGGTCCTGAGAAGGCGCCCGGTCAGGCGGGGTTGGTGATCCAGTATGCGCAGGCCAGGGCGGCACGGCAGGAAGCCGCCCAGGAAGCGGCTATCGCCCATGTAGAGTCTCTGGTGTTGGAGGAAGAACAGCGGCAGGCACGTGCGTACCGGCAGGTTGCCGTGGAGCGTCTGCCAAGGATGGTAGCCGCCCGAGAGAAGCGCCTGAAGCGAGAGGCGATACTGGAGCGCGCCCAATTGCGCCATGGGTACCGCATGGACAGTTGGGAGATACGCGAGCGTTGGTCCTGGCGTCAGCAGCAACGGGAAATGGAACGGGAGGCCGAGCGTTTACTGGAAGAGCGCGAGCGCCAGGAGCAGGAAGAGCGCGCTCTGGATGATCTGGTGGCAGAAGAAACAGCACCTGGCGTCCGGCATCCGCAGCGTACCAGCTGGCGAGAGTGGCGGGCGCAGACGCTTTCCCGGAAATATGATCCCGTGTATTCCGCAGAGATGGCGGAAAGGGACATTTATTGCCGCTGGATGCCGGAGGATGGTGGGCTGTATCTGCGGCTGGGCAAAGCGGAGGTGATCGATCAGGGACCGTTGCTGCTGGCGAAGAATGGCGAACAAGACATTCCGCTGTTGATTGAAACCGCCAGGGGGAAAGGGTGGAATGCCCTGGAGTTTACCGGCCGTCCGGATTTTCAGGAGAAAGCCGCCATAGCGGCGCTGCAGGCGGGGCTATCCGTGGCAGATACTGACCTGGCACAACGGGCGCGAGCGGCCATCGAGACGCAGGAGAAAGTCCGCAGCATCCATGAGCCAGAGGTTCCCCCTCACCCGAAAAGCAGGAGCAGTACTCCGGGGGACCATTGGGGACCGGGATGAGGGTGGATGGGCGTGATGGCCCCATTGTTTGTATCTCTAATGAGATACATAATCGGGCATGGTGACTGGAGGAATCCCGATGACTCAAACCTCAATGCTGCATGTTCGCGTGGACGACAAGCTGAAAGCTGATGCGGCGGAGAAACTCGCCAACATCGGTCTGACCATTTCGGATGCCGTGCGTATCCTGCTCACCCGCGTTACCAAGGAAGGCGGGTTGCCTGTCGGTCTGGTGGCGGATCCGGACGCCTATGACGCATGGTTCCGGGAAAGGGTGCATGAGGCGCTGGATGACCCGCGACCGGCGGTGCCACATCGTCAGGTTATGGATGAGGTGCAATCGCTGATTGATGGGAAGCGTCGTGCTCGTACTTGAGTGGCGGGAAGCGGCCCGCGCCGATCTGCTGGTGATTGTTGATTATATATCGGATGACAATCCGGACGCTGCCCAACGCCTGAAAGATGCCATTGAGGCCAAGGTCGCAAATCTTCTGGAGCATCCGATGCTCTACCGAGCCGGGCGGGTTTCTGGTACGCGGGAAATGGTTGTGCGATCAAATTATGTGGTGATCTACACCGAAGACGCCTATGCCGTGACGGTCCTGCGTGTATTGCATGCGGCGCAGCAATGGCCGCCAGTACGAGAGGGTGGGTGAGCGGCGAATGGGTTTCGGCGGTGGGGCGAGGCCGCCGCCGCTTGCGGCGAAGTGCAGAAGCTGGATTAACGGCCAATGCCGTTTCTCAAAAGCCGTGTACGCGATCCAACGGAAACCGATACTGGTTTATGAGAAGGCCGACGCCAGCAAAGGCTGGGGGTTGGTTCTCACAAAGCGGGGCCTCTCAAAAACGGTGGTTTTTAATACTATATAGATTAAATCCAAACCATTAATGTTCGCAGAAAATATATTCCTAGGATATTAGGATTTTTTGTGGAGATTAATCGATGCTATGATATTGTTATCACACAAACCAAGAAAAACTGAGATTGGGAGAATGTTATGAAAACTGAAAGCGGTAATAATGAGAAAGAAGGGCCTATTTCAGCGTTATCCGCTGATGAGTCGGTTCCAGATCTCATCCATAAGACAGAGGCCGGTGCCGAGAAGAGAGATGCCATCATTCTGATGCATCTGCATCAGATAGCAGAACATATGGAGATCCTTATGCAGAACCAGGAAGCTCTGCTCCGCCATGTCGAAAGCATCGGTCCCGTTCTGAGCAACATGAGCAGCAGGCTCGCCACCATAGAACAGGAAGTCCGAAAGATTCACAACTGATCAAGCGGTGATAGCCGGTCTATCGTAAACAGGCGTCCTTGATTATAACCAAATGGAATAATAGGGTGGTACCTTCAGGAAACAGAAGTTAAAGTACGTTAGCGCCAAGATAGATTGTTCATCGGGGGGGGCTGACAGAAAGTGCTCGATTTATAGATCGCGTGATTCCTTCGCTTTGCGAAACTCCTCCAGAATAGCCTGCCCCAGAGCTTGTTGCGTTTTTTCCAAAGCAGCCCAGTCTTCACTCTCCGATGAGGAGATCATCTGGACATCCATGGCCGCGATGGCACGGTGATACTCATGATGGAGTTGATCCACAAGTCCGCCATCCTCCAGACCCAGGCGGCGCAGATCTTTGTAAATGGGACAGATCGTTGTATCCAGCAATGCGTTACAGTCTAGCAAGCGCGGATTTAGGCGAATTGATTTCTTCTGAGCGATGTAGTCGGAAAGTTGTGCGGAATAGAGCCCCAGGAGGCCCGTAGGATGCTGCCGACTGTCGACAGCTCGATGAGCAAGAAAATCTTGTAATTGCGCCAAGGGCATGGGGCGGGCGATGGCGTATCCTTGCAGAAACCGTGCGCCCATAACGGTAATTGCGTCCATGATGTCGTCGGTTTCTACCCCTTCCACGACGAGATCCATCCCCATTCCGGCGGCGAGATCCTGGATGGAATTCACAAAATATAGGTCCTGCGGGTGCGCTTCCAAGGTGCGAATGAAACCTTGGTCCAGCTTGATCTTGTTGATAGGGAGATCCTTGATGCGCAGCAGGGAGGAATAAGCGCTCCCCACGTCGTCCAGCGCGAGGCGTACCCCTTGCGCCTCCAGCTCCCGAAAATGTTCCAGAGCCAACCCCTGCTCCAGGAAATCGGACCCCTCCAGAATCTCCAGGGTGATGCGATGGGGGGCTATAGCACTTTTGGCGATGATCTCGCGCAGGCATACCACACAGGCGTCGGAAACCGAGCGGGCATCGATGTTCACGGATAACCATAGCGGAAAGCCGGCCGCATCCAGGATGGGCAGATCGATCAACGCCTGTTCCAGGACCTGCCGGCTCAGTTCAAAGAGATCCGCATTCTGCAAGGAAGGCAGGAACTCGGCGGGCGACCAGATCCGGCCGTCCTCCGCTCGGAATCGCGCCAGAGCCTCCGCGCCAACTATCTTGCGGGAAGCATTATCCAGAATGGGCTGATACCAGATCTCCAAGGCTCCGTTATCCAGTAATCGCTGGACGGGGTTCCGAGCGAGTTTGGGCGACTCCCCAAAGAGTACCCAGGAGCGCTCTCGATCGGCCTTATGCGACTTGCTCTCGTAGAGTGCCCGATCGGCTTCTCGCAGGATACGATCTCCCGTTTCCCAATCCCCCAAGGGATACAGAACGACCCCCATGCTCATGCCGACTCGGACGGTTTTGCCGTTACCCAGCGGGATCGGGGTGGTAATAGCCTGCTCCACTTTGTTCAGAATGGGTTCCAGCGCATCCAGATCGTCTATATCCTCAATGAGGAGCACGAACTCGTCTCCACCCAGGCGGGCGACGAAGTCGGTCCGACGCAAGGCTGTCGGCAAGCGCTTGCCCAAGGTGATCAATACTTCGTCCCCGCTCTCATGGCCGTAGTGGTCGTTCACCGGCTTGAAGTCGTCCAGGTCCAGCATGCACACGGCCAGGAGCTTCTCGTTTCTTTGGACACGCGCCAGGGCGCGATCCGTCTCCGCCTCCAGGGCGCGGCGATTGGGTAGGTGGGTGAGCGCGTCCGTGGTGGATTGGCGAGATAATTTCTCTGTGAGCTGGTGCCGTTCCGTGACATCCACCATGGTCCACACGATCCGCTCCGGCTCCCCCGCCTTCGCGGGCAGCTTCTGGCCCGACAGGTCGATATAGATCGGCGATCCATCCAGGCGCCGATAGAGTACGTCGCGCAGCATCCCGCTCCCTTGAGCGAGAATTTTTAATGCCATAGCACCAACCTTTTGGAAAGTTTCCTCCTTTGGAAAAAGCCCTCGCATGGAACGCCCAATCAGTTCTTCTGCGGCAGAGGCGTTAAAGAGATCTAACATGCGATCGTTGACGCGCTCAATGATTCGCGCTGGGTAGCGCACGACAGTGACGCCAGCGGTCAGGTTGTTCAGAAGGGCTTCGTTGAAAGCCTGCGCGTCGCGTTCACGGACGGTCGCGTCCAGACGGTCGAGCCCAAAACCGATGTCCTTAGCCAACTCATCCAGGATGCTCCGTTCATCGGCTTCGAAGGGTCGCTCTGGTCCCCGGTATACACTCAGAATCGCCCAAATCGCGCCCCCACGGAAAATGGGAAGGATGCTGCTAAAGCCCATACCGTAACGAGTGATCATTTCCCGCCAAGGTTCCATACTTGGATCGGAGAGCATGTTGGTATCGTAGATGGCCTTCCTACCTCTCCAGACCCTTCCTGCTGGGCCCTGCCCCTCCGGAATGTCGGCACGGGCAGAAATGTGAATACCCTGGAGATAGTCGATTCCCTCTCCGGCCGCTGCCAGTATCTGGACTGCTTCCTGGTCATCGGGTCTTCCAATCCAGGCCAGACGGATGTCGGTATGCCTTACGGCCAGATCACAAAGCTCCTGAAGCAGCGAGTGCTCATCTTCCGCGCGGGCGATGGCTTGGTTGGCCTCGCTCAGCAGGATATTAAACTGGGTCAGGCGCGTCTGATGCGCGAGGCTCTCTTGGAGCTCCGCTTCCAGCCGCTTGCGTTCCGTGATGTCTCGAGAGGAGGCAAAGAGGACCCACTGCCCGTGAATCTGGATAGGATTGGTACGGATTTCCACATCAAAGCAGCTACCATCCTTGCGCCGATGCCGAGTTTCAAAGGTTTGCGGTTCCAGGGAGGCGAATTGTTGCGCGATCCTCCGACTGGTCACATCGGGATCATAATTGGCGGACCATTGGGAAACGTGCATTCCCAGCATCTCATCGCAAGAGTAGCCCAGCATAGTGCAAAACTGGTAACCCGCCTCTAGGAGAACACCGTTTTTGTCGAGAATATGCACCCCGTCGCTGGCATGCTTGAGCAGTGCTTCATATCGTTCTGAGGACTCTTGCGCGGATTGCTCGAGCTTTCTGCGCTCGGTGACGTCCCGGCCGATAATCACCAGCCCCTCGCGTTGCCCGTCTTGAGTGAATACCGGCATCCTGCGTGTCTCGAAGGTGGCGAGCTGGCCATCTTCCCGGACCATGTTTTCTTCGACCACGATCATTTGACCGGCTTGCCAAGCTTTCTCATCGTCTAGCCAGCAGGTCTCGTGAATGGCCCGGAAGGCTGGGCGTAATTCCGCCAACTCCAGATCCGTTTTCCCCTGCCAAGGGATGTCGTGCAGCTGAAAAAGACGTCTGGCCACCGCATTCGTCATCATCCAGCGGCCCGCGCCATCCTTGAGGAAGATCGCGTCGGGGATGGCCTCGATTAGTGTCGTCAGCTTATCGTCTTGAATGGTGGCGTTCCTGTTTTTATGGGCGGGAGGATAGTGGTGGCTCTTTCGGTATCATCCACTGCGATACATAAAGACCAGACAGAATGCATCATTCTGTCTCGTGGCCTTCTTCCCGTCTACTGCTAATGTACTGATTCTCCTGCTACCGGGCAAGGGCCGGAAGGGGCTATTATGAGACATTACGATCACGGTGGAGATTTTTGGCGATGGCAGAGGTGAAAACAGGGCGGAAACGGAAGGTGGTGGTCGAGGCGGAGGCGCCGATTCCGGTCATGCCCGGGCAGGGGGAATTGTTCGGGGGGATGCCAGCTGAATCGGTCACAGTGACGGCTGCGGCACCCGATCCGGTCGAGTCAGTAGCCGCTGTGCCGCCCCCTGATTTGCTGCCCGCAGGGTTGCCGTCCGCAGGACAAGAGCTTTTATCCGCAGCGGAAGCCACCCCCAAAAAGCGCCGGGTTGCCTCGGAGGGCGAAAGAAAGCATCTCACCACACTGGAGGTGGATCGCCTGCTGGCGGCCACGAAAGACAATCCCCGGACCGGTCTGCGCGACCGCTGTCTGATCCTCCTGATGTTCCGCCACGGGCTGCGGGTGACGGAGGCCTGCGCCATGCGGGTGGACCAGGTGGATCTGGAGAGCAAGATTCTCCAGGTGCAACGGCTCAAGGGCGGGCTGTCCACCACCCAGCCGCTGCGGACGGAGGAGATCCGGCTGCTGAAAGGCTGGATGGCCGAGCGGGAGCGCTGGCTGCGGCAGTGGCGCAGGAAAGAAGGAGGCACCGGGGCGGCCATGGATCGCCATGCGCTGTTTTTGAGTGCACGGGGGACGGCGCTGTCGCGCAAGACCTTCTGGGCGCTGCTGCGCCGCTATGGAGAGCTGGCGGGGCTGGCCCTGCCGCCCCATCCTCATATGCTCAGACATGCGTGTGGCTTTGCGCTGGCCGACCAGGGCGCCGACACCCGGCTCATTCAGGACTACCTGGGGCACCGGAACATCCAGCATACGGTGCGCTACACGGCCACGAACCCCGTGCGGTTCGAGAAACTGTGGCGGTGAATGGTTGTCTTATTGCCGTACGTGACTTACATTGTCATTCAGGCTGGGTGAAGGAGAAAATTTCATGGCTGCAAATCAACTCGTACAGGCGCGTATCGACGGCGCCATAAAGGAGGAGGCCTCTGTTGTCTTGGCGGCAATGGGGTTAACAGTTTCCGACGCAGTGCGGCTCATGCTGACCAAGGTTGCGCGTGAACATGCCCTTCCTTTTGATCCTTTGATTCCAAACGCCACTACTATAGCTGCCATGAAAGAGGCGCGCGCCGGCAACCTGCCGCGCGCCAACAGCATCCCAGAGCTAATGGCCGCGCTGCATGCGGACGATTGAATGGACCAGTCAGTTCAAGCGGGACTACAAGCGGGAGAGTAAAGGGGTACATCGTGCTTCCCTCGATGAGATTTTATCTCCCGCCGTCGAAAGTCTGGCGAAGGATCAGCCTCTTGATCCGCGCTACTGTGATCATGCTCTTGGCGGTGATTGGAAAGACCATCGTGATTGCCATATCAAGCCCGATTTGGTGCTGATCTATCAGAAGCAGAACGAGGACATTCTCCGGCTGGTACGGCTTGGTTCACACAGTGAACTTGGGCTTTAAGCGGTAGTCAGACTCTCTGTTTATGGCGTTGTAACGTATTGACGCCATAGCGCCATGGTGGTAATACTTCAATAAGCCATGACGCCGTAAGGGATTAGCTATATGCAGAGGATGCAAACCATAGCCTTTTTTAGCCAGAAAGGAGGCAGCGGGAAAACCACATTGGCTGTCCATGCTGCCGTTGCTGCTCAAGAGTCTGGCAAACGAGTGGTGATCATCGATACAGACTCGCAAAAAAGCGCGACCACATGGGGAGTAGCCCGCACCACAGCTACGCCCGTAGTTGCTACTGCTGCAGCTACGGATTTGGTTCGTGTCCTTGATGCAGCGCGAGAAGAGCAAATGACAGTTGCCATTGTAGATACGGCCCCGCATGCAGCCCCTGATGCCGCGCGGATTGTTAGGTCCGTTGACTTGGTGGTAATCCCCTGTCGTCCGTCTGCTTTTGATATTGCCGCCGTCAGTGGCGCTGTGGATATCGTAAAGGCTGCAGGATCTAGGGCTGTATTCGTACTGTCAGCATGCCCAACAAGATCCCCTGAAGTGGCGGAAACCCGCGAGATTCTATTTGGTTACGGACTTCCCATCGCTCCTGTAGAAATTATGGAAAGGCGGGCGTTTGCAAGAGCTGTAGCAACAGGACGGGCTGTGACTGAGTTTGAAAGTAATGGTAAAGCAGCGAATGAAATCCGAATGCTTTGGGAGTGGTTACAGGAGCAAATGGCATGACCAAACTGGTAAAAACAACGGGGCTTGCAGCTTTTACACGTAAGGATGTTGTGTCTGCGACGTCTGATGCACATACACGAGTTAGCGACGATGGTGAAATACAAAAAAAGGTCGTGGCAAAAGGACGCAAGCGCGGCAAAGGGGAAACGGTAGCGCTAACCGTTCGCTTACCTCGTGCGGAGTGGGAGCGGGTGCATCAGCTTGCAGTTTCTGAGGGCGCAAGTATTCAGTCTCTAGCGATTGAGGGATTGTCGCTTGTCTTTTCTCGGAAAGGGCTTCCAGAAATAGAAATAAAGTAAGCGTCATGACGCCATCACGTCATAAAGCCATGACTTCATCGGCTCAAGTTGAGAGCAAGGGTGCAAGCAAGCTAGAAGCTGTCCGCGTCACGCTAACGCAGGGAGAAAAAAAACTGGTCTCAGCTTCTGCTGAGATTATGGGTGATCGTCCCGATAACGATGACATCGCATTCTTGCATACCATTTTGTGCCAAGTTGGTTTGCCGCGTTCACGACCGGAGGGCACCACGTTCGAACGCCGATCCGGAGGATCAGCGCTTTTAATTGAGTCTGGTCGCTTATGGGACGGTAGAAATTTTGTGCAGCAGCCGTTGCCGTACGGTTCGATGCCACGCTTAATATTGGCCTGGATGAACACCTATGCCGTGCGATTTAATACCCCAGAAATACCTGTTGGAGACAGCGCTAGTGAGTTTTTACGCATGCTTGGTCAACCAAATAGCGGGGGTAAACGTGGGGCATTTACCACACTCAGAAAGCAAGTGCAGGCACTTTCTGCGTGTCGCATGACGTTAGGTTTCAATGCTAACGGTCGAGTGCATACCTATGATGGCAAGCCGATAAAACATTTTGAAGCATGGATGCCTGCATCAGACCAACAACGACCCCTGTGGCCAGGATTGGTTACCTTTTCAGACGACTATTACACAACTCTGCGGGCACACGCGGTTCCTTTGGACTTGAGGGCGCTCATAGCTCTGAAAGGTTCAGCGTTAGCAATGGATATATACACTTGGTTGGCAGATAGGCTACATCGAATAGATGGCCGCCCAGTTGTCTTACATTGGACAAATCTTCGCGAACAGTTCGGCCAAGAGTATCAAGGAAAAGAACCAGATAAAGATTTCAAGAAGAAGTTCTTGCCAGCGCTACAGACTGTTATGGCAGTCTATCCGGAAGCAAAAGTGAAGCAAGTGACGGGTGGATTACTGCTTGCATCCTCACCGCCGCCCGTCCCATACCGTATAACACGATGAAAATGCCTGTTAATAAACCTGTGAATGGCGAGACTTATCCACGCTGAATCGGACCCCCTTACCACGCTGAATCGGACCCCCCCCAGCATAACATTTTCACGCTGAATCGGACCCCCTTACCACGCTGAATCGGACCCCCCCTAAACCTATATGTTTTTACCTATATAAAAAACCTATATAAAATCCTATAGTTGAAAAGCAAATTCTGTGGATAACTCAAAAAATAAGGAGCGCCCGCTTGCCGCCTTCGGCGCCGGGCGCAAACATCCCCGGCGGGGACCAGCATGGTCCCCCTGTCCGAGCCTTCGGCTCGCCGGATCGACCCCCTTCGGGGACTGCGTCCCCCCATGCCTACGGCATCGGCTCCCCCTTTATTTTTTTCAACGGAAGAAGGGCGTCGAGAAATGGCCCAGAATCGATTTTTGATGCCTTGGGATAGATTTCCATTGCCAGGACCCATTGCGTGCGCTGTAGGGCAAATTTGAGGCCTTTGCGGTGGCTTCTGCGCGTGGGATTCAGGCTGCACCGTTTGACGGAGCGATGGGGCTGCCTTTTGCTTTGTCACCGATGCCATGGATGCCTCCCTCTACACAGGGCGGCAGCGGGCTGGTTGCTTTTCTGTGCGGATCGTCTAATTCCCCGGGCAGGACCACATCAGGGATGGTTGTAGACAGCATGGATAAGCTGGCCTTGCCATCTCAAAATAGGAGCATGCGGAGTGCAACAACGCGGCAGAACATCCTTGTTTGAAGATCTGCTCAACCTGGCCACCAGGCTGCCATGGTGGATGGATTTGATGATGGCTGTCTTCGCCTATATCGGTTTTCACCTGTGGCATGTGCACTTCCTGCACGAAATGAATCCGATAAATGCGCCAGTACCAGTCCCCGTCGTCGCTAACCCCGCAGCGGCAATACCCAACGCCGTAAACGCAGGTCTGGCCCGTGGCGGCGTCGTGGTCGGAAATATTGCAACGGAAGTGTTCCAATATGCTGTACCCGGATTGTTTGTGATGGGCAGCATCTCGTCAGCCATCAGAGAACAGAAAATGAAACGCAGAAGATGGGATAGAATGCCGTGAAAACATGTTCCTGTGGCCTTCGAAAGGCCAACCAGGTCGGCGGAGAATCCCGGCACCTGCCCTTGCCCAATCGCAGGCCACGAGACAGAATGATACATGATGTCTGGCGCGCTCAACTTTACGTTAGGCACCATCCATGATGGATAAGCGTGTCGCAAAATTAAAAACTCCTAAGGAGTGCGCGGTGTTCGCAAAGAACGCGGTCGAGCGCGGTCATCAAGATCTCGCACTCGCCGCACGAAAGCGAGCCGTTCAGCTTCGTGCCGAAAGTGTTGGCGCAACTTCAGAGGTAGAGCGAGAATGCATCGAAGCTGTTTACGCCTATGAAGAAGTGCTGAGTGCTAAAGCTGGTCGCCGACAATCTGCATCTCGCACATGGCCAATGATTAGACGGTATGGAGTAATTGAGGCCGTAGAGCGAGCGATAAAACGGAAATCCGATGCGTCAGGCTACACGGCCCTTGTCGAGATGGGGCTTGGAGAACTCGCGTTTGAGGCTGTCGTTCTTCGGCACGCATCGCACTTTTCTGCTGAGGCAGTAGCGCGGTCGAGATCCCGTATGGATGACCAAAATAACACCTAACCAAGAAGCCAGGTGGGGCTGCGCGATTTTGCGCAGCCCCTTGCTTTTACGTTGGGCATCACCTCACAGTATTCTGAAAAAAAGAGGAAATATGAAGCTCAGCTCAATGATGCCACGAGGCGGCTTAAAAATTACAGAGGAGGCAACCAGTCTGTCCGAAAAGATTTCGGTGCGATTCGATAATGGCAACACGAACACAATGACCCAAGGTCATGCCCATGTCTTTGCGAGACAGAACGGACAAGGCAAGCCCAGTTAACCCAACAGTTCCACGAGAAAAAGGCTCTTCGTCAGATTGAGTGGGTAGGGGGTAGAATGCTGTGGAGCAGTCGCGCCCTGAATTAGGAGTTAGATGATGGTCCCGGAAGAGCTGTTTTCTCTCGCGTTAGGATTGATTCCGCCGTGGTTGGTGGATCATGTGACTTTCACGGTGGAGGAGAAACGCCTGGATCTGCACATCAACTTTCCCAAGGGTAGTCGCTTTGCTTGCCCCGTCTGTGGTGAGGAGTGTCCGGTACATGACACCCGTGACCATACTTGGCGGCACATGGATTTCTTTCAGCATGAAGCCTATCTCCACGCCCGCCTACCCCGTGTGAAGTGCCCGGAGCATGGGGTACATCAGATACCTGTTCCCTGGGCACGGGAAGGCTCGCATTTCACCCTGCTCTTCGAGGCGCTGATTATGACCCTGGTGCGGGAGATGCCGGTATTGACGGCTGCCCGCATGGTCGGCGAGACCGACAAGCTCCTGTGGCGAGTGATTGACCATTATGTGCCCGAAGCTCGTGCCGCGGTGGATATGGCCAATGTTCATGCCGTTGGCGTCGATGAAACCAGCAGTCGGCGCGGCCATGACTACATCACGCTCTTCGTGGATCTGAATGCCCGGCGACTCTTGTTCGCTACTCCCGGCAAGGATGCCAAGACCTTTGAGGGGTCCCTTCAGGAAACGGAATTTAAAGTACGTTAAGACACTGCAAGGCCACGGAATAACCTGTATTTGCTGGCTTTGGCATATTCCATCACCAGCAGAATCGGTTACAGGTGCCGTGATCCACACGTTGCAGCTTCCAGCGTGACCTAAAGCGATGTACGAATTGTGGTGCATGTCCACAATGCTGTTTTTATTACTTTCGTACATGGGATTAGCGTTTATCCGAAACCGCACCGTTTCGGACAGATTCACACAGAACCCGGCTCCTGGCGCTTAGCGTACTTTAAATTCCGAATTCTGAGGGGACCCCACCAAGCGCAATGGAAGATCGGCCTTGATTTGCTACAGGCCAAGGCCGGTAGCAAATCCACGCTCAAGGAGTTTCGGCGGGCCGTGCGTGCCATCGAGGCCGACAACAGCCTGCCCGAGTACCGCCTTGTCCTCAACGATAACGACACCGTGACCTTCCACACCAGAGACGCCAAAAAGTTGCTGGCAGGTATTGTCGGCCGGTCATGATGCCGGTCATTCAGAGGCGTGTACACGCCCTCTATCGGTGTTTCACCCACCACCGCCGAACTATCGTGATTTCACCCACCGAAGGCACGGTGTTTCACCCACCGGAACCCACCGAAAACTCAATAACGGCGCTTGTTTGCAAAAACGTAACGCGCGCGCGCGTTTTTAACTTTAAAAAAAGCTTTTAACGCCTCCGGCAGTGGACAACTCAACAGCGGAAGAAGGAATGAGCGCCCACTTGCCGCCTACGGCGCCGGGCGCAAGCATCACCGGCGGGGACCTTGCCGGTCCCCCTGTCCTTCGGGACTCCGCTACGCTCCATCCCTACGCCGGATCGACCCCCTTGGGGTCCCGTCAGAATTCGGAATTTAAAGCACGTTAGCGCCATGAGAGCGTGTTCAGCATGAAGCTGTCCGAAAAGGCTCGGTTTCGGATTGGAGATAAAACCGTGTACGAAAGTAATGAAAACAGCATTATGGACACACGCCATCATTCGTACACCGTTTTCGGTCGTGGTTGTCGCGGCGTAAAGCTGCGATGTTGGAATCGAGACACCCCGTAACGGCTATTGCCAGGGGAACCATGTGCCATAGTCAGCAAATATAGGTGGTTGCAGGCACTCGCTAGAGCCTAACGTGCTTTAAATTCCGTTTTCTCAAGGGACCCCCCCTTCGGGGACTCCGTCCCCCGTGCCTGCGGCATCGGCTCCCCCTTTATTTTCATCCAACAACGAAAACGGCTTCTGAAACGGCCTAGAATCGATTTTTAGCGCGGGAGGTAGATTTCCATTGACAGAGCTCTTTGCGTGCGCTGTAGGGCAAATATGAGGCCTTTACGAGGGTCTTTTGATGGAGAGCCATGGTGCAACAGTTGACGCAAAGAGGAGACCGCCTTAATGCTCCTGTTACCGTGACCGAGGAGAGGATTCCATGACAACGACCAGCGCGGACCAGTTTGTCAGGGAAATTGATATAACCAGCGGTTCAGCACCCACATTGCGCTCCGCACCCTTATCGCCTAAGTATCTGCGCTGAAACCCATAAAATGCAGGGAAGAACGTTATGACGAGCATTACCAAAGCCACCTTTGTTGCCAATCTGGCCGAAACACACCACATGAACCGACAGATGGCTCAGGAAGCCGTAAACGCCGTTGTGGCCACACTGACGCAGACCCTGATCGACGGTCACGACATCAAACTGCCCGGATTGGGCACTTTCTCCCTCAAAGAACGAGCAGGACGCACCGGACGCAATCCCGCCACAGGGGAAAGCCTGGAGATCCCCGCTAAATGCACCGTCCAGTTCAAAGTGGCCAGCGATCTCCAACGACAGATCCCACAGCCAAAATGACTCAACAAGACAGAATGATACATAATGTCTTGTATATAAAATCCAGCCCATGGCCCGAGTCTGGCCCGGTATGTTCGTTGATAAGTTCCTCATGACGCTGCATAGTCATGGATGATAAAAATACGGAGGAATAT
>Ga0315298_1003678_pt1 | contig 24022 bp, 20 predicted proteins | sample WHS_1_MG_FD_203077 | JGI IMG/M metagenome (GOLD analysis project Ga0315298, IMG submission 203077) | Extremophilic microbial mat communities from Washburn Hot Springs, YNP, Wyoming, USA - WHS_1_MG | ecosystem: Environmental > Aquatic > Thermal springs > Hot (42-90C) | place: USA: Wyoming...
AGGGTCATTGTCATCATCTTTCCTTTCCTCAGGTCTTGCTCAGGGGAAGGGCACGGAAAATCTACCCTCGCACATTCGGCCTCCTGCCTCATGTGCTCGGGGCGAAATGCATCCTGCATTTCTTGGCGTAAAGGCGGGTAGGATTTTCCTGTGGGTGCAAGCGCAAGACATTCGACGGAAAGATGATGACAATGACCAAAAAGCATAGACCACAGCGGGGATTATTGGATAGAGGAGATAAAAAAATAAAAAGAGAAAAAAATCCGACACCGCGATATTATAGATACAATCGTTTTCCTCCCTCTGCGGTTTTCCCCTTAAGAGCCTTTAGAGTTAAAGCAGAGGAAGCGAAATAACAAGAAGGGGGATTCTGCGAAGGGGATAAAGGGTAGAGGTAACATACCGCAATGGATTGCGGTTGCCTTTCGAATAAAGCTATGGACAGCGACATGAGAAAGGCATAGGTGTAAGCAGGAGGGTTTTAGGATAAGGCCTGAAGAATACCAACTTGGAGTGAATAAGGAATGAGTATAAAAGAAAACCGCAGAGGGCGGCATTTTCTTTTTGGTTACTTTTTCTTTGTTGCTGGAGACAAAGAAAAAGTAACAATCTAACCACAAATGTTGTGGTTTAATAATCTGTCGAAGTGACGATTTATTGTAATTCAATCAAAAATGGGGAATTGCTAGATTGTCATTAAAGAAATTGAAGAAATTACAAATTTACTTTATAATCAAAGGAATCTTTCAGACAAAATCTAAGAGGTAACAAAATGCGCATTTTAAGTGGAATGCAACCAACCGGATTTCTTCATCTGGGCAACTACATTGGAGCATTACAGAACTGGATAAAGCTCCAGAATGATACTACAAAAAAGATAGAAACATACTATTTCGTAGCTGACTTACATTCTCTTACTTCAAATCAAGCAGGGTACAAAGGCGAAACTGTAAATTACATATTCAACATGGTGGTGGACTGGATAGCTGCAGGTATTGACCCGGAAAAATCCGTTGTTTTTCTTCAATCTGATGTACCGGAACATAGCGAACTCTACACAATCCTTTCAATGATAACTCCAATTTCATGGCTTGAGAGAAACCCTACCTATAAAGAAAAAATGGAAGAAATAGAAGGTAAAGAACTGGATAATCTTGGTTTTCTGGGCTATCCCGTTTTGCAAACAGCAGATATTGCTCTCTACAAGGCCGACACGGTTCCCGTTGGAAAAGACCAACTTCCCCATCTTGAAATAAGCCGTGAAATTATAAGGCGATTTAACTACATTTACAATAAAGAGGTTTTAATAGAACCACAGCCTCTACTATCACCTGTTGCCAAACTGAATGGGCTGGATGGTAGAAAGATGAGCAAATCGTATAACAATGCAATTTATTTATCTGATGATGATGAAACCATAAAAAAGAAAGTAATGTCTATGGTAACAGATATAAAAAGAGCCTTAAGAAAAGATCCGGGACATCCGGATGAATGCAATCTTTTCCCGTATTATCTTGCTTTTTGCTCTGATAAAGAAAAAATAGAGAACATAAGAAAAGAATGTGAAAGCGCTGTTCTTGGATGTGTTGATGACAAAAAGAATCTGATTACAGTTTTGCTGGATTACTTTGCTGACTTTAGAAAAAAAAGAGAGGAATTAATAAATAATAAAGACTACATCCAGGATGTACTTAAGGAAGGTGCCAGGAAGGCAGGTGAAGTTGCAAAACAAACAATGCAAGAAGTTCGTGAGGCAGTAGGAATGTCTTCAAAAGTTCGTTATGGGAAGTGAATATGATAGGGGTTATTAGAAGCGGATACAATTTATCATTAAAAAACTTTGAGGGACCTCTTGATCTTCTTCTTGAGCTTATTCAAAATGAAAAGCTTGATATAACAGAGATTTCTATTTCCTCTATAACAGACCAGTATCTAATATATCTTAAAACGATGCAACTATTTAATGTTGATATAGCATCAGAATTTTTTGTTATAGCCGCAACCCTGGTTTATATAAAGACACGAAAACTTCTACCATTTTCAAGGGACGATGAAAACGAAGATATTATGGATGAAAAGGAATTAATCGAAAAACTAAAGGAATATAGGAAATACAGGATTCTGGCAAGGTATCTCTGGCAATTGAAAGAAGCAGGAGATGTTTATTACTCCCGTGACTATTCCATCCCCGTAGCTGGAACATCTATCAACATTGATTATTCGGAAAAACTGGAAATTGGCGATCTTATACGGGCTGCTTTCAGATATAAAGGTGTTTTTATTAGAAAGCCAATTCCAATAAAACGCCGTGAAGTAAGTGTAGAAGAAAAGATGACCACTATTATGAATCTATTAAACATAAAGAGAATAATCAAATTCAGTGAACTGGCAGCAAGAGAAGAAACAAAAATAGATAAGGTTGCCTCTTTTCTTGGCGGCCTGGAATTGAGTTTTCGTCAAAAAGTATTGTTAAAACAACTTTCTTTATTTTCTGATATAGATATTATTAAAAAGCAGGACACCTTATTATAGTTTTTGGTTGGGGTTGAAAAATGAATAATTCTCTTTTTTTAAATAAGACATACTCAAGAAACGAGTTGAAAGGTCTTCTGGAGGCCATACTCTTTGTAAAGGGAAAATCTGTACCAACAGAAATGCTTGAAAATATTTTTGAAGCTAAAAAGACAGAAATAGAATCCCTTATAAACGAACTTAACGAGGAATATAATAATAGAAAAAGCGGTTTATGTATTATTCCTGTCGCCGGTGGATACCAGCTTGTATCTAATCCAGGCTATAAGGATGAACTTGCTGAGCTTTTTGGAAAACGAAACGAAGCTGTGCTTCCAAAGAGCTGTCTTGAAACTCTGGCTATAATTGCCTACAAACAACCTATATCAAAAGAAGAAATAGACAAGATAAGAGGTGTTTCCAGTACAAGAAGCCTTAATAGCCTTCTGGCCTTAAAATTAATAAACATTGTGGGTAGCACAGAAGATGTTGTAAAATCTCCTCTCTACTCAACAACAGAAAGATTTCTTGAATTTTTTAGAATCACCAGTCTTGAAGATCTTCCTTCTATTGAAAGTGTTGAATTTAATAAACTACTTGAAAGCGAAAGTTTTTACGCTGAAGAGGAAAGTAAAGAAGAAGAAAACAATAACCAGGTTGAAGATTCAATCCCCTTTGAATAACCAAAAGGAGGAAAACAATGCCTCAAAAGCAAAAAGAAGAAATTCTATTAAGGGAACTAAGAAAAAAGATTGATCAAATAGATATTAAAATAGTAGAGCTTCTTGATGAAAGAGCCAAAGTTGTAAAAGAGATTGGTGAGCATAAAAAAGCAAATGGTATTCCAATATATCAGCCGGAAAGAGAAAGACAGGTAAAAGAACTTGCTCTCTCTCATTCAAAAAAGCTCTTTCCTGCCGCTGCATTAATGCAAATATTTACAGAAATAGTATCTGCCGCAAGGGCTCTTGAAGAACCAACAGTTGTTGCTTATCTTGGACCAGAAGGAACTCACACGGAACAAGCTGTGAGAAAATATTTTGGTTCCTCTGTTGTTATGAAGCCTCTTGCATCAGTTTCCGATGTATTTAGAGAAGTGGAAAATGGTAAAATGAACTTTGGCGTGGTTCCTATAGAAAATTCGCTTGGAGGAACTGTTTATTCCACGCTTGATGAATTTGTAGATTCTCCACTAAAAGTTATCGGGGAAGAATTTTTGAATATTCACCAGCATCTATTAGCCAATACAGACTCTATTTCAGAAATAAAAAGGATATATTCTCATCCACAATCCTTTGCTCAATGCCGCGTATGGCTTGAAACAAATCTACCCAATGTAGAAAAAATAGAGGTTTCAAGCAACGGTAAGGCCGCAAGCATGGTACCGTGGGATAAATTTTCAGCTGCAATCGCCGGATCAATCGCTGCTGAAAAATACGGCTTAACTATACTTGCGGAAAACATTGAAGATAATCCCGAAAACTACACCCGATTCTGGATTATCTCTGATGAAAAACATCAATGTAAAGACCCCGAAAAAACAACAATCCTTGTTTCAATCAAGGATAAACCCGGCGCCCTATTAAAGCTCCTCTCCCCTTTTCAGGTTTATGGTATTAACCTATCAAAAATCGAATCGCGTCCATCAAAAAGAAGACCCTGGGATTATCTGTTTTTTATCGACCTCGATGGAGGAATAGAGGATACCAATGTACAGAAAGCCCTTGAAAAGGTCAAAGAGCATGCTGTGTTCTTAAAAGTATTGGGCTCCTATCGAAGAGGTAGCTACTAATAATTTTAGATTTCAGTAAGTTTTGGTATAGAATAAATCACATTAAATGTTTTAAAAAGAGGTCTTAAATGTCTTTTCCATCTCCTAAAGGCTACTGGATGCTCGTTCTTCATTCTCATCTTCCCTTTGTAAGGCACCCGGAGTATAAAGATTCTCTAGAAGAAAGATGGCTTTATGAAGCTATTACAGAAACCTATATCCCCTTGCTGGATTTATTTGAAAGGCTTACAAAAGAAAGAATTAATTTTAAACTTGTCATCTCACTAACTCCAACATTATGCGAAATGCTAAGTGATGAACTACTTCAGGAACGTTATTTGAATCATTTAAATTTACTCATAGAACTTGCTGAAAAAGAAAAAATTAGAACACAGTATAATTCAGATCTAAACCTCATATCCATTATGTACCTGAAAAGATTAAAAGGAATACATAAGATATATACTGAAAATTATAATAAGAACATCTTAAGTGGCTTTAAATATTTTCAAGAAAAGGGTAATATAGAAATCATTACCTCAAGTGCCACTCATGCATTCCTTCCACTATTGAACATATACCCAAACGCCGTAAGGGCTCAGGTTTTAATAGGAATAAGCGAATACGAAAGACATTTTGGAATCAAACCTGAAGGAATCTGGAATAGTGAATGTGGATACTATCCGGGTTTGGAGAAAATTCTTGAAGAGGGAAATATTAAATATTTCTTTGTAGATACACATGGAATTTTATATGCAAGTCGTTATCCTAAATATGGTGTATATGCTCCCCTTGTTACAGAAAACAATATAACCTATTTTGGAAGAGATGTAGAAACCTCCGAATCAGTATGGAGTGCCAGAGAAGGCTATCCTGGAGACCCATATTATAGAGAATTTTACCGTGATATAGGCTTTGACCTTGATTATGAATACATAAAACCATATATTCACGAAAGTGGGCTTCGAATATCTACAGGAATAAAGTACCATAGAATAACAAGTAAGAATACCCCTCTGGAATATAAACAGTACTACGATCCAGAAAAAGCTTTACAAAAAGTAAAAGAACATGCTACCCACTTTGTATTAAGAAGAGAACAACAAATAGAAAACCTATGTGTATATATGGACAGAGCCCCCCTAATAGTTTCAATGTATGATTCTGAATTATTCGGTCACTGGTGGTATGAGGGTCCAGAATTTCTTTACTATGTTTTTAAGTTAATTGACCAGAGTAACATCGTTTCTACTATGCTTCCCGGGGAATATTTACAGCAATATCCAGAAAATCAGATAGCCAATCCTCCTTTAAGTAGCTGGGGATTCAATGGATACAATGAATTCTGGCTTAATGATACAAACGACTGGATATATCGACATATCCATAAATGCTGTGAAAGAATGATCGAAATGGCAAATAAAAACAGAAATTTAAAGGAATCTTTGTGCATAAGGGCTTTAAATCAGGCTGCTAGAGAATTACTCCTTGCACAATCCTCAGATTGGGCTTTTATAATGAAAACCAATACAATGTCTGATTATGCAGTAAAAAGAACAAGAACCCACATTTTGAATTTTAACAAAATATATGAAATGATTAAAGATAAAAAAATTGATGGCCTCTGGCTCTCAGAAATAGAATCCAGGAATAATATATTTCCAGATATTGATTTTACAATTTATTGTGATAAAATAGAAGTCTGAGAGGTGAATTTTAATGGCTACCAGAAAAAAAATAGACTCAACAGTCCTCTATGTAGAGGATGATGAAACCACCCGTCTAGGAGTAGCAGAGTTCCTCTCCTCAAATGTTAAAAGCTTATTTCTGGCTTCAAATGGAAAAGAGGGGTTTGAGGCTTACAAAAAGTATCATCCCGACATTATAATCACAGACATAAAAATGCCTGTGATGAATGGGATGGAAATGATAAAAAAAATAAGGGAGATAAACTCAGAAGTCTCATTCATCATAACAACTGCATACAACGAAACTCAATACTTAATAGAAGCTATAGAATTAGGAGTAAGCCAGTTCCTTTTAAAACCGCTCGATGAAAGTAAACTTCTGGAAGCTATTAGAAAAAATATCAAGGTAACCTCTCTGGAACATGAACTAACTAGTATGGCAAAACTTCTTGGTGAATATAAAAAGGCTATCGATTTTAGCAGTATAGTTGTGAAATTTGACAAAAGGGGTATTATTACCTATGTAAACCAGGCCTTCAGTCAGGTTACAGGAAAACCTCCAGAATTACTCATAGGACAGCCATTTAATAAATCATTAAACCCCGATGTGCAGAAAGTTGATATTCAGAATATTATCAAAGAATCTTCAAAATCTGGAAGCTGGAAAGGAGAAATAAAAATTAACAACGCAAGTGGTAATATCTGCTATATGAGCTCTACCATTATCCCAATCAGTGATTACCACCAGAAGATTGTGGAATTCATGTGCATTGGCTTTGAAATTACAGAATTGATAGAAAAGCGCGAGGAACTGATACAGCAATTATATGTGGATAAAATGACAGGGCTTCCTAATCGGCGAAAACTTCTAGAGGATGTTGAAAATGCTAAATATCCAATCCTTATACTTATAAACATAGATTCCTTCCAGCAATTGAACGATTTCTATGGAAATGAAATTGGGGATTTTGTTATAATGGAAACTGGAAAAAGATTAAAATCTGCCCTACCCTCAAGAGATTATAAACTTTACAAAATGCCCGCTGATGAATATGCCGTACTCCTTGATAAAAATATCTGTCGTGATGAATTTGAGCAGATGATACAGGTTCTTGTTAGATTATTCAGAGAAGAGATAAGCGAAGCTGATTTTGTTTATCACGATACAGTAATACACATCACTATTGCAATGGGCATAGCTCTAGGGAGCGATATTAAAGTCAATAAAGGAAAACACAGCAAGTGGCACAACCTTGCTCTAAACGCTGATATGGCTTTAAAACAGGCAAAAAAACTACAAAAAAACTATATTATTTATAACGAATCCATGCAAATATCAAAAGAGTATGAATACAACATAAGATGGGCAAAGAAATTAAAAGACTCCATAAAAGAAAGCCGAATTATTCCCTACTATCAGCCGATTCTTAATAACCACACTCAAAAGATAGAAAAATATGAGTGCCTGGTGCGCATGATAGATCAGGATGATAGAATTAACTCTCCAATATTGTTTCTCGATATGGCAAAAAAATCTAAAATATATCATGAAATAACCAGGACTATGATTATAAAATCATTTGAGAAATTTAAAGAAAAAGAATATGAGTTTTCTATAAATCTATCCGTTGACGATATTCTTGATGAGGAAACGAATCTTTTCATAAGAAAGAAACTAAAAGAAAATTACAACATTGCCCCAAGGGTTGTATTCGAAATACTTGAGTCGGAAGGAATAGAAAATTATGAAGAAGTTAAGAATTTTATAGACGAGGTAAAAAAATACCAGTGTAAGATTGCAATAGATGATTTTGGAACAGGCTATTCAAACTTTTCACATATACTAAGATTAAACGTTGACTACATTAAAATAGATGCTTCTCTTACAAAATACATCCACAGAGACTATAACTCACAAATAATTACCCAAACAATTGTTGACTTTACAAAGAAACTGGGAATAAAGACTATAGCTGAATTTGTTCACTCAAGAGAGGTTTATGATAAGGTAAATGAGCTTGGAATAGATTATTCTCAGGGATATTTCTTTGGTGAACCAAAAAGTTTCCTTATAGAGTAACGGGAGGTTTTCTTTGGAAATTAGAACTGAAGAACCCTATGATTATTTAGAAAAGAAACCTTTAAAAGGTGCAGCTTTTAAACATACAAGAAGGGTTAAAGAGCAGAGGAATGCGCAGGAAGGTTTAAACCTACGCCGCATTGCCCTTGACAAATTCCGAACAAGAACCAATTCAAAAGACTGTCAGGAAGTAATTGATTTACTAACTGAGCATCTTGAAAAAAATCCCGATGACACATTTTCTGAAAAAATGCTTGCCTTCTGCCTTATAGATCTAAAGATGTATGGTGATGCATACAAAGCATTTAAAAGAATCCATGAAAGAGAACCAAATGATGTTGAGGCATTGAATGCTCTTGCCTTTTTAAACCTACTTGATGGCCCACTTGAAGATTCAATTAATTATCTACTGGACGCAGTCTATCTTGATAAGGATAACAATAAACTTAAGAATAATCTGGAAAGCCTAAGAAATATTAAAGATAAAAAAGTATTTTTCTCTATGACAGATCCAAAGGATTTTCTTTTTATAAAATACCCAAAGGAAAATATCTCGGAATCTATAATAAACTGGCTTAAAAATGCGCTTCTCTCCCCTATTCTCAAACTATTAATAGCCATAATAATCCTATCTGTTGTTATTCTTATGATTTATATTTTCTATCCTCAGATTATCAATATGGCTGAAGAATATCGCTTTAAGAGAGGTCTTGGTACTGGAAGGGTAACACATGTTACAATACAGGATATAAATAAGTTTATTGAAGAAAGAAAAAAGTATAATATAAAGCTATCGGAAGATGATATAAAGAAAAAATTTGAAACAATTAAAGTATATATTGAAGAAAAAAAACGAAACCGTGCTGCCATTTTGATAAATGAGCTCTTAAACTCCAATGCAAGTGAGCTTGTTAAAGAAAGGGTTCGGTTCCTGAAAGAATTTCTCCCAAAGCCAGAACCCACACTTATAGATTTTACTCCATCAGTACAGGAGGTTACAAGAATACCTTTCCTCTACGAAGGTGTATATGTTAGATGGACAGGCACAATTGCAAACCTTGAGCATAAGGATAGAAAAGAAACTGTTTTTGATCTTCTAATTAACTTTGTTGATAATGCAGTTGTTGAGGGAATAGCCGAATGTCATTTTGATGGCTTTCAGAATATAATTAATGGAGAAAAGCTGTCAGTATATGGAGAAATAGCTGGCATAACTCTGGACAACAAAATAATACTGATGGGAAAAGAAATTCAGAGGCTTGGTAAATAATTTCTATGGCCACCTTTTTTATTGAAAACTATGGCTGTCAAATGAATGTTGCGGAAAAAGACTCTTTGCGCGTTTACCTTTCAAAGAAGGGGCATCTTGAAGCCTCCTCTCCAGAGCTTGCAGATGTTATTATAATCAATACCTGTAGTGTAAGGAAAACAGCTGAAACAAGAATAGAAGGCAGGCTTGGATTTTATAAAGGGCTTAAAGAATCCAGTAAGAAAGATATAAAAGTTGTTTTAATGGGCTGCATGGCTCAAAGTGCTGGTATAGATATGAAAAAGAAGTTTCCGGAGATTGTGCGGGTGGTATGGGGAACTTATAATAAAGAAGGAATACTAAATTATTTAAATTCTCTTGAAAATGAAAAGGATTTTTTAGAATTCGGGGAATACAAATTCCTTGAAGCCCAGCCGGAAAGCAAATTTCCTTTCAAAAGCTTTGTGCCTATTTCCCATGGTTGCAATAATTACTGTAGCTACTGTATAGTGCCCTATGTTAGAGGCAAAGAAATTTGCAGGAAAAGTAAAGAAATAATGGAGAACATTATATATCTGGTTAATAATGGGGTTAAAGAAGTAACCCTGCTTGGCCAGAATGTAAATTCTTATAGAGATGAAAATATAGAATTTCCAGAACTTTTAGACTCCATAGCAAACAAAACAGGTATAGAAAGATTAACATTTTTAACATCACATCCTAAAGATTTTTCTATAAGGCTTGTTGAAGTAATAAAGCAGAATCCAAACATAATGAGAACAATACATCTACCGTTGCAATCCGGAAGTAATAGAATTCTTAAGCTTATGAACCGCAAATATACCATAGAAGAATACCTCGAAAAAATAGAGTGGATTAAATCAATCCCCGGGATAACAATAAGTACAGACATAATAGTTGGGTTTCCTTCTGAAAGTGATAAAGATTTTGAAGACACACTTAAAGCAATAAATCTAATACAGTTTTATGAAGCTTTTATGTATTATTACAATCCAAGACCAGGCACGGCTGCCGAAAAATTCCCGGGACAAATTCCTTTAAAAATAAAAAAGGAAAGACTTGCAGAGCTCATAAGGATTCAGAATGAAATAGGATTTAAAAAGAAGGCTGAATTCGTTGGAAGTAAAACCTCCATATTGATTGAATCTATAAGCAAAAAAAATAAGCGCGAATTCACCGGAAGAACCCATAATGGAATTATGACATTTGTTTCTGGCAAAAGAGACTTAATAGGAAAAATAATCAATGTAGAGCTTATATCAATAAGCGGAAGTGGAATGAAGGGTATAATAGTATAAAAACAAAAGCAGGGCTGCCAAAAAATTCGGCCAGCCCTGCTGCTATTAATTACAAAAATTGGGGCTAACTGGAGTCGAACCAGTGGCCCACAGTTTAGGAAACTGTTGCTCTATCCCTCTGAGCTATAGCCCCTACTATGTATTTGAAAAATACTGGAGATTATTTAAAAATTCTTCATTCGACACTGTTTTTTTCATAGAAGTTATAAGCTTGGGAATTATTTCTTCATTAGGCATTGAAGAGAAAACCCTTCTGAGCATCCTGACCTTTTCAAGAAAATCATTATCCATAAGCAATTCTTCTCTTCTGGTACCAGAAAGTTTAATATCGATAGCAGGAAATATTCTTAAGTTAGAAAGATTTCTATCCAGATGAATCTCCATATTTCCTGTTCCTTTAAACTCTTCGTATATTACTTCATCCATCTTACTTCCTGTGTCTACAAGAGCTGTCGCAATAATAGTCAAACTCCCACCTTCCTCGATATTTCTGGCTGCACCAAAAAACTTTTTTGGTTTATGAAGGGCATTGGCATCAATTCCTCCAGAAAGCACCTTCCCGCTTGCAGGTTCAACCTGGTTATAAGCCCTTGCAAGACGGGTAATTGAATCCATAAGTATTACAACATCATACCCACTCTCAACCAATCTCTTTGCCTTCTCAAGAACCATCTGTGCAACAAGAACATGCTTTGTAGCAGGTTCATCAAAGGTAGAGCTTAAAACCTCTGCCTGAACAGATCTCTGCATATCTGTAACCTCTTCAGGCCTTTCATCCACAAGGAAAATAATAAGCTTTATCTCGGGATGATTTCTGGTAATACTATTTGCAATTTTCTTAAGTAAGACTGTCTTTCCTGCCTTTGGAGGCGAAACAACCAGTCCTCTTTGTCCTTTCCCGATGGGAGTAAATAAATCCATAATACGCATAGCAAACTCATCAGCACCCACCTCGAGTTTGATCCTTTCATCCGGAAAAAGTGGGGTTAAATTATCAAACAATGTTCTTCTTCTTGCTTCCTCAGGAGATTTATCATTTATCTTCTGAATCCTTAGCAGAGCAAAAAATTTTTCTTCCTCTGTTCTTTTTGGAGGACGAATATGACCTTCTACCGTATCGCCCGTCCTTAACTTAAAAAGCGATATTTGAGAAGGGGATACATAAATATCATCAGAACTCGGTAAAAAATTATACCTCTGAGAACGTAAAAATCCGAAACCGCCTTCTATAACCTGTAAAATACCACCACCATAAATAATACCCTCGTTCTCCGCGTGTTTTCTTAAAATCTGATATATTAACTCCTGTGTATGCATTGATTCATAATTTTCTATCCTAAGCTGCTCTGCTATCATTGTAAGCTCGGTAATAGACAATTGCTTCAGTTTATTAATATAAATTTTATTATCCTCTGTAAAAACCTGCTTCATTATTTCTTCAGGATCGTTGGTTGGAATATAAGAGGAAAACAAGCCATTTTTATTTTCCTCAATGGCAATCTTATTATTATTAGAAACTAAAGATTCTTCATTATTAGCAGTTATTATGTCATTTGAATTCCCATTCATTAAGTTATTATTATTTTCTGTTTCATTCTTTAATTTAATCCTTCTTGGCATAAAAATCTCCTAAAATTATATTTCTATCTCTCAATTTATAGATGATTTGCTTTGACATAAATATAGACTTTATTAACAAATTCCCACACCTTGAATTGAATACTCTATTAAGGTTAAATCCAGCTTGCTAAAAATAGCGCACATATTCCCTATTGAAGTATATTTATAACCTTATTTTTTGCTAACTTCTTTGTATTAAAATGCTTAATATAACTGAAAGTAAAAAAGGGAGGATAGCCTTCGATAACAGCCCGCAGGCCAACCCACTTCATATTTTCCAGCTTCGAACTCAATTCTATACTAAATATTATATTTGTTTTTCCTGAAATGTCAATTTTTTTAAAAGTATTATTACCAACTTCCTCTATGGTTATAACCCTATCCTTAATTAACTCTAATTGATCCTCCCTTATATTTATTTCGACAGGAATTTTGATCTTACCGTTTTCACCTAATTGCGCTTCCTCGCCAACAATGGACACATAGAACGGAATTTCATTCTTGAGCCATCTTAAATAGCTCAGTGCAGAAAAACCAGAAACAAACCATTCATAAAAGGAAAAATTTCCTTTTCTTCCCCAGAATGCTCTTGATATATCATGAATAAACATCCCTCTTGCGTAATAAGGGGCATAGTTAAAGGCTGTCTTAAGTCTATAATTATATTCCTCCACAGGATTATAGCCATAAATAGATTGATTAAGGAAAGCATCAATTTGATTACCCGCAACATAGTTTAAAGTCTCATCCTTTAAGTATTCCATCCAGCTTTTTTTCATCTGAAGAAACATCTCTGGAGTAGCTTCATAAAGCATGACAAAATCTGCAAATACTCCTGCGTCTTGAAAGAAATACGGTTCCTGGCCATGACCCATACCGTGGTTCCACCCAAGCGTAAAAACCCATATTGGCTTTGTTATACCTGCTTCCCTTCTTACTTCAAATATAAAATTTGCTGTCTTATGTGCTATCCAGAGATTCCATTTTTCTTTAATAGAAGAATTTGCCTTTCCCCCCTGTAGCCTCTGTCCCAACCATATTGCTTTTTCATCTTCACCAAGACGCTTCCAGTCCCCAGGCACAACAATATTCATATCCTTTACGAATTCATCTGCACTCTCATATCCAATAAGCTCTCCAAATCTTACAAAATCAAATCCTATAAAATGTACATATTCCAGACTATTCAAATACCTAGCCATGTTTACAATATCATAAAATCTTTTTTTATCCTTGAAGGATATAAAGCTCCCATAGCGAATGGTACCGTCGGCATTAATGCCTTTTGCAGGCTTATATCCACCTTTAATCCATCCATTGTTGGGTGTGTAAAAACACATAATATAAGCCCCCACAAGCTTATCTCTTCTGTTTAATTCTGGACCTAAAATCTGCAGATTTCTTACAGGATAGTACTCCCAGGGTTTTTCCGGAGTAATATTACCCCAACCCGTGGTCTCTCCAGCAAGGGTTAAAAACGCATCCAAATGTCCATAATCCATCCATTCAACAAGAGCCTGCTCAAATGGAACCTTCTTTCCATCAGGATTATTTATAAGTCTTTTTAAAGGCTGGTTATACTCAAGATTTATAGAAGAAAAAGTCTTATTAAATTCTATTGGCTGTCTTGAAATTATATTAAAGCTGATTTTAGAAACTATATTCCCTTTGTAGTACAAAACTGCTTTATAATCACCTGTTGCAACCTTCCATCCATAAAACCAGCTGGCTTGATAACCTTTTTCTGTTTTATTGAAATGAATATTGGTGGGACCAAGAAAACAGGGCAGTATATTTTCATCCTTCATTACATTAATATAAAAATCCCCGACACTTTTTACTCCTTTAAGATAAAAACGCACTATTTCAAATCTGTAATATGAGCTTTTTTCTGAGTAGAAAATAACATTGCTACTTTCCTCCAGATTCTGATAATAAGCCTCTTCCACATATTGATTAAGGTCATTGTAGCGAGTATTATCCCAATTGAAGATACTAATTTTACTTGCATCAGTATTAGATAAAATTGTAATGTTTTCTGATAAAATATTATTTGTATCCGTGCTTCTTTCTGCTTTCATCAAATTTGCATCCAGAAAAAAGAATACACCAAATATCAAAATAATGATTAGCAGATTTATAACAATAGCAAATATATACCTTTTCAGCATCACATCCCCTTTTATGAAAATCTTATCGCCTTTTTTATCGGATTTTTAAGTTTAAAGATTTATTTACAAAAATGAAAAAGGAAAGAATTTAACGCCTTGAAAAAAACTCCTCAATTCTCCCATCCCTCATAAAATAGGTTTCTTTACAAAACTTACCAAATCTTTCATCATGTGTTGCAACAATAATTGTAAGTCCCATCTTATTTAAATTTCTGAATATGTTGAAAAGATCCTTTGCAGAAGCTTCATCAAGATTGGCTGTAGGTTCATCGGCAATTAAGACCACCGGACTACTTATTAAAGCCCTTGCTATAGCTACTTTTCTTTTTTCCCCCCCGCTCAGTTCAATCGGAAATCTTTTTTGAAGCTTATCAATGCCAAGACTATTCATAAGTGAATTATAATATTCCATTTTCTCTTTAATCAAAACATTATTGATAGCAAGAGGAAGCAGTATATTATCCTGCACATTCAGATCATTAATAAAATAAGAATCCTGAAAAACTATACCAAATATGCTCCTTCTTAAATAATGAATATCCCTTTCCTTAAGCCTTGAAAGTCTATGTTTTCCCCATAGAACCTCCCCTGTTGTAGGTCTTAAATTTCCACTTATTATCTTTAATAGAGTAGTTTTTCCGCTTCCGGAAGGACCTATGAAGGAAAGGTAATTTCCATAATTTATATCCAGATTAATGCCCTTTAGCGATTCTATGTACTTTCCTTCAATAGATTGGAATCGTTTTGAAACATTCATTATTTTAATATTCATCAGTAACCTACTACTTCTCTAGCCTTTCTCTTTCTATTCTATGTAAAGTAAAAATAGTAAAAGCAGGAGTAAAAATGCAAACCGTTAATAATTGATAGAATAGCATAATAAAAGAAAGCTTTACAGGCTTAATCAGCAAAAACGATGCACAGAATAATAAGAAAGAAACAAAAAAACAAATCAACACTTCCACTATATTGTCGAAAATAATAAAGCTTTTAGACGCTCCAAATAATTTCAAAAGATACATCGTCTCACTCTTTGAATATACTTTTATGTTGGTTATCAGTATATTGATAATTATAACCTGAGCAAGTATATAATAGTAAACATACTCTGGAAGTGAAAACAATGTAGAAATTAAAAAGGAGAGATTTATCCCTATATATAAAATTCTCCATAAATTACTGTACTTAAGTCTCCTTATGTTTAGCCACAATATGTTTCTAAGAAAAACATCAAGTCGGGATATTATTGTTACTTCCCTTCCCATAATTTTAACCCATACACATATTTAATCTGATTTAATATTTCAATCCTCCTGGAAGGATCCGGATTTTTAATAACAATCATTTTAGCATAGCGGTCATAGGCTTTCACTTGTGATAAAGCCTCTTTGCATTCTTCATCAAGTTCACCACCTATTACAACCAGAGATGAATTTGTATCAACATAGGTGTTCAAAAGTTCATTTTTATTATTTACGGTATATACATCGATTTCTGGAACAAAATCAGGAGAAAAATAAACTCCAAACTTTTTGCTATCAACAATCATTGAAACTATTTCTGTAAAGTTTATAAACTTTTGCGGATAGGATGGATCAGCTGCATGTAATAAGTAAAAAACTACTATTCCGGCTTCATTATACCTGAAATCAATAATGGTATTGCGATTAATACTTGTTTTTATCTCATTCCATCTCTGGTATGTCAATTTTTCTCCATACCTCAATACAATCTCAAGATTATCCTTTTCATCTTTCTTATATATTTCTGTAAGAGAAATAAGATACCTCTTTCTTTTATTATTTCCATTTACAGATTCTAAATCATCTATAATTCTATCAAGCTCTATAAGATTTTTTCTACCAACGGGTAATCTATATTTTCCAGGAAAATTTGTGGCAAGCTTTGCATACAATTTTTCATTATACACAACATCTATCTCATTAACATTCAGCTTCGCCAGGTTTTCATATTGTGAAGAATCAAAACGCGTTCCTCTTACTATAGAAAGAATATTCAAATCATTTTTTGCATTTACTTCGTTCAGATATACGATAGGCACTTCTTCAGAACCATATTTTTCAGTTATTTTTAAAGCTTCTTTAATATTAATTTTCATCAATACCCCTTGTTTTCCCCGGGAAAAATCAATCTCAACTAAAAGTATTACTTTGCTTTTGATTATAATACACTTTTCATAGAAGTCAATTTTATATCTATCGCCTGATCCTATGCAACTCCTTATATTCTTCGGAGAATTTATGTGCCAGATGAGTAGGTAATGGCAATTTGTTATTTAAAACCAATGAGGCTACAATCTTTAGCGCCATTTCTGGTGAAATTTTATAACCGGTAGATACAAAAATCGGTTTTACCCTCTCCTTTGATCTAAAAACATATCCAACCAGTAGATTGTTCACCCTTAGTTCAGAGCTGGAAAATTTCTTTAAATCTGGAGGGTTATATTCACCGTAAAGGTAAGATTTTGCACAACCTATTGTAGGAATATTTAATAAAATTCCTGCCATCGTAGCTATTCCCATCATTCTCTGATGAGACAATCCGTGACCATCAAATATTATTAAATCAGGCTTTTTACTCAGGCATTGAAAACATTTGAAAAAAATGGGGAATTCTCTAAAAAACAATAATCCCGGTACATATGGAAATGATACTTCCATTTCGGTAAAGCTTCTTTCAACAATATTCATAGAAAACCTATCAATAACTACTACAGAACAGTAAGATCTGTCAGATGTATAAGATATATCTACTCCAGCAATCTTAATATAATTATCGTCCTTATCATTTAAAGAAATGTACTTTTTTAGTTTTTTCTGCAGCAAATAGGCCCCTTTAATATCCCCATTCCTGGCAATATCTAAGGCTTTTTCTATCCATTTTTGTTTCATATATTAAATTTCCTTAAATTTCACACAGTTCTTCCCTTTCCACCTAAGGTAATAGATTCCTGATTCTAAAACCCTAATTCAACACGGATTTTCACTTTCTTTTTTCCCTTTTTCGTGTTAATTCGTTTAATTCGTATTTTCTGACCGGATTAACCACGAATATCACGAATATTCACGAATGATATTCTATCGTGAAAATCCGTTTAATCCGTAGAATCCGTGTAAAATTGGGGTCAGAATAAAAAAAGAATCGCTCAAATTAGGTTTCCATCAAAAAAAGGGGTATTAATGTTCCATTTGCAATTATTCCGAAACACTAATATAATAAGAGTAGAAAAATTACTACTATTTATCATATGTCTTTAAAGGGGATATAAAATGAAGTTTTTTACCTTTTTTTCAATAATTCTGTTAATTTTAAGTCAATCCTGTGTATTGCAATTCAAAAATCCAACTGAAAGAAGTAGAGACTATCCCGACTTTGTCCTGGGTGACTTTAAATATGTATCCGCCGATATTGCCGGCCAAAAAGAATGGGAACTAAAAGCAAGCGAAGCCAAAATGTACAATGAGAAAAACGAAATCTACCTTTACAACCTAGCTATGACCTTTTTTAATCCTGATGGAAGTGTTAAGTCCTTCCTGGCTGCAAATGGAGGTTATGTAAACAAAAATACAGCCAATGTATATGCAGAAGGAAAGGTTAAGATTCTCTCCGAAAATCAGTCTATTCTGGAAGCAAATAAGGTTTACTGGGATAATAGCAAAAAGGTATTTTATACAGAGCCAGACGAACTGGTTTACCTGAGAAGAGGAAACACAGTAGTAAAGGGTTATAACCTTGTGGCAGACTCTGAACTAAAGCAGGTTACATTAGATAAAACAAAAGGGGATATAAAATAATAGGAATATCCAATGATCAAAAATTTCATTTTTCTGTTATTTAATATTTCACTATTCCTGTTACTTTTTCAGGGAAAGCTTATCTCACAGATATTACAGGCATCTACAAATGAACCTGTAGAAGTTACAGCAGGAAAGACTACATATAAATGGGAAATCGAAAGACTCATTCTTGAAAATACAAATAATCAAATCCCATTAATCGTTCAGGGCGAAGCTTCATTAAAAGCAAATACTATCATATATGACAACAAAAAAGAAATGGGTTATGCCTTTGGAGATATATTTTACCAGAACAAAAAAGAGCAGGTAATCCTGACCGCCGGCGAAGGCACCTATAATACAAAGACAAAGGAATTGATAGTAAAGCAAAATCCAAAAATCATATCAAAAAAGGATAATACTACAGCCAGAAGTACATTAATGAAGATATACCCCGAGAGAGATTATATTGTTATGATTGGAAATGTAAAGATAACCAACACAAACTACACTATAGAAGGTGACCAGGCTATTTATTACCACAGGGATGGACAATTTAAGATTCTCGGGAAAGCAAAAACAATACAAGAAAAAACAACACTAAAAGCAGATAAAATAGTAGTTTCGTCAAAAAGTGGAAATCTTGAAAGTTATACAGCCACAGGAGATGTGCAGGTAGAAGATAGCAAGGAGGGTTATACAATTAAATCTGGAAGGCTTGATTATTTTAAGGAATTAGGCTATTCAAAAATAACGCAGAATCCTGTTATTTTATTCAAGGATAAAAATATTGAAGCCTATGCTATAACCATGGAAAAATATGATAATGAGGAAAAAGCCAATTTACTTGGCAATGTGATAATTGTACAGGAAAAAAAAAGAGCCTATGCAAAATGGGGGGAATATTTCATAAAGACAAAGAAAATGGCTCTATCTGGAAATCCAATGCTTGTTGAAGGGAGATCGATGTTCAGTGCAAACAAAATTTTGATTGATGTCGATTCAGAAACCATGAGCATGATAGGAAGGGGATCAGGATTATATGAATATGAAACAAAATAAATCCTGTTCTATGTCAGGAGGACAATTTGGCTGTAGGAGAACAGCATCAAATAATCGGAAGTTTTGAAAAGCTGGGACTCAGCGCGAACGAAGCAAAGGTTTATCTCGCTCTTTTAGAAAATCATCCTATTACAGGCTATCAGTTAAGTAAGAATAGTGGAATATTGCGCCCGGTAGTTTACGAAATGTTAAATCGGCTGGTAGAAAAAGGCGGTGCCAGAATAATAAAATCTAACCCTGATACTTATATCCCCGTAGAAATTGATGAATTTTTAAAAAACATAGAAAGTGATTTCTCAGAAGCAAAAAAAAATATCTCAAAGGCATTAAAGGATTTTTTTATTGTTGATAATTCAGATTATTTCTGGAATATTATAGGTAAAAAGAACATTATTAATGCTCTACTAAAAATGATAGAAAATGCCCAGAAGGAAATATACCTCAGCATACAAACCCAGGAAAATTTAGACCTTATCATTAAGAGTCTTGAAGAAAAGTTTAAAAATGGAATTCATATAGATATCTTCTCATATTTCCAGTTAGAGACCAGAGGAATAACCCTTTATTCATATAGATTGGATTCCTCAAATAATCTTCCTGAAATTCTCAAGAATTGTATTTTATTATCCGTAGATGGTACTGAAAGTATTCTGGCAAATGTTTTTCCAGATCAGGTTGGAGAAGATAAAAATGCAAAGGCTGTGTACAGCAAAAATGAATCATTTGTTTCTGTAATACAAAAAAATATTATAAACCTTATATATCACTTTAGACTCTGGACATATCTTGGTACGGATAAACTCAAGGCCCTGATCAATAATGAAGACAGAAAGCTTCTCGAAAGAATTGAGAAATTAATTTCTATTAATAAATAAAGAATGTAGATACAAAAAGAGATATCCCGGATCTAGAACTTGATTGTTCAAAACTACTGCGTGGGAAGTCCAAACCACTTGAATCTACCTTACCACTTCCGAAAGATTTAATATAGGCAAAAACAGAGTTAGAATAATAATCCCAACTATAACTCCAACAAGGAGAATTAACACTGGTGTCAGCATCGATGTAAGCTTCTCTATAGAAATATCAAGTTCTTTCTCATAAAAATCGGATAAACCCGAAAACAATTCTCCTGTTCTGCCAGACTCTTCCCCCATAGCTGCAGCCTGAAGAAGAAGAGGAGGTATAAAAGGGTTATCCCTCAAGGTATCCGAAAAGCTCTTTCCATCAGAAAGGGCAATAACAGCCTTCTGGATATTTTCCCTGAATATTCCATAGGATACTATGTCACCACTTATTTCAAGGGAATCCCTTAAAGTAACACCACTCCTTAAAAGAAGGGAAAAGGTTTTTGAAAAAAGTAAAGCCACATGTCTCTTTATAATGTTACCTGCCACAGGAATATGCAAAAGAAGGTTTTCCCACCATTTTCTTCCACGCTCTGTTCTAATCCATCGCCATAGCAAAAATATTATCCCCATAACACTTCCTAAAATTAAAAAAATATACCGTTTAATAATTACAGATGTTCTTACAAGAACAAGAGTAGGAAAAGGCAATTCTCTCCCAAACTGCGCGTATGTTTGTTCAAAACGAGGTATTAACACAGTAACAAAGAAAACAAGCACAAGTCCTGCCACAAAGAGAACCAGTCCTGGATAAAGCAGTGCAGACTGAACCTTCTTTTTTACATCATTTTGCTTTTGCAGGTACTGATGAATATACTCAAGGGCATTTGCAAGCTTGCCAGATTTTTCTCCTGTCCTGACCATCTGAATATAGAATGACTTAAACACACTATCAAAAAGAGAAAGCGCTTCAGAAAAGGATTTCCCTGACTTAAGCTCATTAACAAGGGTAATTATTATCTGCCTGAAGCTGTTACCTACTGAATTTCCTGCAGGAAACTCATCAAGAATTATTTCGAGAGCTTTATCCAATGGAATATGAGCAGAAAGAGCTGTCGCCAGAAGTCGCGTAAAAGCAATTATTGTTTCAACTTTAACAGAACCCTTCTTAAAAGATTTTTCAAGTGGAAATATTTCCTCTGCTATAAGGTTCTTCTGATAGAGAGCATATCGAGCTTCTTCTCTACTTCCTGCTTGAATTACTCCAAAGAAAACTCTACCCTCACGATCATAGGCTTTGTAATTAAATACCATAGTCTTCTCCAGCATCAATCATTCTTTCAATCTCTTCAAGAGAGGTTACACCTTCTTTAACCAGATTCACAGCGGATTTACTCAAAGTACGCAGACCTTCTTTTAATGCAAGCCTCTCTATTTCTCCGGCGTCTGCCATATTAATTATAGCTTCCCGAATGGCTCTGGATACAGATAATACTTCAAATAATGCCACCCTTCCCTTATAACCGGTATTATAACATTTTCTGCACCCCTCACCCTTATATACAATATCGCCTATGGAAAAATTCCCGCCAGCAAGTCCTGAAAGCCTTTCTTTCTTTATTCTCTCTTCCACTTTACAATCTGCACAAATTCTACGTACCAATCTCTGTGCTACAACAAGATTTAGAGAAGAGCTTATAAGATAAGGTGCAATTCCCATTTCAAGAAATCTTGCTACTGCGCTTGCTGTATTATTCGTATGCATTGTGGATAAAACAAGATGTCCTGTTAATGCAGATCTGATAGCAACCTCCGCTGTCTCTTTATCACGAATCTCTCCTACCATTATTACATCAGGATCGTGCCTTAAAAAAGACCTGAGTCCCCTAGCAAAGTCAAGACCTATTTCAGGATGAGCCTGAACCTGGGATATTCCATCTATCTGGTACTCCACAGGATCTTCAATGGTAATAATCTTACTACCAAACTGTCGAATGTACTCAAGAATAGCATAAAGGGAAGTCGTTTTTCCGCTGCCAGTAGGACCTGTAAAAAGAATCATTCCATAAGGTCTTCTTGCTTCTTTTTTTATAACCTCAACATCCGCTGAGGACATCCCGAGCTGCTCTAATGTTAAAATAGATTTTTCTCTATCAAGAAGCCTTAAAACAGCATTTTCCCCATAAATAACAGGTATAATTGAAACCCTGATATCCACAGAGCGGTTTTTAAAATTAAAAAGAAATTTACCATCCTGTGGTAATCTCTTCTCAGATATGTCAAGCTGAGAGAGAATCTTGATCCTTGAGATAAGAGCAGGATAACCAACATAATCAAGCTCTTCTATTTTTGTAAGCACCCCATCCAGCCTATACTTCAATATGCATTTATCCTTATAAACCTCAAAATGAATATCCGAGGCTCCTTTATCCAGGGCTTTTTCTATAATCCCATCCAGATGTAAAACTACAGGAGAAATATTTTCTCCGCTTCTTTTTCCAGCTTTATGTACTTTATTAGTAGAATAGCGATTTAAATAATCAATGATGGCACTTTCTGTAGCAAATTCAAGCCTTATATTTTTACCGGTCAAAAATGCAAGTTCATTACTCAGGTTTGCATCTGCAGGTTCAGAAATATACACCTTAATATTCTGCGAGTCTATTTCCTTCGGAGCTATTATTTTCTTTTTACAATAATCAAAAGGTAAAACAGAAAAATCCTTTTCTTCAGGATTTTCATTGATACAGGTACGAAAAATAACCCCTAGCTGATTTCCAAGATGCTTAAATAAAGTTTCCTCATCAATCAGCCCTTTTTCTATAAGAATCCTACCCAACTTCTTTCCACTCTTATTCTGTAACAAAATAGCTTCCTCTAAATCTTTCTGATTAATTATATTATGCTCAACAAGCAAAAGCCCCAGCATTTTACTCATAAAAACCCTCCTATGTACTTTGTCAAGTATTTTAAAAATATTTTCAAGCCACAGCCTTTTTAAGGTAATAAAATACCTTAACCACTAATTTTCTTGCAATAGCCACTATGGCTTTTTGTTTACCTATTCTTGTCTTTAATTCCTCATAGCATCTTGCCATAATTTTATCATACCTAACAGCTGCCCACGCAGATTGTATTAAAACGTTCAATAGTATTTAAAATCAATATGTCTTTCGCCTTTTTTTCTACTTTCTTCGCTAAATCCCAGATCCAAGTAGTTGATTCCACTCCAATCATATTGCTTGACTTCTTTTTTACCTTTCTCTAATATAATGCAGACGGTCATTTGCTTTTTGTGGATGTCAACACCAATCCACTTTTTTGCTTCCATAATTCACCTCTCAAATTTATTTTTGGGAGGCTTGAAAATACTCGGTATTATTAGGTTTGACTTACCGCACTCCTATTCGGGGTCTTATCCCCATTATGGCGGTTCGGACAAGGACTCGATCATACTCCTAACGGGGTGTTACCCCATAAAGATGATTCGGTCTTTGTCCTATTCAAGCTCCCTTACTTATTTTAAGTAAGGGAGCTTTTTATTTCAAACCTGATTAATCATATCATCCTCCTATCTTCTTGAGTCTGAAGAGAATGTATAGCTTTTCAAATTTATTATTTTTATTTTCAGAATAGTAACTACCTCTTGTAACAACCCAGCGAAAGTAAATATCTGCTTCAGGCGTTACAATAAAATTTCTATAATAACTTCCATTTGGTGTTACATCCCTTATAACAGGAACATCATTTATACATATCTCATTGTAATCTTTCTTTGAATATGTATTACCATATTTATCATATTGTTCTTTAAGTAGTTTACTATACTTATTTTTATTTTCTTCCCCCCTCTCGTAATTTATTTCTTGCCAATTTGACTTGCCTAAGTCATAAATAGCAGTATAA
>Ga0315298_1003679_pt1 | contig 24022 bp, 16 predicted proteins | sample WHS_1_MG_FD_203077 | JGI IMG/M metagenome (GOLD analysis project Ga0315298, IMG submission 203077) | Extremophilic microbial mat communities from Washburn Hot Springs, YNP, Wyoming, USA - WHS_1_MG | ecosystem: Environmental > Aquatic > Thermal springs > Hot (42-90C) | place: USA: Wyoming...
CCCAGGCGCCTGGATTCGCGCAGGGCGGCCAGGGTGTCGGCGGTTTCCCCGGACTGGCTGATCACCACCACCAGGCTGTCCCGGTCGATCAGCGGCTGACGGTAGCGGAATTCCGAGGCGATGTCCACTTCCACCGGAATGCGGGCCAGTTTTTCCATCACCTGTTTGCCCACCAGCCCGGCGTGATAGGCGGTGCCGCAGGCGGTGATGAAGATCCGGCGCAGGTTTTTAATTCTTTCCGGTTTCAGGGCGATCTCGGACAACCGCACCCCCCCGCCGTCGCCGGCCAGGCGGCCGCTTAAAGTGTCCCGCAACGCCCGCGGCTGTTCATGGATTTCCTTGAGCATAAAATGCTCGTACCCGTTTTTTTCCGCCTGGGCCGCTTCCCATTTTACGTAAAAAACGTCTTTCTCCACCGGCGCGCCACGGCCGTCCAGCACCTGCACACCGTCGGACGTAATTACGGCCATCTCGCCGTCGGCCAGGATATGGGTGCGCCGGGTATAGCTGAGCAGGGCCGGGATATCCGAGGCCAGGAAGTTTTCCCCCTCGCCCAGGCCCACCACCAGCGGGCTGTCCTGACGCACGGCCACCAGCCGGTGCGGTTCGGCGACCGATAGCACCACCATGGCGTAGGAACCCTGGATGCGCTCTACAGCCCGCTGCACCGCCCTGACCAGGTCGCCGCGGTAAAATTGCTCAATCAGGTGGGGCAGCACCTCCGTATCCGTTTCCGAACGAAAAACGTGCCCCTGTTCGCTCAGCCATTCCCGCAGGCCGAGATAATTTTCAATAATTCCGTTGTGCACCACCGCCAGCCGCCCGGTGCAATCGGTGTGCGGATGGGCGTTGGCGTCCGAAGGACGGCCGTGGGTGGCCCAGCGGGTGTGGCCGATGCCGACGCCGGAAGTGAAATTTTTATCCTGCAGGCTCTCCGCGAGCACGGAGAGGCGTCCCATCTTTTTATGCATCCGCAGGGCGCCGTTTTCCACCAGCGCAATGCCGGCGGAATCGTAGCCCCGGTACTCCAGCCTGGACAGGCCGTCGAGCAGCACGTCCGCGGCCCGGCGCGGTCCGATGTAACCAACAATGCCACACATATATTTAAAACCCCCATTTTTTCTAAAAAATAACAATACCGGTGCACGACAAAACACCGGCATCCAGGATATTTTTTCCCAAAGCGCAATCAAAAGGCGCTTCTTCCGTCTTTCCCAAAGCCTGCCGTCCTCTGCCACCGGGCGGTTTTGTGCCGGCGGTCGCCCGCCGGATTTGTCCGCCGCTGACGGTCGTGGCCGACCGGGGAGCATCCGCCGAAAACTTCGATTAACTCCCTCCTCGTCAACCCGCAGGCCCAAACCCCCGCCGCCGGGCAACCGAAAAGAGGCCGTCCGGCCGTCCGGGAAACCTGCGGGTTCCGGCGCTTGGTATTCAGTTGTCTAACCGGCAAGTCACCGCATCCCCCCTTCACGCGCCTGCGCCGTTAAGCCAGCCTGCCGATTAAATCGACCAGTTCGCCGACAATCGCGCGCAATCCATCCATATCCCGACCCTCGGCCATCACCCGCACCAGCGGTTCGGTGCCGGAGGGCCGCACCAGAATGCGTCCGCAGCCGGCCAGGCGCCGCTCATGCTCGCGAATGGCCGCGGCCAGTTCCGGGTGGTTGATCACCTTTTCCTTGTCCGCCACCCGCACGTTTTCCAGCAACTGGGGCAGGCGTTCCATACAGGCGGCCAGTTCGCTCAAAGCGGCCCCGTTTTCCCGGACCACGGACAAAAGCTTCAAGCCGGTCAATATGCCGTCACCGGTGGTGTTGTGCTCCAGGAAAATAATGTGGCCGCTCTGCTCCCCGCCGAAGGTGGCGCCGGTGCGCAGCAGTTCCTCCAGCACATAACGATCGCCCACCCGGGTTTGAATCACCTTGATCCCGCTTTCCTGCAGGGCCAGGTGCAGCCCCAGGTTGCTCATCACCGTCACCACGACGGTGTTTTTGGCCAGCCGGCCCTTGCTCTTCAGGTCACGGGCGCAAATGACCATGATCTGGTCCCCGTCCACCAGATTGCCGTTTTCATCCACAGCCAGCACGCGGTCGGCGTCACCGTCATGGGCCAGCCCGAGCCCGGCGCCGTGCTCGCGCACGGCGGCCTGCAGCGCCGCCGGTCTGGTGGAACCGCAGCCGTCATTGATATTCACCCCGTCGGGCAGATGGAAAATGGGCACCACCTCGGCCCCCAGCTTACGGAGCAGCCGCGGTGCGACGCGGCTGGCCGCGCCGTTGGCGCAGTCGAGCACGATTTTCATCCCGCTCAAATCCACCGGCACCGCCTCCATAAGAAAAGCGATGTAGCGGTCGGCGGCGTCGGTCACCTCGTAACAGCGGCCCACCCCCCCGCCGATCGGAGCCGGAATTTCGCCCGACCCGACAACCAGGCGCTCTATTTCCTCCTCCACCTCGTCGGCCAGTTTGTAACCGCTGGGACCGAAAAATTTAATTCCATTGTCGGCCACGGGATTATGGGAGGCGGAAATAACCACCCCGCCCGCGGCACCCAGCGCACGGGTGAGGTAGGCGACGGCCGGGGTGGGCATGACCCCCACTTTCAGCACATCCACCCCCACCGAACAAATGCCGGCCACCAGGGCGGCTTCCAGCATATCACCGGATACGCGCGTATCGCGCCCGATCACCAGACGGCAGCCGGGCAGGCCGCGGGAAAGCACGAACGCTCCGGCGCGCCCCAGTTTCAAAGCCAGTTCCGGGGTCAGCTCCCGGTTGGCCACACCCCGCACCCCGTCGGTACCGAACATAACCCCCATAGTCAGTCTCCTTTCGTCAGCAAACAACCAAATTATATCCCCGCCTTCGGGGCGGTGTCAATTTTTTGCTATATACTATGCCGCAACCGCCGCCGCGGGTTATTCCCGCCCGGGGAAAGCACCGCCTTCCGGCCGGACCGGCGCTACTGGCCGGTGGGCGGAGGCTGTTCCGCCGGGGCGGGCTGCTGTTCGTTTGCCGGCGCCGGTCCGCCGCCCGCCGCCTGCACGTGCACCGTGACATCCACCCGGGCGGGACGCAGACCGACCGCTCCCGCCGGGACTGACAGGTTCACCGTCTGCGTGAGATCCTGCCGGGCGCCGGAGATATTCAGCGGTTCCGTCTGCACCGACTGAATGCCGTCCAGCACATTGGCCGGGGCGGACACCTGTACACTGTCCGGCTGCACGGTCACACCCTGCACCTGGCAACCCGCCGCCGGCTCGCCGGCGAGCACCGGCTTCACCGGCACCGTCCTGGTGGGCAGCGGAGTGACCGGCACGGACACTCTGACCACCCGGGAGGAAATGTTCACTCCCACCGGAATGCCGGACAGGGGGACCATTTTCTCCACCGGACCGGTGGCCGACTGGATATTGATTTGCGCCGTGGCCCGGGTCAAAGGCTGCACCAGCCGGGAAGGACCGCTGATCAGCACATCCCCGGGAACCACGCTGGCATCCAGGGCGTTGTACCCCGGAGCCGGTGTTCCCGTCACCGCAACCGTCACCGGTATATGTTTTTCAATAATCCGATCGACCAGCACGCGCACCCGGTCGGGGGTCACTTTCAGCAGACGCAGGCCGGGCGGCACGCTCACCTGCACATCCACATCATTGTCCCCCACCGCGACATCCGATAGATCGACCAGCGCCTGAAAATCGGCCCCATCGATACCCACCAGCTGCCCCCGCGTTCCCTGCACCTGCACCGACACGGCGGCGGGCAGCCCCGCGGCGGTCATTTGCGCCGGCAGACCGCGCACGTTCAGGCTGACGTTGTACGTGCGGGTATCCAGCGGGTTCTGCTCGTTGGTCACGTAAACCCAGAGCAAGAGGGCCATAAACAAAGAAAGAATTTTTATGGAGAGATCCCGCCAGTCAAAACGTGGCAACCGGCCACACCTCCCGCAGGAGAGTTACTTGCGCAGCCATAAAAAAGAAAGCGAACGGCCCGGTCGGGGCTGCAGCGCACCGTTCAGACGATCGGACAGGGTCGATTCGTCCAGATTCCGGGCCAGCACGCCCTCCACGGCCAGGGAAATATTCCCGGTTTCTTCGGAGACAATCACCGCCAGGGCGTCGGATACTTCCGAAATGCCGATGCCCGCCCGATGGCGGGTGCCCAGCTCTTTGGCGATGTCGGTGTTCATCGTCAGAGGCAGGACGCAGGCCGCGGCGATCACCCGGTCTCCCCTGATAATCGCCGCCCCGTCGTGCAAAGGAGTATTGGGCACAAAAATATTGACCAGGAATTCCGCCGAAACCAGCCCCTCGATCCTGGTCCCCGTATCCATGTATTCCTCCAGGCCGGTGACCCGTTCCAGCACGATCAGCGCACCGGTGCGGGTGCGGGAAAGGGCGCAGGCCGCGCGCACCACTTCCGCCACCGTGCGGGAGCGGTCGTCTTCGGCCATGTAGAGCATGGAGGAGGCGAAAAACCGCCCTCCCCCCAGCTTTTCCAGCGCCCGGCGCAGTTCGGGCTGAAAAACTATGGGCAGGGCCACCACCAGAGCGGTCATGGTCTGACGCAAAAGCCAGTGGAATGTATACAGGTGCAGCCAGCTGCTCAAAGCGGTGGCCACCAGCAGCACGGCCAGACCCTTGATCAGCTGCACGGCCCGGGTTCCTCTGATGAGCAGGGCCAACCGGTAGAGGACGAAAGCGACCAGCAGAATGTCCACTATGCTGGTAATGTTAAACAGATCCAGGTTCAGAGCCTTTAACTGCTCCCAGAACAACCGCGGATCCTCCTTTTAAATGTACAAATAATATTATTTATTGTCTAACATATCATTATGAATCACCGGACAGGGGCCGTCAAGCTTTTTAAACTGTTTTTAATGTATGAAAAAACCCCCTTTGGGAGAAAGGGGGATGGACGGCTGATTTTACCAGCCCGCCGGGGAAGGGCGGGGTTGCTGACGCCGGTCGGAATCATCCCGCCGCCGCACGACTCGATTCGTTTTTATTTTTCAGCAGCCCGTAGGCGATGCTGTCCACCAGAGCCTGCCAGCTGGCTTCGATAATGTTCGGCGACACCCCCACCGTACCCCAGGAACGCTCCCCGTCCCCGGTTTCAATGAGCACGCGCACCACCGCACCGGTGCCGTCCTTGCCGTCGAGCACCCGCACTTTGTAGTCGTTCAGCTGCATACGGGAAATGTCCGGATAAAACTCCTCCAGGGCTTTGCGCAGGGCGTTGTCCAGGGCGTTCACCGGACCGTTGCCCTCGGCCGCGGTGTGCACCACCCGCTCCCCCACGGTCAGCTTGATGATCGCTTCGGAATAAACCGGGCTGTTTTCCCGCATTTCAATGATGATGCGCAGGTTTTCCAGCTTGAACGGCTCCCGGTAGTTGTTGTAGGCCCGGTGCAAAAGCAGTTCAAAAGAACCCTCCGCCCCCTCGAACTGAAAGCCCTGGTGCTCCAGCTCCTTTATTTCCTCCAGCAGACGGCGGTTTTCCTCGCTGCTGGTCCCCAGATCCAGGTTCAATTCCTGGTATTTATACATCAGATTGGCCAGCCCGCTCAACTCGGAAACCAGCACCCGCCGGCGGTTGCCCACCAGCGCCGGATCGATGTGCTCGTAGGTGCGCACGTCTTTCAAGATGGCGTTCACATGCACCCCGCCCTTGTGGGTAAACGCGCTCGCCCCCACATAGGGTTGCTGGGACAAGGGCTGTAGATTGGCCAGTTCGCTGACGTAGCGGGACAGCTCGGTGAGCTGGGCCAGACACTGCCGCGGAATGGTTTCATAGCCGCACTTCAAAGTCAGGTTGGGAATGAGCGAGCACAGGTTGGCATTGCCGCAGCGTTCCCCGTAACCGTTGATCGTTCCCTGTACGTGCGTGACGCCGGCCTCCACGGCGGCCAGGGTGTTGGCCACCGCCAGTTCGCCGTCGTTGTGACAGTGAATGCCCAGAGGCAGGGAAATCTCCTCCCTTACCCGGCGCACCGCGGCGGCGATTTCCGCGGGCAGATTGCCGCCGTTGGTGTCGCAGAGCACCACGGTGGACGCACCGCCCGCCGCGGCGGCCTTTAAAGTGGCCAGGGCGTAGGCCGGGTTGGCCTTGAATCCGTCAAAAAAGTGTTCGGCGTCATAGATCACCGTCAATCCCCGGCTTTTTAAAAAAGCCAGCGATTCTCTGATCATGGCCAGGTTTTCTTCCAGAGTGGTGCCCAGGGCATGAATGACATGGAAATCCCATGTTTTGCCGAAAATAGTGGCCACGGGGGCGCCGGAGGCGAGGATGCTTTGAATGTTGGCGTCCTCTTCCACCGCCACATCCGGCCTGCGCGTGCTGCCGAAGGCGGCCACCCGGGCGTGTCCCAACCGGTAATCCCTGATCCGCCGAAAGAAGGCCATATCCTTGGGGTTGGAGCCGGGCCAGCCGCCTTCCACATAATGAAAGCCCATTTTATCCAGCCTGAGGGCGATCTTCACCTTATCCTCGGCGGAAAAAGAAACGCCCTCCCCCTGCGTGCCGTCGCGCAAAGTGGTGTCGTAGATTTCCACTGCCGCCACGGGTATCCCCCCCTGTACAATCTATCCTTCCGCCACCAGTTCCGCAATCAGGCGGCCCATCTCGGAAGTATTGACCTGTGTTCCACCCGGTTCCATAATGTCGGCGGTGCGGTAACCCCGGTCGAGCACGGTGGTGACCGCCCTTTCAATCGCCGCCGCGCCTTCGGTCAACCCGAAGGAATAACGCAGCATCATCGCCCCGGACAATATGGCCGCAATCGGGTTGGCCAGCTGCCGTCCGGCTATGTCCGGCGCCGAACCGTGAATCGGTTCGTACAGCGCCGTGCCGTCGCCCAGGCTGGCCGAAGGCAGCATACCCAGGGAACCGGTGAGCTGGGCGGCCTGATCGCTCAGAATGTCCCCGAACAGGTTCTCGGTGAGCAGTACATCAAACTGGCGCGGATTGCGCACCAGCTGCATGGCGCAGTTGTCCACCAGCATGTGGTTTACTTCCACATCCGGATATTCCGCGCTCATGGACGTAACCACTTCCCGCCACAGGCGGGAACTTTCCAGCACGTTGGCCTTATCCACCGAGGTTAGTTTGCCCCGCCGCCGGCGGGCCAGTTCGAAGGCGCGCCGGGCCACCCGTGCGATTTCCTGCGTGGTGTAGACCAGGGTCTCCGTCACCCGCTGGCCGCCGGGAATGTCCTCCCGCATTTTGTCGCCGAAGTACAGCCCGCCGGTCAACTCGCGCACCACCAGGATGTCCAGGCCGGCCACCACTTCGGGCTTCAAGGTGGAGGCGGCGGACAGGGCCGGAAAGACCACGGCCGGACGCAGGTTGGCGTAAACACCCAGCTTTTTGCGCAGCGGCAGCAGGGCGCCCATTTCGGGCCGCAGGTGCACGGGCAGCCGATCCCATTTGGGGCCGCCCACCGCCCCCAGCAGCACGGCGTCACTCTCCCGGCACAGGGCCAGGGTTGCTTCCGGCAGCGGGTGACCGGCGGCATCATAGGCGGCGCCGCCGATCAGGGCTTCGCGAAAGCAGAATTCCACTCCACAGCGACGGCCGGCGGCCGCCAGCACCCGGGTGGCCTGGGCGGTCACTTCGGGACCGATGCCGTCGCCCGGTAAAACAGCGATTTTGTACATCGTCGGTCAGTCCTCTTTCCCGTTGTTCTTTTCCCGGGTCAGCCGCCGGGAGACATAGTTGATCAGCCCGCCCGCGGCGATGATTTCCTGCATGAAGGGCGGCACCGGCGCGGCCCGGTACTCCTCGCCGCGGGTGAGGTTGTAAATCACGCCCGTGTCCGCGTCCACCGATATTTCATCGCCGGGCTGAATTTTCTCCGCCGCCTCCGGCGACTCGAAAATGGGCAGGCCGATGTTGAAAGCATTGCGGTAGAAAATGCGGGCGAAGGAAGCGGCGACGACGCAGGCCACACCGGCCGCCTTGATGGCGATGGGCGCGTGCTCGCGCGAACTGCCGCAGCCGAAATTCTTGCCGGCCACAATGATCTCGCCCGGCCGCACCCGCCCGGCAAAAGTCGGATCGGCGTCCTCCATGCAGTGGGCGGCCAGTTCCGCCGGATCGGAAGTATTCAAATAGCGGGCCGGTATGATCGCGTCGGTATCCACGTCGGCGCCGAATTTCCACGTTTTCCCCTGCAGTTTCATCTCAACACACCTCCCGCGGATCGGCGATGCGGCCCAGCACGGCCGATGCGGCGGCCACGGCCGGGTTGCTCAGATAAACCTCGCTCTGCGGATGGCCCATGCGCCCCACAAAATTGCGGTTGGTGGTGGCGATGCAGCGCTCGCCGGCGGCCAGAATACCCATATGGCCGCCCAGGCAGGGCCCGCAGGTGGGCGTGCTCACCGCCGCACCGGCGTCCAGGAAAATTTCCACCAGCCCCTCCTGCAGGGCCGCCCGGTAAATATCCTGGGTGCCGGGGATGACGATCAGGCGCACATCCGGATGCACTTTTTTGCCCTGCAGCACCCGCGCCGCCAGGCGCAGATCCTCCATGCGCCCGTTGGTGCAGGAGCCGATCACCGCCTGATCGATGCGCACCTCCCCCGCCTCGCTCACCGGGCGTACATTGGCCGGCAGGTGGGGAAAGGCCACCTGGGGTTCCAGTTTGCTTACGTCGAACTCGTACACCCGGGCGTAAGCGGCGTCGGGATCGCTTTGATAAAACTTATACGGCCTTTTGGCCCGCCCTTCCACATACCGCCGGGTGATCTCGTCCGGGGGCACGATACCGTTTTTCGCCCCGGCTTCCACGGCCATGTTGGCCATGGTCAACCGACCGTCCATGGACAGGCTTTCCACCGCCGGGCCGGTGAACTCCATGGCCATGTACAGGGCGCCGTCCACCCCGATCCGGCCGATGGTATAAAGAATCAGGTCCTTGCCCCCCACCCAGGGCGGCAGTTCGCCATAATAGACGAATTTCAACGTTTCCGGCACTTTCAGCCAGGTTTCCCCCAGGGCCATGGCCGCGGCCAGATCGGTGCTGCCCACGCCGGTGGAAAAAGCCCCCAGAGCGCCGTAGGTGCAGGTGTGGGAATCGGCGCCGATGACCAGATCCCCCGGACCGACCAGCCCCTGTTCGGGCAGCAGGCAATGTTCAATGCCCATCCGCCCCACTTCGAAGTAGTGGGTCAAACCCTGCCGGCGGGCGAAATCGCGCAGTATTTTGGCCTGTTCGGCCGATTTGATGTCCTTGTTGGGCACGAAATGATCGGGCACCAGGGCCACCCGCTCCCGATCGAAGACTTCCGTCACACCGGTGCGGGCGAATTCCCGGATGGCCACCGGAGCGGTGATGTCATTGCCCAGCACCAGATCCACTTTCACGTTGATCAGTTCGCCGGGATGTACTTCCTCCCGACCGGCGTGGGCGGCCAGAATCTTTTCCGTGATTGTCATGGGCATGATTGCTACTCACCTTTCACTCTGCCGGTTTCCCAGAGCAGTTTGTTTACCGCGTTTACATATGCTTTGGCGCTGGCTTCGAGAATATCCGTGCTGATGCCGCGGCCGATGTAGGGCCGGCCGCCGTTTTCGGTGATTTTCAGGGTGACTTCGCCGATGGCGTCCTTGCCGGAGGTCACCGCGTTGATGCCCCAGCTGATCAGCGTGCAGGGCACACCGGTGACTTTATCCACCGCCCGGCAGATGGCGTCCACCGGACCGTTGCCGCAGGCCGCTTCTTCCCGCAGTTCGTCTCCTTTTTTCAGCCCCACGGTGGCCGTGGGCACCACGGTGGTGCCGCTGGAAATATGCAGGTACTCCAGCGCGTAAGTCACCGGCACCGGGCGCAGCTCGTCATCCACAATCGCTTCCAGGTCGGCGTCGGTGATTTCCTTTTTCTTGTCGGCCAGGTTTTTAAAGCGCTGGAAGGCGTTGTCCAGTTCCTCGTCGGAAAGGGCGTAACCCAGTTCGGCCAGCCGGTCCCGGAAGGCGTGACGCCCGGAATGCTTGCCCAGCACCAGGCTGCTGTGGCTGATGCCGACCATTTTGGGATTCATAATCTCGTAAGTGGTCCGCTCCTTGAGCACGCCGTCCTGGTGAATGCCCGCTTCGTGAGCGAAGGCGTTTTTGCCCACAATGGCCTTGTTGGGCTGAATGGGCATACCGGTCAAACTGGAAACCAGCCGGCTGGTGCGGTAGATTTCTTCCGTGCGCACGCCGGTGGTGCAGTCATACTGGTCCCGGCGGGTGTACAGGGCCATGATCACCTCTTCCAGGGATACATTGCCCGCCCGCTCGCCGATGCCGTTGATCGCCCCTTCCACCTGCTCGGCCCCGGCCGCCACCGCCGCCAGGGAATTGGCCACCGCCAGCCCCAGATCGTTGTGACAGTGCACGCTCAGGATTACTTTTTCGATTCCCGCCACGCGGTTGCGGATCTCGCGGATGAACCGGGCGAACTCGTCGGGCACGGCATAACCGACCGTGTCCGGAATGTTGATCACCGTGGCGCCGGCGGCAATCACCGCCTCCAGCACCCGGCAGAGGAAATCCAGCTCGGAACGGGAGGCGTCCTCGGCGGAGAACTCCACATCGGAAACATATCCTTTCGCCCGCTTCACCGCCGCCACCGCCGCTTCCAGCACCTGCTCCGCGCTCATGCGCAGCTTGTGCCGCAGGTGAATGTCCGAAGTGGCGATGAAGGTGTGAATGCGCGGTTGTTCGGCGTCCTTCAGGGCTTCCCAGGCCCGGTCGATATCGTCGAAGCTGGTGCGGGCCAGCCCGGCGATGGTCACGCCGCGCACTTCCCGGGCTATCGCCCGCACGGCCTCAAAATCGCCCGGGGAGGCGACGGGAAAACCTGCCTCGATGACATCCACGCCCAGTCGGGCCAGTTGCCGGGCGATCTGCAGTTTCTCGCCCGCATTCAGGCTGACGCCCGGGGACTGTTCGCCATCACGCAGGGTGGTATCAAAAATATAAATACGCCGGGTCATTTTCCATCCTCCTTGCCTTTTCTCTCAAATTGAGCGGGGCGGCCGCCGCCTCCCGTCGCCCCCGCATTTTTCAAAGCGGCGGGCCGCTCCACGCTTTCTTTCTATGACTACTCGCTCACGGCCTGATCGATGCCCTGACCCTGCAAAACCATGGGCAGTACATTTTCCTCCGGACTGATCAAACAATTGACCAGCACCGGGCCGGGCTCGGCCAGCGCCCGGGACAGGGTGGCGGCCACTTCCTCCGGCTCGCTGACGGTGTAACCGGAGATGTCGTAGGCGCGGGCCAGGGTGATGAAGTCCGGGTGAAATTTAAAATCCACCGCCATGTAACGGCCGCTGCAGTAATACTCCTGCAGCTGCCGCACCATGCCCAGAGCGTGGTTGTTCAGCAGGATGATTTTCAAGGGCAGTTCTTGTTCGCGCACCGTGGCCAGTTCCTGCAGGTTCATCTGAATGCTGCCGTCGCCGGTGACCAGAATCACCAGCCGCCCCGGCAGACCCAGCTGGGCGCCCACCGCCGCCGGCAGACCGAACCCCATGGTCCCCAGCCCCCCGGAAGAGATGAGCGTTCCGGGCCGCCGGAAGGGATAGTACTGGGCCACCCACATCTGATGCTGGCCCACATCGGTGGCCACCACGGCGTCCCCGCCCGTCAGGCGGTAAAGCTCCTCGATGACGTATTGCGGTTTCAACCCGCCTTCCCGCTGATAACTCAACGGGTACATTTTTTTCAGTTCGGCGATGCGCGCCAGCCATTCCGAGCGGTCCGTCTTTTGCAGCAGGGGCAGCAGCGCCTGCAGAACCTGCTTCACGTCGCCCACGATGGGGACGTTGACGCGCACGTTCTTGCCGATTTCCGCCGGATCGATGTCCACATGGATCAGCGCCGCCCGCGGGGCGAAGGCATCCAGCCGGCCGGTCACCCGGTCGTCGAAGCGCGCCCCCAGGGCGATGAGCAGGTCGCACTCGGTCACGGCCAGATTGGCGTAGCGGGTGCCGTGCAGGCCGAGCATGCCCAGGAACAGGGGATGGTCGCCGGGAAATCCGGACAGCCCCATGAAGGTGTTGGTCACCGGCGCGGAGATGGTTTCGGCCAGCTGCAGCAATTCTTCACTGGCCCGGGAGTTGAGAATGCCGCCGCCGGCGTAAATCACCGGCCGGCGGGAAGCGGCAATCAACCGGGCGGCCTCGTTAATCTGGTTGGGATGGCCGCGGTAGGTCGGCTTATACCCGCGCAGTTCGACCGTTTCCGGATAGGAAAAGTCAATCTCCGCCTGGGCCACATCCTTGGGCAGATCGATCAGCACCGGCCCCGGCCTGCCCGTGGAGGCGATGTGAAAGGCGTTCTTCACCATCCGGGGCAGATCGGCCGGGTTTTTGACCAGGTAATTATGTTTGGTGATGGGCAGCGTGATGCCCGTAATGTCCACTTCTTGAAAGGCATCCGTACCCACCTGGCTGGTGGGCACCTGACCGGTGAACACGACCAGGGGTATGGAATCCATGTAGGCATTGGCCAGACCGGTAACCAGGTTGGTCGCCCCGGGCCCGGAAGTGGCCATGGCCACTCCCACCCGTCCGGTGGCCCGGGCGTAACCGTCGGCCGCGTGCACGGCCCCCTGCTCGTGGCGCACCAGCACGTGTTTGATGGCGGAAGAATGGTACAGGGCATCGTAAACGGGCAGCATGGCTCCGCCCGGATAACCGAAAACCAGACGCACATCTTCCATTTCCAGACAACGAATCAGGGCTTCCGCCACTTTCATCTTCATACCGTCTCCCCCTTTAGCCGGGTGCGGCCGATAAGTACCGAAATTTATTTTTCCTTCCTCAGCCAGGGCATCATTTTGCGCAGTTCGGCCCCCACCTTTTCAATCGGGTGTTCGGCCTCGGCCCGGCGCATGGCGTTGAACATGGGACGGTTGACCCGGTTCTCCAGCATCCATTCCCGGGCGAACTTGCCGTTCTGGATCTCCTGCAGCACCCGCTTCATTTCCCGGCGGGTGTCTTCATTAATTATGCGCTTGCCCACCATGTAGTCGCCGTACTCGGCGGTGTTGCTGATCGAATAACGCATCAGCCCAAGCCCACCTTCGTTGATCAGGTCGACAATCAGCTTCATTTCGTGCAGGCACTCGAAGTAGGCCATTTCCGGGGCGTAGCCGGCCTCCACCAGGGTATCGAATCCGGCCTTGATCAACTCGGTCACCCCGCCGCAGAGCACCGCCTGCTCGCCGAACAGGTCGGTTTCCGTTTCCTCTTTGAAGGTGGTTTCAAAGACTCCGGCCCGGGTGCTGCCGATCGCTTTGGCGTAAGCCAGGGCCATATCCCGCGCGCGCCCGCTGGCGTCCTGATGCACGGCGATCAACGAGGGCACGCCCTGTCCTTCCACATACATGCGCCGCACCATGTGGCCCGGGCTTTTGGGGGCGACCATGAACACGTCCACATCGGACGGAGGCACGATCTGGTTGAAGTGAATGTTGAAACCGTGGGAAAACATCAGCGCCTTGCCGGCGGTAAGATGGGGCGCGATTTCCTCCCGGTACAGCGCCCCCTGAATCTCGTCGGGCACCAGCACCTGGACGATGTCCGCCCGGGCCGCGGCTTCGGCCGCCGTAAACACTTCAAAGCCGTCGGCCTGCGCCCGCCCGCGCGTGCGGCTGGTGGCGGGCAATCCGATAATCACTTTTATCCCGCTGTCCCGCAGATTCTGGGCCTGGGCGTGGCCCTGGCTGCCGTACCCCAGAACGGCGATTGTTTTACCGGCCAGTACATTCAGATCGGCATCTTGATCGTAAAAAACCTTTACCATGATTAGTCATCCTCCCGATTTCCGTTGGTATTTATACTGGTGAACCGGTTGCCGCGCAGCATGGCGATTTTCCCGGTGCGCACCAGTTCTTTGACGCCGTAAGGGCGCAGGGACTCTTCAAAGGCGTTGATCTTGCCCTCGTCGCCGGTACATTCCAGGGTGATCGTCCGGCGCCCCAGGTCGACGATGCGCGCCCGAAAAATATCGGCAATCTGCATGATTTCACCGCGCTGGCCGGGATCGGCGCTCACCTTTATTAAGACCAGCTCTCGATCCACATATTCATCCGCGGTGATGTCGCTTATTTTAATCACATCGATCAGCTTGTGCAGCTGCTTGGTCACCTGTTCGAGCACCCGGTCGTCCCCCTCCACCACAATGGTCATGCGGGAAACCGTCGGGTTCTCGGTACGGCCCACCGCCAGGCTGTCGATGTTGAACCCGCGGCGGCTGAACAGCCCGGCCACCCGGGCCAGCACGCCGGGATTATTCTCCACCAGCACGGCCAGCGTATGACGCATGATTACCCCTCCCTCACCGCGGGACCGGGTACTGCCGCGCGCCCTTTCAAAGCATGTGATCCAGCGATTCTCCGGGCGGCACGAAGGGCAGCACGTTCTCCTCCCGCTCGATGACAAAATCAATGAGCACCGGCCCGGCGGCGGCCACCGCTTCCTCCAGGGCGGGCGCCACCTCCCGGGAAGTGGTCACCCGCATGCCCACGGCCCCGTATGCCTCGGCCAGTTTGACAAAGTCCGGGTTGACCAGTTCGGTATAGGCGTAGCGGCGGTTGTAGAACAACTCCTGCCACTGCCTGACCATGCCGAGAAAACCATTGTTCATGATGGCCACATTCACCGGCAGTTCATAATTCACCGCCGTGGCCAGTTCCTGAATATTCATCTGAATGCTGCCGTCCCCGGCGATATCGAAAACCGTCTCCTGCGGGCAGGCCACCTGCACGCCGATGGCGGCCGGAAACCCGTAACCCATCGTGCCCAGGCCGCCGGAAGAGATGAAGGAGCGCGGCCGGGTGTAAATATAATAATGGGCCGCCCACATCTGGTGCTGGCCCACCTCGGTGGTTATTCTCGCCCGACCGTCGGTGACCCGGTAAATTTCCCGGATCACCTGCTGCGGCTTGAGGTGGCCGTTCTCCTCGTAGGTAATCGGATATTCCTTTTTCCAGGTGTGGATCTTCTCCTGCCAGGCGCCGGGCAGCTTCTGTTCCAGCCGTTCAATCAGCCCGCTCAGCACATGCTTCACGTCGCCCACCAGGGGGATATCCACCCGCACGTTCTTGCCGATTTCGGCCGGGTCGATGTCGATGTGCACGATGCGCGCACAGGGGGCGAAGGCCTCCAGTTTGCCCGTCACCCGGTCGTCGAAGCGCACGCCCACGGCGATGAGCAGGTCGCACTCGCAAAAGGCGTAGTTGGCGTATCTGCTGCCGTGCATGCCGGGCATACCCAGGGACAGGGGATGGTCTCCGGGAAAACCGCCCAGGCCCATCAGCGTGGTGGCCACCGGCGCCAGCAGCATCTCGGCCAGCCGGCGCAGTTCAAGGTGCGCCCCGGAGGCAACCACCCCGCCCCCGGCGTAAATCACCGGCCGCTCGGCGGCAAGGATGGCCGCCGCCGCGCGGTTGAGCTGCTCCTCCGGAGGCACCAGCTGCGGATGGTAGCCGGGCAGGTTCACCGGACCGGGATCCCGGTATTCAATCTCATTGCTGGCCACATCTTTCGGTATATCCACCAGCACCGGCCCCGGCCGCCCGGTGGTGGCGATGTGGAAGGCCTCCCGGATCACTCCGGCCAGTTCCCGGGTGTCCTTGACGATATAATTGTGCTTGGTCACCGGCATGGTAATGCCGGTGATGTCCGCTTCCTGGAAAGAATCCTTGCCCAGAAGCTCGGTGACCACCTGGCCGGTGAAGGCCACCAGGGGCACCGAATCCATATAGGCGGTGGCGATGCCCGTAACCAGGTTGGTCGCCCCCGGCCCGGAGGTGGCCAGGCACACCCCCGGCCGGCCGGAAGCCCGGGCGTAGCCGTCGGCCGCATGGGCCGCCCCCTGTTCGTGACGGGTTAATATATGCCTGATCTCCGCGTCATAAAGGGCATCGTAAATGGGCAGCACCGACCCGCCCGGGAAGCCAAAAATGGTGTCCACGCCCTGTTCCAGCAAGGTATCCACCAGGATCTGCGCACCTGACTTTTTCACTCCGCTCACCTCCGGCATTAAATTTCGTTTTTAAACACCGCCCCCGTGCTGGCCGAAGTGACCAGCCGGGCGTAACGGGCCAGGTAACCCCGGGTTATCCGCGGCTCCGGCGGCCGCCATTCACGCAGGCGGGACTGCAGCTCTTCATCGCTTAACGCCACAGCCAGCCGGTTGTTGGGGATGTCGATCTCAATCATATCCCCTTCCCGCAGCGCGGCAATCGGCCCGCCGTCGGCCGCCTCGGGGGAAATGTGCCCGATGGAGGCGCCCCGGGTGGCCCCGGAAAAACGCCCGTCGGTAAGCAGGGCCACATCCTTATCCAGCCCCATGCCGGCCACCGCCGCGGTGGGGGTGAGCATTTCCCGCATCCCCGGCCCGCCCCGCGGCCCCTCGTAGCGGATGACAATCACATCGCCTTTATTGATCCTGCCGCCCAGGATGGCCTGCACGGCATCCTCCTCGCTGTCGAACACCCGCGCCGGACCGCGGTGCACAAGCATTTCCGGATCCACGCCGGCCTTTTTCACCACCGCCCCGCCGGGCGCCAGATTGCCGCGCAAAACGGCTATTCCCCCGGTGGGGCTGTAGGGATCGTCCACACTGCGGATTACCTCCCGCCGGGTCGCTTCCCGCCCCCGGATCAGCTCGCCCACCGTTTTTCCGGACACGGTGGCGGCCTCCAGGTGCAACAGCCCCCGGCCGGCCAGTTCGGCCATCACCGCCGGTATCCCGCCCGCCTCGTGCAGATCCTGCATGAAATAGGGCCCCATCGGCGCCAGTTTGCACAGGTTGGGCGTGCGCTCGCTGATCATATTGATGCGCTCGAGATCAAGGGCCACCCCGGCTTCCCGGGCGATGGCCGGCAGGTGCAGCACGGTGTTTGTCGAGCAGCCCAGGGCCATATCCACCGCCAGGGCGTTTTCAAACGCCTCCGGGGTGAAGATCCGCGACGGGCGCACATCCTGGAGCACCATTTCCACTATGCGCATACCGCTCTGCTTGGCCAGACGGCGCCGGGCGGCCATCACCGCCGGGATGGTGCCGTTGCCGGGCAGGGCCATGCCGATGGCCTCGGTGAGACAGTTCATCGAATTGGCGGTAAACATCCCGGCGCAGGAACCACACCCGGGACAGGCTTCCTCCTCCAGGGCGGCCAGCTCTTCCTCCGAAATCCGGCCGGCCTGCCGCGCCCCCACCGCCTCGGGCATATTGCTGAAAGACAGGCTGCGGCCGTTGTAACGGCCGGCCAGCATCGGACCGCCGCTGACCACGATGGCCGGTATATCCAGCCTGGCCGCGGCCATGAGCATGCCGGGCACGATTTTGTCGCAGGCGGTGACCAGCACCAGGCCGTCGAACTGGTGCGCCTGGGCCATCACTTCCACCGAGTCGGCGATCAACTCCCGGCTGGCCAGGGAATACTTCATGCCGCTGTGGTTCATGGCCAGGCCGTCGCAGACGGCGATGGTGGGAAAGACCACCGGCGTCCCCCCGGCCATATACACGCCCGCCTTGACCGCAGCGGTGATTTCATTCAGATGCATGTGCCCCGGGACGATTTCATTGAAAGAATTCACCACCCCGATCATCGGCCGCTCCAGTTCGCGGTCGGTGTAGCCCAGAGCTTTCAACAGTGAGCGGTGCGGGGCCCTTTCAAAGCCTTTTTTAATCGCGTCGCTGCGCACGTCAAACCCCCTCCCTGCAAATAACCATCCTAGTCACGGAAAATTACCGGGCCGTCCACCCTGGTCAGCTCTCTGAAGGCCCGAATCAGTTCCCAGGTCATCTCACCCGGTCGGCCGCCGCCGATTTCCCGGCCGTCCAGCTTCACCACCGGGATGGCCTCGGCCGCCGTGCCGGTGAGGAAACATTCATCGGCGGTATAAATGGCGTGGCGGGTGAAGAGTTTTTCCACCACCGGAATTCCCTTCTCCCGGGCGATCTGCATAATCGTGTTGCGCGTTACACCCACCAGGATGCCCGCTTCCGGGGGCGGGGTAATCAGCACCCCGTTCTTGACGATGAAAATATTGTCGCCGGTGGCCTCGGCCACATAACCCTCCTGGTTGAGCAGCAGCCCTTCCGGCGCCCCCATCAGGCTGGCCTCCATTTTGGCCAGAATGTTGTTCAAATAGTTGAGCGACTTGACCTGCGGGTTGCAGGCCTCGGACAGATTGCGCCGGGTGGGCACGGTGACCAGCTCCATCCCCTTCGCATACAGTTCTTCCGGGTAGAGCTGAATGGAAGCGGCGATGCAAAAGACGGTGGGAGCGGGACATTTGCGCGGGTCCAGCCCCAGGTCGCCCCGCCCCCGGGTAACCACCAGGCGGATGTAGGCATCCCGCAAATTGTTGCGCCGGCAGGTTTCCACCACCACTTCCCCCATTTCGGCCATGGAAAGGGGGATGGACAAACCAATCGAGCGGGCGGACTCGTACAGGCGCACCAGGTGTTCCTCAAGTTTGAACACATGGTTGTGATAGGCCCTGATCCCTTCGAAAATCCCGTCGCCGTATAAAAGGCCGTGATCAAACACCGAAACGACCGCCTGCTCTTCCGGCACATATTCGCCGTTCAAATAAATAATGAGACCCATGGTTCACACTCCTTTAAAAATTCTGGTGGATATTAATTCCAACATAAACCGCGCGCATATCCGGCCGGGCCAAAGGCGCCGGCAATGAGTTTTAATGCCCCCTTTGCGGGGCTGCGTACAATTGACATGTCATTCCCCCCCACGGGTTGCTCCCGGGTAAAATTTAAAGACCCGACAGATAAATTCCAAGAGTGGAACCTATCCGCTCGGGTCTTTTATCCCCACGGTGTAACCGCCGCCGGGCGGCCTGTACCGCTCGGTCCAGTCCCTCGGCAAAGAGGCGGAACCCTAGGTACACTTCCCTCTATGTAATGCAGCAAAAACCAGTTGTGCCGGAATAAAACAGAAAACCTCTCCTCCCGGCAGCCCTACAAACTGCCAGGGACGAGAGGTAAAACTCGCGCGGTACCACCCTGCTTGCCCCCGCCTCACGGCGGAGACCACCTTGTGTGTCCCGATCAGGACACGGTTTTGTTAACGGGTTACCAACCCGGTCCCGCTTACCCGGCACCGGTAAAACACCGGCCGCTTTCAGCGGACGACTCCGGGGCGATCATTTTTCACCTGTGCCGGCGCCGGTTTGCAGCTACCCCGGCTCTCTGCAGCCTGGCGGCAGGCTACTTGCTCCCCTTCATAGTCTTTGGACGGATAACTTGTTATCCAGTATACAGATTATAAACCCCGGTGTCAAGGAGTTTTTAAATTTCCGACACCGTTCTTTTAACGGCACACCTGGGCGGCCATAATCCGCGCCCGGGCGATGGCCTCCTTTACCGCTTCCGGCGCCGGACCGCCGAGCACGTGGCGCGCGGTCACGCAGCGGTGGATGTCCATGGCCCGGAAGATGTCCTCCTCCACCACCGGGGCGAACCGGCGGAATTCCTCCAGGGACAGCTCTTCCAGAGACCTGCCCTGCTGCAGGCAGTAATAAACCAGTCTGCCGGCCGTGGCGTGGGCCTCGCGGAAAGGCATCCCCTTGCCCACCAGGTAGTCGGCCAGATCGGTGGCGTTGGTGAAACCGCCTTTCGCGGCGGCGGCCATTTTTTCCCGGTTCACCCTGAGGCTGGCCACCATGGGGCGGAAAACGAGCAGGCATTTTTTCACCGTATCCACCGCGTCGAATAGGGCCTCCTTGTCTTCCTGCATGTCCTTGTTATAAGCCAGGGGCAGCCCTTTGAGCATGGTGAGCAGGGTGATCAAATCTCCGTGGACGCGCCCGCATTTGCCCCGGATCAATTCGGCCACATCGGGGTTTTTCTTCTGGGGCATCATGCTGCTGCCCGTGCTGTAGGCGTCATCCAGTTCGATGAAGGCGAACTCGGCGGACGACCAGAGAATGATCTCCTCGCAGAAGCGGCTCAAATGCACCATGATCAGGGAAGCGACGGAGGCAAACTCCACGGCGAAATCCCGGTCGCTGACCGCATCCAGGCTGTTCTGGGCGACCACGGCGAATCCCAGCTGCTCGGCCACAAAACCGGGGTCCAGGGGAAAGGTGGTGCCGGCCAGCGCACCGGCCCCCAGGGGCAGCACATCGGCCCGGCGGCGGCAGTCGCGCAGCCTGTCCGCATCCCGGCCGAACATCTGCACATAGGCCAGCAGGTGATGGGCCAGCGTGACCGGCTGCGCCCGCTGCAGATGGGTGTAACCGGGCATCACCGTTTCCAGGTGCTCTTCCGCCATATCGAGCAGCGTATTGATCAGTTCCCCCAGCAGCCGGCGGATCTGATCGATTTCATCCTTTATGTACATGCGGATATCCAGGGCCACCTGGTCGTTGCGGCTGCGCGCGGTATGCAACTTCTTGCCCACCGGGCCGATGCGCTCGGTGAGCAGTTGTTCGATATTCATATGAATGTCCTCGGCCGCCACGGAAAACTCCACCCGCCCGGCTTCAATATCGGCCAGCACATCTTCCAGCCCGCGCACAATCAGGGCCGCCTCATCATTGCTGATGATGCCCTGCCGGGCCAGCATCCGGGCGTGGGCGATGCTCCCCCGGATGTCGTAGCGGTAAAGCCGTCGATCGAAGGAGATGGATGAATGGAAATCCTCCACCAGCCGGTCCGTGTCTTTCTGAAAGCGTCCTCCCCATAACTTCATAAAAGAGATCACACCCCGATGATTAAGTTTCCGCCCTGATCATACCACCTTGCACAGCAAAAGGAAAGACAGAGATCGACTGTTTTCCCGCCCTTTTGCACAGGTAAACTTCTCCGGGGTATTGAAGTCAACCGGATAAACTAGTATGCTTAAAGAAGTGAACAATTTAACTTAACATGCCCGGCTCGACACACTCCGGTCGAAGCAAAAAGCGAGGTGAAACCGTGCCCGTACCCGGCAAGGGATTTAAAAACCAGATCCTCGTCTTAATCGCCGTTTTGCTTATCCTGCCCATCGTGCTCACCGCTTATATGCTGCAGGTGATTCACAACACCGAACTGGGCATGGTGGAAACCCATAAAAAAAGGCTGCTCAAAGCGATGAACATCCTGGACACCGGGCTTACCTCCTCTTTCGACGATTTGCTGAACAAAGCCGGCGCCGTCACCCTGCCCCGGCGGGATAAGATAAGAATCTTGAACCGGGAGCTCAAGCCGGTGATTGATCGGGCGCGGCAGAACTACCCGGAAGTGGATCTGGGCTTTTACGACCAGGACCTGGATGTAATCCTGGACGGGGATGAGAACAGCTACGGCGAAAATTTTTCCAAACGGCGCAAGCGGGCTTTTGATGAAACCATCCGCTCCGGCGGCCCGGTGCTGCAGATGCTCGGCGTTTCCGAAGGCGGGCAGCTGGAAATGTATCAACCGCTGGTCCGCCACGGGCGCACCATCGGCGCGATCTGGGCCACGGAAAACCTCACCGATCTCTACCGGCGGGTGGATCAGGTGCAGCGCGACGCCTATCTGGTCATTCTGGTCGGTGTGCTCGTGGGTCTGGGCGGCTCTTTCGCCCTCATCCGCAACCTGGTCAACGCCGTCAATCAGGTGAAAACCGGCGTGCAACTGCTGGAGAGCGATCTCACCCGCACCCTCCCGCCGGCCGGCGGCGAAATCGGGGAGATCACCGACGCGATCAACAAGCTGGCCGCCAAACTGGTCAGCGTACAGAATTATAACGAAATCATCCTGGCCAGCATCGACGACGGGGTGGTGGCCGTGGACCTGGACGGCACGCTCATCGGTCTCAACAATGCGGCCGCGCGCATTCTAAAACTGGAGGCCGGCTGCCAGGGACAAAAGTTAACCGATGTCTTCCCTCCCGGCTCACCTTTTTGCGACTACCTGCTCACCGCCCTGGAAGAACACACGCTGGTCAAGGATTTACAGGTCAGCCACGTCGTGGAGGACCGGGGCACGCTGCAGTTGCTGATCAGCACCAGCCTGATGGTCAATGTCAAACGGGAAGTGGTCGGAGCCGTGCTCACCTGCCGGGACATCACCGAGCGCCTGCAGCTGGAAGAGCAGGTGCGCCGCCAGGAACGCCTGGCTTCTTTAGGCAAGCTGGTGGCCGGGGTGGCCCACGAAATCAGGAACCCGCTTACTTCCATCAGCGGCTACACCCAGTTCTGGCAGAAGAACCACACCCCGTCGCCCCGTTCGCTGGCCATCATCCACCGCGAAGTAACCCGGCTGAACACCATTGTCGACCGGCTGCTGCACTTTGCCCGGCCGGCCGCCGCGGTTTTCGGCGCCCACGACATCAACGCCCTGATCAACCGGGTGTGCCAGTTTTTCAACGACGCGCACAACGCCGAAGTGACCATTGAAAAACAGCTCGATCCGGACCTGCCGCCGGCCTGGATGGACCAGGGCCAGATTGAGCAGGTGTTGTATAATATTTTATATAACGCCGCCCAGGCCATGAACGATCGGGGGATAATAACCATCTCCAGCGCATTCGACGCCGGGCGCCGGATGATCCTGGTCAAAGTTAAAGACCGCGGCCGGGGCATCCCCGAAGAAATCATGCCCCACCTGTTCGACCCCTTCTTCACCACCAAACCGAAGGGCGTCGGGCTGGGGCTGGCCATCGCCTACGAAATCATGCGCGCCCACGGCGGTGAAATTGCATTGCAAAGCCGGGTGGGCGAAGGAACCACCTGCCTGCTCTACATTCCGATCGCAAAAGGGGGCGAGGATGATGCCCACCATACTGGTGATTGATGACGAGGAAAGCGTGTGCGAATTCCTCAGCGAAGTGCTGGAAGACGCCGGATACCGGGTGGAAACCGCCACCGACGGGTACCGGGCGCTGGAACTAATCGCCGGTCGGCCGCCGGATGCGGTGCTGCTGGACATCCGTATGCCCGAACTGGACGGGCTGCAGGTGATGGAACGCATCCAGCAGCTGGACGCCGGCCTGCCGGTAATCCTGATGACCGCCTTCGGCACCACCGACATGGCCATTCAGGCGATGAAAGCGGGAGCCTTCGATTATATAATCAAACCTTTCAACCTGGATGAGCTGGTGCTCACGGTGAAAAAGGCCGTCACCATGAAACAGCTCTCCAATGAAGTGGAGGCCCTGCGCGGCGGCGGCCGCGCCCCCGAACAACCGACGGTGGAGACCATGATCGGGCAGTCCCCGCCCATGCAGCAAGTCTATAAAACCATCGGCCGGGTCGCCGACAGCAACGTAACGGTTTTAATCCAGGGCGAAAGCGGCACGGGCAAGGAGCTGGTGGCCCGGGCGATACACCAGAACAGCAGCCGCCGGGACGGCCCGTTCATTAAAATCAACTGCGCCGCCATCCCGGAGAACCTGATGGAAAGCGAGCTGTTCGGCCACGAAAAGGGGGCCTTCACCGGCGCCGGAGCCAGGAAGCCGGGCAAATTCGAACTGGCCCACCGGGGCACTATTTTTCTCGATGAAATCGGGGAACTGACCCTGGCCACCCAGGCCAAACTGCTGCGCGTGCTCCAGGAAAGGGAATTCGACCGGGTGGGCGGCACGGAGAGCATCCAGGTGGATGTGCGCATTCTGGCGGCGACCAACAAGGACCTGCAGCGCTGCGTCCAGGAAGGTACATTCCGGGAGGATCTTTATTTCCGGCTCAAAGTGGTCACCATCTGGCTGCCCCCATTACGTGAACGCATGGAGGACGTGCCGATCATGGCCCGCATGTTCCTGCAGCAGTACAGCCGCGAGCTGAACAAAACGGTGACCGATTTCTCCCCGGAAGCCATGCTCCTCATGCAACAGTACGATTGGCCGGGCAACGTGCGCGAACTGCGCAACATCTGCGAACAGGCGGTGGTGCTGGCCCGGGGGCCGATCATCATGCCCGAGGATCTGCCCTTTTGCCTGCAGACGACCAGCCGGGAAATACAGGAGGCCACCATCAGGCCGGGCATGACTTTGAAAGAAATAGTCGCCGATGTGGAACGCCAGGTAATCC
>Ga0315298_1003680_pt1 | contig 24010 bp, 24 predicted proteins | sample WHS_1_MG_FD_203077 | JGI IMG/M metagenome (GOLD analysis project Ga0315298, IMG submission 203077) | Extremophilic microbial mat communities from Washburn Hot Springs, YNP, Wyoming, USA - WHS_1_MG | ecosystem: Environmental > Aquatic > Thermal springs > Hot (42-90C) | place: USA: Wyoming...
GTGTCCGGGCTGCACACCGTAGCCATACCTGGGGGGACTCGTCTGGACATCGGCTGGGCCATTGTACCCCTCGCCACACTGGTTATTTTCAGCACTACCAGCGGGGTCAACGAGATAGACGGCCTGGACGGACTGGCAGGTGGCACAACCGCTCTCTCTATCGGCGCATATATGGCCATCGCGCTTATTCAAGGACAAGTCGAAATCGCCGCTTTCTGCGCGATAACCATAGGAACGCTAGTGGCCTTCCTCTGGTTCAACGTCCACCCGGCCAGAATTTTTATGGGCGATACAGGCTCGCTCGCCCTGGGCGCCGCGCTAGCTACAGTGGCTTTGCTGACAGAATGGGTGCTGATCCTGCCGGTAATCGGCATCGCCTTGGTGATCGAGCTTCTTTCGGTCATCGTCCAGATAACGTATTTCAAGATGACCAACGGGAGAAGAGTATTCAAGATGAGCCCGCTACACCACCACCTCGAACTGAGCGGATGGCAGGAAGCGCAAATAGTGCAAAGATTCTGGTTGCTGTCTGCTCTGGCAGCGGTGGTCGGAGTGGCGATATCCGTTGGACTAGGGTAGTGGAATGGGGAGTTACTCTGGCAAGCGCGCAACACTAATTGGGCTGGCGCGAACGAATATCAGCCTGGCCAGATTCCTGGTTCGCCAGGGAGCTGAGGTCACTTTCAGCGATAGGAAGACGCGAGAGGAACTGAGTCCGGAGATATCGCTTGTCGGGGATTTACCGGTACGCCTCTCCCTCGGAGGGCACCACGATGCAGACATCCTGGGCGCTGACGTTATCTTCGTGACTCCAGGCGCGCCCCGCTCGCTTCCCAGTCTCGCGCTTGCCAAGGCCAAAGGCATCCCGATAAGCAGCGAAATCGAACTGCTCTTTGAGCTTTGCCCCGCACCGATTATCGGAATTACTGGGAGCAGCGGAAAGACCACGACCACCACCTTGGTGGGAGAGATGCTGCGAGCGGACGGGAGGCACGTCCTGGTAGGCGGGAACATCGGCACGCCGCTGATCGATCGCCTCGACGAGCTTGGCGCTGAGTCCTGGGTTGTACTGGAGTTGAGCAGCTTCCAGCTTGAGTTTATGGCCAGAAGCCCAAGGATTGCCGTAGTCACGAACATCACGCCCAATCACCTCGATCGGCACGGCACGTTCGAGGCTTACGTCGAGGCCAAGAAGAACATCCTTAGATTTCAGAAAGCTGTAGACTGCGCTGTGCTGAACCTGGACGACCCTGCTTCGTGCGCTCTTGCCCCCGACGCGCCAGGTAAAGTCGTGTTCTTTAGCCGGCTCAGCGAGGTCAGGGAAGGAGCATTCCTGAGGGACGATGCGATCGTAATCCGTATGGCGGGAATTGAGCGTCCGGTGGCCACGGTGGGGAAGTTAGGTCTACGGGGCTTGCACAACGTGGAGAATGCTCTAGCCGCGGCCTCTGCCGCCACTGCCGCCTGGGCCAGGCCGAGCAGCATCACTGCCACTCTCACCTCCTTCACGGGCGTCGAACACCGCCTTGAGTTAGTCCACGAACATTCAGGTGTGAAATTTTACAACGATTCCATTGCTACCACGCCAGAACGGACCATCGCTGGCCTTCGCTCCTTCGACGAGCCCATCGTGCTGATCGCGGGGGGGAAAAGCAAGCACCTTCCACTTGAAAAGATGATCGAGGAAATGCGCGACAGAGTGCGGTACCTGGTACTGATGGGCGAGTTAGGGCGTGAGATAGAGCAAGCTATCGACGCCAGCAAGCTAGATAACGTCCCGCCAAGGTCCTGGTTCCCGACGATGGTGGAAGCCGTGGCAAAGGCAATCGAAGTGGCTGCCCCAGGTGACGTTGTGTTGCTCTCACCGGGAGGAACCAGCTTCGATGAGTTCCGCGATTTCGAGGACAGGGGGAACAGATTCAAGCAGGTGGTTAGACAGCTGACCAGTAGGGAGCGAGACCCATGACTGGCGCGCTTGGTAGCAGAATCGCGCGGAAGGGAAGTCCCGATTACATCCTCCTCTTCGCAGTTGCAGTGTTACTGATCGTGGGCGTGGATATGGTCTACAGCGCCAGCTTCGTGATCGCCCACAACAATCCAGAATACGGCAGCGACACTTACTTCCTTGTTCGGCAACTCATTTGGGTGGCAATCGGCCTAGTGGCAATGTTGGTGTTTGCGCGTGTAGACTATCACCGCTGGCGCCGTCTGAGCGTGCCTGTAATGCTGATCATTTTGGTCCTCCTAGTAGCAGTGCTCCTTACAAGGCTAGGTCACAGCGCTTACGGCGCTCAGAGGTGGCTAAGTCTGGGTCCGCTTCCACCCATTCAACCCAGCGAATTTGCCAAGATGGCTCTCCTGCTGTACCTTGCAGACTGGCTCTCACGGCGAGGGGAGCGGTTGAAGGATTTATCATACGGAACAATCCCGTTTGCGGCTATGCTTGGCACAGTGGCCGGCCTAGTGCTCCTTCAGCCGGACCTGGGTAGTGCGTTCGTGATAGCTCTCTCCGGCGTGTGCTTGTTCTTTTTGGCGGGAGCCGATATTCGACACTTCTTCGCTGGAATGATTCTTGGCGTCGGAGCCCTTGTGCTGGCAATAACCAGCATAGGTTACCGCTCAGATCGAATAGCGGCATTTCTTGACCCGCAACAGGACCCTCTGGGCCTCGGCTGGCACATCATTCAGAGTCAAATAGCGCTTGGGTCTGGGGGCATATTCGGGCTTGGCCTGGGAGCGAGCCGCCAGAAGTTCTACTACCTTCCTGGAGCCCACACGGACGCCATTTTTGCAGTCATTGGCGAAGAGCTTGGCCTGATGGGAACGCTCTTCGTCCTGGGGCTCATAGCCCTGCTCGCCTACAGGGGGTTTCGGATTACCTTGAGCGCGCCAGACCTATTCGGTTCACTGCTGGCCGCTGGTATCACTTTTTGGATCGTCTTTCAGGCCCTGATCAACATAGCCGTCGTGACCGCAACCTTGCCATTCACGGGCATCCCACTGCCATTCGTGAGCTCCGGTGGCTCCTCAATGGTCGTCTCACTCGGAGCTATTGGCTTGCTTCTGAACGTGTCGAAACACCGTGTGGTGTTCCGACACGAAAAGAATCTCCACAAGGGAGCAGAGCGCGCCTCACGGTCGGCAATATTGGGTAGGTTGTAGCCAGGGAGGAGAAATGGAGTTGGTAGAGCTGGCGTTGTCGTATACCTTCCCGCTGGTAGCGGTGCTCTCGACGTGGCCGCGGGGCTTGCTCAAAGCACCAGCCTCGGGGGCAATCAATCTGGTCGCGATTCTCACTTCGCAGGCGGCCGTGGGGGATCCAGTCAATACAGTGGCACGAGATTCGCAGGTGGGAAGAGAAGCTGAGGGATAAGCATGCTCGAAGGGAAGCGGCGCATACATCTTGTGGGAGTTGGCGGAACGGGGATGAGCGCTCTGGCCAAAGTGCTCCACGAGGCCGGGCACACGGTTACAGGTTCGGACTTGAACCTATCCCCGGCGGCGCTCAGTCTGGCGCGACTTGGCGTCGACATTCGACGCGGACATAGCGCGGCAAACGTGGAGGGCAGCGAGTTGGTAGTAGTATCCTCGGCCATTCCAATCGACAATCCCGAGATCGTTCGGGCCCGAGAGCTTGCCATTCCAGTGGTTAAGCGATCCGAAGTGCTGGGCGAGCTAACGCGCCAGAAGCAAAGTATTCTGGTAGCAGGCACTCACGGGAAGACAACAACCACTTCGATGATCGCGGTTGTCCTGGAGCAAGGTGGCCTCTCCCCCACCATACTGGTGGGGGGTGAAGTGGCCGACCTGGGCACCGGCGCCAAATTGGGAGTCGGGAACTATCTGGTTGCCGAGGCCGACGAATACGACGCCACGTTCCTTAAGCTGGCCCCCTGGATCGCGGTCGTCACCAACGTGGAAGCTGACCACCTAGATTTCTACCCCAACCTGGAGGCCATAGTTGGCGCCTTCAACCGGTTCCTGCAAATGGTTCCTGATAACGGCAGTGTGGTCCTTTGTTGGGACGATCCCACACTGAGGAAACTATCCGAGAAACTAGAAGTCAAGACGATATCCTACGGACTCTCCCGGCACGCCGAGTGGAGAGCCAAGAGAGTGGTCCCCAATACCCGCGGAGGAAACGACTTCACCGTTTACTGTGGAGATAGGCGATTCGGCCGGTTCAGCCTGGCCATTCCCGGGAAACACAACGTGGCCAACGCGCTCGCGGCAGCCGCTGTGGCTTCTGAACTCGGCCTAACCCAAGAGCAGATTGCTGGCTCGCTGGCCAGGTTCAAGGGCGCATTGCGCCGATTCGAGTACAGGGGTGAATCCCACGGCGTAGCGGTATACGATGACTACGCCCATCACCCAACAGAGGTCGCCGCTACGCTTAGAGCCGCCCGAGAGAGACATTCAGGGCGCATCTGCGTAGTCTTTCAGCCCCACACGTACAATCGCACCAGACACATGCTGAACGATTTCGCCAGGGCATTGGAACTGGCTGACTGCGTCGTCGTGACGGACGTGTACGCTCCCGCAGGCAGAGAGGCAGAAACAGGCAGCGTTTCGTCAACGGATATCGTTTCGCGAATGAATCACGAGCACGCTCACCACGTGGCAACACTCAGCGAGGCGGCCGATTTCCTGCTGGCCGAGCTCCGCCCCGGTGACTTGCTACTCACAATGGGCGCAGGGAACGTCAACCAAATAGCCGACGAGGTTCTGGCGAGACTAGCCGGTGGAGGATAGATTGACACAGCACAACAGGATTCGCGTAGGAGTGATATTTGGCGGTCGATCTGGCGAGCACGAAATCTCGCTCTTGTCCGCTGAATCAATAATCGAGGCAATTGATCGTTCAAAGTACGACATCGTGCAGATCGGCATCACCAAGGAAGGCAGGTGGCTGATATCGGGCGAACCGCTCAAAGCTCTCAAGGGCGCGGCGCCCTTGAGCGACGAAGTGTCTGCCCTGATCGTGGATCCCACTCGTAGAGAGTTGGTAGCGGGGTCACTGGACAGGGTAGCAGACAATGGGAGTAAGATCGACGTAGCCATCCCAATTCTTCACGGCACTTACGGAGAAGACGGCACAGTACAAGGGCTGCTGGAGATGCTCGACATCCCATACGTTGGGGCAGGGGTGCTGGCATCGGCGGTCGGTATGGACAAATCAGTTCAGAAACTGGTGTTCGCTCAAAAAGGCCTTCCTATCGTGGACTTCATCACGGTCAAGGCACGAGCGTGGCTAGCTGACCCCGAAGCCGTAAAGCGGAAAGTAGAAGACGAAATCGGGTTCCCTTGTTTCATCAAGCCGGCGTGCCTGGGCTCCAGCGTAGGCATCTCCAAGGTGAAACAAGCCGACCAACTAGAGCCGGCAATCCTAGACGCTATGCAATACGACCGCAAGATCGTGATCGAGAAGGGACTCGAGGGCTTCCGTGAAATCGAATGCAGCATCCTGGGGAACGATGAGCCCCAAGCTTCCACGGTCGGAGAGATACTTCCATGCAATGAGTTCTACGACTACCGGGCCAAGTACATCGACGGCAAGTCGCAAGCGGTTATTCCGGCCGACCTTCCCCCCGAAGCGGTGCGGGAGATCCAGCGGCTTGCCATCGAGGCTTTTCTGGCCATCGACTGCTCCGGAATGGCTCGCGCTGATTTCTTTGTCAGCAAGGACGCCAGGCAAATTTATGTGAACGAGATCAACACGATTCCTGGCTTTACTAAGATAAGCATGTATCCCAAGCTCTGGGAAGCCAGCGGAATAAGCTACCCAGAGTTGATAGATCGATTGATCCAGTTAGCGATCGAGCGACACCAGGAGAAGGCTGGCCTGCGAACATCATATCAGATTGAGTGAAGGTGGCCATTTGCCAGAGAGAATAGCGAAGAGGCGGAGTGGGCGTCATCGACGGCCTAAGACCAAGTTGAGGCTTCCCGCAGATGCTTCTTTTCCAACAATCAACCTGCCCAGGCGTACTGTTGGCTGGCTGCAAGCGCGCATTCCGCACTTTGCGTTGCTGGCGCTTCTCGTACTGGCTTTGTACTACCTGTTGACCTCCCCGGATTTCCAGGTGAGCGTTGCGCGGGTTTACGGGAACCGTCTTGTGCCGGCTAAGGAAGTAGCCGAAGCAGCCTCGCTGTCAAGACAATCGATTCTTCTTGTCGACGCTGCAAGAGTCAGGGAATCCGTCCTTAAGCTGCAACAGGTGAGAGATGCCGAGGTCAGCACTCAGTTCCCGAACCAGGTGCAAATACACGTGACGGAACGAACACCCGCGTACATCTGGAAAGTAAAGGATACTCTGTACCTAGTTTCGGACGACGGCGTGGTGCTCGGAACATCGGATACAGCCAACCAGACTATCGCAATCGTGGATACTGATGCCCGCCCCGTGGCGGTTGGTGACCGACTGGACAAAGATATCTTCGCCACAGCCTCGAAACTCTCGGTCTTGCTTCCCCGAGAAGCAGGGCTTGCACCAAAATACTACGAATACTCCTCGAAAGAAGGCATAGTGGTCCCGACCGACATCGCCGGTCGCGTGATATTCGGCGGGAGTGACAATCTCGAGGAGAAAGTGGCGACGTTCAAGGCTGTCTCCGACAAGATCAGACTGGACGACCTCAAGGTGCATATTGTAGACTTGCGTTTTAAGGGAAGGCCTTACTTGAAATAGCAAGGATGTGTCGATATGTGGTTACCCGCTCTTGGGCTGGTCATTGGCATAATTGCTGGCGTTTTCTTGTCTCTGGGCATACCAACTGAGTACGCTCGTTACACGGCTATGGCCATTCTCGCCGCTCTGGACTCCATTCTTGGCGCAGCCAGAGCGGAACTTGAAGGCCAATACGACAACGAAGTCTTCCTAACCGGCCTTGTTACCAACTCATTGCTGGCTGGATTGCTCACGTTCCTTGGCGACCGGCTGGGAGTCGAGCTGTTCATAGCTGCGATCGTCGCCTTTGGAGTTCGGCTCTTCAACAACCTGGCGATCATCAGGAGGCAACTACTCGTTCGAGCGCGGAGGCGCTGGGAACTCCGAACAAAGTAGGGTTGCATCCATGCCGGAATAGAAGCCAGGGGACTTGCCGCACGCCTCCTAAAGGAGTATAATCAGGGGGCAAGAAATAGTCCTCAGGCTTGGCCGGTGGTGACTGGGTGCTCGTAATCTTCTTCCGAGCGGTTGGGGGGATGTAGGTGGCGAGAGGGAAGACCATAGTAGCCATTGATGCCGGCTCCACAAAGGTTTGCACCCTTATTGGTGAGATAGGCAGGGAAGACAACATCCACATCATTGGAGTGGGCGTTTGCCCCTCTCGAGGGTTGCGCCGAGGCGTCGTCGTCAATATCGAAGAAGCTGTCGAGTCCATCGGGGCGTCCATTGACAAAGCCGAGCGGGTATCCGGATACAAAGTCGTCAGTGGATACGTGGGCATCGGGGGTAACCACATCACCTCCCTCAATAACCGTGGCGTAATCGCCATCTCTCACGGTGATCGGGCAATTACCCTGGACGACGTGGAGCGAGCAGTCGAAGCAGCGCGCGTGATCAACGTCCCTAGCAACCGCGAGATCATTCATTCGATTCCCCGCCAGTTCATCGTAGATGGCCAGGAGGGAATCCGAAACCCGGTCGGGATGGTGGGCTACCGTCTCGATGTCGAAGGCCACCTAGTGACGGGGGCAGTGACTGGCATCCAGAACCTGGTGAAATGCATCCACAGGCTCGGCGTGGAGGTGGACGATGTGGTGCTCAATCCCCTCGCCTCCAGTGACGCCGTTCTAACCGAGGAAGAGAAGGAAATGGGCGTCATCCTAGCCGACATCGGCGGCGGGACGACCGGCCTGGCCTTGTTCATCGATGGCTCAGTCTACCACACGGCCATCTTGCCCGTCGGGGGCAACCATCTTACCAACGATATAGCGGTCGGGCTGCGCACTCCCTTTGTGATGGCTGAGGAGATCAAGATAAGGCGTGGACACGCCATGGTGAACCTGATCGATCCGGCCGAGGTGATCGAGGTCACGACTTTTGGGCGGAATCAGAAAGAGAAGATTTCCCGCGTCCAACTGTGCCAAATCATCGAGGCGAGGTTGTACGAGATATTCGGTCTGATCCAGGCAGAGATAAAGCGCTCTGGCTACGACAACCGGCTTCCAGCGGGGGTTGTGTTGACCGGGGGCACCGCCGAACTGGCCGGCATTGCCGATTTCACCGGTGAGCTTCTGCAACTGCCGGTGCGGGTTGGATGCCCGTACAGAATCGAGGGACTCGTCGATAGCATAAGCGGGACAGCCTTCTCCACAGCAGTTGGTCTGCTAATGTGGGGAGCGCGCTACGGAGACAAGGAGTCCGGTTCTCGGGCCTTCGGTGGAAAAATGTCTAGCGCTCAGTCCGGCAAGAACCGAAACGAAATCCAGGCATATGGGAAACTGATGGGCTGGTTGAAGGCGTTTCTACCTTGAAACGACTCGAGTTGCAAGGAGGTTGGGGGAAGTGAAAACCGAGGAAAGCCCGGTTGTGAGTCCAAACGGCGAGAGTGGAAACTCCGCCCGAATCCGGGTCGTGGGAGTCGGCGGAGGCGGAAGCAACGCCGTCAACAGAATGGTCCAGGCTGAATTGAAGGGTATCGAATTCATCGCCGTCAACACCGACGCGCAAGCCCTGGCACGCACTCAGGCTGGTCGCAGGGTCCACATCGGAGACAAACTAACCAAAGGGCTTGGCGCCGGCGGGAATCCGGTGATTGGCGGCAAAGCCGCCGAAGAATCGGCAGAAGAACTGTACGAGATACTAAAAGATAGCGACATGGTATTCATCACAGCCGGGATGGGCGGAGGCACCGGCACTGGCGCCGCGCCGGTCATCGCTCAAATATCACAGGAGGTGGGAGCCCTCACCGTCGCCGTGGTAACCAAGCCATTCACCTTCGAAGGATCCAAACGCCGCGCCACGGCTGAGGAAGGAATTCTCCAACTCAAAGATAAAGTCGACACCCTGATTACTATTCCAAACGACCGCCTTCTCCAAGTGGTGGAAAGGAGGACCTCCGTAGAAGCGGCTTTCAAAGTGGTCGACGATGTGCTACGGCAGGGCATTCAGGGAATATCGGAGCTAATTACCATTCCAGGAGTTATCAACCTCGATTTCGCTGACGTAAGGACCATTATGGCGCAGGCGGGCTCTGCGCTCTTAGCGATCGGGCGCGGCGAAGGCGAAAGCCGCGCGGTTGACGCCGCAAAAGCAGCGATTGCCAGTCCATTGCTAGAAATGTCGATCGACGGGGCAAAGGGCGTGCTGTTTAACGTCACCGGAGGTTCAGACCTTGCTTTGATGGAAGTGACCGAAGCTGCCGAGGTAATTTCCAAGGCTGCCGATTCCGACGCGAACATCATATTTGGCGCCGTCATCGATCCGACCCTTCAAGGCGAAATAAGGATAACGGTCATCGCCACCGGCTTCGATGGTAGAGCCACCGTGGTTAAGCCAATACAGACCGCCGCTACCAAGATTCGCGAGATTCCATTGCAGAACTTCCAGGGGGATGACCTGGACGTTCCAGCATTCCTGAGGCGAAAAGTGACTTGACGGGACTTACGACAACCAGTCCTCGCCGTTCAACAGATCCTCAGCGCTAGCGAGCAGATTATCCAGGGCCGTGACCACGCGCCCGATCGCACGTGGTGATGGCGTGGGAACCGCCGATTCGTGGTGAGTAACGAGGCCTGAATGCATTCCGCCCTGTTGAAGCCCAGACGCTGCCAGCAAACGGCAGTCAATCACATTTTCCGTCACAATGGTACGGTGCTTGGCCTGAGCGGCGGCGAAGACTCTAGCATCAGGCAAGCCTCGAAGCTCGGCCACCGCGCCTACGTCGTGCCCCCAGCGGCGCAGCGGCTGCGCGACTTCCGGTAGCCACATCTCGTCTAGAAAGAGTCTCACCGCCGCAGGATTTCCTGCTCGCATCTCCACGCGGACTCTGCACGGGCAGCTTCCTACTCAACCCGGCGAATCCAATCGTCGATCTCGTCTTGAAAGTCGGCATAGTAGCGCAGCGCCAGCCGCACTTGTTCCGCAGTTAAGCCGGTTTGCTTCGCCGCGCGCCGGAACGCCTCGTCGCCCTGTGCCTCGACCCCTATGAGGACCCGCACAACCTCCCACACATCGGGGCACCCGCGGACTTGACCGAAAGACGATCCCCGGACGGGTTTCCATACGCAGGCCTTCGTCCACCAATGTCTTGGCCAATTGAGAACGGGACTGGCCGGTACGTCGGCCTTCGGCCTCCAATCGCTCGAAAGCATCTTCTTCAAGTCGTACGGATATAAGCTTGCTCGACACTCCTGCCCTCGCAGTTCCTGTATACCCTGTAACACAGCTTAGCTTACGGGCGCCGGGCGGCGTCAACGGCAATTGCATTCTTTGTGTGAGCATTCGTCTTGACAAGCCCCATATTTTGTAGTAAGCTGCGACAGTAGCACTATATATAGTGTTTTAACGCTTGTCGAAATCCCCAGGTCCGCCGTGTATATGGGGACCTGGCTAACCCTTAGAAAGGAATTTCGAGATGCACTGCCCGTTCTGCCAGAACGAGGACACCAGAGTAGTAGATTCCCGCGAGCTTCCAGAGAGCGTGCGCCGACGCCGTGAGTGCGGCGGGTGCGGCCAGCGATTCACGACCTACGAGCGAGCCGAACCCAGCCTTTACGTTATAAAGAAGGACAGACGGCGGGAGGAGTTCGATAGCAGGAAGCTCTTCGAGGGACTCCGCAAGGCTTGCGTAAAGAGGCCCATTTCCACAGAGCACCTGGAAAAAATCGTGAAGGACATACAGAGCGAACTCCTCAAGCTAGGCAAGGTGGAGGTCAGCAGCGAGATAATAGGCAAATTAGCTATGAACCAGTTGCGTGCCCTCGACGAAGTAGCTTACGTGAGATTCGCCTCGGTGTATCGCGAGTTCAAAGACATCGACAGCCTGCTAGAGGAAATCGAAGGCTATCGAGAGTGGAAGCGCAAGAGCGAAGCGCTGAAACACCAGCTGACGTTGATGAATCTGGAATAATACACTCAGGAGGTTTGTGAATTGGTCGGTATTGATCTGTCACCTAACGCTTTGACTGTTCTGGAAAGGCGCTACCTAAAGAAAGACAAGGACGGTATTCCTGTGGAAACGCCCGAGGAGATGTTCCGGCGAGTTGCCCGCAACATCGCCTCTGCCGACCTTTTCTACTCGCCGGATGCAAACGTCGAGGCAACGGAGGAAGAATTCTTCGACGTGATGGCCAAGCTTTACTTCCTCCCTAACTCGCCGACGCTTATGAACGCCGGACTGGAGCTTCAGCAGCTGTCCGCTTGTTTTGTCCTGCCCATCGAAGACTCGATGGAATCGATTTTTGACGGCGTCAAGAACACAGCTCTGATCCACAAGAGTGGCGGGGGGACGGGTTTTTCCTTCAGCAGAATTCGACCTGAGAATGACCGTGTACTTTCAACCGGAGGGGTAGCAAGCGGCCCAATCTCGTTCATGAGAGTGTTCGATGCCGCAACAGACGCCGTTAAGCAAGGTGGCACCAGGCGGGGCGCAAACATGGCCATTTTGAATGTGGATCACCCCGACATTCTCAAGTTCATTACCTGCAAACAGGAGAACTCGGTGCTCAACAACTTCAACATTTCGGTTGCGCTGACCGAGGCGTTTATGCAGGCGGTAGAGAGCAGCTCAGACTACGACTTGATCAATCCCCGAAGTGGCGAGGTGGTGAAGCGCATATCGGCAAGGAAGGTATTCGACCTAATCGTCGAAATGGCGTGGACCAACGGCGAGCCAGGCATTGTGTTTCTGGATAGACTCAATCGCGACAACCCAACTCCTCATCTCGGGCGGATCGAAAGCACAAACCCATGCGGCGAACAGCCGCTCCTGCCCTACGAATCGTGCAACCTGGGCTCAGTGAACCTTGCACGGATGGTCACGGAGAAGGACGGAACCAAGATCATCGACTACTCTCGCCTCGGCAAAACGGTGCGAACAGCCGTCAAGTTCCTGGACAACGTGATCGACGTGAATCGTTATCCCCTTCCTCAAATCGAGAAGATGACGAAAGCTAATCGAAAGATCGGGCTCGGAGTAATGGGCTTTGCCGATATGCTGATCCAGCTTGGCGTCCGCTACAACACCCTTGAAGCGCTGCGGATAGCGGAAGACGTTATGCACTTCATCCAGGATACCGCCCGCCAAATGTCAGCAGAGATCGCCGAGCAAAGAGGCGTTTTCCCTAGCTTCACTGGTTCCATCCACGACGATCCCAGCCGGCCTAGGGTGCGCAACGCCACTGTGACAACGATCGCTCCCACTGGGACCCTGAGCATCATCGCCGGCTGCTCCAGCGGCATAGAGCCCATCTTCGCCGTTAGCTTTTTGCGAAACGTTCTGGATGGCACAAAACTGATTGAGGTCCATCCGCTGTTCAAAGCCCGCGCCCTAGAGGAGGGTTGGTACACGGACCAACTCGCGGAAACGATAGCTGGCCGGACGTCCATCCGTGACGTTCAGGGAATCCCCAAGGCGACGCGCGAGATATTCGTGACGGCACACGACATCGAGCCCGAGTGGCACGTGCGAATGCAGGCCGCATTCCAGAAGTATACTGACAACGCAGTGTCAAAAACGGTGAACTTCCGCCGCAACGCCACACAGGAGGATGTCCGCAAGGTATACATGCTTGCCTACAAGGAAGGATGCAAGGGTGTGACCATCTACCGCGACGGAAGCCGTGAAAATCAGGTCCTCAGCGTCGCCGAAAAAGAGGAGAAGGAAAAGGCCACGACAGTCAAGATAACGCCGAGAAACCGCCCTTCAGTCACTGTGGGGACTACCGAGAAGATTGGCACGGGGTGCGGGAACCTCTACGTCACTGTGAACAGAGATGAAGAAGGCATATGTGAAGTGTTCGCGCAGATGGGCAAGGCTGGAGGATGCGCGTCCGCACAGTCTGAGGCCACTAGCAGACTTGTCTCCCTTGCTCTACGTAGCGGCGTGGAGATAGACTCTATTGTGAAACAACTCAAGGGTATTCGGTGTCCTTCCATCTCCTGGAAAGACGGAACCATAATTCTATCTTGTCCCGACGCCATCAGCAAGGTGCTCGCCAAGCATTCGCAGGATCGGCCTGTTGCTGGCACCACTGAGCACGCCAGCCACGTGCAGTTGCCCCTGCCAATACGCAATCTGGCTGGGGAGTGTCCGGAGTGCAGCAGCCTAATAGAGTACGCCGACGGCTGTTTCGTCTGTCGCTCTTGTGGCTACTCCAAGTGCGGCTAGCTGCGAACAAACCAGCCATGCTAGAATATGGTAATGACTTGGCAGTTTGTATCGGCGGCTAGGAAAAGGCTATCAAGAGAACAGGGAACCATCTTTAAGGATTGGGGAGGGAAGCTCCCCATCGCGCTCGTGTACCCCAACAGCTACCACGTGGGCATGTCTAACCTCGGCTTTCAGACCGTCTACGCGCTTTTCAATCAGGACGAGAGAGTGGTCTGCGAAAGAGCCTTCTGGGATGAACGCGCGCGAGACATATTGGACAGAAGCCCATTCTCCCTGGAATCCCAAAGGGAGCTACGGGAGTTTGCCGTGATCGCCTTCTCTGTGACTTTCGAACTCGACTACTTCAACGCGGTCTCGGCGCTGCGGTCTGCGGGCCTGCCTTTGCTGGCGGCCGAGCGCGATGAACGGCACCCGCTGGTGATCGGAGGTGGCCCAGCCATAACGGGAAACCCCGAGCCAATCGCACCGTTCCTCGACGCCGTTGCGATCGGAGAGGCGGAAGTGATCGCCCCACGCCTGGTGGAAGTGCTGAAGGCAGGGACGGAATGGGAAAGGCCCGATTTCCTGCGGAGACTGGCCGAGGTCCCAGGCATTTACGTCCCGTCTCTTTATGAAGTGGCATACGGGACCGACGGAGCGGTAGAGGCGATCACCCCGGTTGAGGATGCTCTGCTAGCCACTTTCCCCGTCGCGCGCCAGCTAGTTCGCAACCTCAGAGAGCATCCGGTGCATTCCGCGGTGTTGACTCCCGATACCGAACTGGGCGACATGTACCTTATCGAGATATCGCGAGGTTGCGCTCGGGGATGCAAGTTTTGTCTAGCAGGATCAATCTTCAGGCCCGTCCGGAAGCAGGCGATGGATGTCATTGAGACCGAGGCGCTGGAAGGGCTCAAGTATCGCCAAAGGTTAGGCCTTGTGGCGGCGGCAACCACCGATTACCCCAGAATCGGCGAGCTTGCCGCCCGGCTCCGACGAATGGGAGCAAGAATTGCGGTGTCCTCTCTGAGGATGGACTCGATTACAGATGAACTGCTGCAGGCACTTGCCGAAAGCGACTCTCACACCGTTACGTTCGCTCCTGAGGCCGGGTCAGAGCGCCTCCGATCAATAATAAGCAAAGGGCTGTCTAACGAGCAGATACTTCGTGCCGTTGAGATGGCGGCGCAATGGGGATTCAAAGGCCTCAAACTCTACTATCTCATAGGACTTCCGACCGAGACTGATGAGGATGTTCAGGCCATCGTCGACCTGACACTCGAGATCAAGTCCGTGATCGGGCGGCATCAAAGGAAGAGTCACATAACCGTAAACCTAAGTCCTTTCGTGCCCAAGGCCCAGACTCCCTTCCAGCACGAACCTATGGCTGAAGTCGGGGTCATCGAGAGGCGAATCCGAACAGTGCAAGATGCGCTACGGCAGCACGGGGTGACCGTACGTCACGAGAGCGCGGCGTGGTCGGAGATTCAAGGCGTACTGGCTCGAGGAGACCGGCGGTTGAGCGAGGTTTTGGGGAAGGTCTCCAAAACATCACTACACGAATGGAAGAATGTCATGGGGAAATGTGGCCTCGATCCAGATTTCTACCTGCGCCGCCAGAGACGTAAAGGCGAGATTAACCCCTGGTCGGGAGTGGAAGGAGCGCAAAGTGATAAGGTCCGATCGCGGGCCGTTGACCTACTTCCAGTTTGAGCGCCTTACTCACTTCAAGAACGTCGTTCACGCAGTCGTCGGACGTCGCGGGGGAGTGAGTGATGCCCCTTTCGACTCGCTGAACGTCAGCTTTGCCGTGGGCGACAACCCTGAATCGGTGAGACAAAACCGTAGATTATTATGCGATTCACTTTCCATCCCGTACACGTCGCTGGTAGTCACAAAACAGGTGCACGGAACCGACGTCATAGTGCTAGATGGAACACACCATCCGTCGGATCCCGACGAATGGTATAGTCTGTTGCCCCCCGCCGATGGCATGATTACCCGCGAACCAGATTGCTACCCGATGATGACCTTTGCCGATTGCGTCCCGCTGATCCTCTACGACCCTGGAGCTAGAGCTGTGGGAATATCGCATGGAGGCTGGAAAGGAACGGTAGCCGGAATTGCCGGCCGCACAGTGGCGGCTATGTCCCGAGCCTTCGGTAGCAAGCCCAAGAATCTGCTGGTTGGCATCGGTCCAGCCATCGGCCCCTGCTGTTATGAGGTGAAAGAAGACGTAGCCCACGCCGTACACCAGGCTGGCGTAGATCCGGCTGGGCTCCTGCTGTCGATGCCTGACGGAACTATTCACCTCGACTTGTGGGAGATGAATCGCCGCCAGTTTGTGGCGGCAGGGGTACCAGCAGAAAACATCGAAGTAGCTCGGCTTTGCACAGGCTGCAACACCGACATCCTGTTCTCGAACCGCATCGAGCGTGGAAGGACCGGTCGCTTTGGGGCGATCGTCGGATTACGCCACTGAGGGACATTTATGTCAAGTAGCACAGACATCGGACGCAACATCGCAGAGGTTACAAATAGAATAGCCCAGGCTGCCCGAAAGGTTAGAAGGGATGTGGAAGAGGTCACCCTCGTGACCGTAACCAAGACCATCGACGTGGAGCGAGTACAGGTAGCGTACGAGCACGGCATTCGGCATTTCGGAGAGAACCGGGTTCAGGAGGCAGTTGGAAAGATTGGCCAACTCGACATCCCGGCCACGTGGCATATGATCGGGCATCTACAGACCAACAAGGCGAAAGACGCGGTTCGTCTGTTCGACGTAATACAGTCCATCGACAGCGTGCACGTCGCACGAGCTGTCAGCCGACACGCCCAAGCTGCAAGCAAGCTTATCCCCATACTGCTCGAGGTGAATACTTCGGGCGAGCCCCAGAAATACGGTTTCCGACCGGAGGAAGTGGCTAACGCCGCCAGAGAAGTGGCGCTCTTGCCCTCGCTAAGAATCGAGGGACTTATGACAGTTGCGCCCCTGGTCACCGAACCAGAGGAGGCGAGGCCATTCTTCCGCAAACTGAGAGAGCTTCGCGATCAACTGAAGACGAGTCTCCCCAACATCAACTGGCAGCACTTGTCTATGGGAATGACTGACGATTTCGAGGTAGCCATCGAGGAGGGAGCGACTCTGGTACGCATCGGCCGTGCAATCTTCGGAGAACGGCAACCAGGTAGGCAGGTTTTCTAATGAAATTGTTAGCGCAATTTGGTAGAATATAAAAAGCCTTTGTATGGCCGCCTACGGCAGGCAGCATGCAGCAAGGCTGTTTGAGGGGGACGAGAATTGCACTCAGTCAATATGGTTGTTATAACCTTCGTGGATATACTGTTCACGGTACTCGCTTACGCGATTCTGGCCCGAGCGCTCCTGTCCTGGTTCAGGCTCGGCCCCGATAACCCACTGGTGGCAATTCTCTACGAGATTACCGAACCTGTGCTAGCTCCACTCAGACGCGTCATACCTCCTTTGGGAGGGATGATCGACATCACGCCAATCGTGGCGTTCTTCCTTCTGCAAATCATCCAGCAACTGCTAGTAGCTGGTCTATCTGCCTACTAAGCGGGCGTGGATTTCTTCCGTCTCTAGGCCACGTATCTCCAACACCTTCTGCCGTGCTGAGCGGCCGCCCGTTATATCGATAGCGGACTTGCTAACGCGAAGAGCGTCAGAAAGCAGGGTAATCAGTGCCTTGTTAGCTTTTCCCTCCACCGGCGGCGCAGTGAGCCTCACGCGCAGCACGTCGTCCTCAAAACCAACTATCTCGTTCCTGGAAGCTCCCGGCTGGACGCGAACCTGAAGCCTACCCACCTCTAGTACATCCTGACAGTCTTGCCCGAAGCGGAATCCGGATTGAAGCGCTTCTCGATGGCCTTTGGGAAAGTGATTGTCTCGGGGTCACCGTCGCTCACGTACTTCGCATTCGGCGTTTTTTCCAGATAGTCTAGCCAGTAGTCGATTTGGTCCTGAATGGCCTGAATTCGTGGCAGTGCGTACGGGTCGTAGCCCACCGAGTTCGGCGAAGGAGCGGGTTCCGCCCCGACCAGAAGAACCGCCTTGTGCCGGTACGTTACGCCTTCGTATGTTCCGCTCTTGGCCAAGGACTTGTTACGCGGCCAGACGCCTAATGGCAGAGAAAGCGAGGTGACCTCGTATGACGGAACCGCCTCCTTAATTACTTTTACCGCCAACCCAAGTTGCTTCAGTACATCGGCATCGCTTAAATCGCCAAGGGCCTGGTGCCAGTAGGTGTGATTGCCGATATCCATACCGTTCTGAACGATGTAGCGAAGCTTATCCATCTTGTATTCCTCTTGACCAAACAGGTCATGAGGAGGGTCGGCAGCGGGGAGAACGTAGAATGTAGCCTCCAGACCGAAATCAGGGTGCTTTTCGTAAAATGCCTTCAGAATTCCGACAGCGCAGTTCTGGTCAGGAACCAAACTGCCGTCTTTCGACACTAATGTAAACTGGCCTGGACTTGAGTCGTCGAACGTCAAAATCGCCGGACTTCGGCCAGCTTGAACGCTGATGCGATTGTCGATCAGATCGTTGATGCTTATCAAAGTGTAGCCCGCGGCATACAGTCTTTCGAGGTCCTTGCGGAAGTTATCATAGTGCCTTGACCAGCGCCCCTCCTCGTTTGTAATCAAATGGTATTCGAAAATGGGAATCTTGCCGAGTTCGTTTGCCTTGACCACCTTCGGGTCCACACCACGCGTCGGCGTGGGAGTCGGCAACGTTACAGCAGTTGACGTCGGAGTGGGGCGCAGGGCGATGGCGGGAGTTGGAGTGCTGGGAACCGCCACGGGTTCCTCGGAGACCTCCACGGGAGCAGCCTTGACCGAAGCCAACACCGGAGGCAGGCCACAACCAGTCGACAGAAGTGAAACCAATAGCACGAGCACGATCAGGGAAAAGACGACGATTTGGAGGCCAAGGGACGACAGTCTGGCACCCATTCCACCCCACCCCTTTCGGTTGTTATGCGACGAGGCTACAAGAGCTTGGACACAGTGACAATAGAAAACCCCTTTGATTTCAACCCTGGGATTATCACCTTCAGCGCCTCAGCGGTCTTGGTTGGAGACGCGTGATGGACGATGATGAACCCGTTTTCCGCTTTTTCGAGAACACGCTCGGATATGCTCGCGGCCGTGGACTCCTCCCGCCAATCGGTAGAGTCCAGCGACCAGTATATGTTTATGTAACCCAGCGCACGGAGGACTTTCAGCACGCGCGCGTCGTACGCACCATACGGAGCACGGAAAAGAGGTTTGGTATCGGCGCCGGTTGCCTTCTTGATGCGCTCCTCAGCACCAGTGACCTCGGCGATCATCTGGGCATCGCTTATGTCGGGAAACCTTGGGTGAGACACCGAGTGATTTCCCAACTCGTGACCACTATCGGCGATCTTTCTGGCTATCTCGGGGAATTTGCTGACCCAGTTTCCAGTGAGGAAGAATGTGGCGTGAACCTCGTTTTGTCTGAGCACGGACAATATCGCTTCGGTCCCCTCCGCGCCACTACCCGCATCGAAAGTGAGCGCCACCAGCCGTTTTGAAGCGTCCCCTCTCGACACGCTCCTACCCTCCTGCCCAGCAAGATACGTGGCAGGAGGTACACCCGCATTAATCGGTGATGGAGTACTAGCAGGCGTGGGTAACAGCGTTGGCTTCGGACTAGCGGTCGGACTGAAAGAAGGAATGAGCACAGGTTCCGCGGGGGCAGCAGCCACCCGAACCGGGGTCGACGAGGACGTGCGCGCTGGGGACGGAGTGACGCTAGCAACGATTGCAGGAGGCGGACTTTCGGGTTGCAGATATAGCCTACAACTTGCGGCGACAACCGCCAGCAAGAGCAGAAACATCGAACGTCCAGCAAGCCACCTCACACCCGGTCCCCACCTAGCAACAGGCTAGGCAGAATACTACACCAGGGAAGCTGGCTTGTCAACAGACTGGATCAGCGGACTTCCCTATGCTCTGTCACCCTCCTGCAGGTAGGGCAGTACTTGTTGAGAACCAGCCTGGCCGGGTGCGCCCTTATATTCTTTTCAGTCGGATAGTTGCGAGCCCGACAGATCGTGCATTCAAGCACTATCGGGACTCTAGCGGCTTTCTTTACCGGCATCAACATCCCCGTACACGACGGAACTAACACGGTAGGCCGCTCGTTTACCGTCAGGTCCGTCGACAACTGGATAGTACGCACATTCAGGCTCTCCACGCGCTTCGCGTTTTGGCCACGTCGACGGGTCCCCCGGTCAGTGGAGAAGAGCGCACCTGCCCGTTGGGCAAATCTATCCCGCAAGGATCGTGCCAGCGGCGCCTTCCCGGCGGCACGCCACTTGCAGTACAATGGCCAGTGCCGTGGACAGGCACTCTGTGATTACGGTTTAAGTGAGAGAGATGACAAGCAACAGTTTCTACAGCGCGCCTAGCGCCCTTTTCACATCCGAATCGGCAACCGAAGGGCACCCAGACAAAATCTGCGATCAAATCGCCGACGCAATTCTGGACGCGGTGCTCCACCAAGACGCCGACGCCCGAGTCGCCGTAGAAGCCCTGGCTACCGCTGGCTTGATTGTGATCGCCGGCGAGATAACCGCAGACTATCGGACGGACCTGCGCGCCGTGGTCCGCGAAGTCGTACGAGAGATAGGTTACGTAAACCCCGATTTCGGCCTGGAATACCGTTCGTGCGGTGTTATCCAGAACGTACAAGAGCAGTCTCCGGATATAAAGCAGGGAGTAGACCGCGCGCTGGAGATGCGTCTGCTCGAGATGGCCGATGCCGATGAACTGCCGGCAGAACACATCGGCGCTGGCGATCAAGGCATGATGATCGGGTTCGCCTGCAAAGAGACGCCGCAGTTGATGCCCCTACCCATTACCTTAGCTAACGGCCTCGCTCGGCAACTAGCACGAGTGCGAAAGGATGGCATCCTACCGTATCTCAGGCCCGACGGTAAGACCCAGGTAACAGTGGAATACTCATTCGGCCAGCCCAAACGGGTGGACACAGTGATCGTTGCAGCTCAGCATAGTCCGGAGGTGCATCCAGACGTCATGCAGCGGGACATCATAGAGCAAGTGATTAGACGGGTAATCCCTCCGCACATGCTCGACCAGGGCACCAGGTACTACATTAACCCCACAGGGAGATTCGTTGTTGGCGGACCCGCTGCCGACACCGGGCTCACCGGACGAAAGACAATCATGGACACCTACGGTGGAATGGCACGGCACGGTGGAGGAAGCTTCTCCGGAAAAGATCCAACCAAGGTAGACCGCTCTGGAGCCTACGCCGCGCGGTACATCGCCAAGAATGTGGTCGCCGCGGGCATTGCCGACCGCTTCGAGATGCAGATAGCCTACGCCATCGGCGTAGCGCATCCAGTGTCCATTTTCGTCGAGACCTTCGGTACAGGCAAAATCCCTGATCAGAAGATCGTCGAGCTAGTGACCAGGCATTTTGATCTGAGGCCAGGCGCCATCATAAATGATTTGGGGCTCCAGCGCCCGATCTATCGAGCGACCTCGGTCTATGGGCACTTTGGTCGCGACGATATCATAGCCCCTTGGGAATCAACCGACAAAGCCGAAATCCTGAGAAGTGAGGCAGGTCTGGGGGGAGGCACTGGCCGCCGACCTCGAGAACAAAGCCAATCCCAATAAACGCTACAAGGAGTATCAAAATGGTGACAGTCACAGACAAGGCAGCGGCTAAGCTGAAGGAGATGAAGCACAGTTTGCCAGCAGACAACCAGACGCTCCGTCTGGTAATGCAGGAGGCCGACGGCATGCTCAACATAGGCCTGGCGCCTGATAACGAGAAGGAAGGCGATCAAGTTGTGGAGAGTGAAGGGGAGAAAGTCCTTCTCGTCGACCCGGTCACATCCGACATCCTGGACGGCACGAAAATAGACATGGTCGCTACGCCGCAGGGAGAGCAACTGGCCATTGGGCCGAATGAAGAGCAGATGTAAAGTCTCTCGTGATTGTGCGCATCGAATGCTTCGGTGCGCACAATCAAATTGACCATTTCTCACACGCTTCCTCAATGTGCGGAGACCGAGAGGAGGTGAGTCTTCATCTCCCGCCGCCTCCAGTCGAACCTCAGTTCAGTCGTAACTCAATTTTGTAGACACATACCTATCCTCGCACGCCATTTTGGGATAAAATAGACTGGCGGCGCGACTGCACCCGATGCTCGTTTCCTGAGTGGATTTCTCTATCAGGAATACGCCCCTAGGCGACGGGGAGAGGAGTTGTGCTGACAGCGACCTAGTAGTAGACCACAGAGAATTTCAAGCAGCGTCACCCTGAGCCGAAGCGTGGCGAAGGCGAAAAATCTTGCTGCCTGGGCCGAGACCCTTCAGTATGCTCAGGGCAACAGTTACATCATAATCACTTTGGTCGACTACTAGGCTACGCCAGCGCAAGAAACAGAATCCCAGGCGTCGCACGCTGTTTGCATCGGCATTAAGTCTAGATGAAGATGGAAAGCCAATGAAGGAAATCAGACTGCACGGACGAGGAGGCCAGGGCGCTGTCCTCGCCTCGCAGATTCTAGTCAGCGCGGCTGTCAAGGAAGGCAAGTTCGGCAACGCTATTCCCTACTTCGGATTCGAACGCCGAGGAGCCCCACTCGTCGCTTTCGTGAGGATCGATGATAACCGCATCAGAGAGCACACGCAGATCTACACGCCTGACTGCGTGCTGGTGCTGGATCCGACTCTTGTGGCCGCAGTGAATGTCTTTCAAGGCCTGAAAGAGGGCGGAATTGTCATCATCAACGAGCGCAAAGCGCCCGAAGACGTGGCACTTCCCGCTCAGGTGGGACGTTGCGGCGTACTCGATGCAACGGCGGTAGCGCTGGATGTCCTCGGCTCGCCTATCACCAACACACCTATGCTAGGCGCATTTGCTGCCACCACCGGTTGGATAGGTCTGGACGCGCTCATAGAAGCTCTCAGAGAGATACTCAGAGGCAAACAGGCAGACCTGAACGTTCAGGCAGCGCTTGCGGGGTACGAGCGAACCAGAGTGGTTGGCAGATAATCAGGCGAGCGCCCAATGCGCCTCCGCTGGACCGAAAGGATTGGGGTAAGGTGAGGAAAATGAAACTTACGGGCGACTTCAAGGCTCCAATAGGGCTCGACATGTACGTGGTCAACACGGGGGATTGGCGATATCAGAGACCCGTTACTCTAGAGGGCAAATGCCGAAAATGCGGTGTTTGTTTCCTCTTCTGCCCCACCGGCTCGCGCTACGAGCGTGGAGATAGCTTCGATACTGACCTCCGCTACTGCAAAGGGTGCGGCTTGTGCGCCAATGAGTGCGGCGCACAAGCGATAGCTATGGTACCGGAGGTGCGAGAATGACCAGAGTAATGATGAACAGAGAGACACGGATAGCGAAGCCCGGAAGAATAGCGGTCATCGACGGCAACATGGCCGCTGCGTTAGGAGCCAAATTAAGCCGGCCTAATTTGCTCGCAGCCTATCCCATCACGCCGCAGACTCCTCTGGTGGAATACCTTTCCACGTTCGTTGCCGACGGAGAACTCGCGGCAGAAATGGTAGAGGTCGAAGGCGAGCACTCTGCTTTGAGTGTGCTGCAAGGCGCAGCGTTGGCTGGCGCTCGAGTTTTCACCGGCACATCCTCGCAGGGGCTGGCCCTAATGTACGAACCGTACATACGCACCTCGACTTTACGCTTGCCGATCGTCATGGTAATCGCTACTCGCGAGGTAATTTCCCCTCAGAGCGTATGGGGCGGCCAACAGGACGCGTTTACCTTGCGCGATGCAGGATGGATCCAGATCTTTGTCGAAGATAACCAGGAAATACTGGACACGATCATAATGGCCTACAGGATAGCCGAGCATCCCGAGGTTCTGCTTCCCGTCAACGTCTGCTACGACGGGTTCTATCTATCCCACACCGCCGACGTTGTTGAGATACCCACTAGCGAAGATGTCGATACCTTCCTACCACCATACCACTCGGACCACATCAAGCTCGACCCCAATATGGTGATGTCAGTGGACCCGCTGACACCTGGAGACATTCTGATGGAATATCGCTACAAGCAAGTTGAGGCTATGATGGCGGCCAAGCAGGTAATCAAGGAAGTGGATGAAGAATTTGGCCGATATTTTGGGCGGTCTTATGGAGGATTGATTGAGAGGTATCGTCTCGACGACGCTAGTCTAGCGCTTATAACAGTGGGAAGCACTTCCGGAACGGCGAAAGTCGCCGTGGACGCGGCGCGGAATCGCGGCCTGGACATTGGCCTAATTAAGCTAAGAACGTTGCGCCCGTTTCCCAGAGAGGAGATGATGGAAGCCCTCCGGGGCAAAGTGGCGATTGGGATCGTGGAGCGGCAAGTCAGTTTCGGTTGGGGCACTGGAATCATCTACCAGGAGCTCGGCACCGTTCTTTGCCAACTACGCGAGCGGCCGACAATAATCGATTTCGTGGATGGCCTCGGAGGCGCCGACATCACGCTCGGTCATTACGAACGGGCCATAGATCTCGTGCGGAAGGCTGCGGCAGGGGAGCCAATCGACGAGTGCACGTGGCTCGGCATCGATTTCGAGTAGGAGGAGATGGCTTCAGTGGATGGTTGGACCGGTGTAATACTCCGAGTAAACCTTGCCCGGCCGGAG
>Ga0315298_1003681_pt1 | contig 24006 bp, 16 predicted proteins | sample WHS_1_MG_FD_203077 | JGI IMG/M metagenome (GOLD analysis project Ga0315298, IMG submission 203077) | Extremophilic microbial mat communities from Washburn Hot Springs, YNP, Wyoming, USA - WHS_1_MG | ecosystem: Environmental > Aquatic > Thermal springs > Hot (42-90C) | place: USA: Wyoming...
GGCGGCATTTTCTTTTTGGTTACTTTTTCTTTGTTGCTGGAGACAAAGAAAAAGTAACATTCTAACCACAAATGTTGTGGTGTAATAATCTGCCGATAAAGCAACGCCGACGGCTTTTCTTTCGGTTCACTTTCTTTTGGCCGTTCAAAAGAAAGTGAACAAGAGTTTTTTTGTGGCTTTTCCAAAAACCATATTCCCTTGCTTTATGAAAGCAGAAAAATTGGCAGTGCAAGTCACAAGACAGTTTATGAAAATTTTATAAAACAGTAACGTTTTAAAAAATTTGAACGATATTTTTATTTAATTTTCCAAAAATCAGGAATTTATGTTATTAAAAACTTTGCTTGACATTTTAATTTATTAATTTTATTATAACCGGTGTAAGTTGCATTTATGTAATAAGGAGGAGTAGATGAGTACTGTATATATAATCTTTCTTGTAATATTCATTTTAATTATAGCAATTTTTGCCTATGTTGGAACACGAGAGGGTTTTTTCAGGTCACTTAATTCGTTTTTGAGGGTAGCACTTCCCCTTCTTCTGTCAGGCATTATTGTAAAGATTGTTCGTCTGATTTCAGGGAATATTGATATTATCTCCTATATTATTGGTGGTATAGGTACGGTTATTTTTTATATTGTTTTTAAGAGTGTTTTAACCCGTCCGGAGAAGGTGCAGAAGATGGGACTTGTTGATTACTTTCTTGGTTTTCTTGTAGGGATAGCCACAGGCTGGTTGGTGATAGGTTTATTTGTTCTTTATATTGATTTCTTTAAGATTATTGCAATAAATGGTAAAATTATAAGCGAAGTATTTTTTAATGCTGTAGTTACACCTGTTAAGTGGTTATTATTTCTTGAATTTATAAAGTTATAAAAAACCTGGGGTACTCGTGTAGAATTGGATATTTTCGGGTTCTGTATCCAATTTATTGGGATTCCGATCTCTATATGGAAATGCTTCTCTCCGGTGCTTTTGCATTTGGGTAAGGGAAACGGGAAGTATAGGTACGAATCCCACCTTTAAAAGAGGAACCGGAAAAAGGTTTCTTACGGTACCCTGGGATTTTTTATCATTAGGTAAGGAGGATGTACTATGGATCATACATCAATAGCAAAGATGTACATTGATGCAGTTAAGAATGATGCAATAGCCTCCAGTGTGTTAACAAAGCTTCCAGAGCTTGTAACATGCAATGATTGGTCAAGGGTAGAAATAGTAGGTTCGGTTGATTATATATCTGATAGAACAAAGATTGTATATAATGGTCTTATTGTGAAGTATTCGGGTGGATTGTACTACATGCGTAAAAAAGTTGCAGAAGCGATTGGAAATTGGGATAGAAGGTTCAAAAGTGTAAGAAAAAGCATCAAGGTAGTCACTTCATAATTTTTTCAGGATTTATGCGCATTACTATTTCTTTAAATTTTCTTCCACGCTCTTCATAATTTTTAAACATATCGAAACTTGCGCATCCAGGAGAAAGAAGCACAACATTTCCTTTTTCTCCTATCTCCATCGAGTGATGGACAGCATCCTTAAGGGAGGATGCCTCGTAATATGGATTAAAAGAGAGTTCTCTTTTTATTTTTTCTGTGGCTTCACCTATCAGTATTAATTCCTTTAATTTCTTTTTACAAAGGCTCTTTAGCTTTGTAAAGTCGAGTCCTTTATCGCGTCCCCCTGCTATAAGTATTATGGGTTTCTCAAAACTAAGGAGGGCTTTTTCAAGTGAGTTAACCGTTGTTGATTTTGAGTCGTTATAAAACTCTATTCCATTTATTTCTCTTACAAACTCAAGACGATGTTCAAGCCCGGAAAAACTTGCAAGAACTTCATGTATGGTATTGTCGGAAATGTTAATGATTTTTGCAATCAAGATGGCAGCCATTGCATTTTCAACATTATGAATACCCTTTAGCTTTATTTCTTTTCGGTTCATATATTTTTTCCCTTCGTAATAAATAATGTCATTTTTAAAGTATATATTTGCCCTTGTGCTTTTAAGGCTGAAAGTTAGGATCCTGGAAGAAAGTCCTTTTTTTAATTCTCGATAGTAAGGTGAATCAAGATTAAGAATTGCGAAGTTGTCTTTTGATTGATTTTTAAAGATATTCTTTTTTGCTTTTATGTAATCTTTTATAGAATTGTAACGGTCCAGGTGGTCTTCTGCAATGTTTAGTATTGTGGCAATTTCAGGCTTAAAACTTTCTATAGTTTCGAGCTGGAAGCTTGAAAGCTCGAGGATTATAATACTATGTTTTGCTTCTTTATAAAGATTAAAAATTGGAATTCCAATATTTCCACCAAGAAGACATTTTTTTTCTTTTTTGATTATTTCGTGGGTAAGTGTTGTTGTTGTTGTCTTTCCGTCAGTTCCTGTTATACCGATGTAGGTGTTTTCTGGCTTATATCTATAAAATAGTTCTATGTCGCCTATTATGGGAATGCCTCTTTTTCTTGCTTCTAAAATTAAAGATATGTTTAGCGGTACTCCGGGACTTGGGAGTATTAACTGAACAGGGAACTTTTCGAGAATTGATGGAGATTGATTGCCGAGGCTGTCGATAATATTACCCTTTTTTTTTAGAACTTTAATGAGTTTTCTCTTATTACTGTCAGCTTCGATATCAGTTATAATCAATGGGACTCTTTTTGATAACAATACTTTTGCCATTGAATAAGAGGTTCTTTCTGTAAAGCCAGCTATCAGATAATAAGAGGGTTTCATTTATTTAATCCTTAATAAGAGGCTGATTAATGGGATTTTTTGGATACAATTTTCCATTTATCATCAAACTTCATTAAAAGGTAATCTGTATATACAATGCTTTCATTTTTCTTTTTCTTGCCCGATTGGGTATCTATGTCTTTTGTAACACGGTCAAACTCTGAAGGATTTTTTGGAAGATCATTATCTATCTTGAGAGTCCATTTAACTGTAACAACAAAAAGTTGGTTTGTAAGATTGTTTGTAAAATCCTCTTTTCCTACTATTTCATAGCTTATCAGTTTTTCTGATTCCTTCTTTAACAGGATTTTTAGGTTTTTATCTTCTTTCATGCTATCCAGTGTTGAAAGGGTTCTTTTCTTTTCTACAAGTTCAGTAATGTTGGTCATTTCTTCATAGTCAGCCTTTAGAAGCATGACACAGGCTGCCCTTACTATGGATTCTGGATCAGAGTAGTCATACTTATACCTGGTTTTAGCATAGGAAAAGCTTAAAGGTGCTGTTGATAGTAATAGTAGAAGGATTAAAAGTAACTTCATTTATAAGGCTCCTTGTAAAGGGAGAGTATATCATAATATCGTAAAATAGACAAAAAACTTGATTTTTTCTTGCTGGAGTGTTAAAGTAACTAACATTTTTATTTATGGAGAAAGTAATATGGAAGAAAAGACAGTAAATTCGAATATCTGGTTATATGTTGTGCTTGGTTTTATAGCAGGAATCTTGATAGGGGGTGGTATTACCCTGGCGCTAAGGGGAGGTTCTACTCCAGGGGATACTATATCGTTATATCCCCCAAAGTCTTCTGCGGTAGGTAATGATTGGCTTATTAAGATTGATGATTATGCTGTAACAAAATCCGAATTTGAAGAGGGTTATAAATATTTTATGAGCCAAATACCCGAACAACAGAGGGCCAGTCTTCCTCCGGATACAAAAAGGCTCTTTTTCGAAAATTTGTTAAGTCAGTATATAATTAATCTTAAGGCTCTTAAGGAAGGTTTACCCAAGACCAGAGAGGGGCAACTTCTTTTAAGAACAGCCATACGACAGGCTATATATCAGATTTATCTAACTAAAAATATTCCTCAGGACAAGAGTATTTTTATGCCGTCTCAAATAGAAATTAATGACTACTATATGCGAAACAAGGCTCAATTTGACAAATTGGGTATGAAGAGTGATCAGATCAAACAATATGCTATTCAGGAATTGTCACAGCAGAAGATGCAGATGTGGGTACAGGGTTTTGTTGCCCAGGCAAAAGAGTCTTTTAAAGTAGAAAGAAATAATGATCAACTTGAACAGGTTGGTATTTCTGTTCAACAGAACGCTCCGGTTGTTCTTCCGCCAGCAACTAATGAAGGCGGACAAAAGTTACAACAAAAGTAAAATTTATATTTTCCCGGCAGATTCTACAGGAATTCTGCCGGGGAAATTCTAACTATTATTCTAAAAGAATCCTACCACCTTTTTCTGTTACTTTTACGATGCTACCTTCTTTGTATTTTCCGGATAGTATGTCCAGTGCAAGCTGGTCGAGGATGTCTCTTTGTATAACCCGTTTAAGAGGTCTTGCTCCAAAGTTTTCGTCATAACCTAATTTTGCGAGAAGCTTCTTTGCCCCCGGTGTAATCTCAAGCTTCATTTTGTTTGCATCAAGACGCTTTTGAACATAAGAAAGTTGAATGTCCACAATCTGCAGGAGATGGTCTTCCGAGAGGCTATTAAATGTTACGATTTCATCAATTCGGTTTAAGAATTCAGGTCTGAAATGAGTTTTTAGAAGTCCCATAATTTCATCGTCCATCTTTCTATTTTCGTTTTTAGAGCTTGAAAAGCCTTTTATTTGAATTACATTAGAACCGATGTTGGATGTCATAATAATAATGGTGTTGGTAAAATTAACAGTTCTTCCCTGTCCGTCTGTAAGTCTTCCATCATCCATAATCTGTAAAAGAATGTTAAACACATCTGGATGAGCCTTTTCTATTTCGTCAAACAGGATAACAGAGTAGGGACGACGCCTTACTACTTCAGTTAGTTGTCCACCCTCTTCGTATCCTACATAACCCGGCGGAGCACCAATTAATCTCTGTACACTGAATTTTTCCATATATTCGCTCATATCTATTCTAACAAGAGCCTTCTCTGTGTCAAAAAGGAATTCTGCAAGGGCTTTTGAGAGTTCTGTTTTTCCAACACCAGTTGGACCAAGAAACATAAAGCTTCCTATAGGTCTATTTTCCTCCTGGATTCCAGCTCTTGATCTACGAACTGCATTTGCAACAGCCTCTATTGCACTATCCTGTCCCACAACCCGCTTTTTGAGTACCTCTTCAAGGTGGATTAGCTTTTGCTTTTCAGATTCTAACATTCTGGCAACAGGTATTCCTGTCCAATCGGATACAACGCGTGCAATATCTTCTTCTGTAATTTCCTCGCGGAGCAAGGGGTTATCGCCCTGAATTTCTCTTAGTTTTGTTTGAAGTTCTTTTAACTCCTTTGTTGTATTTGGTATAAGTCCATAGCGGATTTCTGCCACCTTATTAAGATCTCCTGTCCTGACATAGCGTTCTTCTTCCTGCCGTAATCTATCTATTTCCTGGGTAAGCTCTTTAATCTTTCTGATGATTCCTTTTTCATTGTCCCATTTGGCTTTATAGGATTTTGCCTTTTCTTGAAGTTGAGCAAGCTCTTTATCAAGAATTGTAAGCCTCTCTTTTGACTCAACTGTGTTTTCCTTAGCGAGAGCTTCCTTTTCTATACTAAGGCGCAGAATTTTCCTTTCAAGATCATCTATCATCTGTGGCTGACTTTCTATTTCAAGTCGAATTTTTGAAGCCGCCTCATCTACAAGATCGATAGCCTTGTCAGGGAGTCTTCTTTCTGTAATATATCTAACAGACAGATTTGTGGCAGCTATAAGGGCAGAATCTGCGATTCTAATTCCATGATGGGCTTCGTATTTTTCCTTGAGGCCTCTTAAGATCGCTATAGTATCCTCAGCAGAAGGCTCATTTATGAGCACAGGCTGGAAACGTCTTTCAAGGGCTTTGTCTTTTTCTATATATTTTCTGTATTCGTCGATAGTTGTGGCACCTATCATTTTAATTTCCCCTCTTGCAAGAGCAGGCTTAAGCATATTTCCAGCATCAACTGCACCCTCTGCATTTCCAGCTCCAACCACAGTGTGGAGCTCGTCGATAAATAGAATTATTTCTCCATTTGAATCAGTTACTTCTTTAAGTAAAGCCTTTAGCCTATCTTCAAATTCACCACGAAATTTTGTACCGGCTATAAGTAAACCAAGATCAAGAGCAAGGATCCTTTTGTTTTTCAGGCTTTCAGGAACATCTCCTGATACAATCCTTCTTGCTATTCCCTCTACAATGGCAGTTTTACCTACTCCAGCTTCACCAATAAGTACAGGATTGTTTTTTGTTCTCCTTGAAAGGACCTGCATGGATCGTCTTATTTCCGCATCTCTTCCAATAACGGGGTCAAGCTTTCCCTGCCTTGCCATTTCTGTTAAATCACGGGTATATTTTTCAAGGGATTTATATTTAGCCTCTGGATTTTCATCTGTAACTCGCTGGCTTCCTCGCAGATTTTTAATAGCTAAAAGTACGCTATCATAATTTAAGTTTATCTGCTTGAATAAATCCTGGAGTGATGGCTCTTTTACACCCAGAATTCCTAAAAGAAGATGTTCTGTACTTACAAACTCGTCGTGGAGGCGACTGGCTTCCTTTGAGGCGTTGTCAAGGGCTTCATTTAATTCCCTTGAAAGATATGTTTGTCCAACACCGTATATTTTTGGCTTCCTCTGAAGGCGATCGTTTAACAGAGAAGAAAGACGGGATAGGTTTATTTCGATATTCTGTAGAATAGGCTTTATCAATCCTTCTTCCTGGTTTATTAAAGCCATAAAGAGATGCTCTACATCCACAGTCTGATGGTTCATTGAGTTTGCGATTTCGCCTGATTTTTCAAGAGCCTCTTTTGCCTTTACCGTTAATTTATTTAAATTCATTCTTCTCTCCTCTATTTTGATTTTTCACAGTGAAAATATAACCAAAATAAAGGAGATTGTCAAACAAAAGTGTATTATAATGAAACGACTATATCACAATGACACATCAAAATACCGACTTTTTATTTCTCTTCAGAAGAAGAATCGACAGAATATGTAATCTTTCCTGATAAAACATCGTTAAGGGCACCTATTGTAACTTTTTCCTTCTGGCTTCTATTTACTGGTATTTCAAGATCCTCATCGTGCTTTTGAGATAGGTATCTGGCGTACTTGGCAATAGCGCATGCTATTTCGTATTTATTTCCCTGCATTGATAGAATTTTTTCTATCTGAACCGGCATGCTACCTCCATAAAATTATAAAGAAATATATTTTATAATTAAATAAAAAATATGTCAAAAAATAAATAAACATGCTACTTGCAAAAACAGATTCCTCAGGGGAATTGCTGATTATATTTCCTAAAGGCTGTTTTTTTATTTATCAATCCAGCAGATGAGGATTTCTCAGTTTTTCTATATTATCAGGATAATACGCAATCACTTTTTTATATAATTTTTCCATTCGATTTACATGATTCTCCGCTGTAAATTTTTTAGATATTTCAAGACTTGCTTTTGAAAAGCTTTTAAGTTTTGTTTTATTATAGATAAGCTCTTCTATTTTTCTGGTCATTTCTTCATCGGTATTAACAAGATATCCATTCTTTTTATTTTCAATAAGGTCTAAGTAGCTATAATCTTTTCTTGCTATTAATGGCAACCCACACATGGCTCCTTCTATAAGAGTCATTGGATGAACTTCACTTAGTGAGGCTGTAACAAAAATATTTGAGATGGAATAAAGCTTATGAACCTGTTCCCAATCGACAAAGCCAGTAAATATAAAATTCTTTTCTAAATTTACTGATGAGGCTTTCTTTTTTAAAGTTTCCATGTCCGGTCCGTCACCTACATATACTAATTTTATATTTTTGTCTTTCTTGCATAAAGGAATGACAGAATCCATTAAAGCACCCACCCTTTTTTCTGGTCCTATTCTGCCTACAAATATTAATATTTTATCTTCTTTCTTAAGTCCGTATTGAAGTTTTATGTTTTCAATGTCTTTCTTTGTTGTAGGTATTGATTTAAATTTTTTCACATCTATTCCATTGGGTACTATTTGAAAAGGAATTTCTGGGACTATGGTTTCATAGTGTTTTTTAGCTTTTATGGATGGTGCCACTATAACAGAAGTCCCCTTAATATATAGCTTGAAAAAACCTCTAAAAAGTGGTTTAATACCAAGAAGAGGAGAATAATTGGTATATTGTTCCCACATAGTATGAGTTGTAGTAACGCGGGGGATTTTTAGTTTTAAGGCGGCTTTTCTCCCTCCAAAGCCTATTCCGAATTCTGTGTGAGTATGGATTATATCAATTTTATGTGCTTTCAAAAATTTATTAAGCTTTTTTTGATTAACCAGTCCCAGTCCAAAACCCTGTTTTGAACCAAAATCAAGAGATATTTGAGGAAAGAGTAATATGTTTGGATCATTACTTTTGTAGCCTTTTACTTTTACTGCAACTACTACAACATGGTGACCTTTTTTCTCCAGGCCTTCTTTTAGTTGCAAAGCGGATGTAATAACTCCATTTTTCATAGGGATAAAACAATCCAGGAATAGCGCTATATTCATATTAAACAAACCTCTCATTTAATTTTATTGGTATTATTTCTGTTCAAGCGATAAAAGATCTCTTTGGCTGAGAATTTAAAATTTAAGAATTACTAATTCAGTATCTCCAGATAATCACCTTTCATTCCAATTGCATATACTTTCATCTGTGAAGCATGTCTTATTACTGTTTCTGGAAAATAAAGAGAACCAATTATCGGGACTACCTCATGGTCGGGATACAAAAGACTTTTTAGTTTTTTAGCCTTATCAATTACTTCCTTTATGTTAGGGATTACAGGGGAACTTTTTACTTCAATAAGATATATTTTCTCATCATTGCCCTCTATAATAACATCAAATTCTTCAGTATTATTGCTTTTATCTTTTACCCTTCTTCTTACCATAAGATCTACGATTTCGATTCCAAACTTTTTGTTCAAAGCTTCAGGAGCCCCAGGCGCAATTATATCTTCAACAAGAGTTCCCATTTTATTAGCTAAATCTCCCCATCTTTTATTTAATTCTTTTGTTTGTAATCTCATTTCGTCTTTAAAATCTTTCATTTCATTTTTGAAATCCAGCATTTCCTCCTTAAAGTTCTTCATTTCATCTTTAAAATCTTTCATTTCATTTTTGAAGTCCAGCATTTCATCTTTAAAATCTTTCATTTCATTTTTGAAATCCAGCATTTCATCTTTAAAATCTTTCATTTCATTTTTGAAATCCAGCATTTCATCTTTAAAATCTTTCATTTCATTTTTGAAATCCAGCATTTCATCTTTAAAATCTTTCATTTCATTTTTGAAATCCAGCATTTCATCTTTAAAGTCCTTAGTTTCATTTTTAAAATCTAACATTTCCCGTGTCAGAGTATTTATGGAAAAATTTGTCTGATGGATGAATTCTTCCAGAGCTTGATCCAGGTGGCTGACTTTTTCCTCTATTGTTATCATAAGAATCTTAGGCCTCTTTTTTTATTTATATTTGTTAAGATTATATAAAATATTATCAGTAAAGTCAATTTAGATTGAAAATTTTAGTAGTTTACGCTTTTCCTGGGCATTCTGATTCTAACTCTTTTGTTATACACCCGGAAAATCTCTTTTTACATTGTTGAAATGATTTCTCATAAGGAGAACATATGAAAATTTGCCCAAAGGAGGGTTTCTATTTAAAATATGTAAAAAATGTGAGCTTTCCGTAGTTTATAGTGGTTAAGTCTAAATCTTGAATAGGAGTTTTTTATGAAGAGAATTTTTACATTCGTAGGGATTTTCAATGTTTTGTTTTTCTCTTTTCTTTTTGTTACTTCCAGTAGTAGCCTTTCGGATAGAGAAAAAATTTTAATACAGGCGATAGTAGAGGTAACTAAAGAGCACTATAGTCGTGCAGAAATGGATGAAAAGTTCTCTGAAAAAGCCTTTAATCTTTTTATAAAATCGATAGATTACAATAAGCGTTTTCTTTTAAGCTCTGATGTTAAGTATTTAAATAAATATAAGGAAAGGATGGCTTATGATTTTAAGAATGGAAATACAGAAATAGTCAATGTAGTAAGAAATATTTTGTATGAAAGATTAGAGGATATAAAGGACTATTGTCTTGATATTTTAAATAAACCTTTTGATTTAGATAAGGAAGAATATTTACAGATTAATCCCGATTTTAGAGATTTTAGTGCGAATGTTCAACAGCAGAGAGAACTCTGGAGGAAGTATTTAAAGTACGAAACTATTCAGCAATATATGGAGTTAATTTCTTTTGAAAGTAATCGTTATCAGAATAAAAATAAGTTTTATTCCGAGCTTGAGGAAAAAGCGCGTGAGAAGGTGAAGAAAAAAATTACACTTCTCTTTGAGAGAATGAAGAATGAAAAAGAGGAAAATTACTTTAATCTATATCTTAACAGTATAAGTGGTGCCTTTGATCCTTATACATCATATTTCCCACCGATGGATAAGAAGGACTTTGATATAAACTTGAGTGGGACTTTTGAAGGAATTGGAGCTCAGCTCAAAGAGGAAGGAGAATATATAAAGGTACAGGAGATAATTCCGGGTAGTGCTGCATGGCGGCAGAAAATGTTAAAGGCTGGGGATATTATTTTGAAAGTAGCTCAGGGCAATGAAGAGCCGGTAGATGTGGTTAATATGCCGATAAGAGATGTGGTTAAGATGATTCGTGGGCCAAAAGGGACAGAGGTAAGGCTTACAGTTAAAAAGCCGGATGGAAGGATAGAAATTATCTCTATTATAAGAGATAAGGTTGTGCTTGAGGAAACCTATGCAAAAACCTTTTTGATTAAGGGAAAAAATTCTGAACAGAAGATTGGATATATATATCTTCCTATTTTTTATAGGGATTTCAGTAATAGGGGTGGAAGAAATGCCTCTGATGATATAAAAAAAGCTCTTGAGTCGCTGAAGTCTGAAGGAGTTAGAGGAATTATACTTGATTTGCGAAATAATGGTGGAGGAGCACTTGAAGACGCTATTAAGATAGCCGGGCTTTTTATAAAAGAGGGTCCAGTTGTTCAGGTAAGAAGCGGCAATGGAGATATTCGACCCTTTTATGATCCAGATCCAGGGGTTGTATATGAAGGTCCCCTTGTGGTGCTTATAAATGTATTTAGTGCCTCTGCTTCTGAGATTGTTGCAGCGGCCTTGCAGGATTATGGAAGGGCAGTTATTATAGGGGAACATACATATGGAAAAGGTACTGTACAGCAATTTATTGATCTGGATCAATTTCCGGCTTTAAGTCAATTTCGTCCTTTGGGCTCAATAAAACTGACGGTCCAGAAGTTTTATAGAATTACTGGAAATTCTACCCAGCTAAAGGGTGTAACAGGAGATATTACTTTTCCGGATATATATGGGGGAATGGATGTTGGAGAAAAAGCCCAGGATTATCCTCTTTCATACGATTCAATAAAGTCCCTTGAATATAAACCCTGGATTTCTTACTTTAATATAAGTGTATTAAAAGAGAAAAGTGCTTTACGAGTTAAGACAAATGTGGTAGTTAACTTTATTATTTCTAACTCTGCTATTTTGCAGAGCTGGAGAAACCAGCCAAAGCCTCTTGATTTTCAAAGGTTTATGAAAGAACAGTCCTTTATTCAGGATATGAGCGAGAAAGTAGTGAATCTTCAGGAAAATCTTGATTCGCTTGAGATTGAGTTTGTTGATGGAAATAAAGAAGATCAATTATATAAAGATAGAAAAGAGAGATTGGAGAGTTTTATTAAACAATTACATAAAGATATTTATGTTCAGGAAGCCAGAGATGTTATGATGGATATTATAAAAAGGTGATGTTTTTTATTTTCTTTTAGAGTTTTTTTTTGATAAAGTGGTGCGTATGGAACTTATCATGAAAGGAAGAAGAATGAGAGTTATAAAGGCTGCGACGATGATTCCGAAAACAGGGTTATTCTTTATAAAGGGAATTTTTCCAAAAAAGAATCCTGTAAGTACGAAAGTAAATACCCATAATAAACAGCCTATTGTGTTAAAGATTAAGAAATTCTTTAAAGGCATTTTGCCTATGCCTGCTACAAATGGGCCTAGGGTTCGTATTATAGGCAAGAAGCGGGATACTATAAGTGTAATTGCACCATATTTTGTATAAAAAGAATGAGCCTCGTCTATATGTTCACGCGAAAATATTCTGGATTTTCCATCGTGAAAAATCTTTGGTCCGATCCATGATCCAATTCCATAATTTAGTGTGTTTCCCATGGTGGCAGCAAAGCCAAGGGTAGTTAAAACTATGGATAGATTTAGATCTCCACTGGCAGCAAAAATACCCGCTGTCATAAGGAGTGAATCTCCGGGCAGGATTGGTAGTATTACCAGTCCAGTTTCAAAAAAAATTGAGGCAAATAAAATAGTGTAGGTTAAAAAAGGATTTATATGCAGTATTTTATTAATGTAGATATCAATATGGCTTATAAACTCAATGATTGATAAAATAAAACGCCTCCACTAGTTTATTTTTAATAGTGATTATTATATTTTGCATATAATATAAAATCAAAAAAGTTAATAAACATAATTTTTTATAACATCGATTGCCTGCTAATTCTTTCCTATGAAGACTTAAAAACAGTACTTAAAGTACTAATAAAACCATACTTAGAGTACTGATAAATTCATACCCCATGTCTACCCTGTTTCACTCCAATCATGATTTATAATAATGGAAAATTTTAGTGCTTTGCGGAGGTTAATTATGAAAAAATTTATTTTTCTAAGGAGAAATATTGGTGTATTGCTTTTTCTATTTGTTGTGGCCAGCATTTCAATCCTGATTATGGTTACAGCGTGTACAACAGTACCGGGAGGTCTTGAAAAGGGTAGTGAAGGAGAGAGCTATCCTACAGGTTTTCTTCGTGCTTTTGTGGTTGATACCAATGTTACTGTGGATGCTTCTACGGTAATAAGTGTTATACCAGATGAACTTTTTGGTAACAACATAGCGGCGTGGGAAGGTAGTACCGATGGGAAAGATGCATTTTTGAATGACTACCTGAAGATTAGTGGTATAAAGTTTATTCGTTACCCTGGCGGTTCATGGGCAGATATTGTTGCCTGGGATACAGTAGGAGTTCCTTCGAGTAATTCCTGGATGCTGGACAATAATGAGTCTATCAACTTTGCCAAGGCTATTGGTGCACAGCTTCAGGCAATTGTTAACTTTAGTGGATACTGGGATGGAGTTCAGCATACCCATGCAGAAGCGGTTGCAAAGGCAAGTAACTGGGTGAGGTATATGAATTTTACCATTGGTTTTCCCATCAAATACTGGGAGATTGGTAATGAATCTTATGGAAGCTGGGAGCAGGGTTATACCAATGGGGCTGCCTATGGAAGTAGATTTGCAGATTTCTATAAAGCAATGAAGGCAGTTGATTCAAGTATTAAGATTGGTGCTGTTGCAACTCCCTATGATAATGGGGATAGCTGGACGGGATATAACTGGTGGATGCGGGATATGATTTCCAATTCTATGGCAAAGGGAGTTATTCCAGATTTCTTTATAATTCATACCTATCCAATGGATGAGAATATGAGTGCTGATGCCGATTCAAGACTTCTTCAGGCTCCTCAAACTATAGCCCAGTTAACAGCGAATTTAGATGCCATTGTTAGTAAATATATCGGTCCGAGTTATGTAGGACAAATAAAATATATGATGACAGAATTTCGTTCTGTATTGAATAGCAGAGCACAGACCCTTACTTTTCTTGATGCAATGTTTACGGCTCAATACTTAATGGAAATGGCTAAATATGGCTGGGCAGGGGCTAATATATGGAATATGAGGAATGGTATGGATACAGCTTACCAGGGTGATTATGGAATGTTTGAAAAGAGTGCTCCCAATCCAAGACCTGTATATTATGTATATCCTCTATTGACAGGTAAATTTGGACGAAACATGGTTAAAACTACAATTACCTCTAATTCTATTATTCAAGCCTACGCAGCAAAAGATTCGGCAGGAAATCTTACCCTGTTTCTTGTTAACAATTCTCCTGATCAGGATTATACAGTTAATGTAAACATTAGTGGATTTAATTCTGCTTCAAGTGGATTAAAGTGGGTGCTTGAGCCTGCTGGTACAACTGCAAGTGGTTCAACAGCTCCTATTCAGGAATGTACAAATATTGCATACAATGGTGTGGTTCATCCGGATGCTTCTACCACTTATTATATGGAGGGTATATCTACGTCCGTGGGGAATAGCTTTTCTATTCAGGTAAAGAAAAGCACAATGGTCTTGATAAGAATTCCAGATAAGAATTCTTCATCAAGTTCATCAATATCTTCTATGGCTTTTGCATCTTCTAGTAGTAGACCAAGTGATATTATATTTGATATTCCTGGAAAGGTCGAAGCTGAGTATTATACAAATATGAGTGGAATTCAAATTGAAGCCTGTGAAGATGTGGATGGTGGATATGATGTTGGCTGGATAGATTGGGGTGATTGGTGTGACTATAATATAAATGTGCTAACAGGTGGTAGTTATATTGTGGATTACAGAATTGCGGGAGTGGGTGCTCAGGGTACTATCCAGATTTATATTGACGGTAACTGGCAAACTGAAACATCTATGATAAGTACAGGAGGCTGGCAGATATGGACAAATGTAACAACAGCGGCTATAAATCTTACCGCTGGAAGGCATCTATTGAGACTTTTCTTTAATGGTACGGGATATAACATAAACTGGGCGAATTTCAGACTTGCCAGTGCTTCCTCCAGCAGCATTGCATCTAGTAGATCGAGTGCTGTATCAAGCACTGTTTCTTCAATAAGTTCAAGCAGATCCAGCATAGTTTCTTCTGTAAGTTCCAGCCGTTCAAGTGCAGTTTCATCAATAAGCTCGAGTAGATCCAGTGCAGTTTCTTCTGTAAGTTCCAGCAGGTCAAGCGTAGTTTCGTCAATAAGTTCAAGTCGCTCGAGCGCTGTTTCTTCTGCTATTAGCAGTGCTGCAAGCAGTGTATCGAGTGTACAATATACAGAAATTACATTGCCATTTACCAAGGATGGAGCAGGGGATCTTTACTGGAAATCTAATAAATTCTCTACTACGCAAAATGACTATAGTAGATATATTAACTCATGGAATGTTGATATTCTTGATATAAACGGTGTTAACTGTGCTAACAAATGGGTGGCGGAGTTTACTATACCAGCTGCCTCAGATGGGTACTGGTACATACATTACAAAGGCTCTTATGCATGGAGTCATGTAGAAATAAAGTAGAAGAGAAAAGTAGCACTGGCTGTGCCAGTGCTACAATGCAAAAATACCGCTGTGGAGGGTAGAGGGTCATTGTCATCATCTTTCCGTCCTTCAGGTCTTGCTCAGAAGTAATAGCACGTAAAACAACGGGTATGGCTTGTCATTCCGATTGTGGCTTTTGATTGTGCTTTTGAGGAATCTTGAGATGGGATGGAGAGGCGGAGGAGGGAAAGATTTCTCAGGAGTGTAGCAAGGAGTTAGAATCGAAATGACAGGGGGAGAGTGTAGCGAAGGAGTTAGAATCGAAATGACAGGTGGGGGCGACGGAAAGATGATGACAATGACCGGAATGTATAGACCACAGCGGGGATGGGAAATAAGGTGCGATGGCAAATGCATTTGCCGACTGCGTTGCATCCACAATTCGCTGGGGAACGGGAATGTGGAAGAGGTAAAAAAATAAAAAGAAGAAAAACCCCCGACACGGCGAGGGGTATACTAGAGACAACCCCCTGCCCCCTTTAATAAGGGGGAATTGAGGGGAAAAAACCGACACTGCGATATGGTTATGGTTATAGTTATATAACTAAACAAACCCGCCATAGCGAAGCAAAGTGTAAGCAATGCCTGCGAAGGCGAGGTGTGAGAGCGGTGTTGTTTGAACCCTCACCTTGTATAAAAAGTGAAGGGATGTTTTTAAACAAGGAAAAGGGTTTGTAAATTAAAGAGCTTTCAAGGTGAGGGTGAGTTCACCGCTCCCGAGCCTGAGCAGTTGCATTGCAAACTTTGCGTAGCGTGGGCGGGCGGGTTTTCTTTCGGTTACCTTTCTTTTGCCCGGACAAAAGAAAGGTAACAATTGGTTTCCCCTCGACTTCGCTCGGGACATGCTTTGCACACTTTCTTTCTGGTCGTTCAGAAAGAAAGTGTGAAGGGTTTCTCCTAATATAATTTTGATATAAAAATTTTGAACAATACCTTAAACAAATATAGGAGGTTAGTTATGAAGGGAAGATTTTTTGTTTTTGCGCTTCTAGGTGGTCTTCTATTGCTAATGGGTTTCTCCTGTAGTACCATTCCAGGAAGTGATTTGGCAGGGAGAAATTCTGCCAATGATACGAAGGCAACTTCGTTTAACTATGCAGATGCCTTTGCTAAATCCATACTTTTCTATGAGGCTAACTGGTGTGGGAAGGATGCAGGGAATAACAGACTTGCATGGAGAGGGCCATGCCATACTAATGATGGTGCAGATGTTGGTCTGGATTTAACAGGCGGTTTCCATGATTGTGGAGACCATGTGAAGTTTGGTCTACCACAGGTTTATGCTGCTTCTACTCTTGGCTGGGCATATTATGAGTTTAAGGATGTATTTACAGCCAAGGGTCAGGATACCTATATGAAAAATATCCTGTTGCATTTTGCAGACTATTTTCTAAGGTGTTTCCCGAATAATACCACATTCCATTATCAATGTGGTGATGGAACTACTGACCATAGCTATTGGGGACCACCTGAATTACAGACAGAAAAGATTACAACACGACCCACTCTTTACAGCGCTACTCCATCCAAGCCTGCTTCGGATGTTTGTGGTACTGCAGCAGCGGCTCTTGCTTTGACTTACCTGAATTTTTCAGACACGAAATACCTTACGGCTGCAAAGAATCTTTATGCATTTGGGAAAAACTACAAAGGACTTAGCGAGAGTGGTGGATTTTATGGTTCATCGGGGTACTGGGACGATCTTTGCTGGGGAGCTGTATGGCTTTACATTGCAACAGGTGATAGCAGTTATATGAACGATATTAACACCTTCCTGTCTAACAAGGGTATAACCGATTCAAATCCTTATAATAATCACTGGACACACTGCTGGGATGATGTTTGGGGAGGAGTGTTTATAAAGCTGGCCCAGATAACTAACAGACAGCTCTTTAAGTTTGTAGCAGAAGAGAATTTAAGTTACTGGCTTTCCAACATTACAAGGAGTCCTGGTGGTCTTTGCTTCCTTAATACCTGGGGTAATTGCCGCTATGTGGCAGCTGAATGTATGATGGCATTAGTGTATTATAAGACTGCAACCAACCAGGCATATCTTGATTTTGCAAAGTCTCAAATAGATTATATCCTGGGAAATAATCCAAAGGGATGGTCGTATGAGGTTGGGTTTGGAAGTACATATCCAAAGTTTCCACACCACAGAGCAGCAAGTGGAAGATTTGAATGTCAACCTGCCAATGAGTCAAAGAAAGATCCTGAAAAGCATTTGCTCTATGGAGCGCTTGTTGGAGGTCCTGGTGATGATGATGCATACACAGATGATATAGAGGATTATGTACATGGCGAAGTTGGTATTGATTTTAATGCGGGATTTGTTGGGGCTCTTGCTGGAATTGTTAAAGCCTATGGGATGTCTCAGACACCTGAAGCCACCCCTGGAATAGAGCCTACAAATTCTCCATACTTTGTCAGTGCGTATGTTGTGGACGAAAACAATCAGCACAGTACTATAAGGGCTTATATACATAATGATTCTCTGCTTCCACCACATTACGAGAAGGGACTTTCATTCAGGTATTTTGTTAACCTTAGCGAATATTCCAATACAAGTGGTTTAACTTGCTCTGCCTACTATAATCCATCAGGAGCAACTATTTCACCCCTTACTGTATGGGATGCTGCAAATAATGTCTATTATGTGGAAGTTACTTTTACCAATGAAATTTATTCAAAAGTACCTTTTGAATTCTGTTTTGCCAACTATAACAATAACCTCTGGAATCCGGCAAACGACTATTCCAGGACAGGTTTAACTACAGGAACTAACGATGTACTTACGGAATATATTCCTGTTTATAGAAATGGTACTTTAATCTTTGGTAAAGAACCAGCAAAGGGGAGTGCGAGCAGTAGCGTTTCTTCCAGCAGGTCGAGTGCAGCATCTTCGATAAGCTCAAGTCGTTCTAGTGCTGTATCATCCGTAACTTCGAGCAGATCTAGTGTAGTTTCTTCTATTAGTTCCAGCAGGTCAAGCGTAGTTTCGTCAATAAGCTCAAGTCGCTCGAGTGCTGTTTCTTCTGCGATTAGCAGTGTTACAAGCAGTGTATCAAGTGTGCAATATACTGAGATTTCTATACCATTTACAAAAGATGGAGCTGGTGAATTCTACTGGAAGACTAAGGGATTCTCTACTACGCCAAATGACTATAGTCACTATGTGAATTCCTGGAATCTAGATATTCTTGAGATAAACGGAACAAGCTATGTCAATAAGTGGATAGCAACATTCCAGATTCCTGCGGCTTCGGATGGCTACTGGTACATACACTACAAGGGGTCATATTCTTATAGTCATCTGGAGATAAAGTAATGATTTTAAAGCTCATATAGAGGAGAGCATAGGTAATTTAAAAGGTCGCCCTTTCCTACCCCGGGGCGACCTTCGCTTTATAAAATAAAAAACCATACCTAGAGTATGGTTAAAACAGTACATTATGTACTAGTAGTTTTTATAGAAGTGGTTTTATAATAATATTTAAAATGCTGTTGAATATGTTGGGATACAATACAAAAAACCCCGCTGTGGAGGGTAGATGGTCATTGTCATCATCTTTCCGTCTTTCAGGTCTTGCTCAAGGGGAAAGGTACGGAAAACAACGGGTATGGCGTGTCATTCCGATTGTAGCTTTTGATTGTGCTTTTGAGGAATCTTGAGGGAGGATGGAGGGACGGAGCGGGGAAAGATTTCTCAGGAGTTTAGCGAAGGAGTTAGAATCGAAATGACAGGTGGGGGGCGACGGAAAGATGATGACAATGACCATAGCAGGCATAAACCACAGCGGGAATTATGTAGGTAGAGGAGATAAAAAATAAAACAAGGGTTGTAACGAGGACAACCCCCTGCCCCCTTTGATAAGGGGGATTTGAGGAAAAAGCAACACTGCGATATTGTTATAGATACAACACCCCCTCTGCGGTTTTCCCCTTAAAAGCCTTTAGAGTTAAAGCAGAGGAAACTAAGTAGCAAGAAGGGGTATTCTGCGAAGGGGATAAAGGGAACAGGTAACATACCGCAATGGATTGCGGTTGCCTTTCGAATAAAGTCAAGGATGACGACATGAGAAAGGCATAAGTGTAAGCAGAAGTGTTTTAGGATAAGGTCTAAAGAATACCAACTTAGAGTGAATAAGGAATGAGTATAAAAGAAAACCGCAGAGGGCGGCATTTTCTTTTTGGTTACTTTTTCTTTGTTGCTGTAGACAAAGAAAAAGTAACAATCTAACCACAAATGTTGTGGTGTAATAATTGGCCGATAAAGCGGTGTCGGCGATTCTTTCTTTGCTTACTTTCTTTCTCATCGCTGAGAAAGAAAGTAAGAAGGTCTTCCCTCGACTTTGCTCGGGACATGCTTTGCACACTTTCTTTTGGCCGGTCAAAAGAAAGTGTAAAGTGGATTTTGGTATAAAACTTTGAACAATAAAAAAACTTTTATAGGAGGAAGAAAATGAAGTTTAAAGCCTTATGGCGAAGTGGTATGAAGGCTTCTCTTTTAGTGCTTGGAATTCTTACGGTTCTTTTCGCTTGTACTCTTATGAATTCCGGTAATGAAGTAGGCACAATAGAGTCTTCTCCACAAAAAGCCACAGCGAGTGGAAAGTTTATAGGTAATATTTTTGGAGGGAGTTCTGAGCCCACAAAGTTTAGTCAGTATTGGGATCAGGTAACTCCGGAGAATGCCGGAAAATGGGAATCCGTAGAATCCAGTCGTGATAGTATGAACTGGAGCACTCTTGATGCTATCTATAATTATGCAAAACAGAAAGGTTTCCCATTCAAGATGCATACCCTTGTTTGGGGTCAGCAATATCCAAGCTGGATTACTTCACTTTCAGAAGCTGAACAAAGGGATGAGGTAGAGGAATGGATGCAGGCTGTTGCAGCAAGGTATTCAAGCATTGATTATATTGATGTAGTTAATGAACCTTTGCATTCCCCACCTCCCTACAAAAATGCTCTGGGTGGAGATGGTTCAACTGGATGGGATTGGGTAGTATGGTCTTTTCGAAAAGCAAGGCAGTATTTTCCGAATAGTAAACTTCTTATCAATGAGTATGGTGTTGAAAATGACTCCTCTGCTGCGACAAGATATGCAAACATAGTTAGTATACTGAAAGCATCAAATTTGATTGATGGAGTGGGGATACAGGGTCATTATTTTAACCTGAATGATGTTAGTACAAGTACATTATCAAATTGTTTGTCTATAATTGCTGCTCCAGGATTACCAATTTATGTCTCAGAGCTTGATCTGCAAGGGGATGATTCAACCCAGCTGAGTCGATATCAGAGGGTTTTCCCTGTTTTGTGGAATTACTCGGCTATAAAGGGAGTAACTCTGTGGGGTTATATTCAGGGACAACAATGGGCTTCGGATGCTTATCTTCTCCGTTCCGATGGTACGGAAAGGCCTGCACTTACCTGGCTTATGCAGTATGTAAAGGGAACATCCAGTTCTTCGGTTAGCTCCGCAGTAAGTTCTGTAAGCTCAAGTCGTTCAAGTGCGGTATCTTCTGTTAGTTCCAGCAGGTCAAGCGTAGCTTCTTCGATAAGCTCAAGCCGCTCAAGCGTTGCTTCGTCAGCGGTTTCTTCCGCTGTAACAAGCAGTGTATCGAGTGTGCAGTATACTGAGATTTCGGTACCCTTCACAAAGGATGGGGCTGGAGAATTCTACTGGAAGACCAAGGGCTTTTCTACTACTCAAAATGACTATAGCCACTACATAAATTCATGGAACCTTGATGCCCTTACAGTCAATGGCACAAGCTATGTTAATAAGTGGGTGCCTACATTCCAGATTCCAGCTTCCTCTGATGGATACTGGTATATTTACTACAAAGGTTTATACTCCTGGAGTCACTTCGAGGTTAAGTAATTCTGGCTACTTTAATGGTCACCATATAACATACAGAGAGGGCCATCCTGCTTCAGGCAGATGGCCTTCTTTTATTTAGGTTTCTTTCAAAAACAGAGGTAAAAAAAGGAAACTAATACTTAGCAGGAGTTTACCACATCCTGTCCACCGAAATGCCTCTATAGAAAAAAGAAAGGATACTTTTATAAGAAAATCCTTGCTTTGCCATTCCAAGTGCGTCCCATTGTCCCATTCCAACGCCATGCCCATACCCCATGCCTTTTATTAGTACTAAATCATTCGAAAGGTATATATTGGCACGGGTGCTTTTCATAATAGTAGGTCCTATTAAGTCACGAAAGTTTATACCACTTATTTTTGTTTTACAGCCCGAATTATCCTGTATTTCTATTGTTTTTATTCTCTTCGATTCTGTTCTTTCTATTACTGAAATAGATTGTATCCTATTTGTTATGCGCAGAAGATTTTGAAGTTTGTGAAGCGAAATGGATGTTTCCCATTTATTGTCTCTGTAAACAGAGCAATATGGGGATTCTACTGGCTTCAGGTATGGCCAATCGTTTCCATAAACTTCAATGGCTGCTTCGGTCATTCCACCACTGGACGAATGAAAGAAAGATGGAATGACTTTGCCATCATATCGTATTACCTCGCCGAGGGTTGATTCTACAGCAAGGCTTGTACTTTGATTTTCTGTATTTAAGCCACTATAAAGTTGCGAACGGGTATCGGCATAAACATCAAAGAACTTTCCATTTTTTCTTGCCATAACGGTTTCATAGAGTGCGTAGGTTCGTGATACTATTGCCTGGGCTTTTAATGCCTCCATATCCCATTTCGGAGATACCTCGTTTGGTAAAACACCTTTGAGATAGGTTTCTATATCGGTTTGATTGATTAGATAGAGAGAGTTATTGGTAAAGACAATGATAGCCAGTCCAGGGTATTTTCTACCATTCCACTGAAAGTGATCGGTAGGAATTATTTCTATATATTCCGAGCTGACAGGGGAATCATTAATATAGAGAGTTTTATTTGAAAGGTTTATATATACTATTCCTTCTCCTGCCTCTTTCCTGCTGGAGATGGAAATAACATAACCTCTGTAAGGCTTGATAACAATGTCGTTTCCCTGATAGAGCAGAATTCTAATGGGAGGAGATGCTTTTGAAATTGGTTTTTGATAATACGAACAGGATGCATAAAGAAGTATGGTAAAAAAAATTAATAAGCCTTTTTTCATATATGCTCCACTTTTCTTTAGTTTAATTAATTTATCGGAATGGATTGAAAAAACTCTAGAATACAGTGTTTATAAAAAACTCGATTTGCTTTTTTAGTTTTTCCTCATCTGAATTATTGAAAAAAATATAGTCAATTTTTGATTTGTTCTGATAAAGGTTTTCCTGGATTTTCAATATAGAAAGTATTTTATCTTCATCCCATCTACGGGATTTTTTAAGTCTTTCTATAATCTGCTTTTCTGGTGCTTCTACAAGTGTTATATAATCGCAGAATTCATCACAGCCCATTTCAAAAAGAAGGGCAGCATCAAGCACAAGCAGTTTTTCCGGGGTGATTTCTATGACTTGAGATATTTTTTTCTTAATTTCTGGATGAATGATTGAATTTAAAATCTTAAGTTTTTCACTATCTTTAAAAACAATGTTTCCAAGTATATTTCTGTCTATTTTCCCATTGTTGCTAAGGATGTCATGTCCAAATTGCTTTAATATTAATTCCTTTATTTCTTCCAGAATAGAATGCCCTATTTTATCAGCATCAATAATAGCAAAGTCATAATTTTCGGAAAGTATTCTGGCCACGGTAGATTTGCCGGATCCGGCTTTGCCTACAATGCCGATCATAAAGTACTTTCTGGGCATATTACTCCCCGTATTTATTAACTGCTAGTTTTTAATTATCGGCAAAACTCTTTTTTTATTATCCTCTTGATCCTTTTGAATTTTTTGTTTTCATATAATAGCTCTAAAATTCTATCTACAACATCATCTCTATGAATGAAGGTGCAATCACTGCAATCCCAGATTTTTTTTCCATCTGTGGATTTTATCCATTTTCCATCACCAATTTTTCCTTTGCAAGGATAAAAAGGGCAGAAGCAGAAAAAACAGTTTAGTTCTTTGCCTTCTGGCATTTTGTGGCAAGGATAATAGGGGCAATCCTTAAATGAAAGATGTTTTAGCGCAAAAGAGATTTGATTTTTAAAATGGCTTTTATACTTTCTCATAATATTAGAATCAGTGATATAATTGATTAATCTATTAGATGCATAACCTATAAGATTTTAGTCAATGTTCCTGTATAATGCAATTTTTAGAAGAAAATCAATTCGAAATCTTGACAAAAGAGTAAAAAGGAGTAAAATTAGGGATAGAATTTGACAAGATTGGAAGCAATTCTCGGTTTGGGGGTCACACCTCAAGGGGAATTTTTGGGCTAAGAAATAGTGTATTTGGGAGGGGTATATAAGGGTGGTTTTGGAAAAAATTACAAATTATGGATGTATTTAGAGTATTTTAATAGAGGACGTTTTGCGCCGTCGAGGTTGCGAAAGAGGGGAAAGATTTCTCAGGGGCGCAGCGGAGAAGCGAGAATCGAAATGACAATAGAGGGTGAAGACCAACCCTTATGCGGACGCATAAGAGTTGCCAAAACGCTCACTCTCCTTATCTCTCCATAAAAAGGCTTTGTCCCGTTCTGGCAAGGTGTTTGCAATTTTGAATAATAATCTACTTCTTACCACTTTATCCCCTTGATTTTTTCCTGTTCTTTTATTATCATTACTATGAACTAAGGTAAGATATGTCTACAGTGGATATATCCACAAAGGATATTTAATGAACAATAATCAGAATCAA
>Ga0315298_1003684_pt1 | contig 23985 bp, 21 predicted proteins | sample WHS_1_MG_FD_203077 | JGI IMG/M metagenome (GOLD analysis project Ga0315298, IMG submission 203077) | Extremophilic microbial mat communities from Washburn Hot Springs, YNP, Wyoming, USA - WHS_1_MG | ecosystem: Environmental > Aquatic > Thermal springs > Hot (42-90C) | place: USA: Wyoming...
CGGAGCGCTGGCTGAGCTTAATGGGTGCGGCGTACTCTTTCAGTATCCTAACCTCGGATCGTGGGATTGCAACCCCCCCTTTATCCCCCCACGAGATGCCATTTTTCAGGGGGCCGGCGCTGACAGGGCGTTGTAGCGCTTGTAGAGAGGGGTTTTGTGGTTGTGAGCGGCCTTATTCGGTTGGTAAGGTGCATGGGCATCGCAAATGCCATTTTGCATGAAATGATGCGGTGATTTGCGCCAGGTTCGAAGGCGAAAAAAATTACACGTCGTTGCAGAAGCGCCGGAACTCACACACGCTGCATTTGCCGCGCCGGCGCGGCGCCGGCGGCATCGCCTCGTGCAGGACGATGCGGCGCATGTCTTCCAGGGCAGTTTCCACCTGGCGGCGCAGGGCGGGCGTGATTTCCACCATCTTGGCCCGCCGCGCCGGGATCAGGTAGATGAAGCCCCGGCGTACTGGCAAGTGCCATTGTTCTTCCAATATCATCCCGTAGGCCGTCACCTGCATGAAGAAATGCGTTACGACTCGGCCGGCGGTGAATTTGTAGTCGACAGGAATGGCTTCCCATTCGCCGTGTATATTATCGTCGGTGCGGATGGCCATGTCAAGTTTGCCAGAAAGGGCTAAATCCGCTGAATAGAGGTCGACGTTGAAGAGGCATGTGCCGTGTTGGAGCCCGTATGCTCGCAGGGAGCGGCGTTTTTCCCGCTGACGTTCGTCCTCTCCTGCCAGGGTGCCGGCTTCCATGAGGAAGGTGGTGGGGCGGACGTGCGGAAGGCAGTAGAGGTAGTAGACGATGCGCGGGCAGTAGAAGTATTGTTTGAGGTCGCTGACGCGGAACAGCGGGTTTATTTGGTTGGGTTGGGTTTCTCTTGTTGTTTCCATTGGCGCCTCTTGTTCCAGCAGGTGGTGCAGATGGGGAAGATCTGGACGTCAGCGGCTTTGCTGCCGGCGCGCTTTTTGATCTTGGCCAGGAGTTCATCCATGTGGCTGGGGGCGAGGGAGCCGGCGAAGGCGGAGTATTGGATACGCTCCAGCCCGTAGTCAAGGCAGATGTCGGCCACTTTGTTGCGCAGTCGGTCATCCGGGATGTCATATACCACGACGCACTGCATGGGCATTCACCATTTGACGCAGAAGGGTGTGTAGGCGTCGCGTTCCTGGCGCAGGAACGTCGCCATATGGCGGGCCTGTTGTTGGATGATATGGCGCAGGAGCATTTTCTTGCGCCCGTAGCGTTCAGGTTTTTCCAAGCGGTCGAGGACCCCTTCGGCGATGGCGCGGCGGGTTTCGGTGGTGAGCCGCAGGTCCTGGTCTTGTTCGAAGTGCGTGCTGCGGTTGGCCATGGCGAAGATGACGCGGTCGGCGGCGGGGGCGCGGAATTCTTCGATGAGGTCGAGCACCAGGCTGGGTTTGCCGGCGCGGTCGGCGTGGAGGAAGCCGGCGTAGGGGTCGAGGCCGGCGAGGATGATGGCGCGTTCGACCTGGGTGTAGAGGATGCCGTAGGCGTAGTTGAGGGCGGAGTTGAAGGGGTCTTGGGCCCCGCGTCCGACGCGCCCGTTCCAGTCTGGGGGTACGTTGACGACCTGGCGGACGGCGTTCCAGTATTTTTCGGCGGCGCGGCCTTCGATGGAGAGGATTTGGAAGCGGATGGTTTCGATGTTGGGGCCGTCCAGGCGTTCGAGTTCGATGAGGTGGTCGAGGATTTCGCCGGCGCTCCATTGGAGTTCGCGGAAGGCGTCTTGGTCGGTTTGTTTGCGGTATTTGGCCATGTAGCGGAGGAGTGCGGCTTGGTTGAAGATTTTGCCGGCGGCGAAGGCTTTGGCGAGGCAGATGCCGCGCTGGTCGGAGAGGGCTTCGATTTGGGCGCGGCGGGTCTGGATGGTGCCGACGAGGCCGGCGGAGTAGATGCTGGCGCTGACGTAGCCGGAGGAGCGGATGAAGTGGATGGGGATGCCGGCTTCGCTGCAGGCGGCGATGGCGTCGGCGGAGATGGAGACGCCGCGGCTGGTGATGAATATGGCGTTGAGTGTGAGGAGGGGAGCCTCCTGGAGGAGGGTATCTTTGAGGCGCACCTGGATGCGCTCGGAGTGTTTGCCGACGAAGGCTCCCCATTGGTCGACGATCAGGTATGTGAGGTCCATGCCGGCCCTACTTTTTGGGCAGTGCTAGAGTTTGGTCCAGGCTTATGCTTTGGGCTTCCCAGTTGGTACCAGCCGTTGCCCTTGACGGCATCTTTGCCGACATGGGTGAATTGTCCCCAGATCAGCCAGGGGAGGAAGGGTTGCCAGTCGGGGGCTTCGTATACGGCGGTGCCGATGAAGCCCCCGAGCGGTGTGGCGCGACCCAATCGGGTGGAGTAGCTTTCCAGTTCGACCCAATGGGTGTGGTCCCGGACCAGTTGCACCTGTTCCGCCTGGCCGATCAGGCTGGGGAAGTCTGCTTGCAGTGGGGTGTCAGAGAACTCACGGGCGAGTGCGCTGAGCCGTTCCAGGAGGCGTTGGAACAGTGGGCGGAACAGGGGCCGTTTGACCAGGTTGTCTTGATCCACAATGCGGGTGGGGGTGAGGAAACGGATGGTCAGTTGGGTCGCATGGAATGCTCCCGCCCGCTGGATGATCTGTGGGTGGGTGATGGGGATGTCCGGCAACTGCACCATATGTTCGCCGGCCTGAAGGATCGGCTGGCACTCGCCCGTGAGGGGGTTGACCGCTGTCACCGCCTGGATGCGGAAGGTGCCCCGCCGCTGACGGTTCTCCGGGAGCCTCAGGCCCAGGCCGGCACGGCCCATCTCGTCCAGGACGAGGACGATGTAAGGGAAGAGGTTGAGGGCCTGGGCGAAGAGCGTCAGCCCGAAGGAGAACCGGTCGCCCGGTTCGTAGCGTGTGGAGCGGTCGAGGGGAGGTCGTATGGCGTAGGGGCGGGGGACATCGCGTCCGCGCTCGCTTTCCGGCCGCATGGTGCTGACGAGGAAGGCGACGGGACAGCCGGCGACGAGGGGGCATTCTGCGCAGAGCTGAGCATGCCTGTTCATGCAAAAGCGGTTGAGCAGGGCATGGAAGATGGCGCCGCGCAGGCTGGAGCCCTTATGCGGGTTGAGCGCGAGCGGAGTGACGACTTCCACTTCGACTTGCACCAGGTGGGCGGTGAAGTGGTCCATGCAACTTTCTCCCTCTAGCAATGGTTGGGTTCAGGATTGCCTTCTACCTGAATTGGGAAGGGCAACCGTTCAAGGTAAAAGTCTGGTAGGCAGAAGCTCTCCTCCTGCAGTTGGAAATTGACGCATGATATTTCCTCCCTGGTTTGTCCCCGTAGCAACACATAACGCATGGTAGCCGCCATGACTTGAAAGCTCCGAAATCGCGAGATCTCACCTGGGGGCAGTTCCAGCCATGGAGTCAGACAATCGCGCTTCATCCACTGCCCCTCGACACACGGTGAGATTTCCACAATTTGAAACATCGTTCGCTTTTTCCCGAGCAGGAACGTCTGATCCACTGCGTATTTCTCTAACAACTCCTGTCTCGGTGAGAAGGCTAATGTGACCAAACGATGGTTGGGTGTGATAGCTTGGATAGTGCCATAGGTTGGTACGTGATAGGGGCGATCTTTCTCTTCCAAGTTGCCACTCCTGAACGTGTAAGCCTTGCTGGTGCTGGGATAGAACTCGTGCACCACATTGAAGGCGGTCGTGTCCAGGCTGGCATCGGGCAGACGAGAGCTTCCATTGGCGGTAAAGATGCCAGGCAGGAACCAGATCGGCATAGCCTGCACATCGTAGGCCAGGGTGAAATCCTCCGGATCATTTTTCAAGTCAATCAGGCGCGGATTCCAAGTAGCCCCCCGGGTCAGGCTGGCATAGAGCGCTTCGCTGGTGACATGGGTATGGGTACGATAGTCCGAGCCAAAGTCGGAGGCGATCACCGTGAAGCGCCCGCAGTTGCGGAGGGTGATAGCTCTGGCGTACAGCATGGTACACCTCCTAGCCCAGGGCCTGGAAGTACTCTTCGAAAGCCTCCGTAAGTTTGCCGGCCAGGGCCTCGATCTCATCACCGAACAACGTCACGCTGCCGTTCAGGTCGTCGAAGCGCACATCCTGCTTGGCAAAGCGACTCTCCAGCGTTCCTTCATCGGCCCACTGGAGCATATCCAGCACTGAGAAGCGGGGGTAGCCGGTAGCCACTACGAGGAACTCGGTGTCAAACTTGCCGTGGTTGGCCGAGTACTTGCCGTAGCCGTGTTCGTCGGCCCGGCGCACGGCGTGCAGGTAGCCGGCTACGTCTAGCAGCGTCGGGCTCTCGATGATGGTGATGAAGGGGAAACGGGTGCCGGCTTTGACGTATTCGTAATAGTGAAGAGTCTCGGCTGTGCGAGGCCGGTTCACGTCCTCGTAGACTTGGTTGCCGATGCCTATCCCCTCTTCGCTGCCCTCCATGGCAATGCAGTCTTCTGCTGCCTCAATGGAATAGGTGTCGAAGTAGCGGATGCGCGAGAATGTCGCACCCTTGCCGGCCTCCAACCCGCCGAAAAGTGAGCAATTCCAACAAGCGATACACAGGTTGTCCGGGATGGTGCACTCCTTGTCGAACTTGGCGGCAAAAAACTGCTGCCACTTATTGCCCGATTTCCGTTCCACCATTTCCCGGAAAAGGCTCATGTGGGCTCGCCGCTCGATCCCCTTGAGCTTACGGCTGATGAACTCAGCCCGGGTCTTGCCCAAGAGTTCCAGCTTATCCACATAGGATTCGTTGCTGTAGATTTCGTGGGATACGGGCAGGAAGCGGGTCTTCACGGTCTTGATGCCGGCAATCGTCACCACCCGACGGGTGAAGATTGGCTGGGCTACCCGTCGCTTGTTCACCACTCTGGGGACAAGGGCATCAACGACAACCATTTGCTTGATGAAGGACTCGATCGAGTTCATGGCTTTTCCTCCTTGTTTTCACATTTTCGATAGATAGGCTCTAAGATGCTGAGTGCTACTCCTCAACCGCTGCCTCAGGCGTTGCGGTGATCTCCATCTCCCGCAGCTTCCAGCGGTAGCGCTGGCGATTGGCAATGAGGAACTCCTCGGCCTCGGCCACAATACTTTCGAGCCGCTCGCCCTCGCCGTAGACCTGAGCCAGTTTGGCAATATGCGGCTGCACCACTCGGCGGAAATTGGCCCGGATGGCCATCTCTTCCAGGGCCTCGGGGTTGCCTCGGTTGGCTTCGGCGTAAGCGTCGGTGAGTAGCCGCCGGGGGTAGAGGTACTCGTAGACCCGGGCATAGAGGCTGCGCTTGAGGTGGTTCAAATTGTCCTTGCGGCCCTCGAAGAGGTCCCGGTGCTCCAGGAGCCACTTTTTGAGGGCCAGGAGTTCCGGGAATTCCTCCTTACACCGGTAGTCACTGGTGTCGCGCAGGACCTTGCTCTTCCACTCCTCGAAGCCGGCTTCTACGTTGTCGTAGTAGCGGATGTGCCCCAGGAGCAGGCGAGGGTACTTCTCGAAGGCTGTAGGAGTTGCATCTCTCCTGCCGAGGAAAAGTGGCAGAAGGTCTCTATCCTGCCTTCCGCCCAACCGATCTAAAGTGCGGAAGAGAAGCCCGCAGAACTCGTCCAGTTCGGCTGTGTTGACCTGTCTTGGCATGGTTTCACCTCCTTGATTTTTGAACGTTGCAAATCGTTGCAGCTCACAGGGATTTGAGTTGCTCCATAAGCTTCAGGTATTCAATGCCATCAATCACCCCCGTTCCTTTAATGAACTCGTTGGAAAGTCGTCTATAGCGAGCTTCCCGGAGGTCATCGCCACCTCGCAAGGGTGAATCCCGGAGAACTTCGGAGAACACGCCCAGAGGGTCCTCCTCCAACCGTTCGGCCAGCAGGATCCAATCGGCCAGGAGCGAGTGTCCCTCTCGATACTTAGCCACCCGCCGGGCGAAGTTGACGATGGCGCTGTAGCGCTGCAGGACTGCGTCGGCATTTTCGGCCTTACCCTGCACATAGAAGGTATTGGTATCAAAGCCACCTGGGGCCAGGGTGGGAACGGACTGGAAGTAGTAAGGCCCGTTGCAGCCGCACAATTTGCGCAGAAGAGCCAGCAGGGTAAAGGCGGCCAGACGGCTGCGGGAGAAACGGCGCTGGACGAAATCCACTCCCTCTCTGGAGCCAGGCTGGAGTTGAGGCAAGACAAAAGCCAGCAGGCGGTAATGACCTACCCCCAGAGGCAGGACCTGGGCCTGCAGGTCGGTGCGCATCTGTCCCAGGGTTTCCAGGCCAGGGGCCATTGCGTCGTCGGCGAAGAGCGCGGCTAAGGCTTCTTCCTCGCTGCTGGGAGCTTCGCCGGCTGCCTGGCGTTCCGCTGCCCGTCTGGCCACCTCTTCGCGGATGTACTCCACCGAGAAAAACTGCTTCTCCTCCTGCGCTTTGCGGCGAAAAGCACCGATCAGATCGAATAGGTCGTCAATCATGGCGGCAAGCCGCTGTGCCCCGGCCTCGTCGTGGTGGCCGTAGTGGAAGACCAGGTTGTATTGCTTAGGGACAGGAAAATCCTTGGCCTTGGGCTGAGGCCGGGCAATGTGCATCCCCAAGAGTTTGGTCATCAGGTAGCCGCTGATGCCACACCGTCCGCATAAAGCCTCCTCAAAGGGGCGCAGCTTGGGCGACTGGTTGTAAAAGCGGCCGGCCCCGAACCCAGCGGTGATGTTCTTCTCCACAATGATGGCGGCATCAGCGCCACAGAAGCGGCAAGGCCATCTCCCCTCGGTGTTTGCCTTTTCTCCCGTCTCGCCGAGCGGCAGAAAGCCGAGTTGCACCCCTTGAGCCAGCACACCAGCCGCCTGGACAAGGCTCAACGCTGGCATCTTGCCTGCCAGATTGGCCGCCAGGGTCTCCGCCTGCCCTTGGTCTACCTGCTGCTCAACGTTGCTCAGGAAACAGGCAACGGCCTCCTGGAGTTGGGCCCGGTCAATCACCTGGCCTTTCTTTCGTTCGGTGAAAACGTCCTTGTCGAAATCTTCTCCCGGGCCCAAGGCAAAGACGGCACGCATGGCATCGGTCGGCAGCAAACCATCGTTCATGGCTCGACGAAGAAAGGCATAAAAGCTCTGCATCTCGGCTCCGTCCCTGGCGTAGAAGAAGCTCAGGATCGCCAGGATGATGTTGATGTTTGTTCCATTATCCCCCACCAACTGCCGCAGCTTGTCGTTGACCTCGCCCAGCAGCTCAGGCAAGAGGGGACGTGGAACGGCAAAGGCGGGGAAAGGCTCAATGTTGCTCTTATAAAACGTCAGCATCCGCCCCACATCGCCGTAGATACCTCTGCCTGGGTCTTCATCGCCAAAGTACAGGTCGGGCAGGCTGGTCAGCGCCTTTTGCCGGAACGCCTCGGCTACCTCCTCCAGAGCCGCTTGGCCGTAGTAGAGGTAGTAGTAGTTCTCCAGGTCGTTGGCCAGAAGGGCCATGCGGCCCAGGCCCTTTTGCTCAACCGCCCGAATGAGAGCCTTGCTCAGGAAGTCGTTCAGCAGGATATTGCCCAGGAAGACCTCTTCCCGTCGTACTACGGGCGAGAAAAGGCGGATGAGGGCCAGGTGGGAGCCGTCGGGCAGGCTCTGCTCCCAGTAGGCGGCGCCGTCGGCGACCAGCGAGGCGATGGTGTCGCCGCCGATCGTTCCGGACATGCCCCAACGGTTCAGGATGTCCTCAGTGGCCTGGGTCACGAAAGCGAAATCAGCCATAGGAAGTCTCCTTATCTCTTGACTATCTTGACTATCCGATCACGCGCCAATAGCCTTCGGGTTCAAACTGAACCTGTACATCCTCCATTGGCACCGATCCCGGGATCCAGCAAATCATCCCGGGGCTCAAGTACGAGCCAAAGGCATCACTTTGGGGTGTCTCTCGCCCAACAAGGGGCTCAATTTGCCCACGCACCTGGATGCCCGGCGCGACGGCGGTGTGTGCGAGCAATGGGGCATCTTTTGGGACGGACTGGCGCGGACGCTTGCCGGTTAGATCCGTTTGCGAATCGTTCATTTGCTTCATCTCGACCAGCCGGAGCATCCCAAAGCCATAGCGCCGCTCGCCGCCGATTTGCAAATCATCCAGCCAGGCGCGCCATCTCGATTCTTCGCCCAGCATTGGGAGAGCGGTTTCGTCCAAAAAGACCCGGCCGGCGATTCTCGTCGACAAGGCCGCTCCTTGGTGGTCAGGTCTGACAGGATGATACGGTGCGATGAATTCGACCTCATGTAGGCTGCCCTCCTCGGCAGATGTGGTAGCAGGGTCAATAGCCGTACTGGCATAAGTATCTAGATAGCGGCGTTCGAATTCAGCAACGGTCAGGTCACCATATTTCAAGCCATCCTTGCTATAGCCGGGTGTAAGGAACCGCTGGTTCTCGTATACAAACCAGTAGCCAAAGGCGCAATGGGCTTTCACCCACTCGCCGATTGCCCTGTAATCGCCTAAAGGTGCGTTTTGGGTGTGAAAGCCGCGTCGCGTCAGCGCCTCGGTCACCGCGCCCCAGAGGTTGCGCGCCGGGATGTAATAGCGCGTGCGCTGGAGGTTGCCCACCTTGTGGTAGCCAACGTGCAGTGGGTTGTGCAGTTCATAGATGGCCGTATACAGCATCCAGGCCATAGCTACCTCCTATTCTTCCAGGGCCTTGGCATGGTAACGCGCGTAGATAAGGGTTTGCTCCAGTAGGCGCTTGACGAGGAGGAGTTGATCCAGGTCGCCGGCCAGATGATCGCGCACGGTTGCCAGCGGATCACGGGCGTTTTCAAAGCCCTTGATCCCGGCCTCTTTCAACAGTTCTTTAGCTTGATCGCGCAGTTTGTCGGCACCCGGCCTTTCGCGCTGACCACGCGAGGCCTGGTAGAGGAAAAAGGCATAAACGCCATCCTCCTGCAAGACGCCTAGCGACTTGGTGATATGGTTCTCAGCATTCTTGCTGATCGCTTTGTAAACTTGCCCGGCGATTTGCCAGCCAAATTTGGCGCAGAGTTGATCCAGGTTCTGGGGGCTCATTGCGCACCTCCCGCATTTAGGTTCAGCACGCGCAGCCGGCCCATCCCGCGGGTGTTCATCCCACCCACGCCGAGGGTCTCGAAGAGGGCCAGGCCCTTGCGCACGGCGTCTTTTGCTTTTTCGATTTTGCCGTCCAATGGGATTTGTCCACTAATCTGATAAAACTTGGGATCACTGACGACCACCTCAAAATAGAGCACGCAGGCGCGGGGCATGGCTTCGTAGGTAAAGAGCGCTCCTTCGGCGGCGGCGCCGGTCTGCGGGTCAATGCTTACCGAGGTGCGCACTTCCAGATTGTCGTTGACGATGTGGCTGAACATCTTGTTCGAGACCAGCACGGCGCGCTTGAGAATGGCTTGAATTTCTTGAGGGGCATCCGGCAGATCGAAGGTGAGGTCGTTATCTGCCACCTCCAGCATCAGCCAGCCCAGGTTAAGTCTGCCGCTCGTCTTGACTCCGCCGGCCACGCGCACCTGACCATCTTCAGGTTCATTCTCCGTGATATTCAATGCGTCTTTGAGTACATCTGGACAGGTAACCCACACGGGGCCGGCCAGGGAGTGGACGGGAAAGAAGAGCAACCGCGCATCGGAAAACTGCGCCAGGCCCTGGAAATTGCCCCCGCTGCCTTTGGCAAAGCCAAAGGTCACGCAGATGGGGCAATCGGGCTGGCCGCAGTGGCCTTTGTAATTGCCCTGCGGTTGCCCCTGCCCTGCACAATGGGGAAATTTGCCATTTTCCTGCATAGCGGCGTAAGTGCGGCATGCCCCTGAAAGACTCGTGCCAGGGATCTTGGGCACATTCGTACCCGGCTCGCGCACAATGGACAGGTCCACACGCCCAAGACGCATCCCGCCCGTCCCGACGTGGATCGGGTCGAGAGCGAAGGCAAAATACTCGCGTACATCAGGTTGATAAGCCATGTCAGGCCTCCTTCAATTTTAGTTTGAGAATGTGCAGATAAAGTTCCAGGCAGCGGGCAAACCGCCCGCTGAGCACGTCATCAACTGTCACTGCATTGAGCAAATTGGCTTGCTTGAGCGTCGTCTCGACCAGATGCTCCAATTCATCCCCTGGCTTTTCCCAAGCGGCTCTTTTGCTTTCCAGCAGCGTCTGCATATTGCGTAGACCGGTATCGGTGATGCCACTTTGTTTCAAGGCACTCCACATTTCCATTATCCGAGGCAGTTCGTCCAGCAACATCATATCTTTCTGCGGGTCGAAGCGGAAGCGTTGGGCGGTGCTCTCCAGGAAGAGGTAAGCGAAGCGCGAGGGGGTGACCTGAACCTCGTCGCCTTGCTTCAGGTCGTTCACGTGCACGAGCCAGCGGCCATCGTGCTGGAAGCGATACCGGCGGTTATCCGGGGTGCCATCGGCGAACTGTTTGACGTAAAAATAGGGATACCAGGTGTCTGGCGTGGTACCGTCACCCATCACGTTTGGGACGTTCCATTCAACGCCGTTCGCGAACGTGATTTGACCATTGGTCACGTCCTGCGCTACCATCCACGATTCCGCCTCGAGGGGCACTGCCAGCATCCGCCGCGCGGCCTCCATCACCGCCTGTAAAGGCGTCTTGCGCTGGAAGAAGATGAGACCCAGGAAGAGCGGCAGGCGGTTCTGGACTTTGCCGAACTGCTCGACATAGGCAGCGCGAGTCTTTTCCACGATCTCCAGCGCGTCGGCGGCAGAGACGAGAGCCAGGAATTGGTCGGGGGAAGCCAGAAGCGGGAGATAGGGGGAATAGAATTTATAGTTCGCCAGTTCACCCTGTTCAATTACTCGGGGCGTAGTAACGGTAATTTCAGAGCGTTCTTTGCGTCCTTTTTCCTCCCAACCGATGATCAGTTTGCCCTTTTGAGGTTGGACAACAAATGAGATGGTAAGCAGCCGATCACCAATACGGAACACACTAATGGGTTGCCCATTCAATGCGCCGTCTAGCGCGATGCCTTGGGGCACACTACTGGATAATGGCTGAACGGGAACGAGTTCCCAACGCGTTCGCAGAGGCAACCCCTTCAGAATTTGCTGTTCTACCGTCTCGGTCCAAAAGCGCTGGCAGGTCTCCCAGACACGTCGCAGGCGGGCGGGGGAGGGGTTCTTGGGGATACATTGCTCAGGCGCGTTCTCCGCCGCCCTGACCAGCATCGTCTGCACCAGGTCGCCGGAGAGCCAGTCATCCAGCCCAAATTTGCCGACAATGAGTGCCACACGGCCGTTGTGGTCGGCGATCTCATCTATCCAGATGGTTTGTGCAGGATCCTTCTCCCAATCCGTGATGCGGGATGCACGCCGTTTCAAGCAAGTTTCGCATGCCTCTTCGCCCTCTCGCATCGGGCGAAGGCGGCAGACCGGGCAGAGTTCCCATTTGTCCTTGCCGGCCGTCTCCCACAATTGTTGCCAGCAGGCTCCCAGATTCTGGCTATCGAAGGGCTGGGCCAGTGCCTCCAGGGCTTCCTTACGTGCCTTGCTCAAGATGCCCTTGAGCTGCTCGGCAGCGGTAACCCCATCGCCCGTCGTCACGGCGACGCGCGGGGCGAGTTCCATCTCCACGGCTTCCACGCGGCGGCGGATCTCCTGCGCCAGGTCGGCAGGCAACTCGAGGTCGGGGAAGGTGAAGTAGATGCCGGTGCTGTCGCGGTAGATTTCGTTGCCCAGCGGATATTCTTCTTCAACGAGTCTTTTGACTTCTTCGCAGGCCTGTTCCACGACGCGTTGGTAGCCGAGCAGGTCGCCGATCTTGATCGCTTTGGCGTAGAGGGACAGCACGTCAAAGTTGACGCGCAGGAGGCGCCAGCGGAGGTCGTCGGGGTCGGTCGGCTCGACACCCAACAACGCGCCTGCTAACGCCGATTTGTACAAAGACGCCACTGCGCCTGACCAGTCTGCTAACGTGACCTCGTTGATTGGGCGGCGCGTATCTCCGAGCGCGGCGTCAAATGCCCTTTCCACCTGCGGGATAAACGTTGCCCTGCTCTGCATCGAATTAAACGGCAAGCTAGACAGAGTGTTCGTTAGGCCTGTTACGGGGTTACCTTCAAGGCCAAAGGCGGTGCTCAAACGGGTATTGTTTTGGGGCTGCTTTGTAGAAGTCTCTCTATCGGAGAGTTCTTTTTCCACATGAGCGGCTGAATGGCAGCGTCCCAGTACTCGTAAAAGCCACGGTTTGGATGCATCGCTAATAACTCTCGGCATCCCCTGTTTTATCAAGTCTTTTACCGAAATCGTTTCATTCATCAAACGAACATCTGGGAGACTCGACGGTAAAAGTGAAAGATGAGATTGTGCCGTCTTATATGAATAACGTTGATGCTTATCATATGAATAACCTTGAGGCTTATCAGACGCCTGGCTGATAATGAACTTGTCGGTGCACTTGCCCATATCATGCAGCCACGCCGCCACCTCCGCCAGGAGCAGGTCGTCGCGATGTTGGACAAGTACCTGCAAATTGTTCACTGCGCGCCTCCTTGTTCTTTCAATAGCGTCTCTGCAATCTCGCTCAATTTGGCGAAAGAATCAAACTCGCGCTTCAGCCAAGTCGGTTCTGGAGCTTGAGGCTTTTCGGGCTTGGCTTCGGCGGGCGGTTGAGATGCCATCACCTTGCCTTCGCGCTCCCACCACTTTTGCGTTTCTTCGATGCGGATTTGCACCAAGCCACCGCTGACGGTCTTTTCCGCCACCCCATACCCGCTGGTGCGTTTGGCAGAGAAGCCGTAGGTGAGGAACATGGCCCGCAGGCCCTTGGAGACGAGTTGCAGGTCTTCCAGCGGTTGCCTGCGGATTTCAGTCTCTTTGCCGATCAGGTCGAAGGGAACGTAGAGCAGGGAGAAGGTGCCATGAGCGCCCTGCGGCACGCATTCCAGGTAAATCGGGTGCGTGCCGGCTCTGGTCTTGCGCGAGTGCGGATTGATGATTTCCACGTCAATCAGGTTGAAGAAGGTGGGATAGGACATCAGCCGGCCGCTGTGATGAGGAAGAGGGTCATTAGATTCCAGTTCGTAATAGGCACGCAAGAGGCGCTCGTATTCCCCACGGGCATTTGGTTTGAGTGCATCGAGGAACGCGGCAAAGTCTTTTGTCTCTCCTGGCTCTTCGCCTTTTTCATTGCCAAAGAGCAGGGTCTGGACAAAGCGTTCCCGGGCGAATTCTTCGGGAGTAAGCAAATCCTTCTTCAATGCCAGGCGGGTGTGCATGATCGTCCAGCGCAGCAACCCTTTCCAACTGGATGCCGACATTATCGGCACTTTGAAGACCTTGTCCTTACGCACCGGGTTAACGCTCTCGGTCACATAGAAGGGGTCGTCGTCTTTGCTCATCCACGACTTGGCGAGGGTGAAGGTGAATTGCAGGAACCAGGAGCCGGGAGGGAGAGCGGCCAGATTCGTGAGAGACGGCTTCTTGAGACCGAGCGATTCAAGACGCTCCAATTCTTTAGCGATATCCTGGTTGAATGTGCCGCGCCTAGGCTGTTTAGTTTTTTTGTCAAGTTCCCCGTGTGTCAACAAAAGGTAATCGGACAGCGGCGCGTCGTTTGTAACCAGCAAACGCAGTTGCGTCGCTGCATCGCCTTGAGGGTTTTCTATGTACAAGTCATAACTCATGCAGCACCTCCTCGCCAGTTTTGACGGTGTAATTACCGCTTCCGAGTATTCTCTCGATCTCTTCTACAATCGTATCACGCATCTGGGCATTTCTGGCATAGCCCCAGATACGACCGCCATCTACTTGGAAAGAAAAAATCTTTTTACTAATAGCCTCATGCGTTCTATCTCCGCGCCTGCCGCGCAAGAATTGCTGATAGGGTTCATTCCCGGTAACCCTTTGCCCATTTTCCGAAAGCCCCAGCAGAGCATTAATTTGCTTGCGCCATAGAAATGCACCTTTGACAAAGAAGAACCAGCGCAAATCAGGGGCGTCTGCAGGTGTTACCTGCTGAAATTTTCCGAAAAGGGATTCAATATTAGGCTTTGGCAACGATGGAATGGAAACCACTTCCACAATCCCATAGTCTTCGCCTATTTTTCCTTTCTGAGGCTTAAGTGTTGTCTTGCCGCCCAACGCGCCGTATTTCGCCGCGATCTCTACTGCCTTTGCCAATAGCCATCCTTCTTCGTTGCTTATTTGGCGCAGTTCAAGGAATTGCAATCGGAAGGTCTGGTCTGCTACTAATGCGTTTTGAACCACCCGACCTTGTTCATCCAGCACTTGTAGCCGAAACTTGCGCGCCCAGCCGGTGTGGCCAAACAGATAGCACGCTGCACAGAGTTGCTCTTCCGGTGGACGCGGGTCCTTGGGGTTGTACTCACATCGGCTATCACTCGTCGGGTCGCAGGCATACCCGCCCAGCCCGCGCACGATGGCCTCATACCACCAGCGCAACGAGCCAATGAGACCGGTTTCATGCAGGCGGTCGCAGGTCTGGTCCACGCCGCCGGTCCACAAGGGCGTCAAGGTTTTCAGCGTGATTTCCATAAGATTTCTCCTCATATATGCAATCTTGGTGCTATCGAATCCCTCCCGCCAAAAGGCGCAACGTTTCCCGCAAGCTGTAGTCCCGCGGGTCGTAGCGTTGCAGGCTGTCTTCGAGCTCCGGGGCCCGTTCGATCAACGTGTCCAGGAGTTGGCCCATGGTGGTAACCTGTCCGAAAAGAGTTGCGTAATCCTTGCCCTGCTCATAACAGTACGAGGCTACCAGGTCGGCGAACATGACCAGCCCGCCCAGAGGATGGTACTCAAACAGTAGGTCCACCAGGGTAATGCGCCGTTCCTCGTTGGGATAGAAGCTGGTCCACTGACGGCGGATCAAAGGGCGGAGGACGCCGGCCCCATCCCGTTCATAGGACAGGTAGAACAACCCGTGGTGGGTCACGGCAAAGGCCCAAATGTGATCCATAGCCCCCTCCAGGCTCGCCAGATTCAGGTCGTATTCACATGCCCCTCGCAATTCCTCCCGGATGGCCTCCCTGTTCTCTTCCACTAGCCGGGGAAGGTCGTAGTCAAGGGTACTGGCTTCGTGTTTCACTCTTTTGTCCGGCAGAGGCTGACCGCTAGCGGCTGCCTCCAGCATAGCCTGGAAGTTTGGGTCCAGTTTCCCCATGTCGTGAACGAAAGTTGCAAAGATCAGCCGGTCCAGCCGGGGGCCTGGCTTCTCGCCGGCCAGCTTGGCTACCCGCAGGGCCACATCTACACAGGCCATGGAATGATCGTACAGGCTTTGACAGCCTGTGGATTTGCCCAGTGCAGCTTTGTATCTAGCTACCAGTGTAGACATGTTCCACCAGCCTTCGGTAAATGTCAAAGCAGGCCCCGGCCACTCGGTCCAAGAGCACTGGCCCGATGATTCGATTACCCTGCACGTCCAAGGTCTGCCAGTCGTAGATCACTTCCTCCCAATCAAGGGCGGACACCTTTTCCAGTAACTCCTGGGCTTCCTCCTTACCGTAACCGTAGAGAAGCAGCCAGGTCTGATCGGGAAGCACGAGCGGGTTGCCCAAGCAGTCCTCCACCGGCATGGAATTCCCGTCTTGGTCCACCCGTAGAAGGTGAACGTCACCCAAACCCAAGATGAAGCGGGTGTGAGGCTCAAAGAACAGGGGAAGGGCCTTGCCCACCCGCAACAGTAGCCTGGGCAGCGGCTTCGTTTTATGGGCATCCAATTCGGAGAGGAAGTCTTCCAGATTCTGGACAATCTTTGCCCCCAGTAACTTGAGCAACTGAGGCAAGGTTTTATCCTGGCTCACAGGCTGATTGCTAAAGAGCTTCAGATAGTCGGCGGCGATGCCATAGCCTGGTTGTAGGTGCCACCGGCCGCCCTGCCACCAAAAAATTGCCTGACTGGCCTCCAGGGTAGCCGGGACATCCACTACGATCCTCCAGGGAGCAGACCTCCATAAGAATTCCATGTACCCCACGTCTGCCCTGGCCATCTCAAATGGTGAGTCGCCAAGCATGAGCCGCTCGTTGGGCACCTTTCGCAGGATGTAGAAAGGCTCCCCACCTCCAGCCCCCTGTAAGGAGACTTCTGGAAGAGTGCTCCGCAGGCCGTAGACAAGGGGCAGACCTACCGATCGTAACTGGCGGGCCAGGGCGGCCGTTTCCTCCCCAAACATAGCCTGGTTCAGCCAGGCGCCGATCTCCCCCAACTGGGCGTTGACCAACCAATGAGCAGCATCCAGAAAGGCTGAGCCTTCGGCATAAAGCCGGGCAGGGAACACGCCATTCATCGGATCGGCGATCAGGGTGGAGAACTCCTCTCGACTCATCCGAGGTTGATGGCGCTTGAACAATTGCACGTACGTTTCACCGTCCCTCACCAGAACGACCACCTTGCCCTGGATGCCCGGCCGGCGTCCCACTCGTCCGAAGCGCTGCAAGAAACCTTTGCCATCACATTGCTCGGTGATTAGGGTATCGGCGGCAAAATCCACCCCTACCTCCACAGCTGGCGTGGAAATCAACACTGCGCGTGGAAGCCCGGCAAAGGCCTCGATCAGTCCCTGGCGTTCGCTTTTGGTCATTTTGCCTGTGTAAATGACTACCGGCACTCCTGTGTCCTCCCAGGGGGCGATGTGCCTGGTCTCCACCTCCAGATCACCCTCGGCCAAGGCTTTCCGTATCCGCTCCGCTAACTCCTCCCGACGGGGAATATCTTTGATCAGCCACTCCAACCAATGGAAAGCCAGTCGGCGTCGGGCCAGTTCATCAGATGACATCCTGAGCCCGGCGACAACCTCTTCTGCCGAAAGCTCCACGGTATGCTTCAAGTAATGGGTGATCGCATCGGCTAGCTCCTGGCCTACTCCTGCTTCTTGCAGAGATGCCGTGATCTCTCCAAAGGCTGGAGCGGTCACCCGCAACGAGCCCTCCCCCCAGAGACGCTCCAGACCCGCCTGGAGCCGGCTGATCTCGGTCTCCAAGGCATCCAGAAGGCTTTCTGGTTCTGTGCTGTCCTTTGCAATAGGCGTGACAGCAGACCAGAATAGTCGGGATATTTTCCCCTTAGCAGAGAGCCGTCTTCCAACAACCTCCGCGAGGTCACGTCCATTTTCTCTGGCCGCTGAGTACACCAGGCGCCTGATGGTCCAGGCTTGATCCTCCAGCAAGCGGGCTATCCTGACGGCCAAGGTTTCTGTGGGCAACTCCACTTGTCCTACATCTATATCCTTGAGATAGAAAGGCCCCTCCCGCCTCAACCACCCCTCGATTTCCTCTTCGGTTTCGGCGGCAATTCCTTCTTGCTCCAGCCAGGCCTTGAGTTTCCCCCACGGGATGCGCCCGAAATGCCACAGCAGGTCAGGTGGCAGGTTAGGTCGGGATCTACCCCTGATGTCTTCGAAGACCCGGTGGGCTAGGTCGGCGGAGTTAAAGACCAAAAGTACCTTCTGTGCTCCATCGGCCAGGGCCGATTCCACAGCCTTTACCAATCTATCCCGGCGCTCGTCGTATCCCCTGGCCGGTTCCAGAAAGGTGACTTCTACATCTCCACACTTGGATCGGCCGCGTATTTCCACCCCATCGGTCAGGTGACGCAGTTCCGGGGTGGGGGTGGCGGTGAGCACGTGCCAACGCGTGCGCCTTCCCAACTTGGCGGCCAATAGCTGGACCCGCCGCTTGAGATGGGCAAGGTTGTGCAACATCAATCCATTGAAAAGGTGCGCTTCATCCAAAACGAACTCGTCCACCAGAGCTAGTCCGTAGATCAGGAGGCCACTGTACTTAATGTTCTTGCGGAAGAACCAGTAAACCTCATCAGGAGTTGCCAGGATAACCGGCTTGTTGAGAGCGGCTATCAATTGAGCGCGCGACAATCCTCCGTGCAACTGACCGATTTCTAGGCCAGTGATTTCAGCCAACGCCTCCATGACCCGACGCTGGTCTTCCATTAGAGCAATAGTAGGATACAGGAATAGAACTTTATGCATGGTCCCTGCGGCAAGCTGATAAAACAAGGGTATAGCAACTGCCAAGGTTTTCCCAGATGCGGTGCCTGCAACCAATAATACTTCTTGTCCACTAAGAATTCGGCGGAACGCCTCAGATTGATGTTCGAAGGGCGAAACAATGTGTTGATTTCCTGTGAGCTGAGCATAATTGTGTAACAATTGCTGTAAAGCCTCTGGGACGTTGGCATCTGAATTTGGTAATGTGTTAGTTACGGTAATTGTGATTGTCAATTGAATTACTCCAACTCTGGTGTTACACGGTTCCCATACACCTCTGCGGCGCGACGCATGTCCTCGGCGATGGCCTCGCGCAGCCACGCCGGCGCCAACACCTCGCACTCCGCACCCCACCCGCGGATCCACGGCTGCATCTCCAATGGATGGGCAACCCGCACCGTCAGCCGGCAACCCCCATCCGGCTCCTCCACAATCTCCTGCGTGGGATGCCACACCGTCTCCCGCACACGACGAGCCACCATCGGGGAGAAGCGGAGCGCGACGGTCTGCGTCTTATCCCCATACATGACCCCCCAGGCAGTGGAGAGCAAGGCCAGCACGTCAAATCCCGCCGGCATCTCGAACGCCTCTTCCGTCAACTCTGCCCGCCGGATGCGCTCCAGCTTGAAGGTGTGCACATCGTCGAAGAACGATGCATAGCCGATGACATAAATGGCATACCCAATGCCAGATGGCTCAATAAAATAGGGGCATAACAGGTACTCATGCATATTATCACTGCTTCCCGATTGATGCCAGATGCGCACCTTGCGGCGTAACGCCCATCCCATCACAATGGTGGCAAAGACCTGGGAAAAGGCCTCGTCCGCCGGCTGGCTCTCCAGCACCCGCACAATGCCGCGAATATGCTCCGCGATAGGGGAGGGGAGTATGGCGGTCAGCTTACATAATGCGCTTTCAATACAGGGCATGCGCTCATCGGCATATCTCGAGAGCATACGCGCCGCCAGGAACAACGCCGCCGCTTCCGTCAGCTCAAACCGCACCGGCGGAAGAATATATTTCGAATGCGGCAGAACCTTCCAGCGATGATCTTCCTCGATCAATGGCACCCGAAACGGCTCATCCTGCAAGTCCAGCAAATCCCGTTGGATGGTGCGTTGGGTGACCCCACAGCGATGGGCCAATTCCTGTGTGGTCAGGCCCTTGGGAGTAGCCATCAGCATATTGTAAATCAGGTTCAGACGCTGTGCCTTTTTGCTGACCAGGGTCTCTGCCATCTCACAGCCTCCCGGGTGAGTGCTTATCGGGCTGAATCCGCACGCGCCGTAATCATACCACAACATAGCGACGAAATCTGTCGTCGCGACAGACGAATTCGCCGGCCCGCGGTGTCCCAGCCGGCAGGCCTCCTTCAGCGGGCACCACCCTGCCGCAACCCCGCTCTTTTTAACTTCGCACTATGTATATTATGTAGTAATCCCACAGGAAACTTGACATAATGGGGAAATCAAGGGGGACTGCCGGCCCCCCGCAGTGCCTCCCGCACCTTCTCCAGCAGGGTCGGCAGAGAAAACGGCTTCATGATCCACCGAGGCGTGCCCAGGGATTCCCATTCCGCGGATTGATCCAGAGGATAGCCCGTCATCACCAGCACCGGACAGCAATATCCGCCGGCCCGCAGCGCGGCAATCAGCTCCGCACCGCCCATGCGCGGCATCACCATATCCGTGATCAGCAGGTCCACGGCGCCGGCCAGCTCCTGCAGCCTTTCCAACGCTTCCACACCGTCCGCCGCCCACACTACCTCATAGCCGGCCGAAGCCAACGCCTGCCGGCAAATCTCCCGCACCCGCTCATCGTCCTCCACCAACAGGATGCGCTCCCCGTGCCCAGCCACCAACCCCGTATCCGCATACGACCCTTTCTTTATGTCGAGTGAGCCGATGACGGTCAGTTCCGGCAGGTATACCGTAAAGGTGCTCCCCCGCCCCACCTGGCTCTCCACGCCGATATAGCCGCCGTGCTGTTGGACGATGCCGTACACCTGGGAAAGGCCCAGGCCCGTGCCCTTGCCGGCGCCCTTGGTGGTGAAGAACGGCTCGAAAATATGCGGCAGATGCTCCGGGGCAATGCCGCATCCCGTGTCCTCTAGCTGGAGCAGGATCCAGGAGCCGGCGCACATGCCCGGCCACGGCGGCGGGTCGAAGCGCGGGTCAAATGTGCGGCGCATGACGCGCATCCACAGCGTGCCGCCGCGAGGCATGGCGTCGCGCGCGTTGACGGCCAGATTGGTCACCACCTGCTGGAGGCTGGTCGGGTCAGCCTCCACCCACATTGATTCCGTAGGGAAATGGACGCGGATCTCAATGGATTCCGGAAGCAGGCGGTGCAAGAGCTTCGACTGCTCTTTCATAAAGGCCACCACGTCCAATGGCCCCATCTGCAGCAGGGATTTGCGGCTGAAATCGAGGAGCTGGCGGATGAGATGGGCGGCCCGCTGGCCCTGGTCCAGGATGACGTGCAGATCGGAGCGCACCTTCGCATCCAGGCCAGGCTCATACAGCACGAGCTGGGCATAACCGATGATGGAGGTCAAGATATTGTTGAAGTCGTGGGCGATGCCGGCGGCAAGCTGTCCCACGGAGGCCAGGCGCTCCTGCTCCCGTATGCGGGCCTCTATCTCGCAGTCGCGGGTGATATCGCGCAGGACCAGCACCGTGTCGCCGCTGTCCTGGTCCGTCAGGGACCGCATCTCCACCTCAAAGATGCGGGGGACGTCGCCGGCCAGGCTGATCTCATGGCGCCTCCGGCCGTCGGCGCTGGGCAGAGCGAATTCATCGAGGGAACGGCCGGCCAGCGAGGTCAGGACATCACCCGGCCGGATGCCCGGGGCCAGCATCTGGAGATATTCCTGCGCCAGGGCGTTGGCCACTTGCAGGCGCTATTGGCTGTCCAGCAGGACCACGCCGGCCGGCATATATTCCACCAGCCCGCGCAGGCGCGCCTCGCTCTCTGCCAGCCGGCGCGCGGTTCGCTCCCGCTCCCGTTCGGTGCGCATCGCCGTGATGCCGTAGGAGATGTCCACGGCCAGCTCGTTCAGGAGCTGGAGTTCCTCCTGGTCGAACTGCTCATGGGTTTCGGCGTAGATGTTCAGCGCGCCAATGGTGGTCTCGCGCAGTTTGATCGGCAGGGCGATGCTGGCCCCCAGCCCAAAGCGCTCGGCGCGCTCGCGCCAGGGGGAGAACACGGGCGACTGCTGAGGATACAGGTTCACCTGAGGTTCGCCAGTGCGGATGGCGGCGCCGGTGGGGCCGTGCCCCCATTCGTCCTCTTTCCATGAAACGCGCATGTCATCCAGGTACGCCGCGGCCGGGCCGGCCTTGGCGACCACGCGCACACTGCGCGCCTCATCCTGCTCGGCCATGCCCACCCAAGCCAGCCGATACGCGCCGATGGAGACCAGGATATCGCAGATGCTTTGCAGTAAGCGTTGCTCGTCGCCGGCACGCACAATGGCCTGGTTGCAGGCGCTGAGCACCCGCAGGGCGCGCATCACCCGCTCCAGCCGTTGCTGTGCCTTCACCTGTTCGGTGATGTCAATGGCTGTGCCCAGGATGGCCGGCTGACCCTGGTAATCAATGCGCCGGCCAAATGCCTCCAGGTAAACTAACATACCATCTTTTCGCACCCCGCGGAAGCGATATCGCGCGGAGTCGCGAAGTCCTGTGAAACGAAGCTTCATCTGCGAGCTAACCAGTGGTCGGTCATCGGGGTATACCAGATCGAGAGGATGCAGAGATCCAATAATGTCTTCTGGTGAGTAGCCGAACATGTTGGCAAAGGCGAGATTCACGTACAGGAAGCGGTCCTGGGAGAAGAGGTACACGCCCACCAGCGACTGTTCGACGATGGCGCGGAACATGGCCTCTCCGCGCCGGGCGATTTCCACCGACTGCCGGCGCAGTTGCAGGAAGGCCCCCAGCCGGGCGCCCAGCTCCGCCTTGGAGACCGGCAGATGCAGGACGTCATCGAAGCCGGCCTCGACCCAGCCAGCGCCGGCGGCTTTTCGCTCCACCAGCACCAGGATGGGCAGGAAGATGGCCGGCTCGCGCCGCTTCAGCGCCAGCAGTGCCGGCCCATGCTGGGAGGCAGTGGCTTCGTCCACCAGGAGCAGATCGGCCTCTTGCCATTCGCCGGCGTCAAACTGACGCGGGCGCTGGGTGACGCGCACCGCCCATCCCCGCTCTGCGCAGAAATCAGCCAGCAGTTGGCGGTTGGCGGGATGCGTGACCAGGATGCCGATGACCTCGGGCATGTCCCCTCCCCCGGCGCGCTAGCGCCGCTCAGGAATGCCGGTCAGGACACCCCGCAGTCCTTCCAGGCGGTGCCCGACCTGCAGGCCGGCACGGGTGATGCGGAATTCGCGGATATCGGGTTCAAATTCGCCTAACCGCTTCTTGAGACAGCTCACCACATGCATCAGCCGGCCGTCCACCTCCTCCGCCATTCGGCACTCCATACATTAAACCATATATGCATGGGAAAATCAAGGATACAATGGGAGGAATAGCGGAGAAACCTCGTGCACGTAATGTTCCAGGGGCTGAAGCCGCGGCTCCCGCGATAGCGGCCGTCTATTCGAACACCCGGGGTGTGGGATGCTGTTGACGTCCTGCCAGAAATATGTACAATATGCCTCACCGGAAAATGCCCATGCCTGGGCGTATTCATAAGGAGTGTGCCATGGCAGAACTGGTGGAGAAAATGTTATCGGTGGAAGAGGCCCTGGAGCGAGTGTTATCGTTGGTGCGCCCTCTTCCCCTGGAAGAGGTTCCGATACTCGATGCGCTGGATCGCGTGCTGGGGGAGGATATCGTTTCGGATATCAACATTCCTCCTTTTCAGAATTCCGCCATGGATGGCTATGCGGTGCGCGCGGCGGATGTGGCGAACGCCTCGCCGGCCAACCCCGTGCGCCTGCGCGTCATCGGGGACCTGGCCGCCGGCTACGCGCCGGAAGTGGAGGTCACCCCGGGCACTGCAGTGCGCATCATGACGGGCGCCCCTATTCCTCCGGGCGCGGACGCAGTGATGCGCTTTGAGGACACGGACGAGGGACAGGCGCTGGAGAGCAATCTGCACGCCGGCGCCCGGCGCCAGGAGGTGCTGATCCTGCGGCCGGCAGCGCCCCACGACAATGTGCGCGATGCCGGCGAGGACATCCGCCAGGGCGAGCGGGTGCTGGCCGCCGGCACCGTCCTGCGGCCCCAGGAGATCGGCGTGCTGGCCTCTCTCGGCCGGCCGACCGTCAAAGTGCACCGCCGGCCGCGGGTGGCGATCTTGGCGACCGGCGACGAGCTGGTGGATATTACCCAGCCGCTGGCGCCGGGCAAGATCCGCAATTCCAACGAGTATTCCAATGCGGCGTTGGTGCTGAAGTACGGGGGCATCCCCATCCGGCTGGGCATTGCGCGGGACAACGTGGCGGATTTGACCGCCAAAATCCGCGCCGGCCTGGACCAGCAGGTGGACCTCTTCATCACCTCCGCCGGCGTTTCGGTCGGTGACTATGATGTCGTCAAGGATGTGCTGAATACGCTGGGCCGCATCAACTTCTGGCAGGTGCGCATGAAGCCTGGCAAACCGCTGGCGGTGGGGCTGATTGACGGCGTGCCGCTGATCGGCCTGCCCGGCAATCCCGTCTCCGCCATGGTGTCGTTCGAACAGTTTGTGCGGCCGGCCATGCGCGTCATGCAGGGCCGCCGGGCATGGCGCAAACAGCGCATCCAGGTGGTGTTGGACGAGGACATCAAGAACACCAGCGGCCGGCGGCATTTCATCCGCGCTATCGTCACCAAGCAGGGTGACCAGTACTTCGCCCGCACGACGGGCGACCAAGGCTCTGGCATCCTGACCTCCATGGTCAAGGCCAACGCCCTGCTTATCATCCCCGAGGACCAGCGGCTCGCCCGCAAGGGGGAACTGGTCACCGCGGAAATGTTGGATTGGCCAGAAGTCGAATGAGGAGGGAAAGGATGAAGGCGGAAGAGTTTCTGCAGAGGAGC
>Ga0315298_1003685_pt1 | contig 23963 bp, 24 predicted proteins | sample WHS_1_MG_FD_203077 | JGI IMG/M metagenome (GOLD analysis project Ga0315298, IMG submission 203077) | Extremophilic microbial mat communities from Washburn Hot Springs, YNP, Wyoming, USA - WHS_1_MG | ecosystem: Environmental > Aquatic > Thermal springs > Hot (42-90C) | place: USA: Wyoming...
TCGCATTCATCGGGGTGAAAAATTATGATGGAAGAATTGGATTCACCTTATCAGCAGGTGGAGGGATCGGCGCCGAACCTAAACTGGCTGAACCACTAGATATTTTTATAGAGCCAGAAGATGCCTTGGAAGTCGCAAGAACTGTAGTCGAATTATACAGGGATTATGGACCCAGAATCTATAAGGCCAAAGCACGTTTCAAATACATGTTCGAATCTTGGGGGAGAACAAAATTCACAGCATACTTGAAGGAAAGATTGGGGGGAAGAATAGAGGATCTTAAGGTTGAGCCAAATTTTCTTGAGGGTGTAGAACATGTGGGGGTAAATAGACAGAAGCAAGATGGAAAGATTTATGTGACATTGCCAATCCTCGGAGGAATCCTATCGACCGCCCTAATGCTGAGTCTTGCAGAGATCGCTGAGAGATACGGCTGGCCCGAGGTAAGGTTGACCTGCTTCCAAAACTTGATCTTGCCCGGCATAAACGACAATGAACTGCTCCAACTCAAGAAGGAACTGAAAGTCTTAGGTTTCGATTTGGAAGGACCCTCCTACAAATGGACAACAGTCGCATGCCCCGCCAATTTCTGCGGTAAAGGAGTCGAGAATACGAAGACTAGAACTTTGGAGATAATGAAGTATTTAGAGTCCAAAATGGGCGATAGACTCCACGATTTGAGACTGACCCTATCGACAAGTGGATGCCCAAATAGTTGTGCAAGGCATGTTATTGCCGATGTAGGGCTTCAAGGGACGGTTGTCCGAAGAGACGGTGAGACTGTGCCCGGATACAATATTTATCTTGGCGGTGGTCCAGCTGGGAATCCGTCGATAGGTCGAATCGTTAAGGTCGGAGTCGCTGCAGAACAAGTAAAGGATTATCTTCTAAACATTCTCTCCGCATATCTGAATAGGAGAGTTGGATGTGAAAGTTTCAGGGACTTTTGCAGGAGATATTCCATTGAGGAGCTTGATTCGATGGGCCTACAAATCGTGGAGGGTGAGGTTAATTGAGTTCAGAGATATCTTCTAAACCACATGTCATAGATGTAAGAGGATACTCCTGCCCATATCCGCAATACTTCACTATGAGGGCACTCCGAACCCTGAGGGAAGATGAGGTACTCGAGATCTTGTTAGATAATCTACCATCACTGGAAATAGTTCAAGACTATGCCAGAAAGCATGGATGTAAATCTGTCTCTGCAGAGAAGATCGGAGATAACGTATGGAAGATCACTATTCGTAAGTAGACATCTAAGTCAACCGGTATCCACATAAAGTTGGAACATTTTAAATCGATTAAGTCAAACCTCCTCGTTGTGAGTATCACATAGAAGGAACTATCTCCGGTGGGTACCCGAGCCAGTCCACCATAACAAGTTTATATAGTGCTATAGTCTCATCCCCAGAGGCTCCTGGGTCTCTCGTGGGTGCTGCTTGGACAATCATCGTCCCACTCTTTAAGAGGCTCGCAGCCAGAAAATCTGAATATATGAAGGATACTCCAAGTTTACCCTTGAACCTTACCTTCATTCCTTTCCCCTCCAGCATCTCCACTAACCTATCCAAATCTACGTCCACTCTTACTCTGGGAGTTAGGACGAATGTTCGTCTTCCATCCCTTGCACATTCCTCCTCAAAATACCTCTCAGGCATGTCTGTAAGCTGGGCTCGCTGGCTACTGCAAACCGCACAACCCTCCTGTTTTGTAACATCTATCTTCTCGAAGGAGAGGTCTTCTAGGTCGAAGAGCAAGATCTTGCCGGCTAATTTAGGCGTCCTACCAGTCAAGATCCTTACAGCCTCGGAGACTTGGACACTGGATATAACCCCTATCGCCGCCGGATGAACACCAACCAATGAACACTTCGGTATCGACGAGTCGACAAATCCTGGGAATAGACATTCGAGGCAGGGGGTCTTCCTAGGAATTATTGTCGATGCGTTGGCAATTGTTCTTATCACACCTGCAAATATGTAAGGCACGCCCAAGTTCAGGCAGGCCCTGTTTATGAGGTAGCGTGTCTCCATACTGTCTAGACCGTCGAGGACGACGTTCACCCCATCAACTATCTCTTCGATGTTTCTCTTCATTATAGGTTCGGCTATAGGTTCAACCTCAATGTTAGGATTAAGTCTCCTGAGTTTCTCAGATGCAACCTCAACCTTGGGCTTTCCTATAGACTCAAAATCGTAGAGGTACTGTCTATGCAGGTCCGATATCGATATTATATCACGATCAACTATTCTCAAATGTCCAACACCCATAGCAGTCAACTTAAGCATCGTAGGCACACCCAATCCACCGCAACCTAGTACGCATGCCTTGGAATTCTTGAGTTGAACCTGACCTGAATATCCTATCTCGTCCAGTGCAATCTGTCTAGAGTAATACTCAAACTCTATATCTGTAAGCTCCTCCAAAACATTCCCCAACCATCATATGGCTTCAAACCAGTATTTCAAATTTCAATTATCTCTCGAGATCTCTTCCAAGGTTCTGCCTTTCGTCTCAACTCCAAGAGACGCAACAACTGCGGCGGCGATGAAGTGTGCTATGAAGAATCCTAAAAAGGCTTGAAAGACACCCATGCTAGACACTATTAGGCCTGTCGCCATAGGGGTTATTATACCTGCTATTCTACCTACTGCACCGGCTATGCCTGCGCCTGTACCTCTTATTCTGGTCGGGTAAAGTTCAGGAGTATAAGCGTAGGTGACTGCCCATGCTCCTAAGTTGAAGAAAGAGATTGCACCGCCGAATGCAATTATTGATATTTCAGACTTGGCTGTTCCAAATAGGTAGCTCGCTAACCCTGCAATAGACATGTAAGCTGTTAGGATAGGTTTCCTACCTAGATAATCTATCAAGAGTGCGGCGCTCAAGTATCCAGGGATCTGTAGAGAAGTTATCATTAGGGTGAACCATAGAGCCTTCACCAGTGTGAAGCCTTGCTCACTGAGAACTGTAGGCAACCATACAAATATCCCATGGTATGTGTAGGCTATGCAGAACCAGAGGATCCAAAGCATTATCGTCCTCCTCCTCAAATCCCTTGAGAGAAGCTCCGTCAGAGAGACTTTTGATTGTGGTGCGACTTCGACCCCTGAAGGTTCAGGGAAACGGTATCTCCGAATAATATCTTCAGCCTGTTGTACCTTACCCTTAACCTCAAGATATCTGATGGACTCAGGCATATATTTTTGAACCAATATTACAAACACTAAACTTGTGAAGGCAACTAAGAATATTGATCTCCAACCGTAGGCTGGCAGAATTACGAAGGAGACTGCGCTGATCAGGAGTGCGCCGAAGGACCATGAGCTCTCAAGAACTGCAACGAAGGTTCCCCTTCTCCTCGCAGGTATATACTCAGACATCCATGAGCTGAGAACCGGCATCAAACCTCCAGTACCCAAACCTCCGAGAAACCTTAAGATCATCATAGAGTTCAGGTCCCAAGCGAACGCGCACAGACCTGTGAATAGGGAGTATGAGATTATTGTGGCCTGGACAGTTAATTTCCTTCCAACATGGTCTGAAAGATATCCGCATCCTGAAGCTCCTATCAACATTCCAACATAATAAACGGTGGCCAACATCCCAATCGATGTCAGACTGAGGTTCCATTCAGACCTTATAGACGGGGCTACGAAAGATATTATCATGACAGATATTGCGTTGAATGCCCATGCGAGGCAACTCACACCCAGAAACCGGTAGTGAAAGAGGGTTATCTCAGCCTTCTCCAGACTCTCATGTAGAGACATTTTATATTACATAACCTCCATTGAAACTTGAGATTAATGCTGTGAAGTCATATATTTTGGTATTGTCTATCCATCAAGAGAGTCCATGAACCCGCCAGGGCAGCTCGTTCAGCGACATCCTCACTGTCTGCACCGCTGATTATTATCACGTCACGGTCCTGCGGCTCAAACTTTCTGTATATCATCTCAGCAATCCTATCCCAACCTTCAGGTGGAGGCTCGGTCTCCGGAGGAATTATGAGGCGCCCCCCTCTACATATGATGGTTGTCGCACCGTTCGCACCTACCTTCACCGCCGCATCCCTCTGTTCAAGGCCATTCCTAACCTTTGAGGCTGAACCTCTGACAAGAACCCCATACACGTACTCACCGTCGACGAGTGTGTTCTTTGGAAGGCGAATCTGCTTTGCCAAAAGTCGCCATATCTTCTCGGCGAAAACCTTACCTTTACCTGTCAACTCGCAGCCTGAACTAGACTCCTTAACAAGAGATGCTTGCTCCAGATATTTGATTATAGTCCTTGCAGAACCCTCCCCTAAATGGAGGGATTCAGCAAGCATCTTTCTACCCATCGGCCCCAAACTATAGATGAGCCACAGAGTCTTCAAAAGATCATACTTGGAGAAGGATGGTTTCGGGCCAGCCCCCCTACCCTTCATGAGCCTCTCAATTATTAAGAGATCCCTCAAAGATTATCCTCCCCCTCCCCAGCCAAAATACTCTCGAGCTTAAACAAAGCTTCCTGGACGGTTCGAGCATGAACCGCTCCCATACTCAGAAGCTCCTTAACCTTTTGGGAAGCTCGACCCTTCGCATAGTCCCTACTCAATATAGAATCGGCATCAATCAATATCGTCAATAGTCCAGACTCAAGTGCTTTCTTGGCAGCCTCAAGATTCAGCATGTTTCCACATCCAACTGGAAAGTCTGTAACTATGACTGCATCCGATTCTTGGATGGCCTTCAGGTTCTGATCGTATGCCTCCTCGGTTATCGGCGAGAAAGGAGCCTCCGAGACTATAGGTATCCCCAAGGCCTTAGCTGTCTCATAGTCGGTATCGAGCAGGTTAAGAACCCCAACTGTTACATCCCAACCTTCATCCACAAGCCTGTGCATGAGTTGCCCACCTGAGCCTCCGCCGCAAATTACATGGATTTTCCGACCTCTCTTGGAGCTCTTCCAGTTACTGTTTTGGAGTGGGATCACATAAATTGAGTCTGTTAATGGATTGTAATATGTGTGTACCTCGATTCCGAAGACCCTCCTCAAATTGTCCTCAGTAAGAACATTTTTGGGTGTGCCAAGAGCCTCGACCCTACCCTTATTCATAAGAAGTAAACGTTCGCAGTATCTGGCTGCAAGGTTGAAGTCATGGTAGACCGCCACAACAGTCAGTTTCAAATCGACGTTCAACCTCTTCAACAGGTCCATTATCTCAAGCTGGCTGCTGATGTCGAGGTGTAGGGTCGGCTCATCTAGAAGGAGAACTCTCGGTGTCTGGGTCAAGGCCCTGGCTATGAGTACACGCTGCCTCTCCCCACCGCTGACCTCCGTAATCAACCTCTCAGCAAGATGCGATACTCCAGTCCTGGCCATACTCTCTTCAGCTATCTTGATGTCTTGGATCGATTCTGAGTCGAGCCTTCCTAGGTGGGGGTTCCTACCCATAAGGACTACGTCCCTGACCTTAAATCCGAAGGTTATGGTGTTGTCTTGCGCTACAAAACCCAAGTCTTTGGCTACGGACTTTTCACTCATCCCTTGAATATCTATGTCGTTCAATAGGACGACACCCGACCTTGGTCTCAGAATTCTGCTCATGACCCTGAGCAGAGTCGATTTACCGGCACCGTTGGGCCCTATGACACCGATGAATTCACCCTGCTCAACCTCGAAGCTTACATTATTTAGAGCTTCGTGAGAGTCGTATGAGAAGCCCACCCCGTCGACCTTTATCAACACCATTCAAACCACCCTCACATACTATATTTTCCCCTGCTCTTCCTGAGCATATAGATGAAGAAAGGACCGCCCGACATTGCGGTTATTATGCCGACAGGCAACTCATAGGATGCCGATGCTGCCCTAGCCACGGTGTCGCAAAATACAAGGAACATCCCTCCTGAGATGAATGAGCTCGGCAGAAGCGTTCTATGGTCAGGTCCAACCAGTATTCTAGAGAGATGTGGAATGACCAAACCTACAAAGCCGATCAAACCGCCTATTGATACTGCGGCGGCGGTCATGAGGGAACCTAAACCGAGAAGGACCCTTCTTGAACTCTCAACATTGACCCCTAAGTGCTGGGCCTCCTCATCTCCTAGGGTCATAACATTCAGGTCCCTCGAGTAGAAGTATGTTATGACGGCCCCAGCCGAGATTAGGGGGAGGATTCCGAGAACATCCTTCCACTCGATATATGAGAACCCTCCCATCATCCAGTACACTAGTCTATGCATCTCCCAACCCGAGAAGACCTGGATGAGGGATACTATTGAGGAGAGGAATATGCTGACCGCCACACCGGACAGGAGTAAGGTTACAACAGGGGCGTGTCTGCCGACCTTGGCCAGGTTATAAACCGCCATAACCGTTGCTGTCGCGGCTATGAAAGCCATTATGGATGTTGAATTTACACCCAACACAGAATATCCTATCCTGAATATTATGGCCAAGGAGGCGCCTAACGCGGCTCCTGAAGAAACACCGATGACATATGGATCAGCCATAGGATTCCTGAATACTCCTTGAAAAATGGCTCCTGAGATGGCCAATCCAGAACCTACAAGAGCCCCAGCCAACACCCTAGGCAGCCTGATCTCGGTGATAATGATAAAGTCTCTATTCTCAAGCCCAGTCGAATCTATGGATTCGCCTATGAACGGCATAGACTTCAGCAGAGCCCTGACAACAACATCCAACGGTACCTTGGAGTATCCGAAAGATAGTGAAGTCAAGACGACCATGATGAAGAGTGCCAGAAGTATTGGCGGAATTATGTTTCTGCTTCGGCTGGACATTCGCATCTCGACATGTCTTCTCAGGATTCGAGACAAATCTCTTTCGGCCTCCGACGCTTATTTGGATGGAATATCCATCCATCTTTTAAATAACCCTAATATAAAGGTCTACGACTCAACAATGCCTGTGATCATGATTATAGGGGATGGGATGGCAGACCTACCCTTAAAAGAGCTTGGGGGTAAGACACCCCTACAATTCGCGGAAACCAAAAATATGGCGAGCCTCACCTCAAAAGGTAGATGTGGACTCCTAGAACACGACGCAGCCAACGCACCAGACAGTGAAGTTGCAATAACCAGTATTCTTGGATACCCTGAGTTGTCGGATGCCTTATCGAGAGGCCCTCTAGAAGCTTTAGGCTCTGGAATAGAGTTGGATGATAAATCTCTAGCCTTCAGATGCAATTTCGCCCTCGCCGACAATAACTTAAAAATTTTGAAGGACAGGGTCGACGTTGAGGAGGTAGACCTAAGAGAATTCTTTGAGGATCTCAGCCTCTATTGCTCAGAGAAGTTAGGTGTGGAGGCGATTATTAGAAGAAACAGAAGGTTCAAGGCTGTCATGGCTCTAAAAGGCGACAACCTCTCTCAGAAAGTATTAGCACCTCCACCATCCATAGAGGAGACTGCGACGAGGGTCAAACCTCTAGAGGAGAATGTGGATGCCAAAAGTACGAGTATGATGATAAATTCCATCATAAAGGAGAGCCACAACATTCTAATGAGGCTAAAAGGAAATTCTGGACTTAGCTGCCCCGCAAACATTCTTATCCCTTGGGGTGTCGGGAGGAGACTTAGACCTGAACACTTCAAGTCTAGATACGGCCTAAAGGCTGCGTGTATAGCTGGATCTCCCCTCGCCAAGGGAATAGGAATAATGCTCGGAATGACTGTTCCCAAAGTAGATGGGGCAACAGGCTACGCTGACACAGACACAGATGCGAAGGCTGAGGCTACACTCGAGATGTGCAGGGGAAACGATTACGTGCTGTTGCATGTAGGAGGCCCAGATGAGGCGAGCCACGATGGAGATCCGGCGTCGAAAGTGAAGATCATATCCAAGCTCGACGATATGCTTGGGAGAATTCTAACTGAGCTGAAACTTGAGGATAACTTGATAATCCTCCTAGCAGACCATACGACGTCGACAACTCTACGTAAACATACAGTCCACCCCACACCAATAGTTATTGCCGGCATGCATGTTATACCAGACGAGGTGAGAAAATATGACGAGCAGAGTGTGGCGAATGGAAGTTTAAGGAGGATCCCTATGAAAAAAGTCATGTCAACCATAACTGAGGAGATTATAAAGTAGGCGACGACGATTTGACCGTGCCCATGAGAGATATTGAAGAGAGGCTTCAAGGCCCCGAGCAGACAGTGCATGGGGGGAACATATGGGACATCGCTGATGAAAACACTGTTAGGAAAGGGGGGCTGATAGACTTCAGCTCCAACATAAACCCTCTCGGCCCTTCAGAGAAGGTTTACGAAGCGGTAAGGGAGAGCTTATGGAAGATTAGATTCTACCCTCAGATAGACTCGAAGAACCTGAGAATAAAGATCGCTGAAAGACATGAAGGCCTCACATACAGTAATGTCATAGTAGGGAACGGTTCATGTGAGCTCATACACCTCTTCACCCAAACATTCGTTAAGAGCAACACGTTGACCCTGATTCCGATACCGACATTCAGCGAATATTACTATGCCACCTGCAAAGTTGGAGGAGCTGTGAAAGAGGTTGAGCCGAAGGGAGACCTAACATTCGACGTCGATAAGATCATCGGCAACATACGTGAAAATAGCATAATCTTCCTATGCAATCCGAACAATCCAACAGGCACACTCCTGGACAGGAAAAGTATAACATACATAGTCGAATACGCATCCAGAAGGGATAGTCTAGTCTTTGTAGATGAAGGATTCATAGATTTCACCAGGGATCCTGAAAGAACAACATTATCATCCAATGTAAGTAAATACTGGAATCTATTCGTACTGAGAAGCTTAACCAAATCTCACGGTCTGGCTGGGCTGAGGATAGGTTACGGTATAGCCTCTGAAGAGATTATTGAAGCCATGCATAGGTTGAAGGTTCCTTGGAATGTGAATTGCCTCGCCCAAGCAGCAGCTGAGGCTGCTATTGACGATGATGAGTTTTTGGACAGGACTAGGAAAGCCATATTGAATGAGAGAATATGGATGATCAGCCGCCTAAGGTCGATTCCTAAGTTGAAGGTTTACGACTCCGAAGCGAACTTCATACTTATCGACATGAAAACTTCATCCCTAACAAGTCGAGAGGTCTCCAATCGAGCGTTAGAGAACGGGTTAATGATAAGGGATTGCAGCTCATTCAGAGGCTTAGACGAGTATCACATAAGGGTCGCTGTGAGAAAAAGGGAGGAGAATACTAGACTCATACGGTTCTTTGAGAGCCTCCTAGGAAATGCCTGATCCGAATGGTCACGACAATATTTCATATAGACCCAGTATCCCAAATGCTAATGTTAATCATAGCGCTAATCTTCGACCTACTTTTCGGGGAGCCCCCCGAGACCATTCATCCAACAGTTATGGTAGGCAGAATCATTGAAAGATTTGATAGTCTACTGAGAAAGGTCAAGACCTGTAAGAAGATGGTTGGATTTCTATTAACATCAATCACTCTCATACTAATTGCATATCTCACCTCCACAATCCTCGAAACTGTGAAGGGTGTGTTGGGTCAGGCTGGATATCTTATTGTTGGAGGTTTCATCCTTAAGACAACGTTCGCAGTCAAATCTATGGAGTTGCACGTCAACCCTATAGTGGAGGCACTAGAAGCCGGTGATATTCAAGCAGCTAGAAGGTCTTTGAGCAAGATAGTAAGACGCGACACAGAGCAATTGGATGAGGGGCTCTGCTCATCCGCAACGATAGAGTCTATAGCTGAGAGCACAGTCGACGGCATAATCTCCCCAATATTCTATCACTTACTGTTAGGTGTGCCAGGGGCTGTCGTATTCAGAGTCATAAACACATTTGACTCCATAGTTGGCTATAAGGACAAGGAACATATTGAGCTCGGATGGTTTCCGGCGAAGGCAGATACGGTAGCAAACTATTTGCCTGCCAGACTCACAGGTTTAATCATGGTCATCGCCTCGGCAATAGTTGGATTCGACTGGAGAAACTGTGTCAAGACCCTTCTCTCAGAACATGGGAAGACAGAGAGTCTCAACGCTGGCTGGCCGATGTCTGCGATGGCAGGATCTCTCAAGGTTCAACTTTGGAAGATTGGATCTTACAAGCTGGCTGAAGAATTCGACTTGCCAAAACGAAAAGATATTGGATCAGCAATTAAGATGATGAAGGCCACAACAATCATATTCATCACCGGCGCATTCGTGAAGTTAATTTTAATATTCTTTCTGATAAGAGGTGAAATCTGAGGGTGAATGAGTATCAAGACATATTGAGGGTCTTCAGTGAATCGAGAGCCGATAGGTTCCTAAGAAGTGTTGAAGGGAGTAGACCAATATTCATATGCACAATAGGAACAACAGAGACAGCGAAGATCCCAGGTATATCTGCGGCTGGAAAGAACCCGCAGTTCACCGACTACACACCCGCAGCAGATGTTGAGTATCTATATTACGGAGGATGCAAATGTATAGGCAGCATACCTGTAACCCCTGAAGGAGTGCCTACACCAGCTCTGATCACAAAGGCTGCAGTAGACCTCGCAGGTATGCCTGTGTTAGTGGCTGATGCAGGTTCTAGGGTAAAACCAGAAGTTCCATTCGTCGATTTGGGAGGCTCCCCTGGGAAGGATATAAGGTGTGGAGCCGCTGTAAAAGAGGCGACTAAAATATTTGAGAATTCAAAAGCACTAGGCCTGAACCTCGCCAGAACATCTGAATTCTTGGTCTTAGGGGAGAGTATTCCAGGAGGCACTACAACCGCCCTCTCAGTCATGATGGCCATGGGTCTCGACGCTGAAGGTAAGGTTAGCAGCAGCATGCCTGACAATCCGCACAGCCTCAAACTTTCTGTTGCAGAGAAGGCTCTGAAGTCGGCTGGCTTAAGAAAGGGAGACCTTGAGAGGAGCCCAATAGAAGCCATCGAGATGGTTGGAGACCCTGTTCAAGCAGCCCTTGCAGGTCTGATTGCAGGTGCGGCTGATCATGTGAAGATTCTTATGGCTGGGGGGACCCAGATGGCAGCGGTTCTCGCCATCGTAGATTACATAGCCTCCTCCCACACAAGCAACCTAGCTATAGGAACTACAGAGTGGCTTTTCAAAGATAAGACCTCAGATCTGGTGGGTCTCGTTAAGCAGATATGCGAGGTTCCAATACTCGCTTCGAGACTATGCTTCTCAAAATCTAAGCATCGAGGCCTGCGAGCCTACGAATTCGGGGTGGTCAAGGAAGGTGTGGGTGCTGGTGGAGCGTCCATAGCCGCCATACTGAAGAGTTCAGGCGCAATAACATGCTCCAAAATTCAGGAGAGGGTTGAGATGGAATATAAGGGGTTGATCGATTAGAATGGTGAATCTCCCAGTAGGCGCCCACATGAAATGCTCTAGGGAGAGTTTGATAATAAAGTCTGAGGAACCTATCAGGGCACTCAGCTCCGCAGTCCTCAACGGAGGGTTCCGCAGGGTTGACTCAATAATTGTAAGGCACGTGCCGAAAAACTTCAGATGCAGAGACCCATATGCCTACTTAGCAACATATGTGGCTGGGCTGGGGCTGAAGCCGGATTCAACAGTAGGTTTCATAACAGCAGCAGACCTTGAGTGTTTCGGCCTCTCAAGCCTGAGCTTGGGCAAGATCAAAGTCTCAGCAGTGGCCACGGCTGGGACGAGCAACTCTATGAGGGTCGGAGAGAAAACTGCGATATCAAACAATTCTGGAACAGTCAATATTATTGTTTTAATGAACGTCAAGACCACAGATAGTTGTCTCGTCAACGCTGTACAGACAGCGACTGAGGCGAAATCCCTAGTCTTCAAGGATCTCGATATTAGAAGTTCGATCTCAAACAGGTTAGCTACAGGAACATCCACAGACGCGGTGATGGTGGGCTCAGCTGAGGAGGGGCCCCAATATCACTATGCAGGGCCAGGCACAGCACTCGGTGTGGCTATTGCAAATACCGTGTATACGGCGGTTAAGGAGGCAATTGAGAAACATGATGGGGCCACTCCAAACCGGCCGCTGCTCACTAGGCTTGAGGAGAGGGGTATAAGAATCAAGGATCTTGAAGAGAGCTTCATGGAAAAATATATTCACCACAAGGCCCTAGGCTCAAAGAGTGGGGTTAGAAGAATATTCAGAAGGCTCCTTGAAGAGGCTGCCTCAGACCATAATGTTGCAGCCCTAATACTTGCAGCTTTACATCTCGATGATGACGGTTACTCAGGTCTCATTCCAAACCTCCCAGAGAAAAAATATTCTGAGGACCCTGTAAGCCTCCTCGCAGACGAAATCTTGGGGATGGCTATAAGCAACTATATCGCAGGGGCTAAGGGTGTATTTGAATATGTGAGGTTCGATAGGGCCAAACCTGGAATAATAAGGAGGCTCGGACCATTCGCAGATGATGCGGTAGGAGCCTTGGTAGCTGGGGTCTCATCAAACGTCTACACTAAACTGGGAAGACGAAGGTAGATTTCGATGACTCCTATGAGGGGGCTGAAGAGTGTTGTGGCGTTCCTGACAATAATCCCTATTGGAAGAGACTCCGGAGAAGTTAGGGAGGCAGCATCCAACATGTATCTTTTCCCAGTTTTTGGAGCCGCCCTCGGATTTTTCATAGGACTCCTAGGAAAAATCTTGAGGGAACTCATCCCAACGGGTTTGACATCGACTGTTTTAACAATCAGCATCCTCTACCTAGTCACAGGCCTCCACCATTTCGATGGGCTCCTAGATTTCGGTGACGGCGTGATGGCTCATGGATCACCTGGGGAGAAAGTCTCCATTATGAGGGATAAGAGTATAGGGGCGGGAGGTCTCGGTCTCGGCCTCCTCAACACACTTCTTTTAGCCTCCTCCATATGGTCTATTCCTGCTGGAGAACTTCCTCCAATCATGGTGGTCTCCGAAGCTTCAGCCAAACTAGTCATGGTTCTCTTAGCCGTGACCGGTAAGCCAGCGCAGGATGGGGTGGGCGCCATCTTTATTTCAACATTGGCTGGGCGACGCGGCAAGATCACTCTCATCACATCTCTACTCTTCACTGTAGGAGTCTCCGCACTCACTATTGGCACTAGGGGTTTAGTCGGCGCACTCTCAGCATTGACCGTTGGAATCTTAATCGAATACATATCGAACATTAACTTTCGATGTGTGACAGGAGATGTCTTAGGAGCTGCCAACGAGCTCTCAAGAACCTTCTCCATCCTCACCATGGTGACTTTGAATTGGATCTAGTTGGCTTGGTCATGGCTGGTGGGAGGGGGACCAGAATGGGTTATGAAGTTGAAAAGCCTCTCATCACCGTCGGTGGTAAGAGTATGCTTGCGAGGGTGGTGGAGGCTCTCAAGGGCTCCTCCAAAATTGGGGAGGTCATCATCGCCACAAGCCAATACACACCTAGAACCGAGGAGGAGGCGGTGAGAATGGGATTGAGAGTAATAAGAACTGAAGGCTCAGGATATGTCGCAGATGCGAGGCAAGCCATTGGGATGCTGGTTCCAAGAACAGTCCTAGTAGTCTCGGCAGACCTACCTCTGATATCGAGTCGACTGATAGATGATGTCATCCAATATTATTTTACATGCGGGAAACCTGCTTTGAAGGTTATCACATATAGGTGGGGTAGGAGCAGAGGCAGCTCCGGAGGTGAGGAGGAGTTGAGGCCAGCCGGATTGAATATCATAGACAGCAACTATATTTGGATGGAACATATAGAGGAGGCCGACCTACTAGTAGAGTCTGTGGAGGTTGCTTTAAACATCAACACCCCAAGCGATGTTGAGAGGCTGCGCAGGCTGCTAAGTAAACAATATATTATTGGCAACTCGTAGAGTATGGTCGCCTCAACGTATATCGACCAGTGGAATAGTTATTATGCGCAATGTGAATTGTCATGTCGACGATAGACGAGTATACAGCATCCGGTCGGCCGGGTGGAGGGGTGTGGGGAGCAAAGTCTTCATTGGTCTGCTTTATAGTTGTGGTTGCCGGTGTACTAGCGGTCTCCCTAGCTACTTCCATTGCCTTAACCTTAGGCGGAGTCTCACTTAAGGACCCGCAGTATCCTTTATCTCTAGTATCTATCCCTGTGAATGAGTCTACAATACTGTTGTTGACTATGATATTTATGAGGAGGAATAAGGCAAATCTTAACGCATTGGGATTCAAAAAGGTCTCAGTCGCCACAATCTTCGGAATGACCTTATTGGCTGTGATGATGCTTTTTTCAGCGGCGACTGTTGCATGGCTGCAGAACGCCATACTCGGCCCCGACCCTTCTGAAGAGGCTTTCACACGACTTGTCTCACCTAGAGATCCAGCCCAACTCCTCATCCTAATCACCTTCTCAATGGTCCTGGTTGGGCCTGTAGAGGAACTCTTCTTCAGGGGGTATGTCCAGAAGGGGCTTGAAGATTCGCTTGGAAGGGTGAAGGGGTGGATTCTGGCCTCCATACTATTCGGCTTGATGCACGGATTCAATATTGTAAGGGCTATAGCGCCGACCCTGGTCGCAGGACTATTCCTAGGCTTCATATGGCAGAGATTAGGAAGAAACACGACAGCAGTTGCTATTATGCATGGAATCTACGACTCAATCGCCTTGACCTTGAGTTTTCTAGCCGCCATCTAATTGAACAAAAACCCATCCTTAACGTATTATGGAGAGAGGAGGGGTCACCGATACTACAATCTTAAATCTAAGATCTGCTACAATCATCTCTCTGGTAATGGCTTTGCCTAAGAAAAGTGTAAAGACTAAACCTAAGAAGAAGGCTAAACCTAAGAAGAAGGCCAAGCCTAAACCCCCTCCAACCCCACCTCCATCTGAAGCTCCAAAAGTTGAGACTCCACCATCAGCGGAGTCAGCTACATAGCCATCCAATCTAGCCTCTGAATCTGCGGGCCCTTAGGTTTAAGCCTGCACCTCCCCCTACTTTTTTATGCTAGGCTAATGGAGAAACCACACTATCAAATAGGTGAAACACGTGGATCGTCAAACCTCCTCCGCGAAACTTATCAGGGTCTAAAACGATTTTGCAACATGGTCTTCAATGAGAATGATCATATTTACCAAGATTTTTATCCTAGCCTTCCATGTTCATATAAATGTTTTATTATGTCGATAGGTAAATCTTTGATTGTTTGAAATTTGGGGTGATGTCCTTCGGGCTACAAGATTTCTAAAATCCGAAAGAGGGACGGTCGCATAGTAGATTTTGAGCCTGGGAAGATTGAGGCTGCTATAAAGAAGGCTATTGACGCTGTCTCAGCTCCGAATGGTGAAGTCGCTGGAAGGATTACAAGGGTTGTTGTAGATGAGTTGGAGAATAAGTTTGAGGGAAAGATTCCCGGTGTCGAAGATGTTCAGGATATTGTTGAAAGGGTTCTGATGCTTGAGGGGCTACCGGAAGTTGCTAAAGCCTACATATTATACAGGAAGAGGCGTGCCGAGATTCGTGAGGCGAAGAAGATCTTCGGCGTTGAGGATGAGCTGAAACTCTCAATCAACGCCGTTAATGTCCTTGAGCGTAGATACCTACTCAAGGATGAGTCGGGTCGGGTGATCGAGACCCCTGCTCAAATGTTCATGAGGGTTGCTAAGTCTATCGCCGCTGTCGACCTTAAATATGGTGGGAGCGAGGACATAGCCCAGGAATTCTATAATTTAATGTCTAGACTTAACTTCCTGCCGAATTCGCCGACGCTCATGAATGCCGGTACGAGGCTGGGTCAACTCTCAGCTTGCTATGTTCTACCGGTCAACGATTCTATCTCGGAGATATTCAACACTCTCAGGGACATGGCTTTGATCCATCAGAGTGGAGGTGGAACAGGCTTCTCGTTCTCGAGGCTTAGGCCGAAGGGGGACTTTGTAGGCTCGACAGGAGGCATCGCTTCTGGACCGATATCCTTCATGAGAATCTTCGATGCTGCAACAGATGTTATAAAGCAGGGTGGTAGGAGAAGGGGCGCGAACATGGCTGTTCTGAGAGTTGATCACCCAGACATTATAGAGTTTATAACGGCAAAGGAGAGGGAGGGTTTCCTGACAAACTTCAACCTATCTGTAGCAGTAACAGACTCTTTCATGGATGCTGTTGAGAATGACCTCGACTTTGAGCTGGTAAATCCGAGGACAGGTAAGCCCACACGCAAGATGAAGGCTAGGACTCTCTGGAATCTCATAGTCACTTCGGCATGGAGGACAGGGGATCCAGGACTCATATTCATCGATGAGGTGAACAGGCATAACCCAACACCCCAGCTGGGACCTATAGAGAGCACAAACCCCTGCGGTGAGCAACCCCTCTTACCGAATGAGTCTTGCAATCTAGGCTCAATAAACCTCGCCAAGTTCGTTGAAGATGGAAAGATAGATTGGGATGGATTGAGGAGTTGCGTCAGAAGATCCGTACATTTCCTAGATAATGTTATAGATGCGAACAGATACCCCACACCGAATGTGGAGAAGGTTACGAAGGGGAATAGGAAGATAGGGTTGGGCGTCATGGGTTTCGCCGACACCCTGATAAAAATGGGGATCCCCTACGACTCAGACGAGGCCCTGAGGTTCGGGGAGGAGGTCATGAAGTTCATAAATGATGAGGGGCACAGATACTCTGCCGAACTCGGGGAGGCGAGGGGTTCATTCCCAAATTTCGACATGAGCATATGGCCCAGCAGAGGCTTCAAGGCTATGAGGAACGCCACAGTGACAACAATCGCTCCGACAGGCACCATCAGCATAATAGCCGGTGTAAGCAGCGGCATCGAACCCCTATTCGCTGTCGCCTTCATAAGAAACGTGATGGAGGGAACAAGACTCACCGAGATAAACTCTGAATTTGAGAGGATAGCGAAGGAGCGGGGCTTCTACAGTGAGGAGCTCATCTCCAAGATAGCGAGGACAGGTTCTGTAAGGCAGATCGAGGAGGTTCCTGAAGATGTGAGGAGACTATTCGCCACCGCCTTCGACATAGAGCCTGAATGGCATGTCAAGATGCAGGCTGCCTTCCAGAAGCATGTAGATAACGCTGTCTCCAAGACAATAAACTTTCCAAACGACGCCACACCTGAAGATGTTGAGAAGGCTTACTGGTTGGCCTACAAATTGAAGTGTAAAGGGATAACGGTCTACAGATACGGGAGTAAGAGGCAACAGGTTCTATACATAGGTTCAGCCGTGAACTATGTCAGCGCTGAGGCAGAGTATGGTGGAGGGTGCCCGACCCCAATATGCTCGATAAACTAAATGGGCTAACCACCATTCATCTGAGGTATTAGTTTGACCGTTCAATAGATTGGAGGCCTATCTGCAGTTAAGGTCTCGATTACGATAGGTTACTTGGCCTCACCCTCTTTCTTAGCCCTTTCAGTGATCTCCCTGGAGATCTCCTCCATGGTTTTTCCTTCCGTCTGTATGCCAAGTTGCTTTGCGGTCTGTATCAGAATATCCGTAGACTTCTGGGCAGGTGTAGGTTGGGCTGATGTTGCTGGTGGAGGTGTCGTCAACCCTTCCGTAGCTTGTCTGTACTGTCTGATAGCGTCTCCTATAGACCTGGCAAGTTCAGGAAGCTTCTTCGGGCCAAATATTATTAGGACTATCACTAGGATTAGGGCTATCTCCCAAGGGCCTATGAAAGGCATCAAATCCACCTCGCCTTTTCTATGTCTATGAGGAGGTTTATTAACGCTACTCAAAATAGTAGTGCTATTGTAAATGTTTCGGCTATGCCTGAATATACAAAATTTTCACTCTTAAAGAACTTCTCTACATGCTTCAAGGAACCTTTCGTTCTCATCCCTTCGTCCAACGGTAACCCTCACATATTCTCCAGATGTTAATCCAAGGAGGTTTTTCAGACTCCTTATTATCACCCCTTTACTTGCCAGTCTCTGGGTGAATACTTCGGAGTCCTGGCCTCTAGGCAACTTGACCATTAGAAAGTTGCTGTCGGATGGTATGGGCTCAAATCCTATCGTCTTGAGCTCCCTCGACAAGACTTCCCTATCCCTATTTATCTCCTCAGCGATCGCCCTGAAATGTTTAATGTTCTTTAGGGCTTGGATGGCAGCGGTTTGGGCGAGCCTGTTAACGGTGAAAGGGAGCCTGACCTTCTCTAGACCCTCAATAATTTTAGGGTTTGAGACAGCGTATCCAATTCTGAGTCCTGCGAGACAGAAATATTTCGACATTGACCGCAATACTATGAGGTTTTCACTGTTTTCCACAAGATCTATCGCTGTCTTACCTGAGAATTCGGCGTAAGCCTCGTCTACGATGATGAGGGAGCTCTCAAACTCAATCATCTCCTCAAGCTCCTTTCTATCTATGCTTCTACCTGTTGGATTGTTCGGTGAGCCTAGAAAGATCAATTTTGCATTTTTCATGTGCGGTTTGAGGTTTGAAGCTTTAACATTGAAGCCTTCACCTTCAGTCTCCAGATATTTTATCTCAGCCTCCCACAACATCGAGGCTAGCATATAGAGGGTGTATGTTGGGACCGGTAGGACTATCTTATCCAGGGGGTTGAGGGTTGCCTTACATATCATGTCTATGAGGTCTGAGGAGCCGTTTCCAACGGTTATGTGGTTGGGTGGTAGACCTATGTAATCGGAGATCGCTTCTTTAAGATCCTTATAAGATGGGTTTGGATACCTGTTTATTTTATGGAGTTCAACAGCGATTTTTTCAATAATCTCCCCTGGGAGCCTGTATGGGTTCTCGTTTGAACCCAGGTTCACTATGTCTTTCTCTGGTATCCCATATATTCTCGTGACATCCTCTGGGAACAGCCCTGGATCATATGTTCCTATCAGTGTAAGGATGTTTTTCAAGGTTTGACTGTTGACGGTCATGTTTTGATGGCCTGTCTTATCTCTTCGATCTTCATTTCGAGCTGTTCGAGAGGTACCACTTTCGCCTCCTTCTCAGGCACCGAAGCCATGGCCCAGAAGAGTCTGGCTATTATCAGGATGGTCTTTCCAACGTATCCTGGTGAGTATGGGAGCATCTCAGCCGCTAGGTCCCCACACTTCTCAAGGGTCTTCTTATCCACATTCGTTACTTTCTCGGCCACAATCCCAAGAGTTGATATTCCGTTGCCTAGGACCCTCTCCCTCGCCGCGTAGGCCTTCGCTGCTTCGCTTGTGACCCTGTGGACACCCACTTATGCATCACCTCCCTCAATAGTCTAGATACTTCATTATCTCCCACGGGGTTATGTAGAGGCAGAACTGGTTCCACTCTTCAAACTTCATATCTACGAAAGCCTCGTATATGTGGCTTCCCAAAGCCCTCTGCAAGACCTCGTCTGTGGTCAAATGTTCAACGGCATCTCTAAGTGTTGTAGGCAATTCCCCTACGCCATATCGCCTCTTCTCTTCAACGGTCAGACTGTACATGTCGACTCTTATGGGTTCCCCTGGATCTATCTTCTTCTTTATTCCGTCGAGTCCAGCCATCAGCATGCATGAGAATGCAAGATATGGGTTGCAAGATGGGTCTGCTGCCCTATACTCACACCTAACAGCCTTATCCTTCTTAAAGTATAGTGGAACCCTTATCAGGGCGCTTCTGTTTCTTGGGCTCCAACTTATGTTTATGGGCGCTTCAAATCCTGGAACCAATCTCTTGTAACTGTTTACTGTCGGGCAACATATTGCCGTCAGTGCCTTAGAATGCTCGATCAACCCTCCTATGTAGTATCGTGCTGTCTGGCTCAGGCAATACTCGTCATCCTTGTCGTAGAATACGTTCTCACTCTTGAAAGGCTCCCCCCTCCAAAGGCTCATGTGGGTGTGCATGCCACTCGCGTTATCCAAGTATATGGGTTTGGGCATGAAGGTAGCTATCCAACCATACTTTGCAGCAATATTTCTGGCTGTGAACTTATACTTGTAGAATGCGTCTCCGCAGTTGACTGCCTCCATGGGTTTGTAGTCTAGCTCAACCTGTCCTGCTGTTGCAACCTCATGGTGGTGATATTCAACGTTGACACCCATCTTCCTGAGGTAGTATACAACCTCATTCCTGTAGTTGTTGGTTGTATCCTCAGGCGGCGCCCTGAAGTAAGCCTCCTTAGGCCTGAGCAATGTTCCTCCAGGCCTGATCTCTGGGGATCTTGGAATAACTCTAGGCGGCCCCCACGAGTCTCCTTTCCCACCGGCTGGTGAGACCCATAGGTCGTAGTGTAGTTTTGTCGGGTCGACCTCCTCAAATACGAAGTATTCGATCTCCGGGCCGAATATGGCTCTGTAGCCCATATTCTCAGCCTCTTTCATGGCGTTGCGTGCTACGTAGCCACGTGGATCAACATTCGACACTCCTCCTCCACCCTTCTCTCCGAAGGCTTCATAGATGTCTCCGAATATTATTGCTGATTTCTGGATGGGATCATCAATCCATGGAATCAGGCATGTCGTTGATGCGTCTGGCATCCACACCATGTCGCTCTCCTGGATGGGTTTGAAGCCTCTTATCGATGAGCCGTCGAATCCGAGTCCATCTTCGAAGGCTCCGCCGTTGATGAATTCTGAAGCTGGTACCGTGAAGCTTTGTAGGATCCCCCTCAAGTCGCTGAAGAAGCACATTACATTATTTACGCCAGCCTTCTCAAGCATGTTTCTTGCGTCTTCTATAATTCTTTTGTCAGGCATCTATATGTCTCCGCTCCTATTACTTTCATATTTTAACGGCCGTTCTACACGTCTTAACTAATATTTATAGTATTTGCAAAAAATAGCATACATTTATCAACTTTAATCTTAAATATGTATACATACTATCAGGAAAAATTTGAGGGATACTATACATGGTGAACATTTATGGACAACCCTAATATCGACGTTGCCTATAATGCTTCAAAAACACAGTAGCCGGGGCCAGATGGTAAGATATGAAGCCGAGGATAGATGATTTGGATCGAAAGATTCTGAGAGAGTATCTTGAAGATGCGAGGCTATCATGTAGGGAGGTGGCTAAGAGACTCAAAATTTCAACAGCCACCGTCCTCTCCCGGCTGCGTAGGCTTGAGGGTGAGGGTGTGATAAAAGGATACTCAGCCATCTTAGACCATGAGAAGCTAGATTACACGATCACAGCGGTGACAGAGATAGTCTTCTCCGGGGGTAGACTACTGGATATTGAGAGTGAGATAGCGAAATATTCAAACACCCTAGCCGTATACGACGTGACTGGGGAGACAGATGCGATCGTCATCTCAAAATTCAAGAGCATGTCGGAGTTGAGTGCCTTCACCAAGAGACTCTTAGCCATACCATCCGTTGAGAGGACGAATACACACATAGTCCTGACGAGGGTCAAGGAAGACTTCAGGATCGCACCTTGAGCATGATCAGGAAGGAACATATGGATTAGACATCCTTATATATCATGAGAAAAATGGTGAACTGAATCTGAAGGCTGCAGGGTAGGTGCAGAACTCTGCTTGAGCCAGATAAGGGTCTTGAAGATGCCGAGTTGCAATCAATGTGGAAGAACAATAATCCCAGGCGAGGCAGCTGTAAAGTTTAACTGCCCAAACTGTGGAGACGTCATCATATGGCGATGTGAGAAGTGTAGGCTCTTCGCCAGGGAGTATAAATGTCCAAAATGTGGAAATGTAGGACCTTGAGAGGTTTTGCATATGGGTAGAGTTATGGCTTCAATCAGAATATTTCCCTCAGATCCCTCCTGCGACCTATCAGGTTTGAGGAGTGAGATAATCAACCGCCTACCCAAAGATGTATCGGTCCTGGGTTTCAGGGAAGACCCGATAGCGTTCGGGCTTGTCGCACTCATAGTCAACCTCACCATGCCTGAGAATGTTGACGGTATGATGGATGGGGTTGAGGGGGTTCTGAGGTCTATCGAGGGAGTTAGTGAGATTCAGGTTCTTGCCTTGACAAGAACTTAGATATTGTTACTTAAAGTAACATTTATAAGGATATGTTTATCGTTACTATAAGTAACAAGGAATAAACCCATGTACATGGAACTTGAACCCTCAGCAAAGAATAGGAGAGCCGAACCACAGAAAATAAGCAGCTTCGAAGCCTTCAAGGAATGGGCGGGGACGGAACGTAACGAGTCTGAACTCTTAACATTCCAGAAGTATTACGGGGTCAGGGAGCTACTCAAGGCCGGTATCGAAGAGGTTTACGTAGACGCTCCAGTAAGATTCCTCCCAGATGACCTCAAGAGATTCGTAGACGCATGTGGGGTAGGACGTAAAAAGTTTATAACAGTCTTATGCAGCGCAGGAGTAGGAATAGAGAGGTCCAAGGAACTATTAGACCTTCTGGAACAGTCATCGAATGTCGAGGCGATATGGATATACCCCCTACTGAGTACAAACAGGGAGGCCTACAGGAAAACTGGATTCCAAGAGAGAAGGAAGGTGAAGGTGGAGGGCGCTATACTCGACAGGCTTGAAGAGTTCTTTGAGGGTGCACTGGAAGCCCTAGACCTATTCGAGAGCTCAGCAAGAATGAGAATGCTCTTTGCTATGTGGGACTCGCCGAAGGACAAAAGATTCTTCAGGGAACTTGTCAACCCAAAACTTCTATATGAGAACCTTGAGATCCTGCAGAGGATGAACCTCATCCAAGAGGTCTCAACCGGTGTTTATGGTCTCAGCGAGTGTGGGGAAAATCTGATGAGGGAATACCTCTACTTTCTAGACAAGTTGAGGAGAACAATAAGGGATCTCCAGCAGACATGATAGGCCAATAAACAGTCTTAAATGGGGGATAATGTTATGGACAATTCAAGTCAAATCTTGAAAGGGAATATACCAATCAGAAAGAGTGGATGGGCCTAAAAATTCACGCTTGAACAGGGAGGTTGAGAATATATGAGTAGGGAAGAGGTTCAGTTGAAAGTCGCCGACGCAAAGCAGAGGGATGTCGGTCATGGGAAGGTTAGAGTCGATAATGAGACGATGAAGAAGCTGACAGTCACCGCAGGCGACTATGTTGAGATAAGGGGAAAGAAGACTACGGCGGCGATAATATGGCCTGCATACACTGAGGATCAGGGTCAGGACATTATCCGTATGGATGGGCTTCTCAGAAGAAACGCCGGAGTAGCCATAAACGAGTATGTCATAGTAAGGAAGGGAGATGTAAAGGACGCCCAGAGCATAGTATTCGCGCCAACAGATGTGAGGCTGAATGTGGATGAGGAGTTTGTGAACTTTGTGAAGAGGAGATTCATGGACATGCCCTTCGTGGAGGGCGATACAGCGATGCTCTCAATATTCGGGAGCGCAGTACCCCTCATCGCAACAAGAACCAAGCCTAAAGGTCCTGTCCGAATAACGGAGAACACAATAGTCCAGGTTCTGAGTGAACCCGTCCCTGAGAAGAAAGGCATCCCAATAGTCACCTATGAGGATATCGGAGGTCTACATGAGCAGATACAGAGGATACGTGAGATGGTTGAGTTGCCCCTCAGACATCCAGAGCTCTTCCAGAGGCTTGGAATAGACCCTCCCAGAGGCATATTCCTTTACGGTCCACCAGGATGCGGAAAGACCCTTCTGGCAAAGGCCGTAGCCAATGAGTCTGACGCAAACTTCTATGTCATCTCAGGCCCGGAGATCATGTCGAAGTTTTATGGTGAGTCTGAGGCGAGGCTCAGGGAGATATTCCAGAAGGCTCAGGAGACTGCTCCGAGCATAATTTTCATCGACGAGATGGACGCCATAGCGCCCAAGAGGGAGGAGGTTACTGGAGAGGTTGAGAGGAGGGTTGTAGCCCAACTATTATCACTCATGGACGGCATGGCCTCCAGGGAGAACGTCATAGTCATAGGAGCCACCAACAGGCCGAACGCCATAGACCCAGCCCTCAGAAGACCAGGGAGATTTGATAGGGAGATTGAGATAGGGGTTCCGGACAAGCAGGGAAGATTCGAGATGCTGCAGATCCATACAAGAAACATGCCTATAGCAAAGGA
>Ga0315298_1003688_pt1 | contig 23941 bp, 29 predicted proteins | sample WHS_1_MG_FD_203077 | JGI IMG/M metagenome (GOLD analysis project Ga0315298, IMG submission 203077) | Extremophilic microbial mat communities from Washburn Hot Springs, YNP, Wyoming, USA - WHS_1_MG | ecosystem: Environmental > Aquatic > Thermal springs > Hot (42-90C) | place: USA: Wyoming...
CATGACTTTTGGCATACTCCTCATCTAAAAACACATTTTTTGTCTCAATCGTAAGCCTTCCACCCTCGGGCATTGCATCGCGGGCATTCACTACCAGATTAAGAATCACCTGCTCAATCTGTCCAGGATCAGCCTTTATCCTTCCCAAATCCTCAGCCATATATGTGACCATTTCCACATCCTCTCCAATTACCCGGCGTAACATCTCCTCAAGCTCCCTCAAGGTAGTATTCAAATCCAATACCTTCATCTCCAATATCTGACGTCTGCTGAAGGCTAAAAGCTGACGGGTGAGAGTGGCTGCTCGATCAGACGCTTTATGAATCTCCTCGATGTTTTTTCTCAGAGGATCGTCCGCTTTCATCTCCATCAGGGAAAGTTGACATATCCCTTTGATGATGGTAAGAATATTGTTGAAATCATGGGCAACACCTCCTGCCAGCCGTCCAATAGCCTCCATCTTCTGAGACTGACGAAACTGCTGCTCAAGAGCTGCCTTCTCTCGTTCCGCTTTCTTACGCTCTGTGATGTCTTCGATAATCCCATCAAAATATAGAACCTTTCCTGTGTTATCTCTTACAGCAACCTTTGTATCTAATACCACTATCTCTGTGCCATCCTTCTTCCTAAAATTTAGCTCCTTGGTCATCTTTTCATTTGAACGGGAAATCTCCTCAATAACCCTCTCCCTCTCTTCAGATTTTAAATAAAGATCTGAAACATTCATTTTAAGGAGCTCATCCCTTGAATAACCTGTAATCTCCTCCATAGCGGGATTAACCTCAATAAATCTTCCGTAGGCACCCGGGGTACTTCTGAATATCCCCAATTTAATATTATTCACAAGGCTTCGGTACTTCTCTTCAGATTCCTTAAGCGCCTCTTCCGCATGCCTTTGCTCGGTAATATCCTTTATGACAAGGAGAACTTCTTCTTCTTCTTCTTCTTCTTCTTCTTCTGCAAAAATAATATTTCTCACTGTTATACCAAATATCCTTTCCCCTTTCTCTGAATGGTAGCTAAACTCAAAGTACTCTATCTTTTCTTTCGTTTCAAAAAGCCCCTTAAGCACCCTGCTTAGCCTTCCCTCATCACCCAATATATCCGTTGCCCTTGCACCTATAACATCCCTTTCCTTTCTCCCAAATACTTTGTAGAAGGATCGATTTGCCTTCTTTATTTTTAAATCCTTATCGAGCACAAGCAAAGAATCAGGTATTGTAGCAATGATATTTTCAGAAAAAGTCTTCTCTTTCTTTATCTCAAACTCTGCAAGCTTAAGATCTGTGATATCCTTTGCCCCTGCTACTACGCCCGTAATATTGCCATTTTTATCGCGAATTACACTGGCATTAAACAACATAGGGATGAGTCGGCCATCTTTGGTCTTATAGGTGAGCTCACGATTGCGGATAGTATCCTGGGGTTGTATTAGTCCTGCCTTTTGGGGCTCCCGGAAAAACTGGAACACTCTGAATACTTCTTCTTCTTCTTCTTCTTCTTCTTCTTCTGCAAAAAGAATACTTATAGGCTGACCGATAAGCTCTTCTTCTCTGTATCCTAAAAGTTCGTAGGTAGCTGGGTTCACGGTCTGTATTCTTGCCTCCTTATCCAATACTATAAGGGTATCCAGAGTAGACCTTATAACGTTTTCAAAATAATCCCGGGAGATCATGGTATTTTGCAGGCTTTCGGCCATCTTATTAAATGAAATTCCCAACTCTCCAATTTCATCCGAAGATGAAATTCCCACCCGCTCCCCAAGGTCACCTGCGGCTATTCTGCCCGTCGCCTGTTTTAATTCTTTGATGGGATCAGCTATTCCCCGGGCAATGAAAAAAGCGAAAAAAATGCCCGCAATCAGGGTGATCACTGCAACAAGGCTACCGATAATGATCGCCCTTTTCGTCTTTATAACAGCGGCCTCTTTACTTGCATCCATCCCCTGCCAGCCAGCCTCTTGGATTGCCTGGACAGTTTCCTGCAATTTAAGCCCGGTTTTCTCCATTTCAAGCAACATGTTTCTCAACTCATTCTCGTTGGCAGCCCATTTTTCTATTGCCCTCAGGTATTTATCCGCTGCTCTGCGGGTCTCTTCTATCAAGGGTTGATGTTCCAAAACATAATCCACCCTGCTTACTTCTTTGAGAAGTTTCATCATAGAGGCAATATGGCTCTTAAGTTTTTCAAAATGCTCTTGTTTTTTGTATAACAAAAAATTTTTCTCCTGCTTCCTGGCTTCTAGGGTCACTTTTTCAATTTCATTGCAGAGAACTAATACCTCCTTATGTTTCTTTTGATCCATCCCATCTGTAATAGCCTTTTCCAGTAACCTTTTATGCTTAAGTGTATGGTCATGAGAAAGATTGCACACTTTTGTCCCCAGCATTCTCACGTTGTTCGCTAACCCCTGATTCTCTTTTATAAAGTCTATCTCACGATTATGGCATCCCTGACATCTCTCCATGGCCAGGCGGACATTTCTGGATTTCTGAAGGAGGGCCTTATCGTTATATTCGGCAGCCAATTTATCCACTCTATCCAGATTGGCGTATATCTCCTGAATATCCTTCTGGGCCTGTTGGTGTAACTCTTTCTTTCCGAGCAGGAGATAGTTCCTCTCATTCAGGATCGACCTCAGGGCACATCTCTCCACTTCGGTGGAATACCGGATGGAAGGGGCGTTTTGTTCCGTGATCTGGCGGAGAACCCCAATTACACTGCTTAGGCTGTAGAACAGGACTCCTCCTATAAGGGCTGCAAACACCAGAATTAGCACAAACCCTAAGAGTATCTTAGTAAAGATGGTTCTGTTTTTTAGATTGATATTCATCTTTCCCCCCAGTTCTACCCCGCTAGAGATAGGAAATGGTTCTTTTTGCAAAATCTTAAACGTGCTTGATCCATGGTTTCACCTTGTTACATTTAGGAGCCGAACCATAAGTGGTAACAAACAATTTATATAACCTCTTTTCATCTTCTCTCCACTTCATATCTTTTTGAAAGTGCGGACTTGCAAGTTCAATATATCTGAATAAACATTCGTTATTTTTTAAAAACTTCCTTATCCTGCCATTTTTGCTGTTTTTCCCTATATGGTCTCTCAATCTCTTTTTAATATTTCTGGTGCTTCCAATATAGATAATGGGTGTCCTGCCATTTGGATATTTTATCTCTTTGTCTCTCAGCCGAAATTCATAAATCCCAGGACTGGCAGGAGCATTACTCTGAACCGCCTCCACGGTTAAAGGATAAAGCATCGAAAAATTTGCTCTCAAAGGAGGATATCTGTAGCCTGAGAGTCTTCTCCTCGCAGGAGGAATCCCCATCTCTTTTCGACACTGTGTAACTGACCAACGGGAGAGGGAAGAAGGAAGCATATCCCTTATTTGCTTCTCAGTATAAGGCTTCTTTATTCTACCAGAAATAATGTCCTCCCTTTCCCTGTCCAGAATATCCTTAACGAAAAACTTAGTCACCTGCTTCTTACTGGGAAAGAAAAACTTTAGAACCTTTTCTTCCCCGGAAGGGGTTAGCACCGTAAGGCCGCCAATCAATCGTGAAATCCAGCTATGATGAATCTTCCTGCTCTTGTTGCTGATGGCCTTTGCCAGCTCTACTTGTGTTAATGGTACCAGATCAAGAGAATTCCCTGTTCGCAAGTATTTACCTTGTTTTTGAATGATTCCCTTTAATACCTGATAAGTCAGCTCGTTCCTTGAGTTGATACGTCGTAATTTGTAAAGCAGTTGAGCGACTTCGACAGCCTGCCCTCGTCTGAAGCAAGAGCATCCCATATATATCTTATTAAAACCATCATAGGTGTATCTAATCGCCAATCCCCTACCATTTTTGATGATTTGGCCAATAACTTTGAATGAGTCTTTCTTTCCCGGGCAATCAGACTCCATTTGAGAGAGGCGCTTTACTCTCACCGAAACCTTACTTACCAGTAACGAGGCTTCAACCTCTTCGATCATCTTTCTATACCTATTTAGGGAATATTTGAGAATATTGCAAAATATGATCCTCCCAACTAGCCTTTGATGTTCTCGCTTCAAACCTCAGACCTCCTTATCCACAGACACTCTGGTCTCGCATTCCATAAATAAGGCTTGAGACAGTTTTACAAGATTGATTTAATTACTTCTTTCAATTCATCGAAGATAAACGGTTTTCCCACCTGTGGATTGGTTACCAATTCAAAGAATGCCCTAGTCGTATCACCCATAATATCACCCGTAGAAAAGATGATCTTGTTCTTTAAAAAGGGCTTCTTTTCCTCTATGGCTTTGTAAAATTCGATTCCGCCCATCCCGGGCATCCTTATATCGCAGATCACAAAGTCAAAGTCCAGAACTTCTATGATGTTTAATGCTGTTTCGACATCAAGTGCCCCTACCACCTCACACCCCTCCCGCATGAGATATCTATAAAGCACATCAAGAATGTTGGGATCGTCATCAATTACAAGTCCCTTAGTTCCCTTAAGATCCCTTTCGATTATTTCTCCCCTTTCTTTTCTCTTTTCGCCTTTGACCTCAATTATCGGAAGTGCAATGATAAAAGTTGCACCCTTTCCCCATTCGCTTATTGCCCTCATTGTCCCCCCATGCTTAGTTACCGTATCATATGAAATCGATAGTCCAAGCCCAATCCTTTTTTCTTTAGTCGTAAAGAAGGGAGCAAAGATTTTGGAAATGTTTTCACTTGCAATTCCAGGTCCATCATCTGATACCGTAATCTCTATGGAACCATTCACCACTCGGGTTTTAACCTTGATTTCGCCAAATCCATGAAATTCCGAAATGGCCTCTTCTGCATTACTGATAAGGTTTAACATTACCTGCTGGATCTGTTTTGGATCAACCTGTGTCAAAGGAATGAAAGGAGATAACTCTTTTACTACAGTAATATTCTTGAAGGTCAGTTCGGCGACTTTCATTTCGATCACGTGCTCAATGAGACCATTGAGATCAACCACTTCTTTTCGTAGTTCTCTTTTTCTTAAGAAATCCACAAAGTCTTTGAGAATCTGAGATGCCTGCTGAGCCTCCTCGATAATCTTCTCTAAGTACCACTTTGACTCTGACTCCACAATTTTAGGTAATAAAAGTTGGGCGTATCCAACCATAGGAGCCAGATGACTGTTAAGCTTATATACGAGCCCAGGGATAAAATCCCCCAGATTAGCCTTTTCCCGAGATTGAGAAAGATTCTTCTGCAATTCTATTTCTTTCCCTAAATTCTTCTCCTCCATTTCTCGCCTCCTTCCAACTTTTGCTTTTTAAAACATAGGCCTAATGCCCAATAATAAAAAAACCCGTTTAAATATAAACCACGGGTCTTGTAAAAATTCCTTTCTTGCCTACCGGCTGAAAGATGCTTCGGCAACCCGGCTACCCTAAAAATTGGGACCCATAGCTTTCCGTCCCACGATTGCTCGTGGTTTGGCTTTAGCGGCAAACCTATAATGAAAAAACTTTATCCTGATTAAAATATTAGCAACTTTTATACCAAAAGAAGTAAAATAAGGAAAATCTCCGATTTCTATTGGCTAAATTAAAAATCAAAATTTTACAAGATACAAAATAGTGACATTTTTTGTCTTGAAAAGATACTAAAAAGTTGGCCACGATAGTGGCAATACCTCTGAAATGGTCCGGTCTAAAATCACAAGAAAGCCCCTTTGAAACCTCAGTCACTTCAACAAAGGTTTGATACCTTGCTGGATCCATATCAATCGCTTCCGGGAGAAAAAGGAATTCAACATCTGCCGCATCAAGGAAGCCCTGGCTTTTTCTTCATCAAGAGGATATTATCCAAAATCTTCTCCCGGTCCAAATTAGGTAGAGTTAATGGATATTGAGACCACTCCAGAATCGCAAAACTCTTTTACATTTCTAATTAAGATATATCGTAATAGTTTAGATTTTCCAAAATTCTTGTAAATTAATATACCCCCAACTTGTCAAGGGGATTTTTTCGCTTTTTGAATTTCGATTGTATACGATTTTTTTACTTCTTTTCCCTCAGAGGTGGATCAGTCTCTAGCTAAAACTACTGAAACCATCCCCTTTCTCGATCAACCCAGTTTTTCCACGCTTAAAACCTATTCCTCAAATTCGTTTTTCAGAGAAGAAAATTTTATAAAAACCGAAAAAAGTCAACAAAAATTTTTTAACAGAAACCAACTTATTTATTCATAACCTCATCAGGATATTTTCCTTTAAAGTAGACTGGAAACATTTAAGGACGCTTCAAAGTCGAGACGAGTTAATTTCGATAAGAGATAGATTAAAATTAAAAATGAGTTGGCCTGAAAAAATCGTTTATAACGCAAATGGTGGGGTTGTTTTGGGATAGGTCGTAGTTCTATAACTTTAAACACTATAAAATGTCTTAATAAAGGGTGCAGCACAAGGGCACAATAATTGAAAAATTAATTAAAAAAACATTTACCAATCTCTCTCCATTCATTTTTGTATGATTTTCTTATACCAGAGAAACCAAGGTGTATCTAAGATACCTATGATGTTTTTGCTAACTATTTGACCTATAATAAGTGGACCTAATGGCATGACTCCATAGAAGGCTAATGTGACAAAAATTATGCTGTCTAAAGTTAAATCCAAGATATCGCTAGTTACACTTCTGAGCAATAGGTTCCTTTCATGTTTCCTTTTCAGCCAAGCAAATACATAAGCATCCAAGTTTTGGCATACTAAAAAAGCAATCCACGATGCTGCTGTTATCCGTATTCCTAAGTTAAATATGTTTTGCCACGCTTCTTCAAATTGGAAAAACGGTGCAGGCGATAAACTGTTGACCATTGCAATAAATGTAACCAACAGAACTTGTGTAATAAAGGTTATAGCTATTGCTAGATGTGCTTTTTCTCTCCCATAAACCTCATTGATCATGTCTATTGCCTGGGATATGAAAGGATAGATAAATACTGCGGCTGGGGCATAGAATTTATAGAAGCCAAGATCAAAGTTTATGATTCTTGCGGCCAGTATTTGGGAAGCACTCAGATATATTGTGTAAAATGCAACCAAGGCTACAAATCCATAATCTGGAAATTTCTTAACTATATAGGCACTTGCCAGAGTGACAATGGTCAAACTACTTATCCAATAAATCCAAACTATTGGTATTAGCACTGCATTTCTCCTATTTAAATGATTGTTATTCGTGATAAACTTGTTTTATTGCATATCTCCCCCATCCATAGATAATACCAATGCATTTATAAAATCATTTTGAATGAGAGAAACTACCACTTACGCCACTTCTTCTGCTCTTCCTAATCTTATCAAGGGACAAGTTTGAAAAAACCTATCCCTCATTTGATGAAATTACAAATTCATCTTTATGGTCTTTTATATACTCATGTGAGTGTTTGTTCCAAATGAAATCAAAATTTTTTTTCCATCTTCTAAATGTCTCTGTTTCCCTTCTAATAACTAACATGGGTGTCTGGCCACTTATTGGGTTTTCTCCTATTTTTAAACCCATCATGGGACATGCTTCTATAAAAGAAGAAATTTTCAATTATTATCATGAATTTTAAAGGAGGAAACTAATAATATCTTAACATCACTTTATTTCCGCCTACCACTTTCAAGTTATTTAGAAACATAGCAGATATGTTAATATGATTTGTCGTTGGATGCCCAGGTTCTAATTCTGCTCTAAGAATAACCCATTGACTTTGAGGACCTATTGAAAGAGCCCTAAATTTGCACAAATTATTTGGGTCTGAAAGATACTTCCAAAGCATATTGCCAATTTCTGTTCCTTCAAGAAAAAATCAGGTGCAGCTACACAAGCAATAAGAACTTCACCTGATTTTTTAAAAGTTATTCTTCTAAAGTATTTTTAATTCTAACATCCGCGCGCTCCTTGCTCCCTTCCATACGTCTTGTAAAAATGTCCTCAATGCAAAGCCCGCCAGTACCTTTAAGAACATTGGAACTTTTCTTTAAACCTTCCACCGCACCAATAACTTCATTTAAGAGCGATTCATGAACCAATCGATCAAGAACCAATGCAATGATTGCAGAAATTATGAGTACAATTCCAAAATTTTGTGCAAAATTTATCCAAGCATCGAAAGCTTGTAGAAAAGGAACATAAGCTGAAAAATAAATTGCTATACCCCAAATACCAATTATTACTGCCCATAGGAGCCAAACTCTCCTTGCGTGTGTGGAGGTTTTTGTACGTTTTTCTTGCATCGTTTTTTCTTATATGACAATTTAATCTAATGTTTTGCGGATAAAAGAAGTGGAACAAGGCAATTGGACGAACACTTTTATCTGCTGTTAAGCGAAGTAGTAATATTATCATTTTTTTCACATTCCTTATTAAAGTATTCTTTTTGTATCACAGCTTGTGAAATTTTATTGCTGGGGCCATCTCCTCTTGCAACATTGACCGATACCTTGCCTTCCAGTGCCTGAAATATCTCTGCTACATCAATATGTGTAAAGCCTGGACAAAGTATAATGGCATCTATCTTCTCATTTTCATAGATACTTTTTGAAACTTTAATTGCTTCGTCTTGATTTTTCACAACAACTGTAAAAAGTCTATACTTTCCTGTGTCAATAATACTTCTATGTTTTTCATAATCTGCATCAGGTGCGTGTGCTAAAAATAATGCTTTAAAAGCCATAATTAACCTCCTTATATAATAAAAACTGTTTAATTTTTTTATTATCATTCTCCAATTGCCCCTCCATTAACACATCTACTTATAATTACCTTTTTTCTTAATACTTTTAAAATAATACTGGAATGCAGTTCTAAAAGTATCACTGTTAAATCCTTTCATCCTCATTACTAACCCCTTCTTCACAAGCTCCCTTAACAACCAACTTACATCTCTACCTAACCTCTGGCTCAATTGATAATTCGTCAGCCCAGGATTCTTCCTTATAAACTTAAGCAATAATTTCTGACTACATACATGCTTGCCCATTATCATTCCATCCCTCAGTTGCAAAAGTTTACAACTTCCTCATAAAAAAGGGAGCGCCCCAGACGGAGGCTGGGTATGAAGTTTTGCCTTTGAGGCATAAATGGGGCGCTCCAAATTTATAAATCCTCGGTTGGGCAGTTAGCCTCTCGGCTTGCCATAGGGATGGGTGAACCTTTCGTGGATACCCAGTAGTGGCAATTGGTTATTCTGCCCAACCATCCTCTATCCAAATGCAAAGCTTTGCAATTGAAACCAATTATCCAGAAAATCATACAAACTGTTACATCTTCCATTATTTACTATTCCATCACAAAACACCTTTCTTTGCAAGAGCTCGATTAAGCACATTTCTTGCCACCTTCCAGAAACTTATCTCTCCAGCGATATTAAAGATTCTTACTAATCTGATTCCCCCTCCAAATCTCAACAACAGATTTCTTCTCCTTGAGACCCTCAAGAACAATTGCAAACTTTTAATCTGCCGTCCATTTCCTTGGTTTCATTTCTTATACCTCTAATATTTAATTTTTTTCCCTTCAAATAGGAATTCTAACTCTACACTCTTTGTGTTTCCAATCCCATCGAGTCTCACTTATGAAACTCAGTTGTTTTTGTCTTTTCATATCTACTCCTTTGTGTTTGAATGTAATGTTAAATCAATTTGCAGTAGGAATCAATAGAAGAATTCTTGGAAGCATTGATTTTAAGAGCTTTCAGCATTACAGAATAACCACAATTCTTCAAAGGGAGGTGTCAAATTGAAAGTGTTTTTACCTCCCCTTCCTTCATCTCTTGCAAATTTTTTTTAATCAAATATAATATATCTGCTTCAAGATCTTTTTTGGAATAAATTGGTAGAAGTAAACATTTGAGCTTCTTTAACCCACTGCTTTCAATGAAATGTTGAAACATCTTTTCAACTGTCAAAGAATCGATCTTCCTTAAATGGGTTATAACCCCACGAAGCTCATCCCTCCCATATCGTTCTATGATATCATGTTCTCGCAATTGAATCTGAGATTGAAGTTTGTCGAGAGAGTATGAATCTCCCTTGAAAAGGAAGAGGGTGAGGCTTCGCTCTTTGGCCATCTCTCGCTTTTCCAAACCCACCACTTCAGGGATGGGTTCATAATCCAATTCCATTAAAATCCTCATATTTTTTATAAAGGTCACCTGATTCTCTTTAGAGCTAAACCATTGGAAGGATTTTCTTTGTTGGTCCACCTTTGGAAGGAGCTCCCTCTCCCTCAACTTTTTCATCGCTTCTATCTGCATCAAAGTATATTCAAATTTTGAGTAATAATATTTAGCAATAGACTCAAATTTTATGATCTCTTTGTCTCGAAGAAAGTTCCTGCGATAATACTGCCGGTATTTACTCTGAAGAAGTTGCTGGATTGCCTTGATTTCGGCCAATCGGTCCTGAATTTCCTTATTGATATTACGGATATTGATAATGATCTCTCGAGGAACTTTTTTTTCTGGGGTAATAAGCCTACACATATACTGAAACTCTTCTATTGTCACCTTCAAGTAATGATAATTATTTTGAATGGTTCTTTCTAAACTTTCGACATACCTTTGGATCCGATTCTTCTCCATGGTTCATCCTCAAGCCATTAATCTGAAAAAGAATAATCCAACTTATGGAAGAATAAATGAAGATTACCTTCTTATCCACAGGTGTCTCTTCCCATTTTACAATGCCCCTCAAAGATTCCACCTTCATTAATAGTAATGATTGGGGTGAGAATGTTTCCTAAGAGTTTACCTGTTGAATGAATATCGGCCCGTTCCTTTACGGAGATCTCACCTTCCACAAGGCCATGGATGAAAATCGCATTGACTTCGATCTTCGCCTTGACGACTGCCGATTCACCAACTATTAACTTTCCTCTTCCAGTGATCTCCCCATTAAACTTTCCCTCTAATCGAAACACCCCCTCAAAAGACATTTTTCCTTCAAAAACAGTCTCCTCCCCAACAAAACTGATACTCTCTTCTGGCGAAGCTTTTAAATTATCTTTTGTAAATAGAAAATCTCTGGGTTTCCTATTGATATTCGTTGTCCATTTCAAAAAAAGGAAAGAAAAGAAGTTTTCTAAGCTCTTTTTTATTAAAACCCTAATGGTTTGGGAGATTTTTTCAAAGGGAAAAGCTTTTTCACAAAATATAAACACCATTAAAATACTTTATAATTATATCAGGATTTTGAAAGTTATGGAGTCAGAGATACAAGATAGCCCAGTTCCCTAAAAATTTATCAATCCAATATTTTACCCATTAAACCCTCCTCCTAAAGCATTCTACCTATGGAAAAATTATAAAAAGTCGAGAAATATTTTTTTCAGTATGCCTTGTTGATTGTTTATTTACAAATTCATCTTTTTGTACTACTGCTTTCTTACCGTGGTTGAATATCTTCTCGTTCAAAACTCCTTATTGAATAAATGCCCTATGGTCAAAAAACCATTACAACCTTCTTCCAGTGTATACTTTTCTCTTACTTTCTCTTATTTTCTCTATATCCTTTAATTATTTTTAGCAACTCCTCCAAATTAATACTTCCACATTTAGCACAAAGGTAAAAAAGATGAAATGTTCTTCTCCCAATAGTTATAGCAACACCCTGTAATCCTTTTTTACCTCCACACTTAAAACAACGCTCCAGATTTTCTTCCATAACTATTCCAAAATCCAAAAATAAAGCTGAATGCTTATTGCAATGAAGGAGAATTTTTAATTATCTTTCCTTGACCCCATGACAGCCTCAAGAACTTGGAAAGAAGATAAGTTAAATGAATAAAAGCATACAACTCATTATATGAGAATGGTCAAATTTTTTGAATCAGGAGGCGAAGTTCCGTAAAAAAAGAATTCTGAATTTTTAAAGGGTAACTACTCTTCTTTTTTGGGTGCAGCTTCTTTTTCCTCTTTAAAAACAGTAGCACATGTTTTAATAAGATCCACTGCAAAAACCTCAATTGCTAAAGAACCAAGAATTGCAGGAATAATATATACCTGCTTGTAATTTAAACCTTGAAACCAATAACCAAATACCGGGGAACCTAACCAGGCACCAACCCACCCGATGAGGACTTTGGAGGCATAAGACCACCATCCTGGCATGATGTAAAACTTAATGAGGAAATGTAAAACTCCAGAGACTACAATACTAATAATCAACAAAATAATAAAACTAATAAAATCCATCCCTATCATTTTTATACCCCCCTCATATAATATGTTTGTTAGGTTGTTTTAAACATGATTGAATCTTTTGTTATTAAAAAGCAACAAAACCACAATTCCTATCTCTTTTTATTGTTAAAATTATTATCCCCTAATAAATCACCCCCTTCTTTCTGTTTATAGTATTAACCAATTCAAGAATTAAAAGTATAATGTTTTTCGTTAACTACTAAATCCATCCTATATCGATCAACCCAATTTTCCCGTTTAAAACCTTCTTCTCAAACTCCTTATTTATAAAAAAATTTTATAAAAACTGAAAAAAAAATCAACAAAAATTTTTTCATTATGTTATTTATTCATAAAATCATTAGGATATTTTCCTTTAAGCCCTACTGACCCTTAACTCCGTGATTAAAAATAGACTAAAAATATTTAGGACACCTCATCAAATCCCTACTCTATTCTGAGTGGAGTTTAAGGATTGCTGTTTTAATCAAAAATCATTTATGGACTTTTCGAAGTCGAAACGACTCAATCCCAATAGGGGATAAATTAAAATTAGATATGTGTTGGGATGAGGAAAATCGTTTATAACGCAAATGGTGGGGGTCGTTTTTTGATGGATCGTAACTCTACACTTTATAAACCATAAAAAGTTTCTTGAAAAATAGGGCGCCCTACAATTCTTTTTTGACCCATATTATACGGATTATTTAATAACTCATGCTTCCACTACTATTTCATAAAATCTCCAACATAGATGAGAAGCATTTCTTTTTCTGTTTATATGCTATATCCTTTAATATCGTGTTTAAAGTTCCTTTAATAACTTTCTGCTTCTCAGGATATCCTATGAAATAGGCAATAGCAATTGGTATATCACCATCATATTCCTTCTTTAATTCATTCACTACTTGCTTCAAGTTTACAGCTTTATAGAAAAACATTGTGGCCTTATGCTTTGCAAGCTTCCGGAGTGACCCTCCAAAAGCTTTCCCTATTGGCGAGTAAATAATTACAGTGTCCGAGCCACTCGATCGAGTTAAATCAGCCTTAAGAAGTGTTGATCCAGCATTAAAACTGCTTATTCCTGATATGACTTCAAATTCTTCATCCCTGAAGTTCTGCTTAAACCACCTCAGATCGCCGAAGAGGCAGGCATCACCATTAACAAGCAGAACCACCGTTTTATTCTGAACCATTTCTTTTTTGAATTAGTTAGCCATGTCCCTGGTATGTTCGCGTATAGCTTGGCTAAGTTGTTTTTTTCTTCCTCGGTATCAAGTCTCGTATATGGCTCATTTCCAACTTTATATACGATGTCGGGCCATGCTATACGGACATCCTTATCTTTCAAACATTCCTTGATCGCGTTCTGAACGAAGGTAGGAGCAAAGATAACATCTGCTTGCTTGATTACCTCAATTGTTTGCAGGGTTATAAATTCAGTGCCAGCTGATCCTACACCTACGAAGTTCAGTTTACCTTTTTCTATGGTCATAGAAGAGGAATGGTTTGGCATTAAGCATTAAAATGAAAGTTATGAGAAACAGGATTAATCCAAGGCAAAAACTTCTGTTTGAAATTTCTACCTTCGTACGAACCTCCTTTTTGAAACCAAACTTTACTTTTTATGTTGATTACACATTTTGCAGAGTTTTTAAGTTATTCAACTCAAGAATTCAAAGTTTAATATTTTTCCCAAATTTTATTACCATTTAAGAAAGTCGCAATCCCTTATTCATCAGGTCAATCCTTTCAATTTTTTGTTGTCTAATTTTAGTAAAGATAAAAATTAGCATTTGCTGTAATCCAATCGCTGTAGTGAAGTGTTTGGAATTATTTTACCTCCCGTCTAATTTTTATGCTACCGTCAAAATTCATTTTATCAACTGTTTTCCAAAACTCATCTATTTCTTTTTTATTCACATTCGAAATATCAAATTGGTATGATCGAATATTTGATACAAATGTTATTTCATTACCCTTACAACTGATCTCTTTAATAATCTCCCTGGTGTCAGTTTCTTCATCCCAATTAATACAGCCTCCTCTTTCATGTGGTGACAATAAGAATTCGTATTTTGGGGTTCTTATTATTGTAAACCCATCAATTCCAAATTCGGTGCCTTCATCAAATGACAGAGAAACAATGATGTCCGTGCCGACTTCAACATAGATGAAATTGACCTTGTCCATACCTTTCAGCTATTTATTCCTAACAAACAATGTCAGTGGGGCCGTAACTTATCAGCTGAAGTAAGTTGTTGGGCATTTTCCTTTTCATTCTTCATATTTTGGATATTGCTCCGGATTGGGACCAATTGCTTTAATCAGCCGCGGGTACTTGACTCCCCGCTCCGGTTCTTTTACCCCTCGTGCCTTGCGAATCTCAAAAACCCACTTGTCCCCAAAATCGAAAAGATAGTATAATTTCTTCCGACCAGTCGGCCAGATGTTCTTCAGAGGTGTCTCAAGAAAGTCGGGCTCTCTATCCTCCCATTCCTCTTTTCCGGTCAGTCTTTTCCTAACAGCGTATTGAGATGAGTTGTTCGCCAGGAAGAAATCAAAGGGATGATCCCGTCCAAAATCAAAAGCATCTTGAATCGAATCATGTAAGTCATAGAGAGAAGCCTCTTCATCAATTTCAATGACTCGAGTAATCGTCTCCTTCAGGTAAGCACCCCGAACACACTTAATGGTGAGCGTCAGAATCATTGTTCTCTATTAGGGTCAACGGCCAGAGTGGAGCTGAAATCCCGTTTTGAGATTTCAGCTCCACTCCTCCCATATCTAAGGTTAAATATCACGTATAATTGTTGTTTATCCCATGCATCACCTTCAGAAGATTCCACCTTGACGTTTCCAGAACCAAGTGATAATGTTTATCCATCAGAACATAGCTGTGGATCAAAATTATGTAAAGATCATAGTAATCCTCATGGATCTTAAGGAATTTTACAGGGTCCTCATCCTTCAGGAAGATGTTCTTTCTTTCGTTTCCACAGCTGGTGATATGATATAAAGCGCTAAGATATTCTATCCGTATAGGTCTTCCCATAGATAGATGTATATCAAGAAGTAAAGAATTTGTCAATTTTCAAGGCCTGACACGAAATTCAAGGAGATGGGTTGTAAGGAATTTAAACCTCTCCAAAAAGCCTTGAGAGATCTTTGTGGGAAGGGATAAGTAAAATCTAACATGGATATGTGGATCCCTATAGTATCAAAAAGATACACCTTTTGGATCTCACCAGAACCTTTCTCTTTCAGTAAGCTCCCAGCCTTAAACCCCTGGCCTCTTTCATACGCATTATTTAAAATTTAACAGATTCCATTTCATATGTCTACTAAAATTTTTCTCGCTGTAGTATTAATCAAAACTGAATATCAAAACTGAATTTTGTGATATCCAAAAATCATCCCTATTTGGTGGAAAATTATTTTATACCACATTTATAATTAGCAAAAAATAGGTCGTTTTATATTTAATAATCTCTGCACCAAATTTGGCTGTGATCTCTTCCGCATACGATAGAACAATCTCTGCCACATTAGGTCAATCCAGTGGAACCAATATTCTTTCGTAAATATATTTCGCCTATTTTCCAGATCAATTCACCACTAATTTTTTCATACGTTCATGGGAAAAAAACTTTCTTCAGTTATCACAAGAATGAAAATGGTATGAACCTATGGTTCGACAAGAGGCAAAATTATGCAAAATATGATCTTACCCTCTTTAGACTCCACCAACATCTTTCCTCTCATATTTTTGACCAATCGGGTGCAGATGTGAAGCCCCTCCCTCTACCTTCTCAAAAATAAATTGATCTTTTTTCCTCTTCCGAGATCTGACCCTTATTATTGATCTCGACTACGGCCCCCGGAAGCCTTATGATAGGATCGAATAGAAAGTTCTCTCCTTTTTCGGGAATTACGTTGTAAGCCTTGTTAAGGAGATTATCTATTATCCTTTCAATATGCAGTTGAAAGCATCGAACCCATAAAAGAGATTCTAACTCTCGCTCAATCAATCGAATGTTCCTTCTATTTAACTCTCTCAAGATTTTCTTTATTGATTAGAAATCGCCTCTTTAGTACTTCGATTAGATTAATGATTGATTCTCTTCCCATATGAAAAAGGGTCAATGCTAACTCTTGAATGCGGGAAGTCTCTTTCAAGAGAATATCCAACGCTTGCTCCACTTTTTCATCCTTAAAATGGGCTCCTTCCTTAAGAATCCTCTGGATTCTTTTTGCAAAGCCTGCTACTGTAATGGCAGGATTCTTAAAATCATGAAGGATATCACACATCTTTTCCAGCTCTACCCCCTTTGTTAATTCTTTGCCAAAGAAAGTTAGAATATTAATCTCTTCTTCTGTGAATCGTTGATGCTGGGATTGAGCATCAAAGACGAGAATGTATTTAACAGCTTCATCTATTTTTAAAGGAATATAAAGAACGGAATTGATTTCTTAAGTCTCTAAGAAATGTTTAAGGTCTGCGGGAAAAAGTTGTGTTTCCTTCGGATTGGTAATAAGTAAATAATGGGGATAGATCTTCTCATTTTCGAAACTACCGAAAGGTCCCTTCTGCTCTACAATAATCCTTGCGTAAAGTTCTTCCTTCACTGAGCGAACACCTCCAATCCCATGTCTGCCTTCTGGATATCCAGCCTCCAGGATAATGTGGTCTCGATCCTCGGCGACTGAGAAGAGGGAACAACACTGGATCTTCATGATGTCTGCCAATTCTGGGATGACCGAGTTAAAAAGATCCTTCATCTTGACCCCTTGACCTCTGGATAATTTCTCATAGATGTGCTCCGAAATCTTGTCGTTGGTTACGTTAAATTTATGGAGATAATTAATTCTCTTTGAAGAAATGACATAACCCAATAGTTTTGAAATCATTTCAGCAATCTTAACCCCCAGCGGTGTAAACGTCTTATCTTCCTCCTTGGAATAGATCTGGAGTACTCCTTCTGGATTTGCATCCTTAGAAAAAAGGCGAAGGTAAATCGGTATGGCCAGCATTGAACGAACTCCGAGATTTTCAACCTTCTCCTTATTCTTGTACTTCTCTTCTTTTAAGATACTGGTAACCACATAACTTTTTCGGGTCTGGACTACCTCACCAGCGATCGTATCTTCAAAAGGAATTACCTTCTCACAAGTCTCTTCAAAACCTGTCTAAGACCAATAGAAAACCATCCCCTTCTTTTCAGGACCATATATCTTGATACTTGCGACCTCCGCACAAAGATATTCCAAAATGGTTCTCACCACAAGCTGCAGAATCTCACTCTCCGTAAAGGAGGAATCTATCTCAAAGATCTTTTCGACCTGGGTTATCAATTGGTTTATATACCAGTAACCAATTTCATCCTCGATAAGATGAATTACCTCATCCAACTCTTCCCCAGAGAGATTAACACCTTTCTCCAGCAAACAAAACCGAATAGATTCAAGATGTTCCCGATTAATCCTCAGAGTACCCATAGATTCTGTCTCTGGGTATTCAGCTTCTAAACTTACTTTTTAATTAGCTTTTGAATTTCGTGTCGTAAAGCTATCGTTGTAGAAGCAAGTCTTGAGCTTATAATGGCACTCAAATTTTTCATTACCGTATAGCCAATGCTTTTTTGCCTTTCAAGTAATTCCATTAACTCTTTTCCATTGATCATGATGATATCTGCCTTCTCATGGCATCTGGCTGAAGCGGTTAATCGGTGGGGTGGAACCAAAGCTGACCAGCCGAAGGCCTCGCCTTTGCCCACTGTGTAGACAGTGGCCATCACTTCATAATCATAAATCTTGAACTCAATTTGGATGTCCACTTTACCAGTTCTCAACAAATATACATCTCCTGCAAAACCACCAATGGTGAAAATGACCGATCCCTCTTCATAGGTCTTTTCTCGGCAAAGTCTTGCTATCTTGGCTAATTCTTCATCACTCAATCCCTCAAACAAGCTAAAACTTTTCAGATCTCCAGTTGATATCATTTTTACTTTTCCTCCCAATTTCATAGTTTATGTCAAAATCGTTTTTGTCACGTTGACTAATCATTACCTATCACTCCATCAGACCAATGAAATAGAAAGACCCGTTATTTCCCAGTCTTTTCTTTCAATGGCACTCTTCCTTTTTCTAAAATCTCTTGGATCTTCTTTTTTAACTCTGTCAGATTTTAAGATGTAGGCATCTGCAGCCCAGCTCATGAAATCTCCCTGATAACTTAGGTGAGACGTATGGAGAATTATAGGAATTCGTTTCTTCTCACTCAAGATTCTGCCAAGAGCTTCCATCCCGTCCATCTCAGGCATAACAATATCAAGAATGATCAGATTGGGTTTTTCTTCCCTTAATTTCTGAAGGGACTCTTTACCATTCTTTGCCGTGCAGACATCATATCCCTCCTCTTCTAACTCTTCCTGATAGAGAAATCTCAGAGCCTCCTCATCCTCTACCAACAAGAATTTCTTTTTCAGCTCTGTTTCCATTCATCACTCGTTGGTTTCATTCTCTCTTCTCAATTATTGGAACAACTCTTACAGCTCTAATACCTTTGATCCCTTCCTCAACTTCAAACTCCACGCGCTGATAGGGAGAAAGAGATTGGATCTCCACGCCTTTCAAGGATGAAGTATGAAAAAAGATGCTTCTCCCGTCATCGGCTTCGATAAACCCGTAATCCCGATCTTTAAATAGCCTTCTTATTTTCCCTTTGGAGATCTGCCGCCTATATTCCCCTCTTTTTTCCATAACCACATCTACTTTATAAGTCCCTTTTCCTTTACCAGCGGCTGAAACAATCGTTCTTAATGCACCGATGTTTCTCCCTTTTTTCCCTAGCAATTTCCCCACATCCTGCTTGGACACCTTGATTTCCAGAATTCTGGTGTTGGGTCCTTCAATCTCTCGTATGTCAACATCGTCAGGGAAGTTCACCAATGCCCCGACTATCATTCTTACAAGATCTATCATGCTCAACCTCCAGTGCCATTTTTGTTTAACCTTTCCTCCCTCGCTCGGGTATCCCATTTAATTGGTGTGCAACTTCTTTCAATGCCCAGCGGATGTTTCCATTACCAAAGTCAATACGTTCAACAAACTCTTTGGCCATGAGAGAGTACAGCCTATTAGAAACCTCCTGTTTAGTCACGGTTTCTAAGGCCCCGTCCTCACCCATCTCGAACCATAATTCCAAAAGGTCCAAATGTTCATAAAGTGAGAGGATCTTCAAGATATTTCGATTAATTGCATCTAAACTTCTACTTTTCTTCATAAGTTTATCTTCATTGGGAAGGTTCATGCTTACAAAATGCCGGAATTATACCCACGGTGACCAGATTCGCAAAAGTCACGAGAAGTTCCTCTTCTTTTTTACTGATAGGTCCATTCTGGTCGGAAAGAGGAGTATAAAGACTTAAGATGCCTAATGCCTTTCCTTCGATAATGAGGGGAATGGCAATGATGGAGTCAATTCCAGCCGTTTGGGCAGGCTTTTTTGCGACAAAATATGGATTTTTCTGAAGATCAGAAATGAAAGTGATTTGATTCTCCCCACATTTCTCAGGATTTATATTTCTTTCAAAATCATATGGAAATTCTTCATTAGATTGAAATCCTACAGAATGAGATAGCTCTAATATCCCGGTCTTTTTATCATACAGAAAAAGCCTAACTGCCTTGGCCTGAAAGCCACTCTTCATCACCTCAAGAATTTTTTGAATTAGAGCATTCCAAGAAGGATTTAAATTGACCAGATAGGCTATTTTCATAAGAGGTAAGGCATCCTCATAATTGATTCTCTCTTTTGGGAATTGTCTCTCGAAATAAGGCCTGAGAATATTTATGTCCAGCTTTGAATAGCACATGGGGCATATAGGAGAGCTGATAAGCTCTAAAACCTCATTGAGATTACGCTTATCCTTCTGTTTCATCTCTAAGATCTTAATCCCACAGAAGTTTTTCTCTCGGCCGGTTTCTGACCAAACAACCTGACCATATCCGCCTACGGAGGTCTTTTCATAGCAGAACCTAAACCTGAGAGAGGTCTCTCTATGCAAGCTTTTAAAGATTTCAACCAGTAAACCATTCGCCCCTAAATTTTGTGTACGGCCGATAATGATTTGGCCGGATTCAGCCATCAGATGAATAGGGGAGATGAACAGAAAACGGCTGCATGACCGTCTTTCTTTATCTTGAAAAGAGTAGCCCACAAAGTCTCCCCATAATATTATTTGATCGTGATTACAAAATTCTGCGTACCAAAGGGATTAGGAATCCCTTCTATACCAGGAATATCTTCAACCCAAGTGCCGTCTGCAAAATATTTGTATTCATAGCTGCCAGGGGGCAACTTCACCTCGGTTTTCCAAACCCCATCCTTATTTTTCTTCAATGGCAGTGAACTGGTATTCCAGGAGTTAAATTCCCCCGTAAGATAAACTTCCTTTGCCTCAGGGGCATGAAATGTAAATTTCACTTTTATGTCCTTATTTTTGGATTCTTTCGATTCTTTGATAAAATTTGTTAGATTTTTCTTCTCTTTCTTCCCCATACGAAAATCCTCCTTCAAGGTTAAAATTTTTGTAGTATTTTAGTTTTTCCAAAATTGTTTAAATTATGTATCACACCCTCAATTGTAAAGAAGATTTTTTCGCTTTATAAATTTGAATTATAAACGATTTTTCCCTTCTTTTCCGTCAGATAAAGATTAACCTCTGGCTGACAATTCGGAGCTAAAGTCTACTTTCTCTCAAATATCAAACAAACCAAACTCGAAACCCTCGATTCCTTGCCCCTCTAAACTGAATTCCTGGATTGCCTTTACAAGTTATTTTTTTGAGAATGGTCAAATTTTTTGAATCAGGAGGCGAAGTTCCGTAGAAAAAGAATTCTGAATTTTAAAGGGTAACTACTCTTCTTTTTTGGGTGCAGCTTCTTTTTCCTCTTTAAAAACAGTAGCACATGTTTTAATAAGATCCACTGCAAAAACCTCAATTGCTAAAGAACCAAGAATTGCAGGAATAATATATACCTGCTTGTAATTTAAACCTTGAAACCAATAACCAAATACCGGGGAACCTAACCAGGCACCAACCCACCCGATGAGGACTTTGGAGGCATAAGACCACCATCCTGGCATGATGTAAAACTTAATGAGGAAATGTAAAACTCCAGAGACTACAATACTAATAATCAACAAAATAATAAAACTAATAAAATCCATCCCTATCATCTCCATACCCTCCTTTCATCGAGACTTAAAGTATATCTTCTCTGCCTGGACCATTCATTAACCCTTCTATTTAATAATACACTTTTTATCAACTTTTCTCTTGCATGAACGAAAATCATCTCTTTACATAGAAATGGACAAAAATTTTGTTAATCCTTTTTTACTGATTTTTCGGAAGCGCTCGAATCTCTCCCGCCTCCTCCACCGATACAGGATAACCTCCAAGGCTATCGGGAATTTTCTGACCCAACTCAGATGTCTTTTTGATCACATATACTTTTATGCAGGGCTTATTATTGCAGAGACCTTGGGCCATGCCTACTACACCTGGTATGGACATCAATTTCTCGGTTTGATCCTTAAGCACCTCTTCAATTGGCTTCCTGGCCATAAGATTTTCCCCTTGACCTCCCCTTACTCCTACTACACAACAGATACAAAATAAAGCAATAATACTCAAATTAATGCTAATCACAGTTATTTTGGGTTTCGACCACATAAATGATTAATCTCTCCCATTTCAAAACTACTCTACCAAAAAACAAACCTACTCACCATCTATTATAACACCAAATCTTTTTAATACCTCTTCAATTGGATTGGCGATGGCATACGTTCCTGATACATTTCCAGCAAATAATAACCCTACAGGATTACGACCAGGATAAGTCACTAATAGAGAACCCGAATCACCAGGCTTTATAAAGGGCTTCGAAGAATAAATAACAATTTGATTGACAAACCTCGCAGTACCAGAACTATAACCCACATTAATTGTGGCATTAATACCTACAACCGTTCCCTTTGTTAACCCAGTTGAACGTCCATACTTCTGCACCGATTGGTAAATCTTTGGCGAAACTGTTGCCGATTTAGGTGTTCCATATCCATCAGATGGAGTGGCCTTGCCCAAAAGATCCAGAGAAGAAAGGCCAATTGCCGCATCAATAATGTTGCTTGCCGTGGTAGAAAAAATGATTGGCTCAAAATCAAAAAGGGTTCCAATACTGTTTTGGGGATCAAATACACAATTGGTATCGTAAAGACCAGGCTGAAGGATACTACTGTGAATAGAGGCAGTATTCTCAAGAGCATACACATGATTATTGCTAAGAGCATAAACAGATGTTTCATCTTTAACTCTTGCACCAATCGTCCCAGCCGAACATTCTCCTTCATTACCCGTTGATACACCGATTGGCACCGGCCTTTGAAACCAACTAGTAGGTTTAATCTTAGCTACTTTAATTGGTAGGGTTTTCATAGCAAATATTTCACCTGTAGTTTTTACAGTTACAGGAATCCCTTCTAAATGCTCAGGAATATTCCCAGCTTTCACCACCTCCCTGGTAAACACCAAAATAACTGGTTTGCCAACCTCATTTAGTCCAACAGCCATCCCAACAACCTCTGGTAAACCCATTAATGCATGAGCATGACGATCTTGTACAGTAATTGCTGATTTAATTTCAGGGTGAGCTCTATCAAAAACGGTTGTCTCTTGTGTAATCTTGGCCTCCACTATAACCGGCCTTAAAAAACCGTTGCTCGCACCCCAGTTAATGAGGAAAAACATAGCAGTAAACACCAAAATGATAAATATACATTTAATATACCTATTGAAAGAAACTTTCATAAAACTACCTCCATATTTAATTTGATTTTTGAAATCCCACTTAGGAGGGATTATACAAAATAATATTACCTAATTGAAAATTCTTACAAAAAATGAAAAAAAAGTCAATAAAAATTTTTTTCACTGATATTACTATTTTTTTCAACAAAAAAGCTATCTTATTCATCCATAACCTCATCGGGATATTTCCCTTTAAGACCTAATAGCCCTTAACTTCATGGTTAAAGTAGACCGGAAACATTTAGGATATCTTGCCTAATAACTACCCTATTTCGAGAGGAGTTTAAAATTGCTATTTAATCTAAAACCTTTTGAAAATGTTTCTAAGAAATTGATATTCAAATATTTTTCTTGTTGGGAAAATCGTTTATAACGTAAACGGTGAGGTTATTTTTTAATAGATCATAGCTCTATATTTTTAAACCATAAAATATCTTGGGAAATGGGGGGTCTATTTTTAATAAAGACTAAATAAGGAGATTGAAAATCTAAAAAGTAAATTAAAAATGATTCATTAACAGAACTACCTCTAATTGAAAATAGATATTCCTTCAAGATTAAAATTTATTGAGGTTTTTGATGAGATTTTAGCAATCTAATTCGTAGTTAATATTACCCTTCGACGTATTTCCTTTTTCTAATCGGTATTAAATATCATATCTATTCATTCTTTTCATAATATAAATAATGGAAAGTTTGCAGTTGACAAATTGTCTCTGAAATGCCAATTTTTGTTTTACGAGGGCTATTTCTTCTTAAGGTCTTTACCAAGCTGATCAACTAATTTGAGGATTTCATAGATTTCAAAAGGCTTCGAGATAATTAAATCTATTCCTGTCTCTCTTACCTTCTCCTCATCCAACCTTTC
>Ga0315298_1003689_pt1 | contig 23941 bp, 27 predicted proteins | sample WHS_1_MG_FD_203077 | JGI IMG/M metagenome (GOLD analysis project Ga0315298, IMG submission 203077) | Extremophilic microbial mat communities from Washburn Hot Springs, YNP, Wyoming, USA - WHS_1_MG | ecosystem: Environmental > Aquatic > Thermal springs > Hot (42-90C) | place: USA: Wyoming...
GCAACTCTTCTCTGCTGGCCGTCTCCAGAGCATTGTCCATGCCCCCAAGGATACCACTGATGTCAACACACAGCCGACCTAACTGCTGGATGCTACCTCGCCAACTGATGGAACTGTGAACAGTTGCAGCGCAAGGCGCTAATACTAATGGATGAGGCCACGCCGTTGTCGCATTTTGGGATCAGTGGTGTTATCGTTGCCTCTCCGTTTGTACTCCTTCTGTGGCATCGTCGGCTCAAGCCGACCTATGGGCGGGTGAGCCGGCATGGCGCGGTGCCTTTGGCCTGGTCTATGGATCACGTCGGGCCCATGGCGCATACCGTGGAAGACGCAGCCCTCCTGCTGCGAGCGCTGGCCGGGCACGACCCGCGTGATCCGGCCAGTGCCGAGCATCCAGTAGACGACGATACGGCGGATCTGTGCCGTTCGCTGAGAGGCAGGCGACTGGGAGTCATCCGCGACTTCTCGCTCGCCAACCTCGACCCGGAGGTGGAGAACGCGATCTGCGCCGCGATAACCCAAATGACCACGCTCGGCGCGGAACTGGTGGAGGTCGAGACCCCAAGCATACAGACCGCTGCTGCCGCCGGAATGATCATTACTCTGGCCGAGGCAAGCGCCTATCACAACAATACCTACCCTGCATCCCGCGGAGACTACGGCGCCGACGTCCGCGCTCTTCCGGGTCGCTGATTCTGGCAGTAGACTACGTGCAGGCGCAGCGAGTGCGGCAGGTTGTCGCCAAGGAGCTCCGACAGACCCTTACGGGCGTCGAGGCTCTGGTTATGCCCTCAGTGCCCGCTCTACCGGTGAAGATCGCCAAGGCGAACGCCCCTTCTCCAGAGGTAGTGCGTTGAAGCGCACCATTCAACCTGTTGGGCCTGCCCGTAGTCTCGCTGCCATGCGGCTTCAGCGCTGCCGGGCTGCCGATCTGCCTCTCTCCAGCCGGCCGGGCCTTCGGCGAGAAGTGGCTGTTGGATATCGCCCATCAATACGAGCAGAGCACGCCCTGGCATGAAAAGCGCCCGGTGCTTTCCGGCCAATGGTGTAGGATAAGGTCGCCGGCGGTGATGCTCGCAGCGAATGGACTGTGAGATTACTGGTAAGCGCTTCGGCGCTCGGTGGGGAAGGACGAAAGTGCCCACCACGAACCGCAAGAGGGCTTGTTCTTGCCCCGACACGCAATAAGCTGTGCCGCCTAATCTACGCCGGCCCTTTTCCCGTGGACGAGTCAATAACGTTGTGCCGTGGCGGACTCGATGCGGAAACTTGCGGCCACTACAGCCTTGTCACCTTCGGGGAAGATCACCCGGGAGCGCACCTCCTGATTTGTGCCTCCCTGCCACACGTTCTCCAGTCGAACTTGACAAAGGCCGGCATTTTGCCTACCCTCGTCACATACCAAACCAGCCGTCCGAGGAATTGAGACCTAATGCGCTCAAGAGACCGCGTCGAGCTCGCCCTCAACTACCAAGAACCGGATCACCCTCCCTTAGACTTGGGGGGCAATCCGTTGTGCGGGATACACGTCAGCGTCGTGTATCGGCTGCGGCAGGCACTGAAGCTGGACCAACCGGGAATGCCGGTGAAGGTCGTCGAGCCCCATCAGATGCTGGGGGAGGTCACTCCCGATTTGGCGGACGCGCTGGGCAGTGATGTCGTGGGGTTGACGCGCCCCACGACCATTTTCGGGTTTCGCAAGGAAGGATGGAAGCCGTGGACGACCTTCGACGGTACGCCAGTGTTGGTCCCTGCCGGTTTCAACACCGATCCGGAGTCGAATGGCGACATTCTACTCTATCCGCAGGGCGACAAGTCGGCACCGCCCAGCGGCCGGATGCGAAAGGGGGGCTCCTACTTTGAAGCAATCATCCGCCGGCCGGCCGAAGACGGCGTGGACTGGCGGGTCGAGGACAACCTCGAGGAATTCGGCCCGCTATCGGACGACGAATTGGAGCACCTAGGACGGGAAGCCGAGCGACTTTACATGGAAACCGACAAGGCGATCTTCGCCGATTTCGGTGGCCTCAGCTTTGGCGACACGGCCCTTATGCCCGGTCTCGGCCTCAAGTGTCCGAAGGGCATCCGTGATTTTGAAACATGGTACATGGCCCTAACAAGATGCCGCGATCTCGTGCGCGAGCTTTTCGACCGCCAGTGCAACATTGCGCTCGGCAATCTGGCGAGGATTTATCAGGTCGTCGGGGATCGGGTGACCGTGGTACTGGCATCGGCCACCGATTTCGGTATGCAAACAGGACTAATGATCTCGCCCCGGACATATCGTGAGCTGTACAAGCCGTTTCACCGGCGTCTTAACGACTGGATTCACCAGCACACGAAGTGGAAGACCTTCATCCATTCCTGTGGGTCCATTGCCCCGCTGGTTGGCGACTTCGTAGAGGCTGGGTTCGATATTCTCAACCCTCTCCAGTGCTCGGCCTCGGGCATGGAGCCTTCGGCACTGAAGAAGAGGTTTGGTGGCCAGCTGGCGTTTTGGGGTGGAGTTGATGGCGAGTACGTTCTGCCCTTCGGCGCGCCAGACGAGGTGCGCAAAGAGGTCAACAACAAGATGGCGGCCCTCGGTCCGCATGGGGGTTACATTGTTAGTCCGACTTCGAGCATAGAGCCCCATACACCGGTGCCGAACATCCTGGCGATGGTAGACGCGGTGCGTAATACATGATACAGGTGAGTTACAATGACGGCGTACCACATCGATTTTGAGCCGGTGGGGCGTCGGGGTCCTTGCCTTGCCGGCCAGTCGCTTCTGGATGGCGCTCGCCAACTAGGGGTGGGTCTGGTCAGCATCTGCGATGGCAAGGGAACCTGCGGCCATTGCAAGGTGCAGGTGCTCGGCGGGTTGGTTACACTCCCCAGTGCCGTGGAGCACAAGATGCTGTCTCCTTGCGAGCTCGCAGAAGGCTACCGCCTAGCCTGTCAAACCTATCCGTTAGCCGATTGCAAGCTCCGTGTGCCGGCCGAATCGCTGACTACCCCGCAGCGAACCCAGGTAGAGGGGTTAGAAGCTAACTTTCATCTCGAGCCGGTGGTCAGCGCTTACGCAGTAAGGATGCCACCGCCTTCTCTTTCAGACCTGCGCGCCGATGCCGAGCGCCTGGCCGCGGCGGTGGAACAGGAGCACCAGATTCGGTGCCACACTATCGACGTCGAGGTGCTGCGTGACCTCTCCCCTCGCTTACGGTCGTGGGACTGGCAGGCTCAAGCCGCTGTGAGAGATGGGGAGGTAGTGGCCTTGGGTCAGTGGCCCCGCCGTCAACTGGGTCTGGCCGTCGACCTCGGCACCACGAAGATTGCCGGCTACCTGGTCGACTTGCAGAGCGGGCAGACCGTGGCGGCACAGGGGGCGATGAATCCCCAGATCGCCTATGGCGAAGACGTCATCTCGCGCATTGCGCGCACGAAGGGATCGCCCCGCGAAGCAGAGCGCCTTCAGACCCTGGCGGTGGAGGCGCTCAACGGGCTGGCCGCCGACCTTTGCGCCACGGTAGACGCTGCCCCAGATGAGATCGTCGAGGCGGTAGTAGTGGGCAACACGGCGATGCACCATCTATTCTTGCGGCTGCCGGTGGAGCAGCTAGCCCTGTCTCCCTACGTACCTGCCGTACGGCAGGCGCTCGATATCAAGGCTCGCGACGCCGGCTTACGGATCGCTCCCGGCGCCTACGTGCACCTCCTCCCGAACGTCGCCGGATTCGTCGGCGCCGACCACGTGGCCATGCTGCTGGCCACTGGTGCTCACAGGGAAGAAGGGACAACGCTGGCGCTGGATATCGGCACCAACACTGAAGTCTGCCTAATCAGCAACGGCGAGATGGTAAGTGCTTCCTGCGCTTCCGGTCCAGCGTTCGAAGGGGCGCACATCAAGCACGGGATGCGCGCGGCCAGCGGTGCCATTGAGCATCTGCGTTTGGTGGACGATCAGGTCGAGTACCAAACCATCGGCGGCGTTCCACCGGTAGGCCTCTGCGGCTCGGGTATCCTCGACGCCCTAGCTCAACTCTATCTGTGCGGTGCCGTAGACTGTCGAGGCAAACTTGGCGAGCACAGCAGAATTCGCACCAGCGACGGACAACGGGAGTTTGTGCTAGTGGATGAAGAAGGTTGCAGCGGGCATGCGGCGATTGTCATTACCCAGCGCGACGTGCGAGAGCTGCAACTGGCAAAAGGGGCGATACGGGCCGGCATTCAGATCCTCTTGGAGGCAAAAGGCCGTGTGGAACAAGAGATCGATCGGGTGATCATCGCTGGGGCCTTTGGGAGCTACGTCGACGTCGCCAGCGCCATCACCGTCGGGATGGTGCCTGCACTGCCCCTGGCTCGCTTTTCGCAGGTGGGTAACGCCTCTGGCACAGGGGCAAAGATGGCATTGGTCTCGCGCGCCAGTAGGCAACAGGCCCAGACCCTTGCTCGCTCCATCAGCTACGTCGAGTTGGCGGCCGCGCCTCGCTTCATGGATATCTTTAGCCAGGCCATGTACCTGGGTGAATACGAGCTACAAAGGGGTTGATGGCATGGAGACCAAGGTCGCAAGCATCGCGAAAGAAGTACTCATTGGCGACGAGAGGCCTACGGTACTCATTGGTGAGCGCATAAACCCTACCGGCAAGAAGAAGCTGGCTGCGGCGCTGCAGGCCGGAGACCTAACACTGGTCAAGAGAGAGGCTCTCGCCCAAGTGCAGGCTGGAGCCGATATCCTCGATGTCAACGTTGGCGCCGCCGGCATCGACGAGGTGGTGTTGTTGCCGAAGGCCGTGCAGGCGGTCATGGATGTCGTTGACGTGCCCCTATGTCTCGATAGCAGTAATCCCCAAGCCTTGGCTGCCGCGCTCAGGGTCTACAAGGGTAAGGCGCTGATCAACTCGGTGACCGGTGAGGAGGCCTCCCTCCAACAGGTCCTTCCCTTGGTTAAGGAGCATGGTGCGGCAGTAATCGGCTTGGCGATGGGCGACGAGGGCATCCCCAACCAAGCGTCCCGCCGGGTTGAGATCGCCCGTCACATCATCGAGCGCAGCGAGGCGCTAGGCATTCCAAAGGAAGACGTGATCATCGACTGCTTGACCCTAACCGTGGGGGCCGACAGCCAAGCTGGGTCGGCGACGCTCGACACGGTGCGGCAGATCAAGTCCGAGTTGGGCGTGAACCTCACCCTGGCGGCGAGCAACATCTCCTTCGGTATGCCCGATCGCGAACTGCTAAACGGCATCTTCTTAGCGATGGCTATCGCCTCAGGGATAACCTGCGCGATCGTGGATGTGGCCAAGGTGCGCCCGATTGTGCTGGCGGCAGATCTGGCGTTGGGGCGTGACGATTACGGGATGCGCTACATTCGCGCCTTCCGGCAGCGAACAAGCCGTTGACTTCAAGGCGAGCAAGTGCTGATTATGCTAGTCAGGCTACTCGCCGCCGGCCAGGCTCGGCCTGGCGGTATTCATGAAGCTGTAAGCATGCCAGAGAGGGCGCCGGTGATGACCGGCGCCCGTCTGATTTCTTGGACCACGCTGTCAAAGCGTGGTACTCCCAAACGAGTGCTCCTTCTTGGTTTGAGACCTTAGGCGAGTGGGCAATCAAGCACAAGATACTCTTCAGGCGTGGAGGTGCCCCGTCATCAGGCGGAAGGGCTACGATGGGTTTGGAAATGTGACCTTGATACTAGGTGACGGCTGAGGTTCGATCAGACGCCGTCAAGAATCCCAGGGTCGATGCCTTGCCAACGCGGAAAGGCATTGGCCAACCGGTCGAACCGAGATCGCGCAGGACGACCGTTTGGCGTTGCACGTGTTCATCAAGTTGCCAAAGCCGGAAGGGCGGTGGGGTAATGACGGACGAACGGTGTTCTTGGTTAACAACGCAGGATGTGCAGGACGATAGAGTGCTGCGCGAACGGAGGATTGCCTACCGCATGCTTGCCGACAACTCCCACGATTGGGAGTGCTGGGTGAGCAAGCAAGGCCGAATTCTCCACTGCTAACCGGGACATTACCAAGCGCAAGCGGCTAGAGCAGGCGTTTCGCGAAAGTGAGCAGAAGTTCCGTGGCATCGCCGAGCGGTCTCGAGATGGCATCGCCTTGATCGATAAGCAAGGGACAGTGGCGGAGTGGAATCGTGCTGAAGAGCAGATCACGGGCTTGATGCGAGCGGCAGCCATCGGTAGGGTCATCTGGGATATCGTGTTTCGAATGCTACCTACCCAATGCCAGACCGCCGACAAATACACTTCAATTATCGTGAAGTTCAGCAGGCGGTGGCGGCGCGCGAGCAGTTCCTCTCCGTCGCAGCCCACGAGCTCAAGACCCCGCTCACTAGTCAGCGCGGCTTTGCCCAACTTACTCTGCGCCGGCTAGACCACGGAAGACAGTTGGACCCTGGTCGCATCCGGCACGCTTTGCAGATCATCGACCAGCATGCCGCCCGAGCCTCCAAGCTGGTGACCCAACTGCTGGACGTCTCTCGCCTCGAGGCCCAACGCTTGATCATCGATCGCTGTCCTGTGGATCTCGTGGAGTTGGTCGAGGGCGTGATCATGATTACCGGGATGAACACTAGCCAGCATGAGCTTACCCTCCGCGCTCCCTCCTCGCTAGTTGCTCACGTTGACGCGGTGCGGCTGGAAGAGGCGGTCACCAACCTGATCGACAACGCGATCCGCTGCAGCCCGAGTGGCCGCGCGATCGACGTCGAGCCATCGATGGCGGATCAAGGGATGATCCGCCTCTCCGTGCGGGAACATGGCACTGGTATCCCCCCAACACCGTCAGGAGATCTTCGGCCGCTTTTCCCATGCACATGCCGAGCGGCAATCGGGGGGTCTAGGCTTGGGGTTGTACATCAGCAGCCAGATCGCCTAGCTTCACGGCGGGCGTATTAACACCGAATTTCCGGAGGACGGAGGGACTCGCTTCGTCGTGCTCCTGCCAAGCGGCCCAGGCGAGGAGGACTGGCCGACATTGCAACGCAGAGGCTTGCCCCGCCTACCACTGCGGGAGACAAGTCCCCACGCTACGGGCTCGGGCGGCAGTGTCGGTTGCCGGATAGGTTCCGGCTAGGGTATAATCAAGCCAACTTGACCCAGTGAGGCCTGCGCAGAAGACATGCCTCCCTTTCCCGTGATGTTCAAGACAGTCTCGAGCGACTGCAACCTGGATTGCGAGTACTGCTACTACCGGGAGTCGCTTGAAGGGACCAGACCGCGCCGGCGGATCGACGAGCGCCTCCTCGAGCAGTTCATCCCCAAGTATATGGACTATGTGGCGGACGTGGGCGTTGCCAGCATGTCCTGGCAGGGCGGAGAGCCGACTCTGATCGGCCTGCCGTTCTTCGAGAAGGTCGTCGCTCTCCAGGCCGCTTACGCACATCGGGGCACGGCGATCGCCAACTCGCTGCAGACTAACGGCGTGCTGCTCAACGACGAATGGGGCTCGTTTCTCAAGCGCCACAACTGGCTCGTGGGCGTCTCGCTCGACGGCCCAGAAGAGATTCACGATCAGTTCCGCAAAGACCGTGGCGGTCATGGTAGCTTCGAGCGAGTAATGCAGGGCATCGATGCCTTGCGCCGCCATGCGGTCGACTTCAATATTCTGTGCGTCCTCGGTCCGCATAACGTGGATAGGCCCCGCGAGTTGATGCGCTTCTTTCGCCAGCAACAGTTCACCCATGTGCAATACATTCCGGCGATGGCCTTTCAGGCGTTAGAGCCGGAGAAGCCGCCGGCTTACCTGATCACCCCCGAGCAGTACGGCGTCTTTTTGACCGAAACTTTCGACGATTGGTACCAGAACGGTGCCCCCACCCTCTCGGTGCGTATCTTCGACAACTTCCTGCAAAGCTATGCGGGCATCCCCAACGAGCTTTGCGCGCATAGCGACCGCTGTGACGCAGGGGTAGTCCTAGAATACGACGGTTCGGCTTATCCCTGCGATTTCTATATCGGACTCCAGTGGCAATTGGGCAACGTGCTCGATACGCCTCTGGCCGAGATCGCGGCCGGCGCCGCCAAGCAGAGCTTCGTCGCACGTAAGGCGCACCTGCCGGAGGCCTGCACTCATTGTGGCTGGCTGATGGTGTGCAAGGGTGGCTGCGTGCGTAATTGGACCTTCACCCCGAATGGGCCGGCGCCTGACTACTTCTGCACGGCATACCAGCGCCTCTACCAACATGCCGCCGAGCGGTTGCGTGATCTAGCCGGTGCTCTCCAAAACAAGTGGCGATATCTGGATGTCATGGAAACGGACCCGCACCGCATCAAACGCGCCGGCCGTAACGACCCCTGCCCGTGCGGCTCAGGTAAGAAGCACAAGCATTGCTGCGCCTCCCCGGCCCGCGATGCATCGTACGTGTTCCACCAGTGAAACGTGGTACATCAAGCGGGACATGTGATTCGTGACGAGCGACTCTCATCATTCCGGCCTTCGCCAGAATTGAGGCCTAGAGACCTAACCCCCGCCCCTTCCCTACGAGGGAAAGGGGTGGGCCGTGGTTCCGGCACTTATTATCGTCATTCCGGCGAAAGCCAGAATCCAGTCGAGGACATGGAGCCGACAGCTGAAAGCTGACGGCTGATAGCTAACGAGAAGGAGATTAACATGATCGCCGATATCGCTGCAAAGAACATGGCAGAACTCCAAGCCAACCCCTATCCGGGGAGAGGAATTGTCATCGGCGAAAACCACTTGGGGCAATTCATCCAAATATACTGGGTGATGGGCCGCAGCGAGAACTCGCGGAACCGCGTCTTGGTGGGTGAGGACGACCTAATCAGAACGGCACCTTATGATCCCTCCAAGGTCAAGGACCCCAGTCTAATCATCTATAACGCAATGAAGACGGTGGGCAATCAACATATCGTCTCCAACGGCGCCCAGACCGACACGGTGGCAGAGTACCTGGTGCGAGGCACCGGCACCTTCGAAGACGCGCTGGCCACTTGGTCCCACGAGCCCGATCCGCCCAATAACACCCCCCGGATCAGCGGCCTGCTCGACTCGACTTCAGGTGCCTTCGTGCTGTCCAAGATCGTCGCTGACCCGGTCGATCCAAGCGCCTCGATCTGGACAACCTACCGCTACGTTTCAACCCGCCCCGGCTATGGATTATGCTTCCACACCTACGTCGGAGACGGAAACCCCCTTCCCTCCTTTGACCGGGACCCGTACCTGGTTAGGCTGACTGGAACACCGGCCGAGATCGCCAGCACCTACTGGAGACTGCTCGACGAGCAAAACCGCGTAGCCTTGGTGGTCAAGGCGATCCAGAGGGCCACCAGCCAGGTCGAATACCGGATCATTAACCGGCTCGGCGGTTGAGGCTGACTCCCGGGTCCTGCCTCTTCAGAAGCCGAACCACATTGCTGCCCCGACTATTCGAGTTCGCCATTCTATAGCAGATCGCTATGCTTACTATAGCAATGTCGAACTTGAATGATAGTTGATCGCATGTTAGGATCGTCGCGGTCCTGACGACGCTCGCTCAGCGCCACACAGCCCTCAAAGACGAGGCACGCTACTCTACAAGGATTCCTCGATGACGAATCGTGCATCCACGGCAAGTGATCTGCCGTAAGGAGGTTAGGCAACGTGCCGTACGCCAACAATGGCGGCGTCCGCATCTACTACGAGGCTGAGGGCGTGGGCCCGCCGCTGCTCTTGCACCATGGGTGGACTGGTTATGGTGGATCATGGCGGATGATGGGACAAGTGGACACCTTCGTGCCCCACTGTCGGGTCATCGTGATGGACGCGCGCGGACACGGCCGCAGCGATAAGCCTCATGAAGGCGCGGCCTACACGATGGACAAGCGGGCTGCCGACGTGTGCGCCGTGCTCGACGCCGAGGGCATTGATGCGGTGAACTACTATGGCTACTCCATGGGTGGCCGGACCGGCTTCGGGCTGGCCCGGTATCGCCAGGATCGGCTGCAGACGCTGATTATCGGTGGCGCTAGCCCTCGCTCTCCACTCCGCTACGATCAGGAGCAAATGCGGCGATTGATAGTCTCGCTCCGCACTAACGGCCTTCGCGACCTGCTGGCCCTCTTTTCCGACCGTAGCGAGGTCTTCAAAAAACGGTTCATGCTGAACGACGCCGAGGCCCTTGCGGCTGAGCGGGAAGGGCTGTTGATGTGGGATGGCATGGACCCGTCGACGATCACGGTGCCGACCCTGATCTTTGTTGGCGAAGCCGATGGCGTGCTCGGTCCGGCACAGGATGCCGCAGCCAAGATCCCGAACGTCGAGTTTCACGTGCTGCCGGATCTCAACCACATGCAGGCCAACATGTCCCCGGAGGGACCTCGACTAGCTCTCGACTTCCTGCGAAAACACGGGATCTTGCCTAAGTAGCTTTCAGCCGTCAGCTTTCAGCTTCTCTGAAGGGACCGAATCCCTACCGATATCTGACTGCCGGCAGCTGGCAGCTACATACTGAGAAAGGAAGGACAGCATGCGAGCGAACAGATTCCTTGAGTCGGCTTGGGGGAGAAAGATTTCGAGGCGCGATCTACTCCGTGGCACTGGTGCTGTCATTGGCATGACGGTGGTTGACGGGGCCATGGCCGGGTGCACCTCCAATCAGCGGGCCGAGTCAACACCTGTGCCGAATGCGACACGAACAGGCGCCGCAATGATGCCAACTATCCCGGTGCCGAAGCGCGGAGGGACGCTTAACCTGTCGGTTTCTGGACAGATGACTGATCTCGACCCCGCTCCCGGCGGGACTAGCGGTCTGTACGCTGGCATGTGCATCTACGATCGCCTGCTAAACTACGACTACGTGAACGGCACATACGGCTTGTCGGCCGCCCAATCGTTCGAAAACCCTGACCCCCTAACCTACATCTTCAAGATCAAGCCCAACGCGAAGTTCCAGAACATTCCACCGGTAAACGGCCGATCGGTAACGAGCGAAGATTGCGCGGCGTCCTGGCAGGCCTTCGTCGCCAATCCGCGCGCCAGCAACAAGGGATTCTTCACCACGATTGTCGATCGCTACGACACGTCCGATCCCGCCACCCTTGTGATCCGCTTGAAGCAGCCTTATCCATGGGCCATAACTAACACAGCTTTCGGAGGGCCGTTGGCCAACCCGATTATCCCAAAGGAGATAATCGAGGCGGGGCAGGTCGCAAAGGTGGCCGTCGGCTCAGGTCCTTACGTGTTGGACCAATTCGACCCGAATAGCATCATTTCCTTCAAGAGGCGGCCTGATGGCTGGCACACCCCGGAGCGGCCATACATCGACAGAATCGTCTACCAGGTGATAACGGACACCGCGGCGCGTTCGGCCGCGCTAAAGGCCAGGCAGATCGATTACCTTTTGGCTAGGGACAAGCTGGAGGCAGAGGAGTTCAGGGGATATGGCCCTGACATGCAGACCGGGAAAGAGCTTGCGCCGCCAGCGCATCTCCTGATGCGCGCGGATGAGAGTGGACTCTTCAAGGACCCCCGAGTACGCGAGGCGGTCTACTGTGCATTGGATATCAAGGAAATCATCGATACGGTCGACCTGGGTGACGGAGAAATGAGCGGACCCATTCCGCCAGACCTCAAGCGGTGGTCCCTTCCCACCGACGAGATCAAGAAGGTCTTCCCTCACGATGTAGCCAAGGCCAAGGAGCTACTCGCCGCGGCCGGCTGGGACAGCAACCGGGAGGTAGAATACAAGCATCCTACAGGGGCCAGGGGCGCTCTTCTGGCCGAGATTATTCAGAAGCAGCTCGCCACAGTAGGGATCAAGACCCAGCTCAAACCTGAGGATAGCAATACCATCTGGTACCCGAAGACGATCTTGGGGCGGGACTTCCAATTGACCTCCACCGGCACGCTTCTCTCGTCGAAAGACCCAGACTCATGGCTGCGGACCCAAACGACCATGGGCATCGGCGCCGGCAACGCCTGCCGGTGGTCGGATTCGGAAGTGGACGCAATGGTGGCCCAAGTGTCGAAGGAACTGGATACCGAGAAGCAACGCGCGCTCATTATGGACGCCCAGCGTTTGATCCTCAAGAAGTTCGTGCCCTTTGTCAATCTGTATGCACCGTACCAGTTCTCCGGACGCTGGGCTTACTACTACCCGCCTCGCACTTCGGATGCCGGCTACGTGGCGAGCTACGGCCACATCGCCTGGCTAGACGTGGACCACCCATCATACCCGAGGCGCTGAGCAGTTGTCGGTTAATTGACGAATAACCATAACTTCGTGCCACGACGAAGAAAGGGAAAAGGCCAAATGCGTATACGCCGTGGACCTTACGCGCTTGAGTGGCGTCAAACGGCCGTGTCGAGACGCAGGCTCTTGCATGCCGCGGTCGGCGCTATTGGGCTGCTTGCTTTGGGCGGTGGAGTCTGCGGCTGTGCTGGGGCGCCTACGCGCCGGGTGCTGCCCATGGCTAGCCCGAGCCAATCGCCCGCTGCCCAGGGTGGACCGGCCCGGGCGCCGGCTGCAGCGCGTGAGGCAGAGGGAAACGGGCGCTACGCGAACAACGACGGCGTACGGATCTACTATGAGGTATCAGGTTCCGGGTCGGATCCGCCCTTGCTCTTGTACCACGGCTTCGGCGGTTCTTCGGCGGTCTGGTCCAATTACGGCTTCACCTCGGCTTTCTCGCCTCACTGTCGAGTAATCTGCATCGACGCTCGCGGCCACGGGCGAAGCGACAAGCCACACTCCGCGGCGGCCTACTCGATGGAGAAGAGAACGGGCGATGTCTGCGCCGTGCTCGACGCTGAAAGAATCGATCGGGTGAACTTTATGGGTTATTCCAACGGCGGCCGGAGCGGTTTCGGCATGGCGCAGTTCCACCAGGATCGCCTCCGTACGCTGATCATCGGCGGCGCTAGCCCTCGATCACCGAGCCAATACGATCAAGAAGAGATGACCGCTGCCGCCAAGATCCTGAGAGAGCAGGGGGTCTGGGCCTACTTAGGAGCCGCCTACCGGAGCTCGCCCAACGCCGACTCGATTCGGGCTGCCCTAGAAAGGAACGACGCTGAGGCGCTGGCCTGTGATCGGGAAGGGTTGCTGACCTGGGACGGCATGGATTCAGCCACTGTCGAGGTTCCTACCTTCTTGTACGTCGGCGGTGCTGACGGTGTACTGCCACAAGTACAGGACGCAGCGGCGCGCCTGGCGAACGTCGAACTCCACGTGCTACCCGGCTTGGGTCATGCCGCAGCCGACGGCGCATCGGCTGTCCCACCCCTTGTTCTCGCCTTTCTCCAGAGACAGGGGATCGTGCGCGCCTAGGGCTGGTCGTGCGGTAGTCATCGGACCGCTTCGTGAACCGCCTCTACCTCGCGAGCGGCATCTTGATCGGGCGCCTGGCTACCTACCTGGCCTGAGAACCGCCACAGCATATCAATCGGCAGTGCCAGCAGATGCTTCCCTGGCCATTTGCAGAAAAGCCTCGGCGGGAAAGGACAGTCTCCGCATCGCGTGCCGGTAGCAGAAGACGGCATACCTGGCGAAGAACCCAGCGATAGATAAAGCACGCAAACGGCCTGCCCTCAGGTCCTCGTCCACCACCGGCCTGGGCAGCACCGTAATGCCGTAGTTGCCCTTGACTACTCCCTTGACTGACTCTGGACTCTCCATTAGCATGGCAGTCGCCGGCTCTAGGCCCCGTTTGCGGAGCGCTTCTTCCCCCATTCGACTAGCCATGCCGCCGAAAGCATACCACACAAACACCTCGCCGGCCAAGTCATCGACAGAGATCGTCTCATGGCTGGCGAGACGGTGCCCTGGGCCTACGCAGACCACCAGGTCGCTGTTCCAAATCCGCTCCGCCACCGAATATGGGGGCAGACTTCTGGTGCCGAGAAAGACGAGGTCGGTCTCTAGGCGCAGGGATTTTTCGCTGATCTCCGCGCCGTGGATGACGATCTGGAGCTTGAGCTCAATGTTGGGAAAACGGCGCTTGAAGGCCGCCATCACCGGCGGCAATATGTAGTCGGCAACCATCGGGCCGGCCCAGATCGTTAACTGCCCCTTATCAAGGCGCTTGAAGTCCTTCACCATTTGGATGGCCTCGTCCTCAAGATTCAGGATCTGGGTGGCGTATTCCAGCAAGGCTCGCCCGACTTCAGTGAGCACGGCATGCCTCCCCACCTGGTCAAACAGATGGCAGCCGAGCTCCTTTTCCAGATTACGCATCTGCACGTAGACATGGGGCTGGCTCAGGAAGAGCTGCTGGGCAGCGCGGCTGTAGTTCTCGCACTCCGCGACGGCGCGGAGAATTCTGAGCTGGGTGATGTTCATCGGTTCTCCATTTTGGAAAGGTCGAAAACCAATTCTATAGCTCCCGGCTATATTGGGAATAGCAATGCCGTACTTGAATAATACTACACCCGGTGGTAGGATGACAACGACTCCGGCAAGGCGTGCCGCCTCAACAGTAATATATGGAGAAACTCGCAATTTGATGCCGGCGGTTGGTGATTGTCGATGAGTGTCTAAGTGGTTGTCAGTCATTCGTTATCCAGAGCCTGCATAGCCCAGGCCCGCGCCGGGTTGCCGAGCCGGAGGCGAGATCACCTGTGGCACGGCGAAACAGGCCCCTGGCAACAGATAGCTATTAACTGACAACTACTTAGATGCCCAAGCATCTCCAAACCTGGAGTGGGAAGGAGGGTTCATCGTTGGGAATGCCAACGGAAACAGACCGGAAGAGCATGGAGGAGAAGCTCCGACTCCGCCTGAGAAAGGCTGGGCTGGTGGAGCTGGCTGTGCTATCTTTGGCCGGGCAGGGAGCCGCCACGGCAGTGGAGGTTCTGGCGGCCGCTGCGAACAAAGAGGGTAAGAACGTCTACGTTGGTGCGTTGCTGAGCGGTGCCCGCCGGATGACGCCAAACGTGCAAACGCTGCGGATCTCCGAATCGATGAGCATCCCGCGAGACATCGAAGTCTTGATGCCCACCGGGTTGCTACTGATCAGCGAATCAATGGTCCACTCGAAGCTGCCAGAGATACGGCGGCCCGTGGCATTACTCGAGAGTGGCACTCTAATGGTCTGCACAAGCAAGACACCGCAAGAAGTTGACTTCCCCGTCAACTTCGAGGGGAAGGTGGCCACGGCCGATGCCGAGCGCATATTCCTCGACATACTTGGGCTGTCGCCTCCACCGTATGCCCTGCCGGCCCTCGGTCTATACATCAAAGCCACTGGCGCCGTGCAGTTTGACTCTGTGAGGGAAGCGGCAAGGGAGCGGTTGGCCCGCCTGCGGCCGCAGTGGCGTGAGCTAAACATCAAGGCCCTCGAAGCAGTCTATGAAAGCACGCAGATCTGGGACAACGCCAAGCTCGTCGGTATCCAGTCGAGGGAAGACTATTGGGCCCAGATCGAAGAGACTAGATACGCGACCTTGGCCGGCGCCTCGCAAGGAGGAGCCGCAGCCTGGCGGGACGCCCTGCCTATCTGCGATGAGGGGAAATGCACCTGCATCGAGTGCGTGGTGACCTACTACTGCCCGGAAACAGTGGTCAAATGGACCGAGCAGGGCTACACGGTCGACTATGAGTACTGCAAGGGCTGCGGGATCTGCGCCCAGGAGTGCGTTAAGGGCGCCATACGCATGGTAACGCCAAGCGAGGCGTTGGCCGCGGTGCGAGGAGGGGTGAGGTAGAATGCCACAGATCAGAACTCTGACCGGAAACTACGCCGCGGCCATGGCCGCCAAGCTGGCCAGGGTGCAAGCCGGGATGTTCTTCCCGATCGGCCCCAGTGACGAAGTGATGGAGACCTTTCAACACCTCATTGACACCGGCGAAGCCACCAACGCAAAGGTCTACCAATTGGAGAACGAAAAGTCGAACATGGGCGCCCAGATCGCCTTTGCTAGGCTAGGTATTAGAACAATGGGTTGCACTTGCGCCGAAGGTACGCTTTGGCCAGCCTCGGAAACGCGCTATGCCTCTGGTTCTCGCCTGCCACTCGTCGTCGTCATCCCTAGCCGCGCGATTGGCCCCCCCACCACCGTCAATCCGGACCACGACGACTTTATGGCACAGACGGTGATGGGCTGGATGCAGTTCTACTGCGAAGATGGGCAAGATGTCTTGGACACCCTTCTCCAAGCCTACCGTATCGCCGAAGACCGCCGCGTGCTTCTGCCGGCCTTCGTCGCCTACGAGGGGTGGGAGATCTCCCATGGTTCCTACAAAGTCGTCGTGCCCGATCAGGAAGCCGTGGACCGTTTTCTGCCACCCCGCGCCGTTAGTCCAGACAAGGACTATGCCGCCGTCGATTGGAAAGAGCGGCTGAGCCATCGCCGGACCTATCCGGGCCGCTACGTGGAGTACATGGACAAGAAGTACGTCATGGTCCGGGCATTGAAAGAGGCTACAGGCGTCATTGAGGAAATCGGCAAGGAATATGCCGAGACTTTCGACAGCCACTATGTGGGCCTCTTAGAGCCTTACCGTTGCGACGACGCCGACTTGGTCTTCGTGACTATGGGCTTCATCACTCCCACGGTCAGATTTGTGGTAGATGGCCTGAGAGACGAAGGCGTCCGCGCCGGTGTCCTGAAGATCCGCACCTATCGTCCCTTCCCCGAAAGAGCCATCGCCGATATTCTCGGGCGAGCCAAGGTGGCCGTCATTATCGAGCGCAACTCGTTGGAGATGGTGTTTAGGGACGTCAGGTCGGCCCTCTATGCCACGGCCTCACCCCCATTGATCATGGGCCGGGCCGTCGGTATTGGCGGACGGCGGGTGAGTACCTATGACATCATGAAGATCGCCCAGGAAGGGGCTGATGCTCTCAAGACCGGCAAGATCGAAAAGGAATACGATTGGGAACCGATCAAAACGCTCGACTTCGATCCCTTTGAGGAGGATGTGCTGGACTAAGGAGGATGCCGTGACGACAGTCAATCGCAAAGAGATATCGAAGACCTCCTGGGAGGAAGACAACAACTATTATCTCGGCCTGTTCTCACACCAGTGTCGTGGTTGTGGCAGCCTGCTGGCCTCAAAGCTGATCCTCCGAACCATGTACGAAGCCGACCCGAGCGTGATGGTCTGGGGCCGTAGCTGTGGCGCCGGCAAGTCGCAGATGATGACCGGCGGCCGGATCGCCATGGACGGCAGCGGCATGCTGGGTATGGAGGAAGGCCTCAAGTTCCGAGGCATCACCGACCGCAACCTGGCGGTCATGGCCGGGGAAGGGCGTACGCTGGAAATGGGGGGCAACGATTTCGAGAGCGCCATCTACCGGAAGCAGCAGGTTACCTGGGTGATCCTCGATAACCAGAACTACGCCGAGTCTGGTAGCCATGCTACCCCCATGACTCCTCTGAAGGCCGCAACCCATATTTACACCAAGGGAAAGCCCTTGCAGGAAAAGACCCTTCCCCTGATGATGACTTTGAACAATGCTCGTTATGTGGCCACCGTTAGCCCGGCTTACGTAAAGGACCTCCAGGCCAAGACTCTCAAAGCCTTGAGAATGAAGCCATCGTACCTGCATGTCTTGACGCCATGCGTCACCGGATGGATCTACGAGCCACGACTCACGGTACAGATCGCGCGCCTCTCGGTTCAGACTGGCCTCTTTCCCCTTTGGGAGTTCGAGGACGGCGTGATGCGCCGCACTATTCACCCAGGACGGCGCGTGCCGGTGAACAAGTACCTTGAGTTGCAGCGCCGCTTCGACCAAGTGAGCGAGGAAGATGTGCTTGCCGTGCAGGAGTGGGCAGACAAACTAAACGACATTGTCGACAAGATGGCAGCTGGCTTCAGCCTCCAAGCGGCGGCAAGCTAGGAGACCAAGCGTGGAATACAGAGAGATTATCTTCACCAAAGAGGACGGTGTGGCGACCATCACCCTCAATCGCCCGGAGAAGCTGAACGCCTACGGCTCTAAGATGCACTTAGAGTTGGCTGCGGCTGTCGCTGACATTAAGGGTGATCGCGGTATTAGAGCAGTGATCTTGACCGGCGCTGGTCGGGGCTTTTGCGCCGGGCATGACCTGAAGGAGATTGCCGATGCACGCCCCTCAAGCGGGGCTCGTAATGGCGAGCGACCGACGCTGGGCGAGTACCCGCCGCTCCTGTTTCGAAGCGTCGAGGTGCCGCTGATCGCCGCCATCAACGGGATCGCTACCGGCGGCGGCTTTGCTCTGGCCCTGATCTGTGACATCCGCATAGCCTCGGAGAGCGCAAGGTTCGCCGAGCTACACGTTATGCGGGGGATGGTCCCCGGCGCGGAAGCCTGGCTCCTCCCGCGCGCGATCAGTACAAGTAAAGCGCTGGAGCTCATCTTCACCGCCGATACCATCGGGGCGCGGGAAGCCGAACGCCTCGGGCTGGTGAGCAAAGTAGTTCCCGACGGCGAGCTAATGGCAGCCGCGAGGGAGGTTGCCACAAGGATCGCCAAGATGCCGCCTCTAGCCCTGAAGCTGGCCAAGCGCGCCGTGTACCACGGACTGGACTCCAGCTTCGACACCAGTCTGGAATACGTTGCCTTCGCCCGCTTCGTAGCCGCCCAGGCTGGCGAAACCGACGAAGGGATTAAAGCCTTTGTCGAGAAGAAACCGGAGTAGCCAAAGTACCAATAGACGTGTTACTCGCTAAGCGAGGAACGACAGTACGATACGTAACGCGTGACCATGTATTACGTAACATGCGTGTTGTGCCGAAGGCTCCAGCCTCTGATAGAGCGCCTGGCCACCGTGTGGCTCCCATACGCAATTGGGAACACTTGTCACGAATCACGTACCAGGAGTGTGGCCGATGCTAGAAGGAACGCTATCAGGATTCAAGATCCTAGACCTGACCCATCATATCGCGGGACCTTACTGCACCAGATTGATGGCCGGAACCGGCGCAGAGGTGGTGAAGATCGAGAAGCCCGGGGAGGGGGATGCCGCCAGGCGCATTGGACCCTTCTTCGGCGACGATCCACACCCTGAGAAGAGTGGCCTATTCCTCTATCTGAACGGCGGCAAGAAAAGCGTCACTCTGAACTTGAAGACCGAGACGGGAAAGAAGCTCTTCAAAGAGTTGGTCAAATGGGCCGACGTGCTAGTAGAGAATTTCGAGCCACGAGTCATGCCCAGCTTGGGACTAGACTACGAGAGGATGGAGAAGATCAATCCGAAGCTGGTCATGACCTCCTTTCCAACTTCGGCCAGACGGGTCCGTACAAGGACTACAAGGCAACTGAGTTGACCGAGTACGCTCTGAGTGGCCTCATGTACATCACCGGCGAGCCCGGGCGTGAGCCGCTCAAGGCCGGGGGCTCGCTGGCTCAGTACGTTGCTGGTCAATACGCCTTTCTGGCGACTATGGGTGCCCTGTGGCACGCCGAGACGGTAGGGCTCGGTGAGCACGTGGACGTCTAGATCATGGAATGCTGTGCCGGAACCCTCGAGTTTCAGATGTCGCAGCACATCTACACCGGGCATGTAACTCAGCGGATCGGCAATGCCAACGAGAAAGGGCACCCCTGGGGCATTTTCCCTTGCCGCGATGGCTGGGTGAGCGTCGCCGGCGGCCGTCATTGGAAGGACTTGGTGGAGATCATGGACGTCCCTGGGCTCAAGGATCCTAAGTTCTCCAGCGTCTTCTACTGCATCCAGCACCGGGACGAGATCGACGCCCTGATGAGCCCCTGGCTTCTCGAGCATGACAAAGAAGAGATTTTCGAACTCTTCCAGGCTCACGATCTACCTTGCGGCTGGGTACGTTCGACCGAGGACGTCGTCCATTGCCCTCAGTTGGAGGCTCGCGGTTTCTTCCAAAAGGTCAATCACCCCGCGACGGGAGAAGTGCTCTATCCGGCGGGACCCTTCAACATGACGGAAACCCCCTGGCAGGCGAAACGCGCACCGCTCCTCGGCGAGCACAACGAAGAGGTCCTATGCGGTCGTCTGGGCTACACGAGAGAAGACCTGGTCAAGTTTGCCCAGCTAGGCGTCATTTGAAAGACGACCAAGAGTCTGTCCAGCGACGTAGCGCGGAGGACTACCGGATCAGCCCAAATGGGAGTGGACATTGATCGCGATCAGGAGGAAAGCATGGCCGGTGGTTGTTTGGCAGGTGTAAGGGTCGTGGATGTGTCGCGATACTGGGCCGGACCTCACTGCACAGAGCTTTTGGCCGATATGGGGGCGGAGGTCATCAAGGTAGAACCACCCACGGGGGACCCCATGAGGGGTTCCCGCAACCCAGTGCGGGGTTCGGGGACCTATCCAAATGGGGAACCCGGCGACAAGCCTTACAACCGCGCGGGTGTCTTCAATCAACTACACCGTAACAAACGGAGTGTGATTATCGACCTCACCGTTCCCAGGGGTAAGGATGTCTTCAAGGAGTTGGTCAGGCGCGGTCACGTAGTAACGGACAATTTCAAGACTGGTACGATGGATAAGCTCGGCCTTGGCTACGAGGTTCTGAAGGAAGTGAACCCCTCGATCATCGTGATCGGTCTGCCGGCATTCGGAGCGACTGGACCCCAGAAAGGCTATCTGGGATATGGCATCAACCTAGAGCCCCATTCAGGCTTCTCTTCTCTGACCGGCTACTACGGTGAGGACGTACCGAGAAGGTCGGGAGTCGACCATATGGACCCGCTAAGCGGAACCCACGCTGCAGGAGCCATCGTCGCTGCCCTACTCTATACCCGTCGAACTGGCAAAGGAACATTCATCGACTTTTCCCACATGGAATCGGCAATCAACGTCATCGGCGAGGCGATCATGGACTACACAATGAACGGTCGCGTGCAGGGCCGCCTTGGCAATCGCCATCCGTATATGGCGCCACATGGTTGCTATCGCTGCCAAGGGGAGGACAACTGGGTGACTATCTCCGTCTCCTCCGACGCGGAGTGGGACGCGCTCTGCCGAGCGATGGGTAGCCCCACCTGGACCAAAGATGAGAGGTTTGCCGACAGCTTTAGCCGGTGGCAACATCAAAATGAACTGGATCCCCTAATCGAGACCTGGACTTGTGAGCGCGAGAACTATCAAGTAATGTACCTGCTTCAGAAGATCGGATGCCCCGCCGGAGCGGTCCTCAGCGTCGCAGACCTAATCCGCGACCCGCAACTGCGAGAGCGAGGCTTCTTCCCAGAAGTCACACACCCGGAGGCCGGGACCCTTCGAGTCATCGGTCCTCGCTGGAAAGCATCGAGAACCCCGCCCGCTATCGAAAGACCGGCACCGTGTTTCGCGCAAGACAACGACTACGTCTTTCGGGAGATCTTGGGCCTATCTGACGCGGAGGTCGATCAGCTATACAAGGAGAGGATCACATTCTCCGAGCCCGTCTGGCAGTGTGACTAGCGTGCTTCACCAACGGGATCCGGCTGCTTCGCGGATCTGGCCACCGGTTAATCGCCAGGGCGGGCAGGCTCGCTCATTCGACGGTCTCGCGTAGTGTCCACGGCTGTGGCTAAAGTGGGGGTGGAGTGGGAGGTCAAGGGCAACCCGACGTCTTACCTGATGTCCGACCCTCAAACCGGTAAGCTGCGCGACGACGTGCCGCAGGAGAAAGTGCTCTCGGCAATCATCTAGTTCAAGGTGCCGAGCACGAAGCTGCAGAGGTACCACAGGCCCTCGAAAAGGTGAGCAAGGAGATCGACACCGTCTTTAGCGTGTCGATGATTACCAAAGTCGAGCCGGATGGACGCATTCCAAACGTGGAGATCGTCAAGTCCCTCGGCTATGAGCGTTTGCCCAATCCCAAGATCAATGTCGGCCTAGGCCGGCCTCTCTCCGATTTCTCCGCGCCAGGAGGCCAAGGGCGATGACCCACTCACTACACCGTCAGGGCACCGTGACCAACCTCGCCAACGACTGTTGCGTGATGTGCATTCTTGAAAGAGGCATCAACAGCAAGGACGCCAACGTCAAAGCCCAGCGCTTCCTTGACATCGTCCTCAAGTATGGGCCGTCCAACTACGGGGTGACCACCCACGGCAACATGTACACCCATGATCTAGAAACCCTCCGGAAGGCCCTCGACACCGTGCCGGTCCTCTTCTGTGTGCTCGCTTCCCAAGAGGCACTGGAGGGGGTGCTGCGGGAAACCAAGGAGCAGGACTTCGGCTTGTGCATCGTCGTCGCGGGGCTTTACGAACCCGTGGCCGAGACTTGCAAGAAGATCGGCTTGGATCCGCATCCAGTTAACCATTCCCTCGGCGTTTGGGGGCGAACCGAGAAGCTGCCTCCAAAGGAGATCCTCGAAATTCGCACCATGTGCGGACACGCCCAGATCAGCTCTTGGCTGGTCGGAAGCCTGGCCGAGCAGGTGCGGAAAGGCTCGATCAGCGCCTGAGAGGCGGCGATCCAACTGGCCAAACTCTGCGTCTGTGGGTTCTTCAATCCCGAGAGGGCAGCGCAATTGCTTCCCACGGTAAAGGTCTAGGGCGCCACTGGCGGGGTCGTCATAAAGACGAGTGTTCACTCTGACGGAAGCGATCACCGAGGGCGAAGCCCGGTTCACCGGCGAGGCCATGCGGGGCGCTTCTTTACACGGGAGGTCGTAGGGGCGAATGTCTCTGTTCGCCATCGCCGCAGCATCAGCGGCGTCTCCTAGACGTGGCCAGCCGCCGAACTTGACAGGCGGGCGTCATGCTAGGAAGGCATCGCCGCTCAAGCAAGTCGGTGTGCCTTGTTCCATTCCGGCGACAAAGGCTGGTTACTCCCCTGAGTTATCATAGCACCACCAACTGTCCGCGAGGGGAATGCAGCTTCCACGAACAAGCAATCAGCAGTGGTCCGTCTTGAAAGCGGCTATGTCCGAAGCGTGGCTACCCTGAACAGCATCGCTGAGATACTGAACGTCGAGTTCGTGATCAGTGGCCCCCTCCTTTTTCCCATCGTCAGAAGAGAAGGCGGCGCCGGTGCGCGGCAGCCTAGGCACTGGCGCTCCTACGTTTAGGTAGGACATGCCTCGCTCTGGCCATGGCCAGCTCCCCAACTTACTTCTTCTGTCCATAGCCTCAGACACTCGAACGGGCACTGGGCATTAGGGATGTGACAGGCCTACTGCACTGGTGGGGCCATCTGTCAGTACGACGACGAGCCGCCAAGGCTGGCAAGCGCCGCCTCCGCTTCGGGAGCCCACTCGCCGATACGCAGCACATAATCGGGCGCCGCCCAGTTGCGGAACAGCGGTAAGGAGAAGACCGCGGCAATATCCGCAATGGGCTTAATGCCGGCCGCGCTCGTCGGGTCGAATTTCGCCCAATGGCAAACGTGCTCTTCCGACCGGAAGAGGTTCATTTGGCTTCAGGCGCGCCAGATGTTTTCCATCCAGCGCGAAACGGGCAGGTTCGAATGGGCGACCATGGTTGTCGGCTCGACGGCGAGAAAAGCGCCGTCTAGCATCCGGACCATTATGGGCTCACCGCAATCGAGGCAGCGCGCTTCGATACTCACCTCCTGTCCAGGAAAGAGCCAGCTAATGGCCGTCGATTCCAGACCGCACTGGCCATACCAGCGTTGCTGCCCGTCAACGCTGATACGGTACTAGGTGGGGACATTCGAGAACGGCGCAAACGAGGCGATGTAGTCGGTGTCCGGAACGAGCCAGTTGCCGATTGTGCAGCCCGGTAACTGATGCAAGGCTTGCCGCGTGACCTCGGGCGAGAGGCCCAGACCCGGGGCCAGATCGACGTAGTGGGGAGCCCAACCGTCTTGCACGAAGGCCGTCATCACCGCGTGATACACACGGGCGAGCAAGGGCCAATCGGGTTGAGGCAGTGCGTTCGTCATCAAAGCCTCCTCGCGAGAATGCCGGCAAGCCGGCCCTTTCATGATCGACAATCAAGCGCCCGTTCAGAATTCATTATCAGCCTTGTCTGTAACGTTGTCAACGGCGTGACTGTTCAGAGTTGGGGTAAGGGAGTTTTGTTGGCAAGGGGTGGGGGCTAGCTGAGGAGGTTCAGGCATTCGCGCAAAGGGTTGAGGCCACGCGC
>Ga0315298_1003691_pt1 | contig 23905 bp, 16 predicted proteins | sample WHS_1_MG_FD_203077 | JGI IMG/M metagenome (GOLD analysis project Ga0315298, IMG submission 203077) | Extremophilic microbial mat communities from Washburn Hot Springs, YNP, Wyoming, USA - WHS_1_MG | ecosystem: Environmental > Aquatic > Thermal springs > Hot (42-90C) | place: USA: Wyoming...
TGCTGGAGCACCGCGCTCCAAAAGCTTCTACTCCAATCCTTCACACCAGAGGCGTAGAGAGTAAGGTAGGGCGCGTCCCGCATGTGCGGGACGCGCCGGAGTGGGTCGTGCTGACCCGGCTTCTAGGTTTGAATCTTGTTTTTCCGCGCCCGTAATGGCGCGGCTACAGCGGCGCGACCCTCCTGGTCGAAAAAAGCCATGACACGTTCCATCCACCTTGACGGCACTGCGGCCAAGATGGCCGCGCTCCAATCTGCCCAAAGGCGCAGAGTGTTGGTAGGGCATGCAGTCCACTGCGGGCCGGGGTCGGGCACGCAGACCCGGCTTTTTGGGGTTTGAATTTTGTTTCCGCGCCCTTACGGGCGCGGCTACGTTTAACTGCCCGCCCTACCTTAGATCAGGGTTTGACAAAGCAAAACTCTCCCACTCGCAAACGACCTGGAGTTCACCGTTACCCTGAGTCGAGACAGTGCACGAGTACACAGCCATTTTGAATTTTGCCAGTACTCAAGCGCAGTACTTTTCGCCGATTGAGAATGCGTTGCCCAGGAACGTGCTCACGCCGTAGTACCGGTGTGATTCAGGTGCAAAAATCAGTGGCCTGAGTTTGAGCACGTCAACAACGTTGTTGGCGTCCAGGATACCGTCGTCGGCCTTCACGTCCACGATCTCGCCCACGAACTGGGTATGCAATCCAAGCTCGAGTGTATGAGTAAGCCTACATTCGAGCACAAGCGGGAACTCTTTCACGTAAGGCGCATCTACAAGGTCGCTTTTGACCGGCGTGAGTTTTGTTGCGGCAAACTTGTCGGTGTCTCTGCCCGAGGCGATACCGAAAAAGTCGGCTTGTGCAATGTGTACCTCGGATGGGATGTTGAGCGTGAACGCTTTCCGCGCGATTATGTTGCCGTGTGTGTATGTTGCCGCGCGGAACGACACCGCTACGCACGGCGGGCGCGAGCAGCAAACACCCACCCACGCTGCAGTCGCGACATTCGGTTTACCGTTTTTGTCGTATGTGCCAACCACAACAACCGGTGTCGGGTACAGCAACGTTTTTGCTCCAAGCGACTTTTTCATAGGCATGTATTTGGTTCGGCAAAATGCAGTTCTTTGTCAAGACCAACTCGCACAGTACCACTCATTTGGCCGAAGGCACCGCACTTTCGGTTTTGGGTTTGCGTTTAAGCAATTGAGTTCTCAGATAAGTATCAACCGGAGCGGTTACATACGCCGTGTACCACAGGTCAGCTAACATCTGCGCGGCCACAATAAGCTGCCCTTCCAAGAATGCCTTCCCTTCAAGTCCATTGGGTTGCTCGCCTGTGAGCTTGCCGGCCTTTTCAAGCTCATAAAGCGGCTCGACCTGCTTGTGCTGGTCGAGCACGAACTTGACCACTTGCCTGAAGACCGCATCCGGGGCGCCGTTTTTGGCCGGGTCAATCACAAGCCGTGCCGGGCGCAATTTCGGTTGCAACTGGGCAACCTCGGGCAAGCCGATCTTGAGAAAATACTCACCATCAATCCACCTGTGAAACGTTGTGTTGGTTGTGTACCCGCGCGGATTTGGTCCTGTCCAGCCGTTGTAATGAATGGTCGTGTGCAGTGGTTGTGTTGCATCACCGACGTAATGGGCCAAAACGCCCATTGCATAAATTATGTTCTGCTGCGCGTTGGACACTTCATTAGCCGTACCGGCTTCCTGATAAGCCTTGAGGTACGCGAAACCGGATTTAACCTTGCCAAACTGTTCCGTGATAGCCCACGGCAAAAACCCGGCCAACTGTTGTGTGCGGTCTGCGTTTTTCGCCTCGTTAACTGGTGGGAACTTGTCCGGGTGCACCGCACGCGCCCGGTCAAGTTGCACAACAAAATCGTACCTGAACATCGGCAATGTATCCGCACCAAATCCGCACAGCTCGAGCAGTTCGGTGTCAATGTAATGATCCGGGCTGTTAAAATGCCGCAGCGCCAGGTCGGGCACGTTACGCCAGCGGTCAGGTTCACCCCCGAGGAATGCAATTCGTTCCTGTGCAGCCGGTGTGCGGACGAAGGCCGGGAAGTCCGGCGGCAGACAGCCGAGTGCAAGCTGACAGATCAACCTGTGCGCGTCGTAATCCCAGGCACGAACCGGACCTGCGGTCGTAACGGCCACAATCAGCCCAAGTAACACCGCCCCAGGCCACTTGTGAATCGCGCGGCTCCAGCCGAATCGAAGAATCGCTCCGCGCAAATCGGTTTTTCCAGAGCCGGAATTCATACTGTGCGCGCTCGAAGATGTGGGGGCGGTGCGGACAATTTCCGACGCTACCCAAACCCTTGCCAACCTGAACGAACGGTTCACTGGTTGAGTTAACCGGGGCGCAAGGCTCAGCCCGCGCAGCGTACCTCTGTTATTGTGGTTACGGCGGTGCGTGACCCGGCACGTCAGTACGGATTGCAACAACACCTCTTTCATTTTTTGGTTTAGCTTGAGCAATTCTTCGACGCACTTTAGCCTTGTGTAGCAAAAAAGCAAAAAACAAATGGCCTGAGACGGCACGCGCCCAACTCAACCGGAGACGAAAGCATGAAGGTTATCACAGACAATAACTGCACCGGTTACTGCCAGGCCGGTCACCCGGAACGACCCGAGCGGATCAGTCGTACACAGCAAAAACTGCGTAATCAAACCGAGCTTGCAATTGACTGGGTCGAACCCGGCCAGGTAGATGACGGTGTTATTTTGCGGGCGCATACGCGCCAGCATCTGTCACGCCTGGATGAACCCGACGATTTCACACCTGACACGCCGTACTTTGACGGCATCAGCCAGTACGCCCGCAGGTCTGTGGCTGCGGCTTTGACAGCGCTAAAAGCGGCGTGTGGGGGTGACCTGGCTTTCAGCCTGATGCGCCCGCCCGGCCACCACGCAACACGCGACCGCGCCATGGGATTTTGTTACCTGAACTCGATTGCGATTGCGGTGCTCGAGGCCCTGGCAACCGGCACGAAACGTGTTGCAGTGTTCGATTTCGATGTGCACCACGGCAACGGTACCGAGGCGATTCTCTGTAACGTACCCGGCGCGGCGTTTTTCTCAGTACACCAATGGCCGTTGTTCCCGGGCACTGGCACAAAAAATGTCGGTGACAACTGTTTCAATTACCCCGTTGCACCTGCAACACCGCGTACTGAATATCGCGCGGTACTCGAGCGCGCACTTGACGATCTCAAACGGTTCAAGCCGGAGCTTGTGGCGGTATCGGCTGGGTTCGACGCGTATGCGCACGACCCGATCGCAAACGAAAAGCTCGAGCTTGACGACTACTACTGGCTTGGGCAACAACTGCGGAAATTGCAGGTGCCAGTATTCAGCCTGCTCGAGGGCGGGTACAGTCTTGACCTGCCGAATTTGATCCTGGCCTATCTCAAAGGGCTGGAAGGCAAGTGAGGGTTCTTTTCAGGCCCCGGTTGCGGCCCAGCCCCGCCCGGAAAAACCACGTGCGTACCGGTGGCAAATCAGGTATTTGAATGCCGTGCATACGGAACGCAACATTCGCAACATTGCATTAATCGGGTTCATGGGCTCGGGCAAAACAAGTGTCGGGAAACAGCTTGCCGGATGGTTGCATTTTGACTTCTTCGATACGGACGAGTTCATCGAGGCGCAGGCGGGCAAATCAATCAGCCGCATTTTTGCCGAAGATGGCGAACCTGTCTTTCGGCAGTACGAACGCAACGTGTGCGAGCACCTCAAGGGACTCACCAACACTGTAATCTCGACTGGGGGCGGTTTACCCGTCAACCAAGCGAACCTTGACAGCCTAAAGACACATGCGTTGGTTGTGTATTTATGGGCGTCACCGGACAAACTTTGGGAACGTGTGCGGCACCAGACACACCGCCCGCTTTTGCAATGCCCGGACCCGCAAGGCCGAATACGCGAGTTGCTGGCGGTGCGCGAGCCGTTTTATCGGCAGGCTGATCTGCTTGTGAACACCGAGACACGTTCGGTGGCTGAAGTAGCGCAGCATATCATGCGCGAGTTCCGTTCGATGGTCACGCCCACACCGCCGCACAAATGAAATCGGCAATCCGACAGCGCGCATTCGAGCTTGGGTTTGACGATTGCCGGTTTACAACTGCTGCACCTGTTGACCTTGCGCCGTACCTGCACAACTGGCTCGAGCAGGGCTGGCACGGCCAAATGACGTATCTGGCGCGCACGGCCGAAAAACGCGCCAATCCGCAACTTCTGTTGCCCGGCGCACGGACTGTGATCACGCTTGCTGCGAGCTATGCCGATCCGCCTCCAACAGATACCCCGGCCAAAAGCATCGGTTCGTTTGCCCACCACCACACTGCAGGTGCCGGTCTGGCCAGGCCGGTTGGCCTGATCGCGCGGTACGCGCAGTTCGAGGATTATCATGCTGTGCTTGCCGGGCCGCTGAAAGAGCTTGCGCAATTCGTTTGCCGGTTGGGCGGTGTGGGAACAAGAGCCGTTTGGTATGTTGACACCGGCCCCGTCCTTGAACGCGCACTGGCGCAACGGGCTGGGCTGGGGTTTATCGGCAAACACACCAACCTCGTTAGTCGCCGGCTGGGCAACTGGTTTTTCCTGGCCGAGCTCGTGACGAGTCTCGAACTGGAGCCGGACGAACCTGCCAAAAATCGTTGTGGCAAATGCACAAGATGCATCTGCGCATGCCCGACTGGCGCGATTGTTGCCCCATTCAAACTGGATGCGCGCAGATGCATCTCGTATCTAACAATCGAAAACAAGGGCGCAATACCGGCTGAGTACAGGCCGTTGATTGGCAATCGCATCTTCGGATGCGACAATTGCCTTGCTGCGTGTCCGTGGAACAGGTTCGCCCGGCCGGGCACACTGATGCAAAAACACAAACTTGCCAACCTGGATACGCCGGATTTGCTCGGGCTGCTCGCACTCAGGCAAGGCGAGTTCGACCAAAGGTTTGGTCCCACCCCAATAGCACGTGCGAAACTGACCGGCCTCTTACGAAATGTTTGCGTTGCGCTTGGCAATGTAGGCGATGATTCAGCCGTACCCGCGCTTACACGGTTGGCGCAGGGCACTGACACGCTTGTTGCCGAGCATGCGCGCTGGGCAATTGCGCAAATCAGGTCGCGCACGGGCGCTGTGGACCCGGGCAGACCCGCAACTCATTGATTCACGTGTACAACCTTTGCTGGTGGGAACCCGTTAAACCACGTGGAAGATGCGTGGCTGTATGCGCCGATGTTTTCGGCGTAGACAAGGTCGTCAATATCAAGCTCAGGCAACCGTTCCGATTGCGAGATCACATCCAACCCGTCGCATGTCTGGCCGAACACGGCGCACAGCTCGGTTTTACCCCGCTTAAACGCTTTTATTTGGTACCGGCAATGATCAAAAATCACACCGCTGAACGTGTGATAGACACTGTCGTCAATGTAGTAGCATGTTTTGCCGTCGCGGACGGCTTTGCCAATTACACGCGCAACGCATGTGGCTGCTGCAGCAACAATAAATCTGCCCGGCTCGGCCAGGATTTGGATGTCTTTTGGGAACAGGCGCGCAATCTCGGCGTTGAGTACGCGGGCAAGTTCACTGAAAGGTCGCACATGCCGGTTGTAGGGTGCTGGGAACCCACCACCAATGTCGAGCAGCTTGATTTGGTAACCGCGCTGCCGGCTTTCGTTCATCACAGCCGCGGCGATGTTGAGTGCCTGAACGAAATTTTGGAAATTTGTGCATTGACTGCCCACGTGAAAACTGATCCCCTCGACAACCAAACCGAGGTTGAACGCACCCAAAATCAAGTCAACCGCTTCGCCCGGGTCGCAACCGAACTTCGACGACAGCTCGACCATTGACCCTGTGTTCGGCACACGCAATCGCAGTACCAGACCCGCATGCGGCGCGTATTGTTTGATTTTCTTTAGCTCGGCCAGGTTGTCGTATGTAACCAGCGGTTTGTACCGATCCAGCGCAATCAAGGTCTCCTTTTGTTTGACCGGATTCGCATAAATGATTTTGTCCCAAATAAAGTCCTGCCGTTGTTTTGGTGGCAGGTGTTTGATGAACTCATACACAAGCATGAATTCGTTTAACGATGCCACGTCGAAGCTCGAACCGAGCCGGTACAGCGTGCGGATTATCTCAGGTGCAGGGTTTGCCTTGACGGCGTAATAGACCTGCACATTTGGCAGATGCCGTTTGAACTCGGCGTAGCTGCGCCGGATCACGTCATGATCAACCACAAACAATGGCGTACCGTGTTTGCGTGCTAATGCCTGCAATTGTGCTTTGTCCATAAATCTGCACCGTCCACTTAGGCACTTACGACCTCGCGCACAAGGAAATTTTTAGCTGCGAGTAAGCCGCAAATACAGACGCAATGCATCACCGGCGCGGTCTCAGCGAAGTGTCACGGCGTGAAAAAGTGTTGGACATTGTATCTGTTCCCATGTTGGGTTCATCAGGATGCCCGCCCGGCCTGGGCTGCCAATGCCAGATCAGATTCGGGGCCATGCTTGGTGGGTGTCTTTCACGCTGCAGCGTGTCACACGCGGTTCAGCAGGTACTTATATGCAGTTGGCGGCAACGAACGTGCTGCGTTGCTCACCGGGTTGCGTGTGGACAGGATCAAACTCGCCGCGTACACACTGTGCGGGCTGCTGTCGGCTGTGGCAGGACTGATTGTAACTGGGCGACTCGATGCAACCGATCCGAAGGCGGGCATGGGATACGAACTTGACTCAATTGCAGCGGTTGTGATTGGTGGCACATCGCTTTCGGGTGGACGCAGCTCGATTCTCGGCACGGTGCTTGGGTGCCTGATCATTGGCGTGCTCAACAACGGCCTGTTCCTGCTCGATGTATCGCCATTCTGGCAACGGGTAATCAAAGGCATTATAGTTTTTTGGTGCAGCGCAAGTTTGACAGATCGGGTTGGCGACCAGACAAGATATGCGTATAGTTCAACCGGTACGTGCCGGAACGAAACTGCGACGAAGTTAACAGTACCGTGTAACAATGTGGCGAGTTTTGAAAAGTTTCGATCCAACAAGACCCAACTTCGCACCGTACGGTTTTACATGCGAAGTTTGGAAGCCTGTACCGATGAAGCGGGCCGATCGCCACAACGAAATCGAGCTGAATTTGTTGAAACACGGTTCTCTGGTGTACCTTTTAGGGGGCAAAAAAGTAGCAATTCCAGCCGGCCAATTGGCTATCTTTTGGGCGGCAATACCGCACCAGATAGTCGGTTCAACCACCAAGGAAGAGTATTTCGTGGCGACTATACCGCTTGCATGGTTTTTGCAGTGTCAGTTTCCGGAAGCTTTTGTTAAATCTGTAATGCACGGCCAAGTGTTGACTGATCCCGAGCCTTGGCCGAGGGGGCTTGATTTCGAAATGTTCGGACGCTGCGTGCAGGAGATTGAAAAAGAGGATGCTTACTCCAACCGGCTCGTATTGCTTGAAATAGAAGCGCGGTTGCTGCGAATGGCACTTGCTGTATGCAGAGAAATGCAAAATGAGCAAACAACAGTAAGCAGATACTCCCCAATTCCTGTAGCAGCCCTTACTCATGTGGAGCGAATGACAAGTTATATTGCTGAACATTACACTGAGCAGGTCAGAGTTGATCAGATCGCACGCTCCGTTGGGCTTCATCCCAACTACGCAATGGCGTTGTTTAAGAAGGCATTGGGAATTTCCATGGTCGAATGTCTTACGCAACATCGAGTTGCTCACGCCCAGCGCTTGCTTGCAACCACAGACATGAAAATTATTGATATTGCAATGAGTTCGGGATTCCCATCACCAAGCAGGTTCTATGAGGCGTTCGAGAGGATTTGCGGCTGTTCACCAAAAGAGTATCGGCAACGGCATGCCTTGGTTGGATAATGCCCGGCAGGGCAGTTGAACAAGACCGGACAACGCTTGTGGCCGGTTAATATCCTCCAATTCAGAGAAAATCCTCGGGAACAGCAGCCAACTCGTGCCGTTCCTTTCCGAGGGGTAGCACAGTAAAACCGCGCTTTCTGGGATGCTTTAGCATGTGCACTGGTTCTTTTGCAGCGATTGCCGAGGTTCTGTTGCGCGTAAGTACACACATCTTTTTTCGCGCGCCTCAACCGGTAATTACAGCCAACTGCACCAAATCGTCTTTACTGAAGCGCGTCAAGCTCCGGCAGCTGCCCGCAGCACCTCTAGGCTGTTCCCACAATGCCCGGCTTTATCAACCCCCCACAATTAAAAACTGTAAAATGATTTCCACACCTGTGCTCGCATTTCAGAAAAATCTCACAAACAAGAAAACTACAACTTGCCTGATAACTACGTGCCCAAAAGCCTTATTCGGTGCCGGTCTATTGCTTGGCCTGGCAGCTCGCGCGTTACCGGCAACCACACGTCACAAAGACCATTTGAAACTCTGAACCGAAAAGGTAAAAGGGGCGAGACTTCTCGCCCTGTAGAAAAGGCCTGTGCCGGCCTTTGTTTTGGCTTGGGCGAGCGACCTTAGGATTTAGGCTAAACTCAGCCCCGGAACAGGATGAACCCAAAAGATCAACCAGCTACTATGATGGAGGTAGTTTGCAAGTCGCAACTCACAGACGAGACCCAAAAGCGTCATGAAAACAGTATGCGCGATAGCGCCTTGAAATGACCGAACAACCAAGACATCGAGCCTATGAAGGATACAAAGTCAAATAATCACCTTGCCTGTTGGCTTATTTGTGCTGTGTGTGTGTGCTAACGGTGTTTAATGTTGGGAGGGCAGCCTTGTTGTTTTACGAGCCGTTTTCGACCACGGTTTTTACCAACGACAACATGAAATTGGGGCGGATCATTGGTCCGTGGACATTGGGCAACACAATTGACGCGTACGACGGCTGGTCGATGGTGCGCAGTGCAGCTGCGTTGAGTTACAGCGGGCTTGTCACCTCCAATGGTTCACGTGGTGTGGCGCGGATACCCAACACATATGCTGCTAGCCGCAACATAGGGGCGCAGTGGGCTACGGCGGTTACATCGGGTTCGGTTTATTGCTCGTTTTTGGTCAACGTGGTATCAGCGCCTGAGACCAACCGCGCACTGCTGGTGTTGAGTTACTTTGCCAGCGGCAACATTAGCAAGCGCAACGACGGTTGCGGTGCAGTGGTGTGGCTCAATCCGAATCGGCAGTTGCAGTTGGGCAAATACAGCACCTCAGTGATGGCACCGGGCACGACGGCGGCTTTGGAGCTGGGTGTGACTTACCTGGTAGTGCTTAAGTACACGTTTGGGCCTGGGAGTGGGGATGATGAGGTAGCGCTGTACCTGAACCCGCCTACGGCAGCAGGCGAGCCGAACACGCCGACTATTTCGACAACGGCAGGAACAGATTCGACCCAGATGAAGTCTGTTTGGTTGCCGCAGGGTCAGGCACCTGAATTTGGTTCGTACACTGGGGAGATACTGATGGACGAAATCCGTGTGGGCACAGAGTGGTCGGACGTGGTGCCGTGGGACGGCACGGTTCCGCCCACTGCGCCATACATTACTGAGGTGCGGCTGGATGGTAACAGCCTTGTGTTGCGCGGGACCAACGGGCCGGCCAACGTGCCGTACGTGGTTTTGGCCACGACGAACCTGGCTGAGCCTGTTTGCAAATGGCAGCCTGTAGCGACCAATGTATTTGGGCCGCGTGGTGAATTTGAGTGGACAGAGTCCATACCGGCAGGGTGCGAACAACGGTACTATCGGTTGCTTGTGGGTACGGATGTGCCGGTGCTGGTGCCGCCGGTGATTGTATCTGAGCCTGATGATGTAGCGGTTGCGATTGGGCAGAATGCGACGTTCAGTGTGACTGCCACTGGGACGGCGCCGTTGAGGTATTGGTGGTATTTCAACACCAACACTTTGGTGCAAAGCGGTGCCAGTGCAACGTTGACGATCACCAATGCACAGTTGAGCGATGCGGGCATGTATTCGGTGACCGTGTCTAATCCTGTTGGTGTGGTTAGCAGCAGGTTTGCGACGCTGGTTGTGACCGGCGCGCCGCCTGTAATAACCTTGCAACCGACGGACCAGACTGTAATGGTAGGCGAGACTGTGGTCTTCAGTGTGACAGCCAGTGGGACGGCACCGTTACATTACCAGTGGTATTACAACACGAATACTGTTTTGGCAGGTCAGACCAACAGCACTCTGATTCTGAACAACGTCCAGACAAACCAGTCTGGGAAGTACTCTGTAACGGTGACAAATCTATACGGTGCGACCACCAGCGTATTTGCAACGTTGCTGGTGACCAACTTTACATCCGCGCCAGTGATAACGGTGCAGCCGGTTAGTCAGAGTGTAGCAGTTGGTCAGACGGCGGTATTCAGTGTTACGGCTGTAGGCACGCAGCCATTGCGTTACCAATGGTACTTTAACACCAACACGCCGCTGGCATGGGGTACTAACGCAACGCTCACCATTACCAACGTGCAACTGAGCCACGCTGGGAAGTATTCTGTAACGGTGTCAAATATCTACGGTGTTACCACCAGCGCATTCGCCACACTGACGGTTTCCGAACAAACACCGCAGGTGAAGCCACGCGTCATAGCAAACACTGATGGCGAAGTGGACGACCGCAGTAGTATGATTCGTTTTCTCATGTATTCATGTGATTATGACGTGGCGGGGATTGTGCAGGTCAATTCCCGATACCAGCCCGATGGCCATAGTCGTGACAAGTGGATTGAAGCGTTGCTGGTTCATTATCACAATGTTCGGAGCAATCTCTTGATACACAATCCGGACTATCCCACAACGAATTACCTTTTGAGTGTGCTGCGGGCCGGCAATGAAAACCGTAACGATTTATGGAAGGCGCCACCGGATATGGCTACCAAAAACACTCCGGGAGAGCAGTTGATCATCCAGACGCTCCTGGACGATGATCCGCGTCCAGTTCATGTGTTATGCTGGGGTGGTGCAAATACTGTTGCTTCTGCTTTATGGCGTTTGAAGTTTACAGGCGAATACACCAGTGAACAGTTCATAAAAGCCGCTTCCAAGATCCGCATCTACTGTATATGGTATCAGGATGGTGGCGGTGGTTGGATCCAGACCAACGTACCCGAGGCGTACATTAACGAGGCGTATCGCTGGGACAATGTATGGGATTACCAGAGCGTGGGCGATAGCAGCCGAAATCCTACGAGCTACACCGGCAGCGACGCCTACCTTATTTTCCCTGCGGGCAGCGAGAACACGAACAACATCCAGTATTACATGAACAGCGCATGGCTGAGCAACAATGTAAAAACTGGTCATGGCCCGTTGGGTGCGGCATATCCGCAGAGTTATGTTAGTGAAGGGGACACCCCGTCGTTTCTGCATCTGATCAACAACGGTCTTGAGGCGCACCTCGACTACACGCTCGGCGGTTGGGGTGGCCGATCGGCTTACGATAATCCAACAGTATTTCCGAATCACGTCACCGACAAGAACATCACTGACGATGGCGACCGCAACAAGATGTATTGGCGTTGGATACCTGCGGCGCAAAACGACTTTGCCGCGCGCATGGACTGGTGCGTGGCGACAAACTACGCCGGGGCGAACCACCAGCCTGTTGCAAGAGTGGTTGGCAGTCTCAAACGGGATGTTTCACCCGGCCAGACCGTTGTGCTGGACGCTTCGCCCTCCTATGATCCCGACGGCAACGCGCTGATCTTCAACTGGTGGCAGTATTACGATGCGGATTCTGCAACGAACAAGGTGACGATTGTCAACAGCAACTCGATGAGCGGTGCCAGCTTTGTTGTGCCGAACGAACCCGGCAAGCAGGTTCACATCATTCTTCAGGTCACCGACAACGGCACGCCGCCGCTTACCGGCTACCAACGCATTATCTACAACATTAAATGAGGCAAGACAGAGTTTGCCCGAATTAAGCAATCGGGCAGTGATAACAACAGAAACAAATACCAATAAAGATGAAAATGAAACACAACCAAATGACTGCAACCGCAGTGCTCGCACTCGGAGGAGTGATAGCCTTCAGTTCCATCGCTTCGGCTGCCGATGAAACCAAACCCGCCGCACCTACCGTCGAAAAGAAGACGGAAGCTGCTCTGGCCACAGAAAAGAAAGCCGAAACCGCGCCGGTGCCCACCGAAGCCGACCTCGCCAAGCTCGAAGCGGATATCGGGTGGTCGGCAGAGGTAAAGGACAAAGTTGATGCGCTGATGAAGGAACAGAACGCCCGGCGCAAGGAGATGTATCAGGACGCGAGCCTTTCCGAGGCGGAAAAGGAAGTGAAGAACAAGGCGATCGTTGCTGAGACACGCGAAAAAATCAAAGCGGTACTCACACCTGAACAATACGCCAAGTGGCAAAAGCTTCACGAAGCCCGCAAAGCATTCAAGGCTGCGCAGAAAAAGTAGTTTGTTGCTCGCGAGCAACCACGGCGCATAAAAAAAACTCCTGTCACTGCTTTACCTGCTGGTTCTAGCCCACGGCGTCATGGGTCAGAACCCCGGGAGCAATGCCAGTTTCAACGCAGCGTCCGACTTCAGTCTCGTCAGCTTCGCCACCGTCACCTTGGGAATAGACTACAGCGTTGGCGAGTGACCATTTGCAACGAAATGACCTGACGTAATTTCTGTTCTCACACTTGATGCACACATGGAGAAACAAAATTCGCTAGATAGTCTCGCCAATGTGCTCGCCTGTGCCGTTGTTGCGCTGGCGATTCACAATGCATCCGCTGCGCCGCCTGGCAAGACCGGGGTGTTCCAGAAACTCCGCGTGTTCGTCCTCACCGACATCGAGAACGAACCCGACGACGCCATGTCGATGGTGCGCTTCCTCACTTACTGCAACCAGTGGGACGTGGAAGGGTTGGTCGCCACCACCTCAGTTCATCAGAAGAACAAGACTGCCGCGTGGCGCATCCGCGAGATTATTGAGGCCTATGGTCAGGTGCGCAACAATCTTCTCATCCACGAGCCGGGCTATCCAACAACGGACCAATTGCTCTCTGTTGTCAGGGAAGGTCCGCCGCTCTATGGCATGAACGGCGTCGGTGAAGGCCACGATTCCTCAGGCTCGGAATTGCTCATCAGCGCGGTTGACAAGGACGATCCGCGTCCGCTCTGGGTGACTGTCTGGGGCGGCCCTAACGTGCTTGCGCAGGCGCTCTGGAAAGTTCGCGCTACGCGCACGCCTGAACAACTTGAGAAGTTCGTCGCAAAACTGCGCGTCTATGCCATCTCCGACCAAGACGACAGCGGCCCGTGGATTCGCAAGAACTTCACAAACCTCTTCTACATCGCCAGCCCTGGCTTTCATTCATTGGGCGGCTACCACCACGCCACATGGACTGGCATAAGCGGTGACAACTTTCACGGCCGCTTTGTTGGTGCCGATACCAACCTCGTCGGCAATGCGTGGCTGGACGAACACATTTGCAGCAAAGGTCCGCTCGGCAAACAGTATCCCTTCGTGAAATTCCTCATGGAAGGCGACACACCCACATTCCTCTATCTTATCAACAACGGCCTTGGCGATCCCGAACATCCTGACTGGGGCAGTTGGGGTGGACGCTACGAGTTTTACACTCCGCCGTTCCGCAAATGGCATCTCGAAGCCGAGACGCGGCCGTTCTGGACCGATGCGGTGGACGAAGTTCTGGGTGTGGACGGTAAATGGTACACAGGCAACAAGGAAACCATCTGGCGCTGGCGTGCCGCATATCAAAACGATTTCGCGGCTCGTATGAACTGGAGTATTACCACCAACTATGCCGGCGCGAACCATCCGCCCATCGCCAGGCTCAAACATCCCAGCAAACTTACCGCCAGACCCGGCGACGTCGTCCGGTTGAGCGCCGAAGGCTCGACCGATCCCGACGGCGATGCATTGTCGTATCAATGGATTTACTACCCCGAACCCGGCACGTTCACGCTGTCATCGGCGCGGACCGGTGCGCCGCTCAACATCGAGAACGCGGACCAGATGAACGCGTCATTCACCGTGCCGACGAAGTTCGGCAGACCCGGCACACTGCACATTATACTGGCTGTGACTGATAGCGGCAGGCCGCCGCTTACCCGTTATCAACGAGTAATCATCACGGTGAATCCATGAATTATTTTGCTGTGAACGGTTGTTGTGTTGATTTAGCGAAGCTCGGAGCGGCAAGCAGCGGCTTGCGGGCTGGAGGCCGGTGTTGGCTGCACCCGTTCGCGTCAGTTTTTCCAACTGAAAAGCGTTGCTTGTTACCGGTCTATTGCTTGGCCTGGCAGCTCGCGCGTTACCGGCAACCACACGTCACAAAGACCATTTGAAACTCTGAACCGAAAAGGTAAATGGGCGAGACTTCTCGCCCTGTGGAAAAGGCCTGTGCCGGCCTGTGTTTTGGCTTGGGCGAGCGACCTTAGGATTTAGGCTAAATTCAGCCTCAAAACAGGATGAACCCAAAAGATCAATCACCTACTATGGTGCAGGTAGTTTGCGAGCTTAGACACAAAATCAAAACCAAAAAGCGCCATGAATACATTGACTCGATTACTAACATGTGCAGCGGTAGCGGCTGTCTCGGCAGCCCAAGTTGCGTCGGGCGGTGTGCTCATTACGAATCACGTGCGAAACGCAAGGGGAATGGGGTTGAAGGTCGTTTATGGCCCTCCTCCTACCTATTCGAAATCGTATCACAAGCCAAATATACGTTGCGGCGATCGGAGCAGCGAATTGAACAAGGTCTGGATTGGGTGGGACCTCCAAGAGGTGTGGGATACTTATGGACAGACGAATCTAGTAGATGCAATCTTCACTTACTGGGGCGAGAATGGTACGACACGGAGCTTCTGGGTAGCTGCCTTGGCTGACAGCGTAGGGCTTGATGGCTGGGACAACGACTCGATTCACTGGACAAATGCCCCTGCCAATATCCTCTACACAAGTGATCCTGGTACACCGCAGGCCCGGTGCGCGTTTGATTACAGCAAATGCTTTCTTGGCACCAATATTTGGGAAGGTTGGCCCGGCAGCATAGCCGTCAACCTGGCCAATCCGGGTTTGGGGACCGACTTCGACCAGGCCGCCCGTTACACCGTTACAAATGAAATCATCAGGAGTAACTTTGTTGCATGGCTAAAGACTGATACGGACGGCAAGGTCACTTTGATGGCCTCAGGAATGAACAATCAAAACTGGTGGGTCGGAACCAATGGCACTTATGCGGGCGACCTCGCGAGTAACCTTACATCTATTCAGCCGGAGTCGTTCGGCCAAGTTTGCCGGGACTCGCCAACTTTAACACTGGTGTTTGATGTTCGCGTGGCGCTGACTGGTGGTGGCATGGCCTGTCCCGGTGGCTCAGGACCGGAAGTTTACTTGGCTGGCACAGACGTGGGTTTCGATTACCTGCTTTACACAAACGGCGTTTATACTGGTCAAAAAGTTTCCGGGACCGGATCGGCCGTTAGTTTTGGCCAGCAAAATGTCGCGGCAACATATACCTGCGTGGAGTCCAATATCACCACCACAGCCACACGGGTTGTACCTGGCACCGTCGTTGTCGGGTACTATTCGCCTCCGGTTATTACTGCTCAGCCGACGTCATTTGTGGCAGCCACAAACAGCGTGGCATTTTTCAGAATCACCGTTACAAACGTGGGCGGTGGACTCACATATCAATGGTACCGCAATGGCGTAGCTTTGTCTGACGACGGCCGCATTACCGGGACAACCGGCGCACAATTGTTGATTAATCCGGTTCTGGCGAGTGACGCTGCCACCACAGCCAATGGCTATTATTGTGTGGTAACCGATCCGTGTGGAAACACGGTTACTTCCGTCACCAACGCGCTAACGATTCAGCCGGCGCGAACCATTGTGTGGATTGGTGCACCGACAAATCTCTGGGATATTGCTAGCACGGTCAACTGGTCTAACCCGGCCAGTAGTACAATGACTGCGTTCAATCAAGGCGACAACGTTTTGCTGGATGACAATGCCGTGAGCACAGGCCTATTGCTGGCCAGCCCGTACCTTAGCCCCGGCACGATCACGTTCAACGCCAGCGGTCAGATGGGTATTGGTGCACTTCCGGTTTGTGAGATTTACGGTCCGAATTCATCCCTTGTGGTTAATGGACCCACAATAAACAGCAGGTTGATCATCACCAATGCCAACAGTTTCGCTGGTGGCACGACCATTAACGACGGCTGGCTGACGTTGCTCAATAATTCAGCAGTCGGTCCCGGCACGATTACACTGGCGGGCACGGGCAACAGTTTGTTGGAGGTCAATCCAACCGGTGGTGCCAATGCCGGGTTCCCAGGGGTACACGTTACGGCTGATAGCACACTCCAATTCAACGGTAGCGGTGCGTACGCCAGCGTTATTGTCGGGCCGATAACGGGTGTACCGGGCAAAAAGCTGACGATCAGCAAGCTAACTGGAACCTCATCGGATAACTTCCGCGTCTATCACACCAACTTCACCTGTGACGCTGACATCGAACTGAACATAGGTAGCGCCAATTTTGCCCCATACAACGAGGGAGGCACACAAATTTACAATGGTGTGATCTCAGGTTCAGGTGTGCTTTTCACACGGATGGGTGGCGGCACTATAATCTTGAATGGTGCAAATACGTATAATGGCGGAACCCGGTTAAGCATGGGCATAACTGGAGTTGGCATTGATTCAGTAGGTGTGGATTACGGTGTTACATCCGGGCCGTTCGGGACCGGCCCAATCACAATCGAGGGTAACGTCGCTCTGTTCGCCAGTGGTGGGCCGCGCACGGTTGGCAATTCGGTTGGCTATACTGCAAGTGGCGGCACGCTGACTTTCACTGGCACGAATGTGTTGACCATGGCCGGTACGTTTGATTTGGGAAGCGGCGGTATCACTACCGCCACCAATCGTACCATTTCAGTGGCCCCCGGCGCCGAGGCTATCATATCGGGTGTCATTGCCGACAGCAGCGGTCTCGGCTGCGGCCTCACAAAGTCTGGCGCTGGCACGTTGTATCTTAACGGAGCCAACACCTACACCGGTAACACAATAATTAACGCCGGTGTTCTGGCTGGCACGGGCAGCATCGCCGGTTCAGTGGTGGTTACAGGTGGCGGGCTGGGTGGCGGTTCGCCATCGGCAATCGGCACGCTGTCGGTGGGTGGAAATGTCACATTCAATGGCGGCGGGGCTTTCATCCGCGTCAACCGTTCAGGTTTGCAATGTGACAAGGTATCCGTCGGCGGGACGTTGACCGCCACTGCCCCCGGCACGATTACAGTGACCAATCTTGGCCCCGATCTCCAACCAGGAGACAAGTTTGTGTTATTCCCCGGCAAGACCGTTACAGGCGGCAGCACATTGACAGTCACGGGTGCGGGCAAGCTCTGGACAAACAAACTCGAGCTGGACGGTTCTATCGAAGTCTTGGGCGTTGCGCCACCGCCGGTGAATCCAAACCCGACCAACATCAGTTTCAGTGTTAGCGCAGGCACGCTGAATCTGTCCTGGCCAGCGAGCCACACCGGCTGGAGACTGCAGGTGCAGACCAATGCCCTTAACGTGGGCATCAGCACCAACTGGGTTGATGTACCTGGCTCAGAGAGTACAAACCAGGTTGCATTCCCGATTAATCCAACAAACGGCACGGTGTTCTTCCGGTTGATCTACCAGCTTCCGTAGCCAAACTGTTAGACGAGCATACTCAGGGGGTTGTGCGCTAAGGGCGAAGGCGCCCAGGACAGGTGCCTTCGCCCGTGCACTAAACAGGTTGCGCTCAAACCATTTGGCTACCGCAAACACGAACACTGGCTGGTCGGCGTTGGTGTTGCGACAATTGTGCTTGCGCATGACGCACGTTTCAATCGCCGTGGTCATTGAGACCGTGCTTTGAAGGAACTGTCCGGGCATAGTGAAAATCGGGACGTTAGAATTTAGGTCAAAATCCTTTAGGAAACCGGACGAAGTGGTCCGCCAACCATGCTAAAATGATCATAGAATGAATTGCTCGACGTCAGTATGTTTGGGGGCAGAGTTTAACAAAATCTCCAGCCTGGCCAAGAAAGTCGTGTTGTCGCTGGCAATTCTGCAAACGTTTTGGGCAACATGTTGTTCGTGGGCGCAGGTTGTCACCAACACAGTTACGGTGAAAAATTGCCAGGGTATGGGGGTGGCAATCGATTGGAGTACAGGGGCCTTGTCACAACGTTACGACAAGGCAAACACACGGAATAACGGGACAAACAGCGCCGGAAAAGCTTGGATTCAGTTTGATCTAAGTGAGGTATGGGCGCGGTACGGGCGAACCAACCTTGTATCCGCCACACTCACACTTTGGGGCGAGAACGGCATCAGCCGGCAGTTCAATGTGGCCGGCCTGGCGGATAATCCCGCGCTGGAAAATTGGGAGATGTGGAACCTATGGTGGACCAATGCACCGGGTAACGATGTTACAAGTGGTTGGGCATTCGATTGGTCGAAGGTGTACGCCGGCACAAACTTATGGGAAGCACGCGGTACTACAGGCATTGACCTGGCGCGGCCAGACCTCGGCACTGACTTCGACCAGTGCGCGCGTTACACCAGCCCGGACATCAGCGCTTTTCTAAAGACCGATACGGATGGCAAGGTTAGCTTCATCATCTCCGGCTCGCCAATAAATAACAACCAAGCATGGTGGATCGGTACAAATGGGACATATGCTAATGACATAAACCTCGGTTACACCTCTACAAATCCGGCTACATACGGTGATGTCATCCGAGATTCGCCAACACTTACATTAACATTCGTGGGTGTAGCTGCGCCGGGCGCACTGCGCTTTACAAATGTGGCGGTGAGGGGCGAAGATGTGATCCTCCAGGGTTGCGGCGGGCCACCCCGGGGTGCATACGAGCTACTGGCTTCATCGGATTTGAGTGAACCAATTGGTGCCTGGGACAAGATCGGCATTGGAAGATTCAATCCCAACGGCAGTTTCAGTTTCACAAATAGTTTTGTGGCACACCCAGCGCGGTTCTTTGTGTTACGTGTGCTTTCGAGCGAGCCGGTGTACCCACCAGAAATTACGCAACAATCGGCGGACCTGACGGTTGGTGTGGGTCAGCAAGCTGTTTTCAGCGTAGTGGCTACCGGCACTGAGCCACTCATTTATTACTGGTATCACAACACAAACACCCTGGTTAGCGTGGGTACGAATAACACACTTGTGTTAGAGAATGTGCAACTTACGGACGCCGGTTATTACTCAGTAACAGTATCGAACTTACTTGGTGTAGTTTCGAGTCGCTTTGCCTTGTTGGAGGTGATCGAGCCACCTGTGATTGTAACCGAACCGCAGGATTTAACTGTTGGCGTGGGGCAGGAAGCTGTGTTCAGCGTTACAGCCACCGGCACACCGCCGCTTACGTACTACTGGTATCGTAACACAAATACTCTGCTTGGTGCCGGTGCAAATAACACACTGGTTCTCACCAACGTGCAGCTTAGCAACGCGGGAAAATACCATGTTACAGTGTCGAACATCGCTGGTATTGTTTCGAGCAGGTTCGCTTCACTCACAGTCACAAACCAACAAACAGGTTCGCCGATTATCCTTACCCAACCGGCAGATGTTAGTGTCGGCGCCGGGCAAACCGCCAGTTTCAATGTCACGGTTTCCGGCGCGTCGCCGCTGTATTATCAGTGGTATTACAATACGAACTTTGCTCTGCCGAACAAGACCAACGACACACTTGTATTGACCAACGTTCACTTGAGCAGTGCAGGGAAATATGTGGTGGTGGTCACAAACCAATACGGCTCAGCTACGAGTGTGTTCGCTACATTGACAGTGACGCAGACCGTGCAACAAGTCCTGGCATTCCCAGAGGCTGAAGGCTATGGGAAATACGCGACTGGTGGGCGCGGCGGTGCGGTATATGAGGTCACAACACTTAATCCGACCGGGACCGGCAGTTTGGGCGCGGCACTTTCCGCTTCTGGCGCAAGAACGGTTGTATTTCGTGTTGGGGGTACTATCACCGGCAACTTTACCATAAACAACGGAAACATCACTATCGCAGGTCAAACTGCTCCAGGAGACGGCATCTGCATCAGGGGCAGATTAACCATAAATGCCGACAATGTGATCATACGTTATATACGGGTCAGGAACGACCCCAACATTAATCCAGATAGCGACGCAATCTCGTGTCGGGGCCGGCAAAACATAATTCTCGATCACGTTTCTGCAAGTTGGAGCACGGATGAGGTGCTCTCTGTTTATCAAAACACAAATGTGACGATTCAATGGTGCTTGATTAGTGAGCCATGCGCCAAATTCGTTGGCGGCACAAACACCGGTCACCAGTTTGGCGGCATCTGGGGTAACGAATTTGGCACCTACCATCACAATCTGTTTGCTCATTGCGCCAGCCGAACGCCGCGTTGGGCTTCAGGCTGCAAACGCAACGATTACCGGAACAATGTGAACTACAACTGGGATTACCAAAGTTGTTACGGGGGTGAAGCATACCAGGATGAGACATGGAATTTCACTGTGATCAACATGATCGCCAATTATTACAAGTACGGTCCGGCAACCGATTCCGGTGTCCGTGACCGTATAGCCGAGCCGTCAGCAAGGAGTGAGACCGACAAAGGCGAATGGTATGTGGCGGATAATTACGTGCACGGCTATCCTGCTGTCACGGCCGATAATTGGTTGGGAGTTGATGGAAACAATTATATCAAGCGTACCGAGCCGTGGCCGGCGATGGCAGTCCATCAGCAATCTCCTCAGGACGCTTACGTAGCTGTCTTGGCGCATGTCGGCTGCACAAAACCCAAGCGCGACGCAACCGACCAGCGAATTATTCAGGAGACCGTGGCTGGCACAGCCACCTACGGTAACGGGGGTATTATTAATACGGTTAACGACGTTGGCGGTTGGCCTACCTATGCGAATGGCACGCCGCCGACGGATTCCGACCACGACGGTATGCCAGACGATTGGGAAACTGCCCGTGGATTGAATCCCAACAATGCGGCGGATCGCAACAACATCGCGCCAAATGGTTACACCTGGCTGGAAAATTACCTTAATGAACTGGGTGCGTTTTAGCATGTCTCGACACCGAGCCGTAACAGAGTCGAGTAACTCAAATTCAAAGAGCTTATGAAAACGACCAGACAACAAACTCATCCAGGATTCACACTGATTGAATTGCTGGTGGTAATCGCAATCATTGCAATTCTGGCCGGTCTGCTGTTGCCGGCGCTAAGCAGGGCCAAAGCCAAAGCACAGCAAATGCACTGCATGAACAACACCAAGCAACTGGCACTTGCGTGGATAATGTACGCAGACGATAACGAGGGTAGATTAGCAGGTAACATCGGCGGAAGCGGTGCACGTGATCCAGCCAACTTAAAGAAGACTTGGGCTTTGGGTTGGTTGTCTCTGACCGAGAAGGCCGACAACGACAGAGTGGATTACTTGATGGAAGCCCAGCTCGGGCCCTACACCAAAAAACCTGAAGTGTATAAATGTCCGGGTGACAGATCCATCTGGCGCGACCGCGGCGGCGCTTTAAGCGGACCAAGGGTGCGAAGCGTATCCATGAACGGATACCTGGGCGACCCGACAGTCGGTATCCAGACCCCCGGATACGCCGTGTTCAAAAAAATGGCGGCCATTCGGTTCCCAGCCAACACCTGGGTGTTTATAGACGAACGCGAAGATACCATCAACGACGGCTTCTTTTACGTGGACATGAACGGTCTGAACAACCCGGCAGCGACCATCATCGGTGACTATCCGGCCAGTTACCACGCTGGTGGTGGTGGGCTGTCTTTCGCAGACGGTCATTCGGAAATCCACAAGTGGCGGGACCCGGATACAACACCACCAATTCTACCCAGCGGCAGGAAATACGGCGTCCCCGACCCATACAACGAGGACATGGCATGGCTGATGCCCCGGTCAACGGTGAAGCAGTGATTGGAATTGTGAATACGAAAAGGTATTTATGGCCGAACCTTTGAATTCGGGAGATTTTGTTTGCGAAAAGAGGAGGAAAAGCCGGCATTAGGACACTAAAATGGGGCCGGTTTATGTAAGAAAAACGTTTCCCACAGCAAATCAGACAACGAAATACTATGAAAACTGCAAACTTGATAGCTGCACTGGTCGCTCTCGGGTTCGGATGCCAGAATCTGTGTGCCCAAGTTACCGTAACGGTCCGAAACAGCCAGGGAATGGGGGTGAGATATGATTTTGCCACTGGGGCAGCTTCGCAAAGCGGCAATACGGATCCTTGGAAGGCATACGCGCGTAATGCGGCCGGTACCAATTACCCTGCCACCAGTGGAGCCGTGGGTAAGATTTGGTTGCAGTTTGATCTAGGCGGCGTGTGGCAGAGTTATGGTAAAGACAACCTTCTGGAGGCATATCTTGTACTTTGGGGCGAAAACGGGCCTGGCCGGCAGTTTGATGTTTCTGGGTTACGCGATGATGCTGGACTTGAAAATTGGGATGCTGCCACGCTGAGCTGGGCTAATGCGCCTGCTAACGATCCTTTAGGCGGTTACCACCTTGACTGGAGCAAGATTTACGGTGGGGGGCCGCTTTGGCAAATGCGTTCTCCGAACACAGGGGTTGATCTTGCTCCGCCATCTGGTCATCCGCTGTACGGAAACTCAACCTATGACCAGTGCGCGCGTTACACGAGTCCGGAGATTAGTGCCTTCCTAAAGACCGATACAGACGGCAAGGTTACCTTTATCCTTACCGGGTCGCCGATTAACAATAACCAGAATTGGTGGATTGGCCCGGCAGGCAGTTACGATACTGGGTATCCATACCGGGTGCCGGATCCTTACACTGGTGACGTGATGAGAGATTCGCCGACTCTTTCGCTGACGTTCGTACCCGAACCAAGTAGCATTGCGTTGGCTGGCCTTGGCTTAATTGGAGTCGTGTTGTTGCTGCGACGTACGGCGAGACCCGAATAGGGTTTTAACAAGAGAACTGAAATAGATGTGGCATGTGGGTTTTGCTCACATGCCACAATTATTTTTTGTGTAGGTTGGGATCCAACATGTCGCAATAGGTCGCAATGGTGCAGTTTGTACTGGAGTAGTTTCACTTCACAGTAATGCCAGCTTACCTGGATGTTTGAGGGGCTCGTCGTCCCGGTGCGACCTGGCCATTGCGGTGCACCGCGCAGAGCAGGACGCGAAACCCGCCTGCAGGAAGCCGGGCGTCAGCCTGTGCGTCGCACGCAGACATTGGGCAGGCAGACGACAGACTTGAACGTCGCCACAACTAAAACGTGGGGAATATCGGTAGTTAGAGGCATTCGGCAGGCCAGCAAATGTGTAAGCTGCTATCGGCGGTAATAGGCTGCCGAGATAATGCCAACAGCGTTTGGAAGCGGCGTTCTGCGAACGCCGTCCCTTTCCCTTCGCATTGTGCAGCACGGTTCCCCCAACTGTGCCACCGACACGATCTCCGGTCATAGACCGGCGCTACAGAATGGAGTCCATTTTGGAGTGCGATGATCGAGAACAGCCTTCGGTTCAGCCCAGACATAGCCGAACGGCTCCAATATCATCCGGCATCTGGCGCATGTGGAACTGCGCCCCAGAGAAGCACGCGCCGATATGGCTGCAGGCATTTGCGTTCTGTGCGCGACAGGGGCACTTTGGGGGTGCGGTTGCGCCGACGCCGCTTTCAATTCGTTTGGAAAGACGACTTCCACGTCGGCCAAAGTGGATTTCTTTCTGGTTCTTAGATCCGCCGATGGGTTTTTGGCTTTTCAATCCGCCGTCTTACGCCGGCGGCTACGAAGGGGATTTTGGATTCTTTTCGTAGCCACCGCGGTAACGCGGTGGAAAATCTAACTTTAGCTTGTGGGCGCCGTC
>Ga0315298_1003692_pt1 | contig 23900 bp, 24 predicted proteins | sample WHS_1_MG_FD_203077 | JGI IMG/M metagenome (GOLD analysis project Ga0315298, IMG submission 203077) | Extremophilic microbial mat communities from Washburn Hot Springs, YNP, Wyoming, USA - WHS_1_MG | ecosystem: Environmental > Aquatic > Thermal springs > Hot (42-90C) | place: USA: Wyoming...
CAAGAAGCTTAACGAGCAGAAGTGCGATGTGGAAGGATAGAAGCTCTTTATCACTATCTATAAGTTCGTCATCGAAGTAGCCGCGTTTATAGGCTTTGATCAGCCGCTCTTTTGCTCTTGATAGAGCTTCTGTGTATTCACCCAGCTCCTCCAGACTAACCCCAAGTCTGCTCAGCCGCTCCCTAGCTTCTTCTAGAAAAGGGTATTTGGCGTAATCTTCTGTGCCTAGCTGCAGCATAGAGTGGTTAGTTTAAGCTCGAACCTATTTATTTCCCTTCGCCTTAATCGGAGGTGCCTTGCTTTCAACCCAAAGGAATTTGCGCTGCAGCGACTTTGGGTAGATGAGTTTCCAATCTAACCCGACTTTCTTGGCCCACTTGTAGTAGACCCGTGGATCGATATAGTTCTTAAGCGAGGTGTTTAGATTATATTCTTTAATGGCTTTTGCAAGCTCTACTTGAAGCTTCGCTTTCCTAATCCTCTGCTCAAGCCTTAGTCTACCTTTCTCAGTCTTAGGTGGGGGTGTGGCTAAAAGTTTCGCAAGACGCTCTTCCTTCTTCCATATACTCTCTTCCCAGTTCTTAGGGGGTGTTCGCTTATGATTACATTTTACAGCCGCTTCTAGATTTGCAAGCTTGGCGTAGTAGAGTTTCACGAAGTCCTCTTCGTCCTTAAGAGTGCCGTTTCTTTGCTCAAGGAAGTCTTTGACCGTCTTTGTGGCTATGTAGGTGCGGAAGACCTTCGCGGTAAGATCTCTATCGAACCTCTTCAGGAAACTGTTAACCTTCTCTGATGTGACGCCATCGAATATCTGATCCTCGGGCTTCTTTCCTCTCATAAACTCCTTAAAGTTTTCAACGAGCTGCGGATCTGGGTCGTCAATAGTCTTCTGCCACCTTACACTATCCTTACCGAGGAAGTCAAATTCTATGCCGCGCTGATTCAGCTTGACGTGCTCAACTCTAAGGGTTGTGGCGCCTACCGTATCCGCCTCATCTTCATCTTTCTCGTCACCCACCCTCATAGCTAAAGCGTCTATCAAATAGCATACTGTTGCTATCTTCCTAATCTCCTTTCTTTTAGATGAGAGCATCTTCTTTATCGCAGCTCTGATTCTATCGATCTTCTTCTCGAGTTTCGCTGCTGCCTCATACTTTAGGTAGTCTTGTTGCTGCCTTAAGAAAGAAGCTTCTGACAACCACACATACTTGTTCTTACTTGGGTCGATCTTATCAACCCACTTAGCAAGCCACATACTCGTATGATCGTGCACTACGCCACCCCAACGCCCCTCTGGTATCGGTGCATCCTCACCTAGGTTTAGCACGACGTCTTCTGGCTTAACACGCTCCTTCCATTTACCGCGTAAGGGGTGATTGCCTCTGCCCATAAAGATGCCCGGAGGCTCGACCATCCAGTTAAGAACCTCGACGGTTACGCCGTCTACTGTAGCGTAGCCGTACTTCGCTTTGAGCTCCTCACGCTTCTTCTTCCGCTCTTGGGCTAGCCGCTTCTTCTCCTCTTTACTCATCAACTCCTTGGCTCTTTTCTCCTCCTCTATCACCTTATAGTACTCAGAGAGGTCTATCTCGCCGAATGTTATATCGTGATAAGAAGGAGGTAGGTGTGGTCTCAGAGATTCGAGGAAGTTCTTTTGAAAGACCTCGTCTTTAACATAGGGTGTATCCTTCTTCTTCGCCCAAGCATAAAGCATCTCCTCAACTATAGGGCTTGGTACGATCCAATCACCTCTCAAACCAACCTTTATGCCCTTAGGCTCATACTCAGGTGGGAAGGCTACACCGTTATGCACCAGCGTCCTCCAACGCACCCTCTTAGGCATCTTAACTCTGCGCCTTCTTTCTAACCACCCATTAGGGTGTCCAACTAAAAATTTTTCGAAAAATCTTCGTATCTCAATTAAGAATAGAGTGCAAGATCTACAGTCTCTTCTGTAAGTTGCGGTAGATGATCGGTGTCGGTGGTGATACAACCATTTTCGACCATAGCCGCTTATTCACTACCATCTTCGCTTTTCTTGATAATCGAAAGCAATATCGATCCTAATAGTAATCCGAATACGACTAGTAGTGAAATCCATGTGGGGATTTCGAAAACCTCAGCTCCACTTCCGATCAATTTAATCCCTAAGAAGACTAATATCGCAGCTAACGCCTTTCCAACATATTTGAATTTGAACATCGTTAAGGCGATCACGAAGTATAGGCTTCTGAGACCTAGGATTGCTGAAATATTGGATGTATATGCGATGAAGAAGTTTAATGTGATTGCGATCACCGCTGGCACAGAATCAAACGCAAAAATTATGTCGCTTGTCTCTATGGCGACTAGAGCTAATATGAGAGGAGTGAACAATCTCCTTCCCTCCTTCGATTTGACCATCCATCTTTTCCCCTCATAGTAGTCAGCCAGCGGTAAAAATCTTCTAGCGAATCTAACAACAGGGTTTCTGCTCGGGTCAACCTTTTCAGCACCCCCCTTAAACAGTTTATAGCCTGAGAAAATCAAAACCGCACCAAATATAAGAATGGTCCAATGGAATTGCTCTATAAGCCAGAGACCGCCGAAAATGAAGCTTGCCCTTAGGATGATGGCTGTGATTATTCCTAAGTAAAGAATTATGGGTTGACAGACCTGCGGAACTGCGAAGTATGAAAATATTACTGCGAAGACGAAGAGGTTATCCATGCTTAATGAATACTCAACCACGTAGGCAGCATAATATAAAGCTGCTTCTTCAGGATTGGTTAAAAGGAAGGTTAAGGCACCAAACGCCAAACCTACACTAATCCAAACTATAACCCATTTGAAAGCTTCTTCTAAAGTTAAGGCCTGCTTTCTCCTGAAGCCAGCCCAAAGGTCTATAAATATGAGCAAACCGATAGCGCAATGGAATAATATCCAAAACCAAAAAGGTGGTTGGACAACCGTAGATGAATTCATGACTACATCAAAAGCCGCGCGAGTTACGCTCTATTTAAGTCTTTCTTATTTTCTTTGCGTCTTTCAATATTATCTTGCTCCTATAGAGATTCAAAGGCTGGTCAAAGATTTGTGTTTTAGCTGGAGCTGAGGCACCTTTTGGACTGCCACCTTATCAATCAGCACAAACAGAAAAAAGGTATGGGGTGCAGGTTAGAGCATTATTGCTGCCGCTATAGCTGTAGTCCAGAGACCGTTCTTGTCGCCCTCAGCTGACTGAACGATGTGCCTAGTCTTAACCACTTTACCAGATATGCGCCAGATCTCTCTGCGAGCATCGTAGCTGCGCTCTATATCGAAGTCGGCACCCATCGTTGAAGCAAGCATAGAAGCGGCTAGATCCTCAGCGTACTCCCCAGCCTTCTCCTGAGTCTGACCATAAGCAGAATGTTCTGAAAGGTAGCCGTAGAGCCTCTTATCCTGAGGGATAGCTACACCTATCGCTGCCGCAATGAGCCTATTTGGTTCGTTGGTATCTATTCTACTCATAACACAGAAGGTTATCTGACCTGGCTTCAGCTTCCTCAACCCAACCTCTCTGGACACAAGCTTACAGGAAGGTGGGAAGATGCTCGATACATGGACCAGGTTGCAGAAGGCTATCCCAGCGTCTCTTAGAGCTAGCTCGAAGCTCGCCAGCCTCTCCTTGTGCCTACCTACACCCTTGGTCAAGAAGATCATGCTTGGTACGAACATCCCTATGAAGGAGGTGTTTGAATCGGAGTATTTAGAGTTTGTTCGACTGTTGTTGGTTTAAATTTAACTTAGAAACTGATATTCTAGTATAGCGACTTGCTAAACCATGTTCTGTTTGTTATAGAATTTCATAACTGGGCTATGCAGCTAAATAGAATTTACAGATAAAGCTGGTTAGAGGAGGGCTTAAACCCATTCGCTCACCCAATGGAAGACAAACTACACGCTGATTCTCATTCGAGCGAAAGATACCTTAGTAGCCCGACTTTGCATATGCTCTGCCAATAAATACTCGGTGAGTGGTCTATAAGAGTCGGTTTCAAGTCGGGTGGAGGACCCCCCTCCTCTGGTAGCTTTTCAGTAGCGTCTATCCCCAGTTTTGATGTTACTCCTAGATGTGAGGCTGATGGATCTAATTGGATACTTGTAGAGTTGGTTTCTAGGACAAGGTCTCTGTGGGGCTGAACACGCATCGATATGGCCCAGATAACAGCGTTCGGGTCATATATGTTCACATCGTCATCGACAACCACTAGGAACTTAATGTACTTGCCTATATGTGTCGCCCAAACCGCATTCATCGCGTGCTTAGCGTGACCTGGGTACATCTTCCTCAACCTAACGACACCCCAAAGCATAGTCCCCCCTGCTGGAGGCAACCAAACTCCAGATACACCAGGGCAGATACTGCTCACAACCTTTTGAATAGCAGCAGAGTAGGGTATCGACTTGAAGATGTGATCCTCAACAGGAGGCATACCTTCATAAGTGGCTTGAAAGATGGGGTTGCTTCTGTGTGTTATACACTTTATCACGAACTTAGGGTTCTGCCTCACACCAGACAAGTAGCCAGTAAATTCGCCGAATTTACCGTCAGATACTCTTTCATTGGGAGGCACAATACCCTCTACGATGACCTCAGCCCTAGCAGGAACCATAACATCTATGGTTTCACATTTAACCACTTCAATCGGCTCACCCTTTAGCGCACCAGCGACTGCGTATTCGTCCTCATCCAAGGAGGTGGCAGAATGGCAGGCAGCAACCTGGATCGCTGGTTCTACTCCAATTACTATTGCTACTTCCAGAGGTTCACCCCTCTCCTCCCGCTCTCTATAAAATATATACGTTCTTTTACCGGGCAAAGCGTTTAAACTCGCTTCTCGAGGCCCAACTATCATCTGCCTCAATATTGCCAGGTTAGATGCACCACTAACCGGATCTCGGCATACCTGTATCCCTAATGTGATATAAGGGCCTCCGTCGCCTGGATGCCAGATGGGTATTGGAAGCTTAGTGAAAGACAATTCCCCTTCTTTTAAGACTACCTCCTTACAGGGCGCCTCACGCCTCGCCACCTCAACTGGTGGGATGGGTTTCTCAATGCGCCTCAAATAATAGTCTACAAGAGCCTCCATAGGTGCCCCGTTAAACATCATACTCACCCTCTTAAAGCTACCCAAAATATTGCAACACATCCTCCAACCTGAGTAATCTTTTATTTTGTTAAAGAGAATCGCCTTAGGATTAGGTTGGCTATGTAACGCCTTACAAATATCGCCTATCTCATAATTAATGTCTACTTCCTTATCTACTTCAAGTAATTCACCTTCAGCTCTAAGCATAGAAATGAAATCTCTAAGATCTCTAAGAGACAACAATAACCCCCTTTTCTACCCCCACCTTACCTCATTATATACTTTTTGGTGGCGGTGCTTTTGCACGACTCATTTTCCCAGCATACGAGATAATGCTAAAATCAACCTTTGCAGAGAGTTCGTAGATAATCCGTTCTACCGAACTAAATCGTGTAAATAATTAACAAACCAGATAACCAAGCAACATAGCAGGTGGCGGGACTATCCGGCATACTATTTTAGGCACCTCCTCGAGGGTTGCAGTCACGGAAAGCCCACCTTAACATAGTGCATCCCGCCTATCTGCACTAATGTGGTGGCGAGCATGTAGTTTTTCTAATATAGCAGCTTTCCCACCTCTGTTTACAACGACTATCTTATGGATTTCACCGTTTCTTCTTTTAATGTTTAAATACTTCTTTGTTTTACTACTTGGGTATGTCAGTGGATACATCTTCTGGTAGGGGTGTTAGTAGACGAGGATTCTTGACGGTTGCTGTTTCTGCTATCGTTGCTGGGGTGGTTGCTGGTGTTGGTGCGTATTACGCTGGAACACTATCTGCTCCTGTGAAGGAGGTCGTTAAGGAGGTTACGAGAACAGTAACATCAACAACAACCCTAGCACCAGGAGCACCAGTAACAACAACAGTAACCATAACACCACCACCAACCACAGTAACAAAAACAGTCACAACAACCATAACAGCAACCACACCAACAACACCCACACGAAAAGCGATCAGAATCGGCACTACCCAGCCAGGTATGGCGGGATACGTAATGTCTGGAATTCTAATGAGTGCTATGAAGGAGGTATTTCCTCATTATGACGTAACATTATATCCTATCGGCGGCCCAACGGCGAATACAAAGGAGTTCCTTGCGGGTACTTTGGAGATGCCTTGGTCCAGCGCTACGGATCTAAAGCTTCTTTATGCGCGTGAAGAATGGTATAAGGACGTTAAAGAAGAGGTCATAAAACCTGTACATACATTATATATCCTTCGCGCTACGCAGGTATTTGCAACGACTCCAGAACTAAAAGCAAAGTATAATCTGAATTCGTGGAAGGATCTCAACGGCAAGAAAGTTACAGTGTACTCAGCTAAGCTTGAAACTTATAGGTGGTATATGAAGGCTTTTGAACTCCTCGGCATAAAGGTTACGCACGTGGAACTAGATTTTGAAATGATACCAGAGGCTCTATTGAAAGGTGACATTGTGGCGTGCATCTATTCTGATCCTGGGGGTGAGCCTGCGCCTTGGGCACAGTCACTACTTGTAAAGACGAAGGTAGTGCTAATACCTCCATCCCCTGAAGAGATAAAGAAGGTGTCAGAAGCTGGTTTCCCCTTTGATTATGTGCCAGCGGAAAGATATACAAGATTCGGTATAGACGTAGGCGGCTTAGACAGAGTATACACGAACCCGCTACTTTTAGGACATAGCACTACTCCGCAAATACTAGATGAAAGCGACGTCTACACACTACTCAAAGAACTAATTAAGAGAAAGGGAGAGCTCGCTAATATGAGTTCCTATTATAAAGAATTTGCTGAAGACCCTATTGATATGCAGGTTAGTGGTGTATCTCTGGCCCCTGAAGTTCCCGTTCACCCAGGATTGGCAAAGATACTCAAAGAGTACGGCGTCTGGAAAGATGCCTGGAAAATAGCGAGATAAGGGATATGTGCAGACTATGATAATAGATACCGAAGCGCACTTTTTTACCAACACATATGTCAATGAACTTTTAAGGTACTCTCTGTATCCACACTTTACACAAGGAGCAGATAGTGTAATTCTACATTTTAGTGAAGGTCTTACCCTTAGCATTAAGCATGGTCTCATGGAGGAGCTACTCAATATTGAGAAGCGGCTGGAGCGTATGCGTGATGCTGGGATCTCTATTCAAGTCTTGAGCCTATCTGTTCCAGGGTGCGAGGCGCTAGAGCCTTCGTTCGGCACAAGGCTCTCAAAGCTGGTTAACGATGAATTAGCTAGAGTCTGCGAGAAATATCGTGAAAACTTCGTAGGGTTAGCTTCGCTTGCCCCTCAAGACTCAGAGAACGCTAGGGATGAATTTGAGAGGGCTGTTAGAGAATTGGGGTTAAGAGGTGTGAAGCTTCACTCAAATATCGGTGGGAAATATCCGGATGCTCCAGAATTCCACTATCTATTTGAGATGGCGGATAAGCTGGGTTTCCCAATATATCTGCATCCTACACAGAGTAACATATCACCTCTACGTGGTTACGGATACGGGCTAGCTGGGCCGGCATTCGGCTACACATTTGATGCTGCGCTATCCGCTTTAAGAATAATACTTAGCGGGGTTCTGGATAAGTACCCTGGTGCAAAAATTATACTTGGGCATCTGGGTGAAACTCTCCCCTTCATCATTAAAAGAATAGATTTCGCTTATAAGCATGGCTGGCACTCCATGGATCTGCCCAAGCTTCGTAAGCTACCCAGTGAGTACCTATTTACCAACTTCTACTTTGGGACCGCTGGGAACTTCCACCAACCTTCGCTTAAATGCGCTTACGACACGTTTGGTCCAGACCGCCTTCTTTTTGCCAGCGATTGCCCCTATGAAAACATAGAAGATAGCGTCACCTACATTAAGCAGTCAACAATACCAACCGAAGATCAACAAAAGATATTCTATATTAACGCTAGAAAGATATTTAATCTAAGGATCTAAGCTTCCTAAACAGATTAACATTCAACAACCTTACCCAAAAGGCGGTTAAATCCAGCCAAACCGTCTTAGAAGGGAAGATATAGGTGTGTATGCTATGTTATTCGCAGAATTTGTTTGGCGTTCTCTTCAAGAATTCTATGTTTTTCCTCTGGTGTAATTGGGAGGGCTCTGATCATATGTAGATTCTCTCTAGTCCATTTTTCTCCTCCTTCTGGTCCGAATGGGTAATCTGTGCCGAATAACAGGTGTTCCGGACCATAGAATTGGTACCCCCATTCAAGGAGATGAGCCATCCCGCATACAACGGTGTCTACATACATCGCTTTGAAGTACTGAAGTGGTTCTCTACTTAATTTCAAGCCAGAGTACTGTTGCGCGAAGATGTGTGGAGAATGTGCGGCCATCTCGTAGAATTCCTTTATCCTACCAGCGACCGCTGGGATTATGCCGCCTAGGTGGTGAAGGATGAACTTGAGACTTTGGTATCTCTCAAGGATGCCGGCGTATACGATCGTAGCCGCTGCGACAGCAGTTTCAAAGGGGTAGCCGAATACGTGAGTTAAATCATATTTGTATCCGAACCAGGGGTAGTATGGCCAGTGAGCTGGGTGGATCCATATCGGCAGATCATACTTAGCCATCCTCCTGTAAAATGGTTCAAACTCGGAGCTGTTCAGCGGCCTTCCATTCATATTGGAGAATATGAGGACGCCCTTCAACCCAAGATCTGAAACGCAGCGATCTAGCTCGTCTAGTGAGGCACCGGTCAAGTAGGGGAGTGTAGCCGCTGCAGCAAACCTACTCGGATACTTCTGAGAAATCGAAGCTAAAGCATCATTCACGGTTTTCGTAATCTCCATCGCCTCATCCTCCCCTAATGTCTCCCAGAGTGAATTATAAGGCAGGGTCAGAACCTCCATATCTATACCAAACCTATCCATATAGCGTATCCTGTATTCAGGGTCAACAAACCTCAGGTCATCTCCGCTTACAAGCGGCTGAATAAAGCTGATGAGGAAGGGCAGCCTCTTCTTCAAATAAGATGCAACAACCTTAACCGGCAAAATATGGCAATACATATCGATAACCATCACACCACCCAGCGCAGAGGACATAGCCATCTACCTTATTTGTCTTATGTTCGCTTGTTAGATGATGTTACGATAGGTTGTGTTTGAGGAGCCAGTTGTATATTGCTGTGAATGAGCCTATGTATCTGGTTATGGTGTTGAGGGTTGTTGATATGTTAGGCTGGCTCAATAACCTAGAATCTGCCCCAAGGAGATGTGGCGATCATTTGCCGTTAGAGGGCTGTAAGCGGAAGACTTATGGATTGTTCAAGAGATATCCAGAGTCGAAGGAGTTTAGGAAAAGAGGTTAAGGTTAGATTGGTATCATGAGTAATGTGAGCCACGCACAACGAGCAAAAATACGCTAGCAGGAAGCATAGGAAGCGTAGATAGCTAGGAGGCTGTTCTAAAAGACGTAGAGTCGGGAAGGCTACGTGCTATCCTTAGGATGCTACCTTCCACACATATCACAAAGTTCACTAATTTCTCCTCTGATCGAATTGTCTGTAGACTCGAAGACAATAGAGACAAAGATTTCCCCTCCAGGGTAATCAAAACGTTTCGGTGTTGAATTTGATGTTAAAGGCATCTTTTTTCTAAACTATGCATCAGTTTCCGAGGTCGGTAGTAACAGATTTTCAATAGTCTACTAACCCCCTTAAAGGATAATGATTCGCACAACACTCAAAAAGGACAGAGGTTGCTGAGCCAAAGCGACAGAAACCTTTAGACCATAAGACAAACTTCTGCTACTTTCAGTAGATCCGAAGGTGGGTTATGGTGGTTTGTTCAGCTCTATCTTCAGCCTGAAGGCTCTTGTTAGGTGTGTGAGTTTGATTATGGGTTTGGTTAGATTTTAGAGCGTACACGTTTTATAGGAACTCCTTTGAGATGGTTCGGAGGCGGGAGTCTTATGGTATTCCTATGAGGCCTCATGGTTGCTGGGAGTTTACTGGCCATGCTTTTCCAAATCGCCCGCGTATCTGTTTGAAGTATGCGGGTGCTGAGTAGAAGCCTATACTGGTTAGGGTTGCGAGGGAGAGGGGTGTTCAGTTGTTGGGTAGGACGCCGATTATTGATTTAATCACTAGAAATGGGAGGGTTGTTGGGGCGATTGGGTTGGATGTTTCTAGGGATGATCCTTTGATGAAGGTATTTAGGGTGAAGGGTGTGGTTCTGTGTACGGGTTGTGTGACGAGGCTTTATCTTTCTATTACGCCGGGTTGGCTCTTTAATACCGCTTATTGCCCAGCTAATACCGGTTTTGGTGTGGCTATGGCGTATAGGTGTGGTGCGAAGCTGATTAATATGGAGGTTCCGTATACGCATGCTGGGCCGAAGTATTTTGAGAGGTGTGGTAAGGCTACTTGGATAGGTGTGTTGACAGACTTCTTTGGTAATCGGATAAACCCGTGGGTGGTTAAGCCGAGTAGGGAGAAGAGGTGCTTCGAAGCTGTTAGAAGAATCATCCACCTAAAATACCACATAATAGCTATCATAGACCACCTCATCATACTCAAAGCTAAGATAACAAGCTACAGATGCTCAGATTCACAGACACTAAGAAGCATGCTAAAGAGGTTAAAAGCAGTAAGAGGGTCGATATTCAACGCAGACAGAGCGTATGATGCCTAATACATCTTCAAACACATCTACAAACTTGGGATGAAGCCGAACATCAAGCAGAGGAATATGCTGAAAGGAAGGCTCGAAGAGGGCAGGAAGAGGCTAAAACACAGAATGAAGGCATCAAAGAATTCGACGAACAAACCTACCACTACAGAGGCTTGATAGAAGCAATCTTCGGAGGAGAAGAACCAGACAACCACAAACTCAAAACAAGATTCAGAACCAAAGAACACCAAGAAAAATGGGGCCAAATGCTGGCGATAGGATGGAACCTCAAAACACTAAACAGAATAAGATGCACAAAACAACTAAAAATAACACCAAAACCAATCCTACACAATTAGGCGACAACCTCCCCTTGAGCTATTGCAACAAAGCATACCAAGGTGCTGCATCCTTTGGGGTTGGGCTCTTTGTTGAGGTGTAGGGTCTTTGTTGTAGCATACTATTGTTTTGGTGGGGCTATCTTTATGTATGATGTTATGAGGAGGATCCAGATGAGTGCTGCGCAGATCAGTTGTATGGCTGTTTGTGGTGCTAGGAATATTGCTACGGCTAGTGGTATATTTGCTGCTAGTAATGTTGAGCTTATTCTGCTTATTGTTTGTTTGAGGAGTAGGAGTCTAGCTGTCAGCCCTACGCACGCCGAGAGGAGTATGAAGGCCATAAGAAAGCCTTCTGGCGTTAAGTAGACTATCTGTGGGTAGAAGAGGGTTAGGAAGGGGAAGAGCCACATGGGTAGTGAGTAGAAGGAGGCTATAGCCATAATTCTGTAGAATGAGCCGCCTGACATTCGGGCAGCAGCCGCGGCAGCTATCGAAGCTGGTGGTGAGAACTCGGCGAGGCAAGCGAGTATGAATGCGAAGAACTGCGCACCCCAGAAGTCAAAACCAGTCTTCACCATCACAGGCACAAAAAGTATCGCGAGAGTTATGTAGGTTGCGGTTGGTGGTAAGCCTAAGCCGACAAGTATCCCAAGGAAATACGCGGTGATTATGAGTAGCCAGGGTGATGCTTCAGAGAGCTTTACTAAGACCCAGCTTACATCAGCTAAAAACCCGGTTGCGGTCATTACGTTTATCATTATGCCTAGGGTTGCTATTAGGAGCATGACGTGTGTTGCGTCTATGGCGCCTTCCTCAACTCCAAGTAGGAAGCTCTTGAGGTAGTCTGTGAGTGATGTCTTGAAGCCGCGCCTCACAGCTTCATACATCTTAACGGCGAAGAGGTAGATGAGGAGTGTTATCATACCGTAGTATGCTGCCACAGGTATTTCGAACTCCAACACACCTAAGAAGTATATTATTACGGCTAGCGCCAGTATGAATGCCCCAAAGTATAGGAAGACGGTCTTTTCGATGCTCCTCCTATCTTCAGACACCACCTCCTGCGTCTGCTTGGTTTGTGGGGCTACGCTCCTATATATCAGCATCACACACGCTATTAGGGCTGCGAAGTATATCAAGCCGATTATCCAGGCGTGTGTAACGACCTCCCAGTACGAGACACCTATAACGCCAGCCATCACAAACGCGACCACACTCATTATAGGCGGCAGGATCAACCCGCCTATCGACGATGCTACCTCAATAGATCCAGCTTGGTCAGGTGAGAAGCCGAGCCTCTTGTATGTTGGTATTGTGAAGCTACCAGCAACCGTCACATTAGCGGTTATGCTGGCTGTAGTCACACCTATAGCTGCGCTGCTCAAGATGCAGGTAGGGGGCAGTAGGCTCTTCCTCCTCACATACGCACCAACTATCTGAAGCAGCGAGCTCAAAGCCCCAAACCTACTCACCACACCCAAGAAGATGAGCATCGGAATAACATAGTAGAAACCAGTCAAAGGCAGGAAACCGAAGATACCCTGACCCTCAATCGTATTCGACGTAATTATTCGGAGATAGGGTAGGCCTAGGTGGAAGAACGGTTCGGGGAGGAGCTTCCCCACCTCGGGTAGACAGTAGACGATGAAGAAAACCATGATCCCGAACAAAATCGGGTGCTCCCTCCTAGAAAACTCCAGAACCAAGATTAGGATGAACGCTGCGAAAACTATATCCAGATAGGAACGCTCATACCAACTCAGATATATCGTCACGTAGTATGTGTAGTAGAAGTAGCCTCCTATGAAGAGGGGGAGGATCGTGAAGAGGAAGAGTAGCAGTAGATTAAGCCTCCTACCCAACCTAGGGTATAAAGCACCATCCTTCACCCACTCACTTACATAGTACATTGCGGTTAAGATCGGCACTATAAGTAAGATGAGCTGCACACCAGAAGCAAAAGATATGCCAGCATACAGCATGATGAGGATGAACACCACGATAGCCAGGATGGTGTTAAAAATAGTGAGGGGATGAGTACGCTTCAATACTTCACACCTCCACTTTCCACACACCGTACTCTTTGGGTAGCTTTGCTAACCCTGGGTGTACGGGGGACTTCAGATGCTACGGAGATGGCTGCAACCTGCAGCCCAACCGGATCTTCAGCAAACTCCGAGAAGCATGTCGTGGTCTTCACGAACTCCTTTAGGAACTCTTTAATAGGTGCCGCTAAGGTGCATCGGTAGTATGGTTCCGCGCCAGCAACGATAGCAGAAACAGCAAAAGTCAATAAACCTTGCCTACCAAAACCTCTAGTGGGATACACATATGCCAAGACACAACCACACCGCTTATCTCCTGCCGTTATTTAAAGCTTTACCTGTTCCTGAGGTCGTCGCTTGATTCTTGCTATCCATTCGGTTAGAGGCATGATAGAAGCAATCTTTGGAGTTGTCGAACAACCTACTGGCGACCCTGTACCCGGAAGAGGACCGGTTGTCTAGTCTGGTTAGGACAACAGTAGGGAGCTGCTAGGCTCTGAGACGGCCTGGGTTGCCGATCCAAAGTTCTTTAATGAATTCTAAGCCGAACCTTTCAAGGTCTCTTATCCTGTTGTATGTATCGAGATATATTGACTCCACTAGCTCTTGGTCACATAATCCATCCGTAAAGTACACCACGTCGCTCAGCCAATCCTCAAGATCATCTCCAGGTAAAAGGACTTGATGACCACCTAACGCAAAATATGCTTGACTCGTCTTGCCTATTGGACCCTTATCTACCACAGTCACGTGTTCTACAAACTCTTTGGCTCGGACGGCAGCAAAGAGACCCGCTATCCCGCCGCCTATAATAAGGACATCTGTTTGTGAACCTTTCCTATTTCTTCGAGCAAGCTAAACCGCCCCACAGAAAGGTACTATGGGTTTTATCGGTTTCCTGAAGGGCTCGACGTAAACGCAGTGGTTTGGACATTCTGCTTCACAATTATAGCAGGTCATGCAGTCTTCTGGGTAAGAGATCGTCGGCTTCCCTTCCTCCATGCTGATGACATTCATCGGACATACATCCGCACAAATACCGCAACCGTTACACTTCTCCAAATCTATGCTCTTAATCAAGCCGGCTGGTGGAAAGCTGGATGAAGCAGTATTTAAAATTTTTACCACGATAATAAGGTGTGTTCTCGATCTGATGTGGTGTTAATGTATTGTTGATCGTACCTCCTTTTACGCCAGTTTTAATTTTTCTGCGTTTTTATGATATATCTTCTGTCTTTCCTCCGGCGATAAGGGTAGTTTTTCGATGAATTGTATGGTTTCGATAAGATCTTCGTAGGGGTAGTCTGTTGCGAAGAGTATTTTGTCTACTCCTAGTGTTTGGTATGTGCAGTTGAAGGCTGGCTCGTGGTAGTTTCCGCTTACTGTCACATAGATGTTGTCTCTTATGTATTCGCTGGGCTTCTTTTTAATCTTCGGTATATCCTCTCTGCTTAGGGTTGGTTTGATAAATGGGTAGTCGATACGCTTATAGATGAATGGGAGCCCTTCACCAAGGTGACCTAGGATTATCTTTAGCCGAGGGTATTTATCGAACACACCGCTGAGTATCATTCTCATCACACACATAGCTGTTTCAACCCCGAAGCCGAAGGCAGCTGCAGCCATAGCAAACCCATAATCTCTAAGCTCACGGATCGCAGGCACAGTAGGGTGTAGATAGATCGGCACATCCAATCGCTCGGCCTTCTCAAGAATCGGCCAATATCTCCTGTCATCTATGTAGGTAGCGCCGTAGTTCGAATGTGTCTTCCACCCCCTGAGCCCCAGGTCTCTCACAGCGCGCTCAAGCTCATCTGCCGCCTCCTCTGGGTCTTGTGGGGCTAATGCGGCGAAGCCACCGAACCTATCCGGGTATTTTTCAATAGCTTTTGAAAGGAAGTCGTTTGTCTCCCTAGCAAGCCGCTTAGCGATCACAGCATCTAGCTGCTCCACACCAGGTGCAGATAGGCTAAGTATTTGCTTACCGATACCAGCCCTATCCATCTCCTTTAACCTATCCTCACCAACATCAATAAGCTTCTCAAGAAATGTGCCACGATGCGGCCTACAGACATCATCTCTGTACCACAGCAAGTATGTACCTCCCTCCACTACAAACTTAGGATACCCTTTATTTTCGCTAAGGATTTTGATGTAATCCTTTGTGTAAAAGTGTGCTTCGATATCGATCTTCAGCATACTGAGCGCTTTGCAACACTGGTTTATAAAGTTAGTGCCGTACTTACGAATGTTTTGACAATAAGCGCAGGTTTTTCATCTATTTTCTGTGAATTATCTAGAATATACAAGCGGGGCGCATCCATTGCATCCTTTGATAATAGAGATTGTCGCACCTTTTCTTAAAGAACTCATCTCCAAATTCCGTGTCTTAGGTGGATGATTATGGATGCTATGGTTGCTAGGGCTTTGTATGTTGATGCTAGCCTTTCGTATCTTATTGTTATTCTTCTGAAGCTTTTGATCCATGCGAAGAATCTTTCTGCTGCGCTTCTCATCTTCTTGTATGTGGTTTGGTTGTATGGTTTTGGCTTTCTACCGTTTCTTGGGTTTACTGGTATGTTGGCTTGTATGCCCATTTGGTTTAGGGTGCTTCTTATGTGCTCTGTGTCGTATGCTGAGTCTGCGTAGAGCTCGGTTGGCTTCGCTGTTAATTCTTCGACGAGTGTTGTTAGCTTCTTTGAGTCGTGCTCGCTTCCAGGCCCCACTACTATGCTTAGAGGCATAGAATTTCTATCCACGCATGCGTGTATCTTTGAGCCCTTCTTATGTTTGAAGCCATCGTACCCTACCTCTTCTCCCCCTTTTTAGCCTCTACCGTTGTGCTATCGACAGCGACCACCTCGTGCCCCCTTATCGACGCTAGCGCTTTAAGTATCCTATCCCATACTCCTTCAACCTGCCAACGCTTAAGCCTCTTCCAAGCAGTCTTATACGAGCCATACCTTAGAGGCATATCCATCCACCTACAGCCAGTAGTGAGCACGTATAGTATGCCATTTATGACGCGCCTATCATCAGCCCTAGGCCTACCAACCCTAGCCCTAGGAGGCAGTAGAGGCTCTATAACCTCCCACTCACCATCACTAAGCTCACAAAACTCCACAACACACCAAACCTAGAGGATGCTTAAATAGTTTAGAGACAAGTTCAAAAATAATGAGGGGCGCTAACTTCAAATACTCCTTTAAAAGAATAGTATGTGGGGTGATTGCTTATGTCTGGAGATGGTGTGTGCTCTAGTAGGGGGGTTACCAGGAGAGGGTTTCTGACAGTTGCTGTTTCAGCTATCGTTGCTGGGGTGGTCGCTGGTGTGGGAGCATACTACGCAGGCACCCTATCCGCTCCAGTAAAAGAAGTCGTCAAAGAAGTCACAAAGACCATCACATCAACAACAACCCTAGCGCCAGGAGCACCAGTAACAACAACAGTAACAGTCACAGCGCCACCAACCACAGTGACAAAAACAGTCACAACAACCATAACAGCAACCACAGCAACAACAACACCCACGCGAAAAGAACTAAGAATAGGCATAGGGACCACAGGGTCGATGGCGTATGTTGTAGGTTCTCTTCTGACGGATACTATACGTGATGTCTTCCCAACCTTCGGCGTCTCATCCTATCCGATCGGCGGGGTTTCAGCTAACACGAAGGAGTTCGTTAAAGGAAACTTAGAAGTCACATTTTCATCAGCCTCAGACCTAAAACTCCTCTACGCAAGAGAAGAATGGTACAAAGACATACCCCAAAACGTATTAATGCCGGTACATACACTCTACATCCTAACTGCCCCACACATCATCGTCACAACACCGGAATTTAAGGAGAAGTATCGCCTAAACTCCTGGAAGGACCTCGACGGCAAAAAAGTGACCTTATTTTCGGTTAAGTATGAAAATTATAAGTGGCACGAGAAAGCCTTAAAAACACTTGGTGTGAACTTTACACACGTGGAGATGGATTTTGACATGATTCCAGATGCTTTAAAGAAAGGCGATATTGTTGCTTGTGTTGCTTCTATCACAGGTGGAACACCACCGCCGTGGGTTTTAAGCTTGTTTACGAAGGTGAAGACCGTCGCTATATATCCTTCAGAGGATGAGGTGAAGGTGCTGGAGAAGGCTGGGCTAGCTATGAACTGGTTCTCAACAAAAAAATTCAAAGAATACGGTGCGGATGTACTTGGAGCGGATAAAACATTTGGTGTCATGCTTGTGCTGGGCTGGAATACTCATCCTAAGTTTATGTCTGAGGATGAGGTGTACAAGCTGCTGAAGGAGACGATCAGCAAGAAAGACGAGCTGGCGAAGATGACAACATACTTCTCAGAGTTCGCAGAAGACCCGATTGGAATGCAGGTGGCAGCTATCTCAATATCACCAGAAATCCCAGCACACCCAGGGCTGGCAAAACTACTCAAAGAATACGGTGTATGGAAGAACGAGTGGAAAGTAGCATCCTAAAGTTAAAACCCATCTACCCATCCCATTTTTAAACACATTCGCGGCAATCGTAATATTTACCTCTGTTCTACTTCGTTGAGCACACCCTTGGAAGGGTCCTATGAAAACCTTAAAAGCGGCACACAATAACACTAGTTAGGAAAGCCGATTTTCTAGGGGGGTGCCAAATAGGGTGAGATTCGTTTAGTACAAGGTACTGCTTAAATTGCTATTTCACCCTGTACTCAATGCCGTATTCTTTCCATCTTCTTTCCACTAATCTTCGCGCGTCTTCAGATGGCACAGCGAGGGGTGGGTAGCGCTTACCTCCCCACTGCTCTAGAGGCGGGAATTCTGGTGTCATCTTCCACGCACAATCCACTATCACCTTTGATGTGAACCCCCTCCACGTGAGCGGAACGGAGGGATCTAAGACAGAGTCTGCTTCATTCTTTAGGATGACCCAGTCTCTATCAGGCTGGGACCTCCAGTGTGCAGCCCATAGGACTGATGCAGCATCTGTTATGTCGATGTCGTCATTCGTCACAAAAGCGATCTTGCAGTACTGACCAGGCTCAGTGCTGAGAAGCACTTTACCGACATCTCTCGCGTGTTGGGGATACATCTGCTCGATGGCTATAGCGAAGACGGTTGCGCCTGTATCTGGGAGGCAGTAGACACCCTTAATCCCAGGTATGCCCGCCCTCTCAAGAACATTCCACGCCAGAGCGGAGAGCGTAACACCCCAGAGCCCATGGTTTTCAACGATAGGTGGGCCTGTAAGAGAGCCGCGCAGTATCGGGTTGCTCCTAAACGTTATACACTTAACTTCGATGAAGGCTCTTGGTGCTCTTTCACCACCATAGTAACCTGTCCACTCGCCGAACGGCCCCTCTTCTAGCCTAGCCTTCGGAGGCATCTCACCTTCAATGACTATTTCGCTATTTGCTGGAACGTATAGATCATTAGTTTCACATCTTACCAGTTCGATAGGCTCTCCCCTCAAACCGCCCGCATACTCTATCTCATACTCATACGGTTGGAATGGCGTGGTTGCGCATATGGAGACTTCCTCCTCGTGGCCGATGCTGATAGCGACCGGCATCGGCTTATCCATCTCTTCATACTTTGTGTAATGCCAACTTATGTGGTGCCTTGGGTGTAGGAGAATCCCCAATCTACGCCTATCGTGAACCATCAGCCTATAGCACCCAACATTCGCCCACTCGCTATCCCTATCCTTCGTGTGCACCCCGTGCCACGTCCCGATGTAGCGGCCACCGTCGTGAATGTGCCAAAGCGGGACAGGGAACTTTAATAAATCCACATCGTCGCCCTTCAGTATATTCTCTTTACAAGGACCATCGCTCACAACCTTCGGCTTGACCTTATTCTGCACCCTCCTGCGGAACTCCTGCACGAGCTGCAACGCTCGAGTATCCTTACTCAAACCTAGGGCTACCGCTTGACAACTAGTGCCAGTAAACCCGTTGGTGAAGAGCCGATAACCCTCTGGATAGTCCTTGATCTTCTCAAAGAGGATAGCAGGTATATTCTTTCGATAAACGTCGTTAACCCTTCTCACGATAGCGCCGATCTCCTCTCTCCAATCAACCTCTGCCTTCACCCTAACAAGGAGTCCCTCATCATCCAACCTCTTTATAAGATCACGAACCAATTCATCTTATCCCACTTCATAACATCTATTTTAACTTTACTGTTCAAAAAGTGGATGATGTTACGATAAGGTTTTAGTGTTTGGTGCTTTCTTTGGTTGTCATGTGTCTCCTTATCGTAACATCATCTTCATAGTGTTTGCTACTAGCACGTATATCTAGTAATTTATTCAAGTTCCCGAAGGCAGGATTTTAAAATGTAATGAGTAGTTGTCAAAGCCATCGGTCGCATAATAGATAATCTAGAGTTCAGTACCACGTGTTTGGATGGTTCAACTTTGGCGTAGAAGGGGGGTTGAAGGCTTCATTCTCCATCAGTTGATTATACGTACTATGCTTTTGAGAATGTCGAGGATCAGCCGAGCAGTGATGAGGCTGTAGTTGAGCGGGGCAAAGAGTACAGTACCCTACGTTAAGTAATGTTGGTAGAGGTGGTGCAGGGCCCTATCTCTAGAAGGTTAGGTATAGCTACAGTTGACATATACACAGCAGGCTACACAGGTGTAGCAGGAGGTACTGCTGGTCCAAAGAGTAGAAGAGCAGAAGCATCGATCATCCACATCTCAAACTACTCCGAAGTCAGAGAGAAGGTGTTGAGCCTGGTTAGAGGAAGACCGCTCTTCGGGGTCAGCGGCGTCACCAGTGAGATGCTTACAGAGCTACGCCTAATAAGAGAACTCTTAGAGAAACAGAGCAGATAGAGATCATCCTCGTTACCTTTGTGTTTATGATAGATCTGTCCAAAATGCTACTTCCTTGACGCCTGTTAGGATCTCAATGAACCCAACAGGCGTAGTTAACCTTATTAGGCACGTTATACACTCACTCGTTGAGTTTGCCTATGTCCCAAGTAAAGAAGGACTGGTTTGCCATTTCTGAAAAGCTCCATAGATTTTATGGTGGAAAAGTGGAGATCGTTCCCAAATGCCCCGTCACAAATATCGACTACTTTGCAATCTGGTATACGCCAGGTGTAGCTGAACCCTGCCGTAAAATCCAAAGCGGTGGGGAGGATCTCACATACGATTACACTTGGCGGTGGAACGCAGCGGCGGTGATTAGCGACGGGACAAGAGTTCTAGGCTTGGGTAATATAGGAGCAGCAGCAAGTCTGCCTGTTATGGAGGGCAAAGCATTATTATTCAAATACCTCGGCGGCGTGGACGCATTCCCCCTGGTTATTAAAGAGAGAGACCCAGATAAGTTCATGTATATCGTCAAGGCGCTTGAAGCCAGTTGTGGAGCTGTTAATCTAGAGGATATCGAATCCCCAAAATGCTTCTATATTCTTGAGAAGCTTCAGCAGATCTTGGATATACCCGTTTGGCACGACGACCAGCAAGGAACCGCTTTAGTCATAATAGCCGCTCTAATAAATGCTCTAAAAATTGTTGGCAAGAAGATAGATCAGGTGAAAATATCTCTTATCGGCTCCGGCGCAGCTAATATAGCCACCTACAGATACCTTAAAGTCGCTGGCGCAAACCCCAAGAACATCGTTGCCGTAGATTCCAAAGGCATAATTTATCGCGAAAGAGATGATACAGAGTCTCTACGGAAAGAGAATCCTTGGAAATACCAAATAGCTTTAGAGTCAAATGCAGAAGGTGTAAAAGGCGATATTCCAGAGAGTTTAAGGGGCGCAGATGTGGTCATAGCCGCTTCAAGACCAGGACCAGGGGTTATCAAAAAAGAGTGGCTTAAGGAGATGAATAAAGATGCCATAGTATTTGCAGCGGCGAATCCTGTCCCAGAGATCTGGCCTTGGGAAGCTAAAGAAGGTGGTGCGAGGATAGTCGCCACAGGCAGAAGCGACTTCCCAAATCAAATAAATAATAGTATAGGCTTCCCTGCTGTGTTCAGAGGCGTTCTAACCGTTAGAGCTAGGAAGATGACGGATGAAATGTTTGTGGCGGCTGCACACGCGATAGCAAAATATAGTGAGGAGACAGGCGTCCACGAGGAGAGAATAATAGGGAGCATGACAGAGACAGAGCTCTATGTAAAGGAAGCTATGGCAGTTGCGGAAAAGGCTATGGAACTCGGGTATGCGAGGAGAAAGATGTCCAGAGATGAACTTGAGCGTGAAGTTAGAGCGCTTATAGAAAGACCGAGCAAATACATGGATGTGGCGTTGAAGGCGGGTCTTATCGTTATGCATCCTCCTATCTGAATGTCGTGTTCTTAGCGCGGCTACGATCACATTATCCTTCTACTTCCACCATCCCCACAGGCTGAGCAGCAGATCTACCTACGTAATCGATGATCTGCTTCACCGTATTTACTAGTGGTATAGCCATCATGAGATAGAGGAGTGGCTTAAACTCCAAGGTTAGTGCGAAGCCGCCATATGAGATCGTTAGCACGCCGCCATCGGTTATCACATAGATGTAAATCGATTCAACTATTCCTAAGCCTACAGAGGACGCTAACCCTATGATGTGATCTTTAAGGAGTAGATGGAGAACAGTCAAGGATGCTATTATCAGAAAGTAGCTTGAAATCGCAGCTTCGATCTCGGCCGTCAGAAGACCGGTGCTTGAGAAGAATAGGCTCGGCGCGATGAAGAAGATTACATAGTTGATAGCCACAAATATGGCTGCTTGAAAAGCTCGCCCAGCAAACACCAGCGCCCTATTCTGCTTCTTAGGAACCTCCAACCCCGACTACACCCTAAACGTTGACCTCCATTCATACGCGTAGCCAAGAGTTTCAAATCTTAGCTCAAGCGCATACCAAGCTCCGCTCTTCAGCTCCTCTTTAGGTAGTGTGAAAGTAAGCTGACCTATGTAGTGTTGGGAGGGTTGGGCTAAAATGTCAATTGGTGCTGCGACATACCGCAGATTTCTTTGCCTTGCCGAGGGTAGCGAAGCATGCAGTAAACCGTTGACCGCTAGAGGTGATCTGTTAGTAAACTCCATCTCCACATCAGCCTTAACGTGTGTTTCGTTTAGCGGCTCTACACTTCGTAGCCTAAAAGTTAAACTGTCTAGCGCTGCACCTACCCTACTGTTAAAGCCACCCTCAAACGAAGCAGCTACAAAAGGTTGAAGCCCAAATTCTACATTCATCTTAAACGTAGCAACCGACTCGTTGAATAAGATCATCTTTAAGAGAGTGGAGTTGGTGTAGACTCTTGTCAAATTTATGGGCAGAGTTAGGTCTATCTGCTTCTGCATCTTCGGGGGGATGATTATTTCGCCTGTGCTCGCTGAGCCGAGGTCCACGTTTCCAAGCATCACCTCGCCTCTTAACGCTATGCTCAAAGGGTATATGCCTCGGTTGGCGAGTTTGAGGTTCGAGATTGTTAGGTGTGTGCCGTTTACGCTAAGCTGTGGCATACCTTCACCTACTGCGAAACCCTCGAATACATATGCTAGGTCTTCGTATGCTGAGTAGGCTATAGTTACGAGTGTTAGGAGTAGTGTGATGCTCAACCCTATGCTTAGAAGCCTAAATCCCTTAGACGCAAATGGCGGCTCCACTTCAGCCACACCCGGGTAACCCTAGTGCGAAGATTTATTCGCTCTTCTTCTCTTGCTGCTCCATCGTCGCTATTCCTACACCCTTCTCAACCTTGAAAGTTACTACGCCAACCCCTCGATCTACCTTTAGGAAGTCAACCCCTCTGAGTAGTAGGATAGAGCCGACCCAAGCCATTACTGCTAAGAACATCGCTCGTATCGCCGCTACTAAGATTTCGTTTACCGAAGCTAGGAAGTCTGAAGACAAGGTGAGTCTTTGATATTCGGAGAATATTAGGTAGGCGTTATAGAATGTAAAGAGAAGCAGCGCAACACCGACAGCCGTTACGGCTAGGCCGATAGCACCACTCTTACTAATACGCATATACCTACTCTATACGCACCATTTTAAAAAAGATTTCTAGTCCACTCTATAAGTGAAAGAGAAAGTGAGAGAGGTTCTCTTCGATCATAAAGTCTAGCTTTCTACGTCTACGTATAGTGTTTCCAAGCCTTGTTACTGTCTGATAGGGTGTGAATGAGGCTAGCCGAATGTTAAATCTGCCACTTTCCGTCTATAACTACCGCTTTGCCGTCGACCCTTAAGGTTGGCTTGGTTAATACACAGTCTAGATGTATGCCAGCTATAGTTTTACCACCAATGGTGCTGTTATCGCCCAGTGCTATGTGGATCGTCCCGTAAACCTTCTCGTCTTCTAGAACATTCCCAACGATTTTGGCTCCGTAATTGCAGCCTACTCCAAACTCAGCGATATTGTAAGCTTCCTTCTTGTATTGCGGTGGGGCTGATTCTAGAGCTCTTTTGAGCTGCTCGGCTTCAGCCTCCCCTAATATGTTGGTAGCGTAGCCTTCTTTAACTTCGATCTTCACTGGGTTTTTTAAGACCCCGACACCCGCTATAGAGCCGTCGCAGACTATTACACCCTCAGCTGTACCCTCAACTGGCGCTACGAAGACCTCGCCGGCTGGTAGATTTCCAAAAGCACCCCTGTCGTGGAGAATCCCATTATCTACTAGAACCCTAGTTCCCATCAGATAGTGTTTATCTTTTAGCTTGTTTTCTTTGTTTTTGGTTGAGGGGTTTGCAGGGTGAGATCGACTTCATAAAGTCCGTCATATATCCTGTTGTGGAGGAGCATTACCCTTCTAAGGCTAATCGTG
>Ga0315298_1003695_pt1 | contig 23890 bp, 31 predicted proteins | sample WHS_1_MG_FD_203077 | JGI IMG/M metagenome (GOLD analysis project Ga0315298, IMG submission 203077) | Extremophilic microbial mat communities from Washburn Hot Springs, YNP, Wyoming, USA - WHS_1_MG | ecosystem: Environmental > Aquatic > Thermal springs > Hot (42-90C) | place: USA: Wyoming...
GTGTCAATAGACCTTCATGTATGCTGGTAGAGTCTTAGGCTGCGTTGCCTTCCTCGTCATGGTAAATTTTCTTTAGTGACGCATCCAGACTTGCGAGAAACCTCTTTCCGTCTTCGTCGTCTGGGCCATCCAGCACGAGTTTGGCGGTGTTTTCAGGCGCGATTCTTCGGGCTAACAGCCAAAACTTCTTCAAACTTCTAAGCGCTTCCTCGCTGTCTCTTCCTCCACGGAACTTAATCATAAACATCATCCAGTACAGCGTCTTCGTTGAAGGCTCCTCTTTCCCAGCGAATTCAGCGCCAAACTGCCTTATGGCTTCGCGGTAGAAGACGCGCCAGTTTTTGCGGTACTCTGGCGAGCACCAGTCATGGTAGCCCTGCGCGTAAAGCCGCAGAATTTCTCGGGCTTCCCAGCTAAGCCCAAAAGCGTCAACGCTGCCCAGTTTTTGCTTCAGTTTGGCGATGTCAGCTTTGGCTTTTTCCACTATTCGCCGCCGTCCTCTTCCATTTCACGCGCCTGTTCCTTCAGTAGCGCCAGCTCCTTCTTTATGAGCTCTAAGTCGTCCAGTTTTTTGGGCACAAAACTCAACGAAAGAAGTTTAGCGACCACGCGCATCCACTTCAGCGCCTTGTCTGGGTCGCTGTCCATGAAGTTGTGGGCGATGTCGTAGGCTTTTGCGGCTAGACTTTTGAGCAGCTGGTCTCTTTCAGGCCACGTGTCCGCGTGGACTATCTGGTCGTGCAACCGCGTTCTCTTGACCCTGCGCGAGATTCTAGCCTGCGGTTTTTCCTGAAACATCTTTGCGATTTCGGTGAGGGTTTCGTAAAATATTTTTTCAAAATCAACCGCTTCCGTTTCAGGTTGCTTTTTGCGTTTACGGCTTGTTTCTGGCTTGTTTTCTTGTTTCATCATGTACGCTCCAACATGGCTTTTGTGCAAGTGCATGTTGCACCATATGCGTTTCAGACGCTTAGAAGCTCGATTTCTCTGTTTACTCCGCAGAGTTCGCACTGCACCTTCTCGTGGTCTCCGCGCAGAGCCCGCAGCTTCGCTTCAGCAGCTTTTATCTCGCCCTCCAACTCGCAAGCCCTCTTCTCCAAACTCGCCCGACGCTGCTTAAGAAATGACACCTTAACGCCTTTAATTTTCCGAAGTCTAAGCTCCCAAGCGTAAATGCGGCGTTCACGCCGCATCCACTCAAGCGCTGTCTTATTCGCGTCCAGTCGCAACTCAAGCGTGCCTAAATGAGAACCAGTAAGCGTGCGTTGCATGTGGTCAAAGTACGCGCTTACGCTGCCTTCCAGCTTTACCTGTTTTATCCAGCGTTTAAACTGCGCGATTTCATTTTTCAAATCAGCAATTTCCTCGTCCAAGTCCCTAAGGTGTCTCTGAAGCTGGCTGCCTGTCATGTGTTGAAGTTGCTGGCGTATGCTGAAGCGACGGGCTTTGTAGGTTTTCTCGGCGTCGCTGCCGTATCGCGCATAGACTTTTTGAGCTGTTTCCTGAAGAGCCATTGTTTAGGCTTCCTCTTTTTTCTTTTCGATGATTAGGTGGCTGTTGTCTGTCCACATCAGCACCGTGTCGCCTTTCTTCAGGTCTAAGTGCTTGCAGACCTCTTTGGGGATGGTGACTTTGAGGCTTTTGCCCACAAGGACTACGGATACTTCAAATTTTACTGGCATTGCGTGCACACCACTCACCAGTTATATCTCTAAGATATTCTTAAATATAAGCATATCTCTTTAATACTGCTAAGAATATCTCAAAGCATGATTGCATTACTCTGAAAAGACAGTGCAAAGGCAAATTCTGGCTTCCCGTTAGAGCCTCGATCTGGGAGAAGGAGCAACAGCTTTTTACGCAGGATCAAGCGCAGCAATGAATTGTTACATCAGGTCTGAGCAATACCAGCTCCGAGAGGATGGCTATTTCTATCAGGCTAAGCTTATTGTGTTGCGGAACCGTTGGCTGGAAAAGAATGGGTTGACAAGCGTGAAAGAAGAGGAAATGATGCATGCTTATAATGGCGATTGAAGCGAAAACTGGCGCTACAGCAATGTACGCGGGAGGCATAAAGAATGCACATATGGAAAGAATGGCGAGGCTCATTAAGATTGTTGGAATGGTATACATGCGAAGTTTTACTTGCTTTGAGAAATCAAATTTTGCCAAAAATAAAAAGGAAAGAGAGGCTTCGCGGGTTTGTTGTTTTTATGGTTTGATGTGTTGATTAAGAGTCATATTGGTTGAGAGGTGCATTGTGTAGTTCATTATTGCTGACTGGCGGAAACTGTTTGTTGCATTATTGACCTCACTTGACGTAGTGTTCCATATTCCATGTATATCTCATAGTTCATGTCTATGTTCATGTTGGTTTTCAACTCAAGGTTTGAATCACTCACTGAAGGGCTATAGTTCAAGCTAAGGTTGTTGCTTTCGATGTCTATTCTGAAGACTTTGTATGTGCCTGCAGGCACGGTTAGGTCTTCAAATCCTCTGAACGTCATCGTCAAGTGCCCAGTTATTCCCATATTTAAACTGACACTTGGAAACGGAACATCTATGGTGTCGCCTACCTTGACCTCTGGCTGTTTAGCAGTTGAATAAGGTAGGATTTGCCAGCGATGCTTGTGCTGGGAATTTCTTGCGTTGCATCTCCTAAATCCAAGATGTAGGTTGAATAGCCAATTCTGTTTATTCTTTCAAACAACGAAAAGCTGTATGGTTTATCGTCTAATATCATGGTAGATGCGCGGTTAAGGGTGTAATATTCGCCGTCAAAATCGATGACCCCTATAGTCTGCTGCAAGTCTAAGCTCATATTACTAGGCACCCTTCCCGTATTCTTTGATGATAAAGTAGAATTGTATATTTGAAACGCTCCGGTCATTGTTGTGTCATAAACCATTTTCTCACCAACTGCATAGCTGACATCGAGTGGTATTATAGCTGTGCCTTGAGGAATCAAAAGAGCTACGGCGACAAGGTGAATCAGAACTCGCTAAGTTGTTAAATACACTCTTCCTTCGATAGACTTGGCTGTACATGAATTTAGCTGTTTTGATAAAGAATTTTATCAAAAAAGCTAAAAAGCCATAATAGCTCTTCTATATCATATGAGCCCCAGACTTGTCTCATTACATAAGATTCTAAAGGATGAAACTCGCAAGAAAATTCTTCTTGTGCTGAATGAGAAAGGTAGTGTGAGCTACACTGGTTTGATGGATAGCCTTGGAATTAGTAATACTGGGTTGCTAAATTATCATTTGCAGGTACTTGGGGATTTATTATCTAAAAATGCGAATGGCCAGTATTTGTTAACCGAGAGGGGTAAGCTTGCATTGCGGGTGCTTCAGGAATTCCCTGATGAGAACGGCCAACTATATCAACAACGAGCCATCCCTGTTTTGGTTATTAGCATAGCATTCTTTCTTGTAGTTAGTTTTCTCTATATTGCGCCTCAGCACATCTCTCAGGTTTTTTTTGCTTCCCTAATAATTGTAATTAGCATTTTTCTCTTAACAGGGCTTTTGATTCTTTGCCAAAACTGCAGAGTTGCGCTTCGCAAGTTAATTGATAATTATAGTTCGAAGTCTCAAAAACCAGGTTGGCGGCTTTATAGATATGCGGTATTTTTCAACCTTATCATTATGTTAGTTCTATTCGCCTTTTCTTTCATGGTGACCTCTAACTTGAGTGCGAGCCATATCGCAGCAAACACATCTTATTTTATTGTTTTAATTGTAATATTCTTAATTTCTTTCATTATTTTAATCGTCTCCTTGTTTAGGATGCTTAGGAAAAGTGGATAGCGACATTTTTCTCTATAATTGCGTTAGTACTGCCACATAAGTTAGCTGACTGTTTGCGTTTTTACGGTGTTTCCTGTCCAGAGAGCTTATTTCTTGAGTCGGTACATAATTGATGGCATGTTCGGGTTCATAAGTGGAATTCCAACCAGGTTAAAGCATATTTTCTCAAAATTCAAGCGCTTCTTCACTAAACCACAATACGAAAACTTCTGCAGAACCGAGCTAGGGCTTATAGCCGCAGGCAAAAAAGAACACGACATAAAAAGCATAAACCAGCTCTTCATCAACAAAAAAGACCAAAGTAGCCTAAACCGCTTCATAACAGAGCCAAAATGGAATGCCAAAGCAGTATTCAACGCAAGCACAAATCTGTTTCTCAGCGAACAAGAACTAACCTCAGACTTCAAGTACAAAAATCATAGACGACACAGTCTGCAAAAAGTACAGTCCAAAAATTCAGAGGGCATGCTACAACCAATCCTCAACAATGGGCACCGTTTTCAGCCACGACTACGTGACCTCACTGTACGTAAACAACAAAGTCGCCGTCTCAGACGGCATCAAGCTCTATGGAAACCAGAAGAAATGTCAAGAGAAGAGCATAGCGTTCAAGACAAGGGTGCAGCTTGCTTGCGAGTTAATCAAGGATCACGTTTGCAGAGCGAAACAGACCATCGACCTTTGGGATTCCTGGTTTATGTGCCAAAATGTCGTTGAGGCAGCCAGAAAGCGTGGGCATAACTGGATGGGCGAGATAAAGAGCAACCGGATCGCTTTCTATGACCAAAAGAAGTATCATCTGCATGAACTGGTTGACAAGCTACTGTCTGAAGGAAACTTTTGCGACGTTATTGTTGATGGCGAGGTGTTTCAAGCTTGCAAAGTGGGCGTTTTCTTGCCCAAGATTGGCTACGTTTCCATCGTGGTGAACGGGAAGGCTGATAGTAAGGATATACATTTATTGTGCACTGACCTCGTGGGCTGTAGCGTTGAGGATATTGTTGGCCACACATTGAAGAGACATCGGATAGAGGATTCTTATAAGCAGGCTAAGGTTTTGGGTTTAGGCGAGTACAGGTTCAGGGAGAGCGAAGCAGCGCTTATACACGCGCACCTAGTCTTCTTGGCCTGTACTCTCCTCGACGTGCTAAGGCGTAGGCTTCTTAGATACTCTATCGTGAAAAACATGCTTTCTCTGGGGGCTACGGTTGAACGGATCCGAAGAAAAACAATGCACCTTTTTATGCATAAAGTAAAAAGCAGTAAGGGGCCATTCAGAAGCCTGCTGAGGATAATAGACAAAAACTAACGTGAAAGCGCAAACAGTCAGTTAGTTTAAACAAAAGCAATCAATTCCCATCAATTAGGCAAAAAGCACAAATGCAAGTGAATAAAGAAAAAGGGGATTTGGATACAGCCAGTGCTCCCCAAGCGTGAAGACCAACAGCCATTCCTTTTGATGCCCAAGACCGCCACTCATAATACTCCTTACGTTTGTCCAACACCGCTTCTAACCTCAGTTATTCTTTTCTTGTAACTTATGCAAGACAACAGTACCATAGAGCCCAAACTAGGCATGCAATCATTTCCGCATCGCCAATTACTCCGCAACCAGTAAAGCAAGCGGCTACACATGCAGGGTAACCAGGTCCACATAGTAGCGCGGCTATTGCGCAACCAGCGAGGCAAGCTAGTTCAAAGTCTGGTAGCCAACCCATCCAACAATTAATAAATTCAACCATAACGCATCCAACGTTGCATCTGTTATATGTCACAGATACGTCGTCCACGTAGCACCAAGTTCTGTACATGGTATCATACATGTTAGTTACGTCAATATAGATATACACAGTCTGTCCAATGTAGGCATTTAGATCAATATTTATCCGCTCCCAGCCGTACTCTTCTAAGCCTCCCTCAGTCGCACCGCCCATAGAGTAAACCAGAGAAGGATATCCACCATATGGTGCCACATAGACCCTAAACAGATCGTAATTTGCGCTATCTTCAGTGAATAGATGGTAAGAAAATGACAGTTGTACATCTGTTGCGTATGCTGGAATATAAATTAGCTGGTAGGCGTAATCCATTCCATTTGCCACGGGGGTATAATACTTCCAACCTAGCAACAAGGACCATGAACCACTATAGTGATCTTCGCCTGTAATCCAATGTTCGCCATCTCCTCCGAGAGACCATGATGCTGACCAGTTTTCAAAACCACCGTTTGCTATTGCTTCAGGGTCAAAAGAGAGTGATAAACCCACGCCAACATTTGCTTTTACTGTACCTATTATTACTCTGTCGTATTCTGAAGGGAGCTTCTTTACAGCTTTAGACAAGTATCTAACTTCTTTTTTCATAATGTGATAACTCTCCGCAAATTGATTTAGTGTTTCATCATCATTTTCCTTGTATACTTTCTTCAGTTCTTCGGCAACATCACTTAGAATAGTGTATAGCTGCGACAAGGTAACTGCTGATGAATTAAACTCAACTTGCTCCAATGGCTTGATTCCAGTTTCTATAGCCGGCATTAGGCTAACTAGCGTGACTGAATTGTTGTAGGTTTCTGAGTCAATTGAGTCAAGAAGGGTAAGTAATGTTAAATTATAATCGTTATGCTGAGCTTGATAGCTTAGTCCGTATGAGTAACTAATTGTATCTTCTGCGGCATTTACTATTGAGGTGAAGGTTATTGTCCGATTTAAATCGTTCTTAAGCTCGTTATTGCGCCATAGCACTGTTTTGTTAAGTGTATATTCATACACTGTGCCATTAATCTCACCCGCAACAAGAATAGTTGTGTGATTTTCGCTCTGGTCTAATATTGTAACTGAAGCATTCGCCCCTGTTCCACATCCTGAACAGGGGTGGTTTTGGGTAGGCTCCGTTGAATTTTGGCAAGAGGTGCAACCGCATTGATATAGCAACAATGGTTCTATATCAATAACACTTTGGTGATGGTTTTTTAAATCTACTGAGACATGATGATAACAGGTGTAAATCTCATAACCTGCTTGAATCCAAGCAGTTATCCCACCAATCATGTTATAGAGTTTGGTGAAGTTTGCATCTGCAAGAATTTGGCATGCTTGTGTGCTTCTGGAACCTCCCTTGCAGTAAACTATCACTGTATCGTTGACATGCTCTTGAAGGTTGAAGTTGCCATAGAGCGAACCTATGGGGATAAAAGGATTCTCCGATGGAACTGTAACATTATCACTTCTGGGTATATTATGCGCCTGTATCTGGGGTGGTTGTGGCGTATTAACAATATCGTCTATCAGATAAAGAGGAACAAGAATGGCTCCATGCAAGTGCCCTACGTTATATTCGCTTTGGTTTCTAACATCCAAAATTACTATGTTTGAGTTGTGTTTTATCATGTGGTTTGCTTGTTGAACAGATATATCTTGAAAACCGGATTCTTCAGCTGTAATTGGCCGAACTATCAGAAAGGCTGAAAGCAATAGGGCAACAAGAACTATGCAAATAGCTGAATTTTTCTTTTGCATTTTTTCACCTCCCTTAATTTTCGATTACGAGGAGGAACGTTCCTGCGATTTATCGCTATGTTAGCAAGCATATATAACATTTCTTACTACTTCATATTACAACTACAAGTACTAATACAAGTCTTAATCTTACTACAAATCTTACTCCAACTTGTAATACATATGGGCGCAAGCAGAAAAACGCTTATGAAGTAGAGAGCCTGATCGAATCAGGCTTTTCATGTGAGTAAAAGCTTTTTCTTTGCTGTATTTGTGTTTAACACTAAATTAATCACTCTTCTAATCAGTTACTCTTTTATACAGCTTTTTGCTAGGTTTCTTTGTTCACGTTAAAATGTCAGCCTTCCACTTGATGAGCAATGAGGGCAAATGTATTTGAAAGAAAACGTGGAGCTGAGTATTCAAGAAAGAATCCTGCGCGCCTTCCTGGATATGGTTATCCTCCGCATGCTCCTACATCAACCTATGACAGCATACGAGATTGATAACGCTATTCTGAAAAAGTTTGGCGTTAAGAGAAGCCCAAACGTCGTCTACACCAAATTGGCTGCCATGGAAAGAAAAGGCTTGATAATCTGTGCCCGCTCTAAGCATGGCAGAATATACAGCATAACAGAGAAGGGAAGAAAAACGACCGACAATATTCCCAGCATAGTTGAGGAAATCCAAAGGTCTGCACCAATCTTGTTGGGCTGAAAATGATAACTGCTTTTCCCAGCAAAGCTAAGTGCGGAAATTAAGCTCTACCTTGGGCAATGGCTTCAAAATGGACATGGTGGAAGAAAGCGAAACCTTGAGGCGTTTACTGAGAATAAAGGATTTTTTTTAAAAAAAAAGAGGGCTTCGGTATAAATTACAGTTTGGGAACGGTAACTCCCGGGCTACCAAATAAATAGTTCATTTTTACGCTTCTAAGAAGCATTTTTACACAGTAATCATAGCGGGATTTTTCAAACGACCATTGCTGTATGCAGCGTTGTAGTAAGGCTTGTGTAAAAACTAAAGATGCACACGCCTTGAAAACACTTAATATTTATTTAGCGCTGCGTGCGGATTAGCTGTTGATGGCTATGTCGCTTGAAGGTTTTACAGAGTATAAGCGCAGAGAATTCTGCAACGACGTGAAATGTCCCGTGCAGATGGAACTAAACCGCTTGGCAGACAAACCCGAAGAGTACGAAAACGTTAGGAAGACTTGCAGCACCGCATGCAGATATACAACTTGGCAGTTTCACCATTGGCTTATAGAGAAAGGTTATTTAATTCTTAAACCCAAGAGTCCAGAGGAGAAATAAGCTATGGATTGGGGAATGAAAAATAGGCTTTCACGCCTAATTCAGCAGGATGGCAGGGCACTTTTTCTGCCAATAGACCATGGATATTTCCAGGGACCTACGAGCAAGCTGGAGAAGCCAGGTGAAACCATAAAGCCGCTACTACCTTATGCAGATGCAGTGATGCTGACGCGGGGCGTGCTTAGAAACTGCGTGGATCCAGCGATTAATAAGCCCATTATACTGCGGGTTTCAGGCGGAACCAGCATGGTTGGCGAAGATTTGGCAAATGAGGGTATAACGACTTCGATAGAGGAAATTATACGTTTAAACGCAAGCGCCGTTTCCATGTCAATCTTTGTAGGCAGCAAGTATGAGCATCAGACTTTGACGAACTTGGCAAAGCTCGTGGATGTATGCGAGAATTATGGCATACCCGTTATGGCTGTTACCGCCGTGGGCAGGGAGCTTGAGAAGCGTACCGCACGTTATTTGGCATTATGCTGCCGTATAGCAGCGGAGCTAGGCGCCAGAGTGGTGAAAACGTACTACTGCGAAGAGGGCTTTGACAAGGTTGTTGACGGCTGTCCTGTTCCTGTGGTAATAGCAGGTGGACCGAAAACCGAAACTCAACGGGAAGTTTTCGACTTTGTCTATGATGGCATGCAGAAAGGCGCCATAGGCGTTAATCTTGGACGAAATATTTGGCAGTCAGAGCATCCTGTAGCGGCAATTCGGGCCATTCGCGCGATAATTCATGAGAATTACACGGCCAGCGAAGCCAACGACTTATATGAGCAAGTGAAAGCGGGCAAATAGCCGCTTCCTTTTTGGTGAACTCATGCTTGCCGCTGTTTACTACAACAATAGAGATGTAAGAATCCAGGAGATGCCTATTCCCGAAATCTCAGAGAATGAAATGCTCATTAAGGTAATGGCTTGCGGCATATGCGGAAGCGATGTAACAGAGTGGTATAGAGTCCCAAAGGCGCCGAGAGTTTTAGGTCACGAAGCAACAGGCGTAATTGCAAAAGTAGGCGCCAAGGTAACAAGGTATCATGTTGGCGAACGCGTTTTTGTATCTCATCACGTGCCCTGCGGCCAGTGTCGTTACTGCATGAAGGGGCATCATACGGCTTGCGAGACTTTACATACAACAAATTATTTTCCAGGCGGCTTTGCGCAGTACATTCGTGTTCCATGGATAAACGTTGAACATGGTGTTTACAGGCTTCCAGCGGATATGACCTATGAAGAGGGAACCTTCATTGAACCAGTGGCATGCACGATTCGAGGGCAAAGGCTTGCAGCAATTCAAAAAGACGATACGTTGCTAATTGTGGGCAGCGGGGTTGCAGGGTTGCTGCATGTGCAGCTGGCGAAACTTGCCGGCGTTCACAGGATAGTTGCAACGGACATAAATCCGAATCGTTTGAGACTTTCAGCAAAATTCGGTGCACATCACACAATAAATGCACGGAACAATGTGCCGCAGCAGCTGAAGGAACTGAATGACGGGCGACTAGCCGATCAAGTGATAGTGTGCACAGGCGCAGCGCAGGCAGCTTTGACGGCTTTAGAGTGCGTAGACAAAGGGGGAACAATCCTGTTCTTTGCGGTGCCTGATCCAACGGTAATGCTTCCTGTGCCCATAACTGCGTTTTGGCGAAACGAGGTTACATTGAAAACCAGCTACGGCGCTGCACCGCGGGATCTCGAAGAGGCTTTGTCAGTTCTATCTCAGAAAAGGCTGAATATCAAGGAGATGATAACACATAGGCTCGACATTAAGCAAGCGGCTGAAGGCTTCCGACTGATGGCTGAAGCAGGAGAATCTTTGAAGATAATCATCGAGCCAAATAGAGATTAATTACTTGAAAACTGCGCGTTACCTTCTTTAAAGAACCACCTTCTAGTTGTTGTATACTGCTTTCAGTGCTGGTTGCTGTTGCCGCTGATAGCCCCTCTATAGGTTTCTGCAATGAATCGCTAATAGCAGCCAAATATGAAGGGCACTTTAAAGTCGGCCTATGTGCGGCATACTTACCAAGTTATGCCTTGGAAAACGTAAATAGAAAGGCAATAAATAAAAATGTGCAAAACTAAAAGGACATGGCAAAGCGTTAGAGAAAAACATGGCGGGGTTGCCCTAGCCTGGTAGGGGGCAGGCCTGCTAAGTCTGTGGCCCAAAAGGCCGCGTGGGTTCAAATCCCACACCCCGCGCTTTGATCCTTTTTCAGTCGGAATAATTGGCTTAAAGTAGGTCGCTGTAATAAGCGTACAGTAAGTTACAAGAGTATTCTTTCTGATCGTGTTTGTTTGGGCCGCTTTATAGGCTATTGCTGTGGAACGTTAATTTTTCTTCTGGTTTAGTTCGCATTTGACTTCGTAATTCACGATTATCAGCGCCACGACGGTTAAAATCAGTCCTATTATTAGCATTGGCCAAAGATTTGTTTGCCCAAAGTACTGGTCAAGCAGTGTCCAAAGACTTCGGAAAACGAGCACTGATGCTACGAGCAGAATGATTTCGCCTACGACTATTGTTGCAAGCCGCATGCCATAACAGTAGTAGCTGCGCGTTTATTAAATTAGCTTTTGAATTATTTCCTTTGTTTTCTGAATTTCTTCAATTGTGCATTTCCTGTTTAACTCTATGGTTAGCGGTCCGTCATAGCCGTAATCTTTGAGTTTGCTGAGAAAGGCTCTCAAGTTCTGCGTTTCTTCTTTGAAGGGTGTGTGCGCGCGGTTACTAATGTGAATGTTGCAGAGGCGTTCATGATATTTGTTGAGCAGACGCGTTGTCTGCCCTGTAGCCTCGGCATGACAAAAATCCAAGGTTACACCTAACGCGTCGCCACCTATTGCGCTGATAATTTCGTCTAGTTCATCAATGTTCTTGCCGAAGCCTGTTGACGCGTATGAAAGGTTCTCCAACGCCAGCTTAAGACGCAGCTTCTCTGCGTAAGGCCTCAGCTCGCTGAAGATTTCTGCCAAAAACTTTTGCCGCAGGTCTGCAGGCAATCGCCTGTTGATGTTTGAGTGTATGACAAGCACGGGCGCTGAGAGCTGATGCGCAAAATCGGCTGAAACTTTTCCATAGTAAACGGCCGTAGGTATTTCATTTTGCTCTTTAACGTGTAGGCATGCCGCATGAACAGTTAAACACTTCAGCCCATGCGCTTCGATAAGTTTTTTCGCAACGTAAACGGAGTCATCGTCTTCTTTCTCCACGCTTTTCATGTTAAATTCCAAGTTTTCGAAACCAAGTCTTCGGACAGCGGCGATGTTCTCGGCTAAGGGTAGATGCGCAAAAATGCCGTTAGATAGGCTCAGCTTCAAACAGGATTTCTCCAGTGAAATGTCCATTGCCCTTTTCGAGATATTTACCTTTTTGAAGAAACTTGCGGAAGGAAACCGAAGCCTTTAAGATGTAAGGGCTTATTGCCTATAAGCCACGGAAACAGGACAGATGCACAGTGGACGCGGCAACTATTCTCCTGATTGCGCTTGGCCTTGCAACTGACGCGTTCGCAGTGTCAATTGCGCGTGGCATGGTAACCCGAAATCGCAGGACCATCACTGGATTAGCTATGGCAAGCGCTTTTGGCGCATTCCAAACTTTCATGCCGGTACTGGGCTGGCTGGCCGGCTTAAGCCTAATAGAATTAATCAGCAACTTTGATCATTGGCTAGCGTTTGGGCTTTTAGCATTTGTCGGCGGGAAAATGATTCGTTCTGCAAAAGCTGACCAGGAGAAGAAGAAAGAAAGCCCTTTAACGGCGGCTACCCTATTGATGCTTTCAGTTGCAACAAGCATTGACGCGTTAGCGGTTGGGTTAAGTTTTTCTTTGCTGCGAGTAGCCATAGCGGTTCCGGTGATTACAATTGGCGTAGTTACTTTCCTCTTATCCATAGGAGGTTTTTGTTTCGGCAGCAAACTTGGAAATGCTTTTGAAAGCAAAATACACATTGTAGGCGGCATCGTTCTAATAGCGATCGGCGTCAAAATACTATTAGAGCACTTACTAATCTAGCATACACAAGCGTTAGGCGCTTAAGCGCAGAGTGCAGGGCAAGTCTGCTTTAGAATAATTGGCCAACAACGTTGACAGGCTTGGTAACGGCGGCCTTAAGCTCTTCAAGTTTAGACATAGGAAGGCTGGCAAGAATAACGGTGGCGGGACCCGCAGATTTCTTCAAATCAACCGCTGCCTCGTTTGCCAACGTGGCAGTTAGTTTTGAATCTTTAGCTAAAACGTTAATTTCATGCACTATGCCCTTTGACCCAACAGGAATTACCTCATGGACAAATGTCAGCGCCTGAAGCTTCAAAAGATCCTCTATATCAGCAATCATATGCATATTTTCCGCTGGGATAACCTCGTTTCCCACGCAGGGAACGCCTACAGCAGCCACTATGTCCCCCGGCTGGGATGCGCCGATTTTCAAGAAGCCCTTTCGGCTTAGCCCTATCACGGTTACACCCATACCTGTCTGCTCAACCTGGAAGTTTTTCTCGGTGCTACCAGTTACTGCAAGCTGCGGATCCAACCCTGCCCTTTTCGCCTCAGCACGTACGCCCCTTAAAATTTCAGCGCCAAGCGGTTCAGGCGCTACACTAAGCGTATTAATTATGCACAAAGGGGCTGCTGAAACCGAGAGAACTTCCATTAATGCTACTCGGGCTATGAATTTTCCAAGAGTGTATCCGTCTACTTTGATTTTGTCAAGAGGTTTGGGGCCTACGCCTCCTGAGGAGTCGCAGCCAACAACTAGAGCGTCGCCGTTGGCGAGTTGAAAAATGAGGAGGTCCCTGTTTGTGGAGGTAAAAACAGGGGAACCAATCAACGGAGTTTACCTCGCAAAGCCACGTACACGATAGCAGCGACGATGGCGTTTAGGGATGCGCCTAAAAGCAGCAGAGGCGCGAACGCGATTGCTCCAGCCCACGTTATGACGGGCACTGCTAAAACCACTAGAGCAGTGTTTATGGCTACTCCAACTATGAGACCGGGGATGAAGCCCCATTTCTTGTTTAGCTTGTTTACGAAGCCTATGGCTGCGCCTGAAAGCGCCATGCCCAGCGCAATGGGAAGATGTAGAGCGCCTAAGGGGAAACCGCTGATGACTGAGGTAGCGATGTGACCTATGCCGCAGACTAAGGCGCCGTCGAACACGCCAAAGTATAAGGCTGCAAAGAATCCTGGGCTTGAGTCGAAGGCAACGGAGGGGATTGGGCTGGGGGTCTTTATGAATGAACCAATGACTGTTAGCGCGGAGAAAATGGCTATGCGAGCAATGATCCAGCTTGCAGAGGCTTTTGCTGCTTCGCTTGTTTTTTCGCTCATCATTCTCCTCTCTTTTTTCTAAAGGGCAAAAAGGAAAATCATAAAAGCATTTCCATTCGTATTACAATTGTAATACAAGGGTTGAGCATGGAAATCATAAATGTGCGTTTATCGGATAAGCTAACATCAAACATAGATGCGCTAGCCAAAAAGCACGGCATCAGCAGATCGGAAGTAATCCGGCAAGCACTTACGGTGTATCTGCATCTTGTAGAAAACATCGGAGCCATGCTGAGGCCCTTGGTATTCCAAGTCAAACCCGCGCAGATTGACTACATGCGAAGAGGCGATGTGGCAATTTTGAAAGTGCCCACAGGCCACGCTATAGTAGCAGGCTCCACATCCTCCGGCAGCGTCGGCCCGAAGCCGATGGATCACGTGAAGGTTAAAGGGTACGTCCTAGGCAAGTTTCTCGCAAGAGTTGCCTTGATGGATGTTGCGGCTACAGGCGCATATCCGTTACTCATATCAGCCACGCTTAGCGTGGAAAGGGAGCCTACAGGCCACGAAATTATAGAGGGCGTAAGAAGCGAATCAAGAGTTCTCGGGCTTGATCCAAATCAGGTTTTGCTCGAGAACACTGAGGACAACTTTGAAACCGCGCAGACAGGTGCAGGGATAACAGTAATTGGCTTTGCAAACGATGAAGAACTAAGGCTTGGGAAGACGCATCCAGGCGATGTGATAGTCGCTGTTGGCAAGCCACGGATTGGTGCGGAGGTTATTCCAGCGGAAGTTAAAGGCGAAATCGCCGATCTCAAGAGTGTAATTCAACTTTCACAGAAAAGCTTTGTCCACGATATTATTCCCGTAGGCACTTATGGCATCGGCTACGCAGCAAGAATGCTGGCCCACAGCGTTGGGCGGCAACTAAAAATTGTGGAATCAGGCGACATCGACTTGAACAAGTCCGCAGGCCCCGCCACAGTGGTGCTTGTTACGTTGAACAGCGAAAAAGTTGACGAGTTAACAGCAGTTATACGCAAACCAACCACAATAATAGGCGAAATCCTGTGAGACATGTTTTCCACCGAGGCGTAGCTTATGCAGTTCGCTTTAGCAAGCGCCCTTCCCGGTCAATTTCGCCCTGGCGGATTCTTGTGGTTGAGATTGGCTTGGCATTTTCCGCGGGCACCATGCTTATCGTGACTATCTCAAGCGGCGGTAGACCCACTTCGTTTCTTTTCTGGTTAATTTTGATGGCGGTTCGTTCAGTTTCCTCGCTTACAACCAGCGCTTCTATGCACTTGTCTGTTAACGTGTTTCCGTAAGGGTCGTTCAGCGGAATAATCTCCGCCCTGTCAAGTAGCCCATGCTCTTTTAAGAATGCTTCAAGCTCACTTAGGCGTTCCCCATAAGAAGCGGTTACATGAGGTTTACCCATTCGCTTCACAAACTCGTCTGTGCATAAGCCGATTAATACACGGTTACCAATTTCGAAGGCTTTCAGGAGTAGAGTTTTGTGACCCTTATGTAACTCGTCAAAGGTTCCGCCGACCGCTACTTTCCTAAACCTTTTCATGCCCTACCAGCCTAGCACCTTGGAAATCAATCTTGGCTACAAGTATGTTCTCGATGGGCAGAACCTGCTTAAAAGCTTCCGCTATTTCCGCCGCATTTTCCTCAAACGCAAGAGCGTGAACCGCCTCGCCAACCATGTTCTGCGCCACTCCGACGGCGCCAGCCTTCTCTGCCAACTTCACCAGTTGCCTAACACGCGGCGTCATGAAGCCAGCGTTCTCTGCGAAGCGCAGGCAGCACGCCAGAAAATTCTCAACAGAAGGCTCATCTAAAATCGCCTCCAGCGTCTTTCTGCCCCAGCGATTAACTTCACGCCGCTTCTCCTCCGACGCCAACACTTGCCTTGTGGAGATGCCGCCGAAAACACCTGCAACAACGACGTAATCATCGCTTAAGGGAATGCGGTCAATGACGCTGATCCCGGGCGCGCCAGGCTCAACCGTGAGTATGCATCCGCCGAGCATCAGCGGGCCAACAGTGCCCAGCCCGGTCCTGCACTGAACCTCCGCGGCATGCGCCAGCCTGCCAATCTGATTATAAGTAAGCGGCAGCGCCAAAGCTTTCGCGAGCGCCAAAGCAGCAGTTAAAGCGCCAGCTGCGCTTGAGCCGAAGCCCGCGCCTATGGGAACATCCACTTTATGGTTGATAATAACCTTGTAAAACTTGCTGCTTCTGTGCAGCAGCATCTCAGCGACTGTTCGAGTGGTTTCGGCTTCGGGCGCAGGGGCACCGTTAATTGAAACGCTGATGCTGTTTGCTTTCGCCTCAGAAACAGTAACTTCGGTTAAAACGCCTTTTTGGATGCCGAAGCCGCCGCCTCTGGCGCCTACTCTCGCCAAATCGGTGATGGCCGCGCCGTCGGCTGTTCTGTCGCAGATTTCGAAAAAACTTGAAATTCCCGCAGGGGAGAAAGCAGTTACCATTCGTTTTGGCATTACGTCGCCTGTTTTTCAGTTTTCTTTGAGAGTTTAAGAGAAGGAAAAGCCCTGTAGCATGCTTTGATTATGGGTGGACCAAGAACGAGAACAAAGGGGATTTCAGTGGCAACTGTCCACACAAACACCAACGGAACAAAAGAAGCAGGTATAGGTGATTTGAAGTAACCGTTTGGAGAAAAGAACAGGTTGCTGTATATCCACACTGCAATCGCCACTATTGTCGCGCCTACCCCTTGTCCAATCAAGGCACCGACGCTGAAATTTCGCCATTCTCTCTTGAAAGCAAACATTACCGCAACTGCAAGTATGCTTGCTACGACAACCACTGTTAGAAGGGCAATAATCTCTGAAGTTGTCAGTCCTGTAAAAAGCAGAGATTCAGTCGGCAACAGCACCGTAGGCAACAATAAGCCAGCAACAATGATGCTCCCGCCAACGATTACGCTCAAGCTCAATTTTTTGCGGCTGAGATCTGTCCTAGAAATGTACCCAATTAAGAAGCACATAGCAAAGTTGCTTGTGACCCCGGCTGATAAGCTGAGCAATGGGTCTCCGTGGTACATAATGTCTCTGATGAATATGCCTATTGCTGCGCCTATTCCGCCTACCCAAGGTCCAAACAAGACGGCGAAAATTGAAGGAACTACTACAGCTGGCCAAAACGCTACGCCGCCTAAGCTGAGACCGAAACTGGTTAAAAGTCCTATTACCGCGTACAAAGCGGCGCAGACTCCTGTGATTGCAATTTCTGATGACCGCATTTTATGTTAACCCCTCATTCGTTTGTGTTAAGGCTCTCTTCAAGTTAATTTTTATAAATAAAACTTCCCTATGAATTGTTTGTACATGTTTAAACTTGGAATGGCTTTTGCTTGCCCATAGAGGCTTAAGCTTTAAGCCTTACACCGCTATTTTTTGTGTCTGCGGATTCGCTCTTGCCTTTGACTCTTTATACGCCAGTCTCTCTTCCGCTGCGTTTCAAAAGTAATCTTGCCTTGGCTTGTCAGATTAGACGGTAACTTTCGGTAGTGCGCTATATTCCGGTAAAATGTTTCGCAGTCTATACGGTTTTCCTTAAGCGCCTCAATGTTCCTATTCAAGTCAGCCTTCGCTACCGCATCAGTCGCACCATCAAATAACTCCGAATACACCGTATAAGCGGCGTGGAACTGAAAATTTGTAGGTTCATCAATCAAAAGCTTCTTTGGATGTGAGGCTTCATTTCTGTTAGGTTCTTCACTCATAGTTTTCCCGCATTTACGCAAGGTATCATGTGGATTTTCTCTCTTTTATATGTGTTCCCACCTAAAGCGGCTTTCGAAATAGAAATTTTTCACAGGGCACAATCAAAGCATAAACGCAAGTGGCAGTATACTATGAAAACGAGTTGCCCCGATGATGACGCTTCAGATAAATCGCCTTATCATCGCCGCGTCCCGCTCTAGCGCCTCTGCATCGCGGATGTCTGGTTGATGTGGGAAGGAACTTTGCGTGTGCATGGGAATAACATGCACGTGAAGGTGAAAAATCACTTGCCCAGCCGTCGCACCGTTGTTCTGCACGATTCTGATGCCCGGAGCAGACATAGCTTTCCTCACGGCGTAAGCTACTTTCTTAACGATTCTATATAGATAAGCGTGCTCCTCCTCAGGAATTTCATAGATGTTCTCATAATGCTTCTTCGGCACGACAAGTGTGTGACCGATGTTTACGGGTTGTATGCTCAAAAAGGCTATCACGCGATCATCTTCGTAGATTATGCTTGCAGGCGCTTCTCTGCGCAGTATCTTGCAGAAAGTGCATGACTCAGACATTTTGACCCACGATTCCAGAGTGCTGTAACTCTTTAGTGTTAGAGCATAGTTAAAAATGCAGCTATATGTTTAAAAGAATACTACAACTAAGATAGCTTCATGAGCGTACTAGTTGATGATATAGGGAGTTTTCCGCTTCCCGCTGGCATTAGCAGAGAAGCCTTTAGCAAGGCATATCAGCTTGCGAGAGACACCATAATTAACGGAGGCGACGTCAGAAAAGACGCGTTTCTTGTAAAGAATTTCTGCGAGGTCACGCTTAATTCTTTTCGTAAAAAAGTCATTACAGGATTAGATGTGGTTAATTATCCTCAGCAGTATGAGGGGAGGAGGCAAGTCAGCGATCTTCTTCACAGAGCAATGGACAAGGGCTCTTTCGTAGTCGAGGAAAGGCAGGCGGTTCTGCCAGAAGTGCATTTAATCAATGCGGAAGCAAAAGCGCTCAGCGAAGAGTTTGGAAAAAAAATATTGCTGCGCGTGTCAATATTTGGTCCGCTGGAGCTCTATCTGAAAGAGATAGGAACAACTCCATATGAGGATGTGCTGGAGAGTTTCGCTGAAACCATACAGCGCGTCGCTAAGAACACTATTCTAAACTCTAAGTACATCGAGACGAAGGTAGTATCCATTGACGAGCCAAGCTTCGGCTTTATGGATATATCTGCCGAAAAAGATTTGATGTGCGAAGTGCTGGAGAAGGCTTTTGACTTTCATGGTGCAGTAAAGCAGATCCATCTCCATTCGGCTTCAAGACTACCAGACTTGCTTGAGATAGACAATATTGATGTGGTGTCCTTTGAGTATGCGGCGTCACCGCAAAACATCAAAAGCATCTCGCGGAAAATGCTAGAAGACGCTGACAAGCAAATACGCGTGGGCATTTCAAGAACAGACATAGATGCAATTATGGCGGAACTGCACGACAGAGGCATAGAGAAGCCAACTGCTGAGCAGCTGGTTGAAGATGAAAAGACAATAAGAAAACGTTACGCCACAGCCAAAGAGAAATTTGGAGAGCGAATGACATTTACTGGGCCTGACTGCGGTCTTGGAGGTTGGCCCAGCCAAGAGGCAGCGCAGCTTTTGCTGAAAAGAACCGTGGAAGCAGTAAAGAAAAGAGAGTGAAACTACCTTAGCAGTATTTTCTCGCCAGTTGCAATGTACGCGATTGCCTCGCATACGTATGTTGCGTGATCCGCTATTCGCTCCAGATAACGCATCACAAGCACACTTGAAATGATGCACTTGCTTGTGATATGCACTTTTCCAATTAGCTTGTCAAGGTATTCAAAAAACATTTTGTCCACTTCTCGTTCAATGTCAAAGACGGTTTTGGCTAATGCCACGTCATGCCGCTTGAGCGATTCGATGCTTATTCTAACCATTTTTAAGACTTTTTCTCCGACTTCTTTGATGTAAGCTGGCATCCAAGCTTCGCATTCCGCTATTCCACCGAGCCTATCATTAATGTATGAGATGTCTAGTGCGTATCTGCTGTATCGACCAAAATCATAAGCTATTTTCATGTAGGATTTTATGGTTCTCAAGTCAGAGGCTACTGGCTGAAATCTGGAGATTAATTCGAAAGATTTGTCTTCGACCTCGTCGACCATCGCTATCAGAAGCTCAGATGTCTCCCGCACTTTTGGGTGAACGCTTTCTCCGCTTAAGAAGCCTTGAATTGCCAAGTCAACGGTGTCATAAGTCAGCTTGCCCATTCTACAAAGCAAAGCAGACAGCTCTTCTAAACCCGCGTCTATAATTCTGCCCATAGCTTATCCGAATTCTCCTGTAATATATTTCTCTGTAAGTTCATTCTTTGGATTCTCAAAAATATCTTTGGTTAATCCATACTCAACAAGTTCGCCAAGGTAAAGAAAAGCAGTGTAGTCTGAAACTCGTGAGGCCTGCTGCATGTTATGTGTAACAATCACGACAGTATATTCCTTTGATAAGTCTCTAATCAAACTCTCGATTTTTGCCGTTGCAATTGGATCCAAAGCAGAACACGGCTCATCCATCAAAATAACCTCGGGATTCACTGCTAAAGCGCGGGCAATGCATAGCCTTTGTTGCTGGCCGCCAGAGAGGCTGGTTCCAGGCTTTTTCAAATCATCCTTAACTTCATCCCACAAACTCGCCTGCTGAAGACATCTCTTCACTATTTCATCAAGCGCCGGGCCTTTTTTGACGCCTACGAGTTTCAAGCCGGCGGCCACATTATCATAAATTGACATCGTAGGGAAAGGATTTGGTTTTTGGAAGACCATGCCTACTCTTCGGCGAATTTGAACGGGATCAACATCATCATCGTAAATGTTTTTTCCATCCAGAAGCACTCGCCCTGAAACTTTGGCTTGGGGTACCAGTTCGTGCATGCGATTTAGCGTTCGAATTAGAGTGGATTTGCCGCAGCCTGAAGGACCGATAATTGCCGTCACAACGTTAGCTCTTATTAAAAGATTAACATCTTTTAGAGCTTGTTTCTGCCCGAACCACGCATTCAATTTTTCTGTTCTTAGCTTTTCACTGTTACTCATGGGTTAATTTCACTTTTTGAATTGACGTCTACTAGCTATTCTCACGCATACATTTAACGACAAGACTATTAAAATTAGCACCAAAGCTGCGCCCCAAGCCTGCGCCTGTACCTCTGCGGATGGCTGCCGCGAATTCAAAAACACTCTCAAAGGAAGCGCATCCATTGGCTGATTGAAACCTTGGAAGAAGTAAGTGTTTCCCATAATGGTCAGCAAAATTGGCGCTGTTTCGCCTGCAATTCTAGCAATCGAGAGAAGTGCGCCTGTAACTAAGCCTTGCCCAGCAGCAGGAAGCACAACGCGAAGAATTGTTTTCCAACGGTGTATACCCAGCGCCAAGGAAGCTTCTCGGACTGTGGTGGGTACAAGTTTAAGCGATTCTTCTGTTGTGCGCGCCACTATAGGAATCATGATGAATGAGAGAGCTACTGCGCCTGCGAGAGGAGAGAAACTTCCTGTTATACCTATGACGACTATGCTGAAAGCAGTTATACCTACTACTATGGAAGGGAACTCCGTGAGGATGTCGTTGATAGTTCGCATGGCTGAAGTATACTTGTTGCCGCCGAATTCAGCCAAGTAAATGCCTGACATGACGCCTACGGGAACCCCAATCAGACTAGTTAAGCCAATTAGAATGAGTGTTCCTTGTATTGCGGGACCTATGCCTCCTTCTAAGCCATTTGCTGTTAGAAAATGAAGACTTAATTGCGGAGCCCCGCGTGCAATCACCTCGAAAACGATGCTTGCCAAGGGTATAACAGCGACGACAACGCAAAGAAGACAAAGAACGTAAGCAATTTTGTCCTTGAACTTCCTAAAACGGTAACTGCTTAGCATTTACTCTACTGCTCCTCCCTTAACTTTTAAGACGCGAGTAACCATTAGGTGAGCTATTATGTTTATGAGGAGACTTATCAGCAGCAAAACTAAGCCCGCGCCCATGTAGGCGGATTTTTCCAGCGGCGTAGGCGCCTCCAAAAAACCGTTGGCTATCAAAGAAGGCAAAGTTTGCCCCGGCTGAAACAGGGATGTTGGCAGGGCGTTTGGGCCGACCGCGTTGCCAATTACCATTGTGACGGCCATTGTTTCGCCTATTGCTCTGCCTAAGCCGAGAATGGTGGCGCCTAAAATTCCTGAGCGTCCGTAGCTTAGAACCCAATGGCGAATCACTTCCCACCTTGTTGCGCCGATGCCGTATGCAGCTTCTCGAATATAATCTGGAACTGCGCCAATTACGTCTCTAGAGACAGAGGCTACTGTGGGGATAATCATTATGGCAAGAATTATGCCTGCGGTAAAAAGGTCTAGGCCAAAAGGTGTGCCGCTGAAGATTGAAACCCAACCTAACTGTGCGTTAACCGGCTTTTCGATGTAGTTTAAAACCCAGAAGCGTAAGACAAACAATCCCCAAAGCCCGAATATAACGCTGGGCACAGCAGCCAACAGTTCGATTAGGTAAGATACAGGCACGCGAATGGCTTTGGGAGCCATTTCTGCAAGGAAAATAGCAATTCCGAGGCTTAATGGCACTCCAATCAAGAGAGCAATACCTGAAGTGACTAAGGTTCCAAGAATGTAAGGAAGCACACCGAAAGATTCTCTTCCCTCCACAGGGTTCCAGTTTACCCCTGTAAAAAAGCTCAAGCCGAAGCGTTGCAGAACTGTTGTCGAGCCAGTTGATAAAACGTAGAGTGTGGCAAATAGAATAACTGCAGCCGAAGCTACCAATACTCCCGCTGCAACTTTGAATATCGCGTCGCCAGCTAAGCTTCTTCTCATCTTATTTGTCTCCTAATAAGCAAGAAAAAATTTGGTTGTTAGGCAACCTAACCTGACGCAGGCGTTAGGATATTAGAGGCTGGCCGTTGAATGTTATTGACCGTATAGTTGCCTCGTTAAGCTGAACCAAGTTCGAGGGCAACGCAGCGTACTGCAAGCCTGATGCAAGCTGCTGACCGTCGTGTACCACGTACCAGAGGAAATCCACAAGTTGTCTTGCTTTGTCCAAGGTCATACCAGGGATAACGTTGAGCTCTTTATACACAAGCAAATATGTCGGTGTCACTATTGGATAAGCTTGGCTTCCTGGAGTATTAAGTAGGCTAACGCTAGTCCAGTCTCCGCTGCCGGCGGGTAGCCCGCTGGTTGGAAGTGATTCAGCGGCGGCTGTTGTCGAAGCAAGCGAGGGCACCACAAAGTTCCCAGCGGAATTCTGAATCGCAGCAACAGGCATATTATTCTGTAAGGCATAGGCCAATTCAACATAGCCTATGGCATACTGCGTTTGGTTTACGGTAGCTGCGACGTTGGCGTTTCCACTCGCGCCAACTGTTACGCCAGGCCATTGAACTGTAGTGCCGCTTCCAACTTGCGTGTTCCATTCGGGACTTACAGCGCTTAAGTATTTAGTGAACCAGTTGGTTGTGCCTGAGCTGTCAGATCTGCGAACTTTGATTATGTCCTGGTTTGGAAGCGTGATTGTTGGATTCAAAGCGGCAATTGCAGGGTCGTTCCATTTAGTGATTGTGCCCAAGTAGATGTTGGCGATAATGGGGCCTGTCAACTTTAGACCACTGGGAACATCAGGCAGATTATAGGTTATCACTATTGCTCCTATGGTCTCTGGGATATGTAACGCGTTAGGTGCTGCTTCACGTTGGGAAGCAGTGAGTGCTGCATCTGTGGCTGCAAAGTCAACTGTTTTGCTTGTAAAGGCAGATATTCCTGCGCCGCTGCCGACTCCCTGATAGTTGATTTGGACGTTTGTTCTAACTTGCGTAGTATAGTGCGAGATAATTGCGTTAAGTAGGGGTTGAGGGAAAGTTGCGCCTGCGCCATTAAGAGTTGCAGGACCTGGAGTTGGCGTGGGTGTTGGGGTTGATGCAGGCGTAGGTGTAGGCGTGGGGGTGGAAGTAGCTGATGGAGTAGGCGAAGTTTGCGGTGTTGGTGTGGGCGTTGAAGCGGGCGTCGGTGTTGGAGTTGGGCTGGGCGAATTAGTTGGCTCTGATGCTGGTTGTGACAAGTACATGTAACTTGCTATGCCTATTACTACTATAGCTATGGCAACTATTGCTAAAGTTATTGTTTTATTCATTGTTCATACTTCTCCATTGTTTTTC